>Ga0315284_10005380_pt1 | contig 18159 bp, 28 predicted proteins | sample YL17G09_16_MG_FD_203696 | JGI IMG/M metagenome (GOLD analysis project Ga0315284, IMG submission 203696) | Sediment microbial communities from Yellowstone Lake, YNP, Wyoming, USA - YL17G09_16 | ecosystem: Environmental > Aquatic > Freshwater > Lake > Sediment | place: USA: Wyoming | collected...
GATAGTAATAATAACTCACTTTAAGAAATTTGCCAATATATTGGAGCGTGAACTTGGATTCGTTTCTCCGTTGCTTATTACTGGTGATACGAACATGGCATTAAGGCAGAACATAATATCACAGTTCAATGCAGATGAAAATAAACGTGTTCTTATAGGGACGGAAGCGATACAGGAGGGGCTGAACCTTCAGATTGCAAGCGTATTAATTAATGCAGATATGTCATGGAATCCTGCAAAGATTCAGCAGAGGATAGGTCGGGTGCATAGATTGACCTCAAAACATAAAACAATCCGCATGATAAATCTTATTGTTAATGGCACGATTGAAGAACATATACTTGATGTTCTTTATGAGAAGGGTCAGTTATTTGAGCGGATGTTTAAAAAGGATATTGACGTTCAGATAAAAAACTTGCTTGGTATGAAAAGAGAGGAGTTGTTAAAATTTATATGAAAGCAATAAAATACCCTTTTAAGGTTGGTGATAAGGTAAAAATGGTTAAAGTATTTGTTGAATTATCCAAAGATATTATCTCTACTACATATGCAGTATTAATCGTAAAAAAAATATATAAGCATAAATTTTGCGAATCTGGATTTAGAGTGTGCGCATCAGGTAAAGAAGGAAATAAAATTATTCATATAAATAACTATGATAGTCATTGGTTCTATAAAATATGAAAAAATATTACTGGATTGCAAAAAGAGAGAATGAAGTTGTTGAAAATGGATTTGATGACGTAAAAGAAGAGTGCCTGAAATTCAGCAAGCCAAGTGATGTTTGGTTCTATTGTGAAGAAAATATTCCCGCTAATGATACAATGAGAATTCTTGATGATGAGACTATACAGGGGTGGCTTATTAAATTTGGCGAAGATGTTGAGAAGGGTGATATGTGGTTCTATCAGAAGGTATTTCTTTACGCTATAATTACAAATAAAAAATACCTTATGGACGGGCTGATGTTTCTCCCTAATTATATCTTACGTATAAAACACTTCAGATATGTATATGCGTTATTTGAAATGTCATATAAAACTGACGGCGTTCATTTATCATCAGAAGGATTTGAAAAGAAATTATCTGAAACAGATAAGATTGATTTGCCATGGAAGGAAACAGTTCTTGATTGTTATTACCTTTGCTTGAATAGTAGAAAGTATATCACAGATGAAGAGTTTAAAGAAGCGATAAGGTATTTAATAAAAAAAGAAAAGTACAGGCAATATGATAAGGAGGTTGTTAAATCAGTAAAGAAACGCAAGGATGGCAAAATCATTGAAGCCGATGAAATCTTATTTAAATATCTTAATACGTTTAGAGATGTTGATTCAATAAATAGACCGGTATCCCTTGCGAGTAGAAGTAAATTTGTAATGGATGAGTACATGAGCAGTAAAATTTGTAATTTTAATACCTTTTCGGAAAGATTGAATGAAATTACAGGAGGAGGATGGAAGGGGGAGACGTGGATAATCGGTGGATTTACTTCTGATGGAAAGACAAGCCTTGCGAAGGAAATTGTATATAATTCAATGAAATTTGGAGATAATATTTTATTTGTAACACTTGAAATGCTTAAAGAAGAGATGTGTCAGATATTTGAAGCACGGATCGCATACGATATGGGGTACAATGATATTACTTTAACGAAAATACGCCGAAGGCAATTAATTCCTTCTGAATTGGAGGACTACAAAAAAGTTGCGGAACAGATGTTGAAGTATAAAAATCTTTATATCTATGAACCATCTGGTCGGTTTACCATGGATGACCTTGAAGCTGAAATTGACAGAATGAGCGCAACGGTGAAAATTGACATTGTTGTTGTTGACTATCTTGAATTGATAGACCCAGATAAAGATTATGAATCATATAGGATACAAGTTAAACAGATAATGAGAAGAGCAAAGAAACTTGCGACACAAAAGAATCTATGGGTTATCATTCCACATCAGATAAGTAGAGAAGGAAGAGCAAAGGCTGAAAAGAGAATTGAACCGCATTATATCATGCCTGATTTACAGGAGAGTTCTGGTGTTGAGCAGAATTGTACAGTGATGCTTTGGATTTATCAGGATGAGAAATTTGCAAAGAGAGGAAGAGTCAGAATTGGTATAAGTAAAAATAGAATGGCAAAAAAGGATGTTATGGGATGGGAAATAGGCGCTGATTGGGCGCATTGCAGATTCTATGAAGATGGTCTTATAAAAATAGATGAATTTGAATATGAGAAAAAAGAAGAAGATAAATATTGGGAGAAGTAAATTATGAAATTTTTTGATAACATAAGGCAGTATCTTTCAATAAAACCTGAAATAGACAAGGCAATTCAGAGGGTTATTGATAGCGGTCAATTTATCCTTGGAAGAGAAGTTTATGAACTTGAGGAAAAACTTGCACAATATTATGGTATTAAGCACGCAATAGGAGTCGGGTCGGGGACAGATGCATTGAGAATTTCTTATCATATTTTAGAAACTCATACTGCGAAGCATGGAATTGATACTGTTCTTGTCCCTGATTTTACTTACATTGCATCTGCGAACATTGCGAAGGAACATACGATTACTTTTTGTGATGTTGATGAATATGGAAGAATGAATATGAAAATGGTATCTGGAAATGTTCTTTCTATTCCGGTTCATTTATTCGGGCTGATGACTGAAGATTTGATTTCAAGATATATCATAGAGGATGGCGCACAATCAATAGGCGCTGAATTCAAAGGGAGGAGATATTATCCAAATTCTGATTTCGTTATTACTTCTTTCTTTCCAACGAAAAACCTTGGATGTTTTGGTGATGGTGGAATGATTTTTACGAATAATGATAACTATGCGGATTTAGCACGGATGATACGAGTGCATGGCGCAAGTAAAGAAGATAAATATAAACATAAGATTTTGGGAATGAATAGCAGATTGGATACCATACAAGCGGCAGTTTTACTTGTGAAACTAAACTATCTTGATGAATGGATAGAAAAAAGAAGGATTTTGGCAAAACGATATATTGATTGTCTTGGGGGATATGTTTACACTCCGATAGAGCCTGAAGGATTTAAACACGTTTACAATCAATTTACAATAAGAACCAATAGAAGAGATGAATTAAAGGAATATCTTAAAAAGAAGGATATAGAGACTATGATTTATTATCCGATACCATTACATCAACAGCAATGCTGGAATTACAATCATAAATTACCATGTGGTATTATCTGTAATTATGCTAATTCGATTGCATTATCAAAAACCGTATTGAGCCTTCCAATATATCCAGAGTTGACGGTTGATGAACAGGACGAGATTATAGGAAGTATAGGGGACTATTTTGCACTCCGATAGAGATTGAAGGGATTAGATAAAATGACAATACCATTTGCAGAAACAAGATATGGTTTTATTTTTGGTAATGCTAAAGTAACAAGGATGATGAGCGATAATAAAAAGGGTTGGGTTGTTTTGGGGCTTGAGACAGAAAAGCATAGAAAAAGTGTGATGCAGATATACGTTACCAAAACAGGTAAGGTTCGTATTTATAGTAAAGATGGGGAATGGATTTGTGAAAAGAAAAGGAAGAAGAAATGAGTAATAAAAATACGAAAATTTTATCAATGTCTGCAACAAGTTATGGGTCTATATATAAATCTGGTGACGCTATTGTCAATGCTCATTGTCCATATTGTGAGAAGGTAATTGTAGTGAGATACCATAACGGCATAAAAGATGTTGCCCAAAGTTGCCCTCATTATGTTACGGAGAAAATTCAAGTATATCCAGATGGAAAAAAAAATTATATTGTTTATTTTAAATATGTAAAAGAAAAGAAAAAAATTAAAGACAGGCATGAACTCATGGGTAATTTATTTTAGGATTAAAAAATGAAGATAAATTGGTTCTCTGTATTTGGATTTTTTCTTGTTTGTAATTCTCTTTTAATTCCGGTAATACCATTAATTGGGTATGTATCTAATGTATTTTCAATGAAGAAGGAAAATGAAAAGATAGTTACAAAGGTAGAATATGATTACGATGGAGATGGCAGGATTGAATTAGAAGAGCCGGAAAAGAATAAAGAAGAACCAAAGAAAAGTGAATTTAAAGTTAATTCGGCACAAATCTATAAAGTAGAACGTAAAATTGAAAAGATAATTTATAGGATATTTAAAGTAGGTGAAACGGAACAGAAATTAACTTGTTATTCTAAACTTGATGGTGGTATAGAAGCAAAGGGTGTGTATGCAAATGAATCAATAGACCTTTGTGCGGATAGACTTCTTTATAATGAGCGCAGGATAAGAGGAAACCATTATACGGTTGCAGTTAATTATGAGATGAAACAGTACCATGAAAAGTTAATTAACATTAATGGAGTTTGGACACATAAATATCGATTCCATGTACCTAACTATAATTCTGATATTATGCCCGATAAATCAATAGATAGATTCGCTCCAAGAGAAAGTTCAAATTGGTATTTAATGTTTTTCAATAGCCCGTACTTTTCTGCACCGAGAGATAGGATGGGTTGCCATACAAAACGAAACAGTAATGGTCAGATAATAACAAGAGATAAGTATTCATTTGAAGATAGGATGGATGTGTTGTTCACTTCGGCAGGAAACTTTGCATCTATCAGGGATAGGCAGTGTGGATGGATGAGGAATACTCCACCTAAAGTTAATGTTGAAATGTGGGAAATATGTAAACTTGTTGTGTATAACGATGGGACAGAAGAAATAGTTGAATAATTTTTTATTTTTATTTATAGTAAATCGTTGTTTTGTAAACAATATGTCTGAAGCGTTGAAGAATTTATCCGGTTTTAGTAATAAGAAAGGTATTCTATGAATGACAATGAGCCAGATGATGATGGGATAAAAGATTTATTGGATGAACTTGACGGTAAGAAACAGAAAGCTGAAAAGCCAAAGGAAGAAAAGAAGAAAATACCGAATCCGTCTATCGTTGCAGGTACGATAGAAATTGAGAAGATAAAGTTTAATGAGCGAAACCGCCCTATTGATAATGAAAGAATTCAGGAACTTATGGAATCAATCCAGACATTTGGATTGCTTGTACCTATAATTATCAACAAAGAAAATGAATTGCTTGATGGAGAACGCAGGGTTCGTGCTTGTCAGGCAATAGGATTGAAAGAGATACCATTCATACGGAGAAAAGAAGGATTTGATGAAGCGTCTGTTATTGCAAACTATATCCGTGAGAACCTTTCTGTTGAACAGGTTGCATGGATATTGAAGGAACAGGAGGGGACTCAAGAAGAGATTTCAAAGAAATTTGGAATATCACAGGGAAGGATAAGCCAGTTAATAGGGAAAAGAATATACTCAAGGATAGAGAGAAAATCAAGAAAGTGGACGAAACCAAGGCATGTCAAGAGATATATTCTTCCAGAGAATGTATCGGTTCGTGTCCAGAAACACGCTGTTGAGATTGTTTTCAAGCTGAATGATGAGATGATAAAGAATCCGCTTAAAAGTATGGAATTGCTTTGGAAAGAAGTAAAGGATTTTGAAGGAATCGTTTCTGATGTAAGAACTGGAAAGGCGAAGTAATGGGTGACATGACGAAAACAATAGAATTAATTAAAACCTGTACGTTTGAGACTGACGCAGTAACTAATCTTTCAAAAGCAAAGCAACTTATTGAACTGAAGATTAAATTGCAAACCGGTCTGTTTCATCTTAATACTGATTATCAGAAAGAAAGGAATCAATTCCTTATTTCTGAAGAAGTTCAAAAAGGGAAGAATTCTGAAGCAAGAGAAGCTGTTATTGAGCTTCATTTTGCAGGAACGAAGTATGACGGTATCAAGGATGTTGAATTTTTACTTGGATTGATAAGAGGTGTTGAGTGTTTTAATGACAATATTTTAATCATGTTTTTTGGTAAAAAGGAGAAGTACAATGGCTGAAGAAATTAGTTTTGGTGATAAGAATACGACAGATGAATTTGGTACGAATATTTCACGGTATAAAGCTGTTAAGGGAGCGAAGGACATAATACGGATAATCTCACAACCGGTTAAATTTTATCAGCATGCTTTGGATTTTTTTCCGAAGATTGCGAATTGCGGAAAGACAGCAGGGAAGTGTATTTTTTGTGAGAAGAATTATGACCGGAATATCCGTGTTGCATGTATCATTGTCCATCTTGCAGAAAAGAAGGATTCACCTGATTCAAAATATCGTGAGGTTGGTGAATTGAAGGTATGGATATTTGGTGGAGATAAGTGGAAAACTCTCAATGGGATTCTTGATGATTATCCTGAAATCAAGAAGAACGGGTTCAATAAGCATGACCTTATAATTTCTTGCATTGATGCAGATTTCCAGAAACTTGAGATACGCCCGACAATGAAAGAAGGGATGCTGAAAAAGGAAATGCTTGTTAAATATAAGGAAGCAAAGAAACAGTTGGATTGGTATGTTGCCCCATGTTCCATTGAACGTCAGAATGAGATACTGCGTGAAGCGGGAATGATAAAGGATGATGACGATAGTGGCATGGGAAGCCATGACGAAGATACCCCAGAAGGCATTGAGGAAGAAATTAACAAGAAAAAGAGTTCAGAACTTGTTGATAAGCATTCAGAAGAACCAAAAAAAGAGGATGATATTGATTCAATTCTCGGTGGTCTTGATGACAGTAGAGTTCCGTTTTAAGGATTTTTATGTTAGAAAAAGAAAGAGTTAAGCGGTGGGTTGAAACAGATTTCACTCTGTTCAATCAAATGTTGGGAGGGGGAGTTCCAGAGGGAAAGATTATTGAGATATATGGTTTTGAGGGTTGCGGTAAAACAACCCTTGCTCTGGAACTCTCCAAATATTTTAAATCTGTTTTTTATATTGATTATGAGCATGAACTTGACTTGGAATACGTTGAGAAGATAGGCGCAAAGATAAAGAACATTATTCAGCCTATTTCTTTTGAAGAAGGTGTTGATGAGATATTCCATGAATTCAAGGAAGGGAAACGTTATGATTTGATTATCATAGATACCATCGGGAGTGCCATAACGAATGAGCAGATAAAGAAGGATATTTCTGAAGCGACAATGGGTTCTCTTGCTCAAAAGGTAACGATATTCCTTCGCAAAGCGGAAAAGATTTTAAAGCCTATGAATGTGACTATCATTCTATTAAATCACAAGAAGGATTTATTCGGTGCTGGATTTGGGGAACAGCATTACACTCCAGGAGGCAGGCAAATAAAATTTTCCGCAAGCGTGAGGCTTTCTATTACGCAGAAGAAAGATACGATATTTGACGATAGTATCATAACGAACATTTGGGTTAAGAAGAATAAAGTTATTTCCTACAATGCAATACAGAATTGTTTCTATACAATCAGACGTGGCATGGGTATCATAAAAGGAGAGGAATCATTCAGGCTTGGAACTGAACTTAACATTATTAAAAAAGAAGGGCAGTCATTTTCAATCGGGTCAAAGAAGTTTTGTGGCAAAAAAGAGATGATAGATTTCCTTAATATTTCAGAAGAAGTCAGAAAGCATATCAATGAAAAATGGTATAAAAAAGATAAGAATTAAAAACTATCAATCTATCAAAGATGCTGATATTGAGCTTGGCGATATTACAGTTATTACTGGAAGAACGGATAGTGGTAAGAGTGCCTTTTTTAGAGCGGTTAAAGCGGTTGTTGACAATGAAAGTGGTGATGAATTTACGACAGCAGGAGAAAAGAGAACCGTAGTTGATATTGATAACATTAGATGGATACAATCTGAAAATGAAAATAGTTATGAAATAGACGGAAAGAGATGGGACAAATGTGGGAAGAGCGTTCCCGATGATGTAAAAAAAGAATTAAATATGGGTGAGTTTGAGTTCGGGAAAGATGTAAAATATTTCTTGAACTTCAGCGGACAGCTTGACCCTTCTTTTATTGTTCAGGGTAATCCTGCTGATAATGCAAAGGTGATAGGTTCTATATCAAATATTCATACTGTCTATAATGGTTTAAGAGAAGCGGAAAAGGATACCAAGAATACAAAGCATACCATAACTGACTCTCAAGAGCAGTTACAAGTAATACAGAAACAACTTGAGATTGAAGCGAAAAAGTTTGATGTTTTTACGCAGTATCATAATCAGCTTAAAGAGATATATATAAAGTCAAAAGAGATTGATGAGAAATTTATTAAACTTCAAGATTTGAAAAGCATATGTTTGAAGTTTAATGCCGAATACAGTAAATGTATTGCTGAAAATAAGAGATATAAAGGCATTGATTTTAATTCAATATATGCAAGGATTGATGAAATTATTGCCATACGGGGCATAAAAGACAGGTTGTTATTGGTTAATAAGGGCTTAAATGCCATTAAAGCGATTGTAGCGACCCATGAAGCTATTAATATATATAAAGGCTTTGATACCATAGAAATCATTGAAAGCCTCTTAAAACTCAAATTAAAGGCTTCCGAACTGAATGGGCATATTAAGAGTGAGGCGACTCTATCGGGCGAAATCGCTCATAGAATGGGTGAATTGAAAAGAGCGATGGACAAATATGAGGTTTGTGATGTTTGTGGTGCAGATAAAAAAGATTGGAAAATAAATGTTTAGAGGATTAGTATTCAGTTGTTTGCATTACTCGGAAACGCCACCCATAATGCGAAAAGATAATTACGGTGATTTGATATTGAAGAAACTGGATAAGATATTTAAAACGGCATATGCTTATGAGGCGAACCCCATTTGTCTTGGTGACGTATTTCATAGAAAGCATGGAACAACGATAAGAGAGATAAACAAGATAATTGAGACAATAGGCGACAGACAGATGTATGGGATACTTGGTAATCACGATTGTCAGGGATATAACATAAATCTGGATACTATTCCGATGGGAATCCTTATTAAAACAAAAAGGTATGTTCTTGTAAAGAGATTGGTTTTGGAAGATGTTGTGATAACTGGCGAAAGTTATCATAGCAATTATGAAGTTCCAGAAACATATAGCGTTCAAGAAAATGATTGCAATTTTCATATTCACTTAACACATGGTATGTTGACAAATAGTAATCTTCCTTATTCGGCAACAAACGTAAAGGATATTGAAGTTAATGCGGATGTTCTTTTTAACGGTCATAATCATAGAACGTGGGTTGATGAAGAACGTGGAATTTATAATGTTGGCTCAATCGCAAGGGTTGCAATGAATGAGAACGAAATAAATAAAACTCCGTGTGTATTTTTGATTGAAGTTAATGGAAAGAATAACTATAAGGTTACTCCGATTGAGATTCCATGTGAAGAGGATGTATGGAGTAAGGAAATAAAAAGGAGTACAATGAGTGCAGAAGATGTTGAGAAGTTTGCAAAGGGAATAAAAGAAATGGAACTTGGGAGTGATAGTTCCGCACTTGAAAAGATACTTGAGAATGAAAGTTCTGAAGTTAAGAAAAAAGTATATTCTTATTTAGGAGAATGAAATGAATCTTCAGGAAATAAAAACGAAACTTGACAAGGCGAGAGATGACAGAGCGAGAACGGATGAACGCCTTGCTTTGCTTAATCGTCAGAAGAAAGAACTTGAAAAAGAGATGGAGAAATATGGTGTTAAAACTATTTCAGATATAGAAGATAAAGAGTTAAAGTTAAAAGAAGAGCTTGATACTATCGTAAAGAATCTTGAATCACTTGAATCAAATATTCTTTTGGATAAATTTGAAAAAGAAGATGAAGAAGGAGACCCTGAAGAAAAGAAGATAATTGACGAGATTGTTGGAGAAGATGATGTGCTTAAAGGATTGATATGAGCATTATAAGACGCATAGAAGAGCAATTCAATAATATCACTCAATCAAGGAATGAGATGAAGGGTAGGATTGATTTGCTTACTTCACAATGCGAAGTTTTGAAGAATTCCGTTGAGAACGGAAAAAGCAACTATAAAACTATGGAACGTGTTCTTGAATTGCTCCGTTCTTATGCAACTATAAAAGAACAGACTTTACGGTCAAAAATTGATGACGTTATAACTAAAGGGATACAACTTATCTTCGGGGATACGTATAAGAGTAAACTTGATTTTGGAATAAGCAGGGGTCAGGCTGTTATAAGACCAAGAATAATAACAGAGATAAATGGCAAAGAGTTTGAAGCTGATGTTGCAAAGGCTCATGGAGGAGGATTGGTTAATGTTGTTTCTGCATTGTACCAGATAATTGTTCTGGCACTTTTAAAGCCAAGACAAAGGCAAGTTTTATTTCTTGATGAGATGTGCAGAAATATAAGTGAAGAATATATAGAAGCAACTGGTGAATTTTTAAAGTATCTTAATGAAAAACTTGGCATGCAACTGGTAATAATAACGCACAGAAAACAGTTGCATGAAATAGCAGATGCATTATATGAATTTAATCTTGTTAATGGAGTTACAGAAATAAAGAGGTTAAAATGAGAGCGAGCGTCCCCTTTTTATCAATCCTTTCAATCCTCCTTCCCTTATCAATACGGAAAACCCTTCATACGCTCGCTCTCATCTTTTTTTAGGAAAAGATAATGTCACAAAAAAAATACCTTTATAATATTTTTCCCCCATATATTGATGCTTATATTAGGAATGATGATAGGTTCGGAAGGACATTAAAAGAAATTAAGGGATTAATGATTGGTCATGCGAGCGAGTGGTGTGAACAATCAATCGGTCGTTCAATTTTGAAAACTGGCAATCCTTTGATGATAGGTGATAAATATATAGTTTGCTGTGCGAATTTAAGGGAGTTGGGGAATAAAGATAAGAGAAGGACTTTTATTGTTGTTCTTAAAAACATTGTTGCTATTGAAAATGATTCCATGAACTATGAATGTGAAGTTATTGAGTCTGATTACGCTTATGAATGGGATGTAACTTAATGTCACAAAAAGAAAAAAAGCACAGCATAGATTGGGCTGACAAGGTGCGAAGAGAGTTCAATCTGTGGAGTGGAAGATTTGCTGATACTCCATACATATCTGAATCTGGTATTGCGAATTATAAAAAAGAGTTTGACCGTATTCTTGTTCTTAAAGGTTTTGCCATTGAATTTAAGTTTAAAACTGGTAAAACATTAAATCTTAAAGAATGGAAAACAAATCCAAGGACAAGGCATCAGTACAGATATTTAAGTGAATTTGCAAAGACTGGTAGCGGTGATGCCATATTGTTTGTATTTTGGAAAAAGGCAGGAACGAGAGAGATTCAAAGAGTGTGGTCTTATGTTCGGGAACTTTGTGGCGATAGAATAGCATTTGAAGATATGAGAAAAGAAGAGGAATTGTTTGTAACATTCAGAAGATGGAATACATTATGAAGATTTTATTTCTTCAGAAAATGCCGTGCATACGGAATTGGAAAATGGCAAAAGTCCTTCACGGACTTGGGCATGAAGTATATCTTGGATATATTCATAATACGCTTGAGAATTTTTATACTTTATCATTAGATTGTTACAAAGAAACGTTCAGTATTACTTCTATTGCAGGTCTTGCGAACATACTTCCTTACTTTGACGTTATCCATGTGCATAATGAACCGGATTCAATAACGGCAATTATTAAATCATTCCTGAAGAATAAAAATGTAAAATTGATTCACGATTGCCATGATTGGGTTGCAGGAAGGCAGGAGGTTTCATTTGAGTACCTTGCGACATCTATTTGTGCGAATACGATGGCTGATTTGGTTATTTATGTTTCTGAATATCAAAGAGATTTTGTAAAGACAAAAGTTGGTGATTATCAAGCAGAAAATATTTTAATAAAAAATTATCCATTGAAGGAGTTCATTCCAGAAAAGATAAGTTACGAAAAGCATGATAAATTAAGATTCGTTTACGCAGGAGGGATGTCAGGTGATAAAAATAGTCACCGATATTTCATTGAAGAATTTAAAAATATACTTAAACTTGGGCATGAAATATACGTTTACGCTCCTGTTACTGATAAAATTTATTATGATTTTGCTCGTGGTTATGGTAGTTTTCATTGCATGGGTCATTGCTCATATGATAGATTAATAGGTGAATTGTCAAAATATGACGCAGGTATAATTGCATTTAACCGGAATTCTTCAAATTATACACATCTTGATATGGGGCTACCGAATAAACTTTTTGAGTATATTTCTGCTGGACTTCCTATTATTTATAAGGGAGGTCTAAAGCAAATGGATGAGTTTATTGCAAAAGAAAATGTTGGGATTATTTATGATGATATGGATGATTTGAAAAATAAGCTGTCATTACTTAATGGGATTCGTGAGAACACAGCAAGGATAAGATTCAAATGGTTATTTGATAATGAAATTATTGATAAACTTATTCCGTATTATAATAAGTTCAGCATGAATAATGTTTACAAAAAGATTGAACCGATAGTAAAATTAAAGCAGAAAGAGATGATGTTATCTTTGGAAGTATTTGAAAGTGAAAATGGAAAAGAGATAGGGTTGTTTGGTAAGGGGCATGATAAGGATTTGATATTTGAAAGTTTTATGATAGGGGAACTTAAAGATGTCAGAGGATAATCACGAAGATGAAAGTATGATGCATTACAATCCCAATGACGGTGATGACGTTGATTATTATGAAGATGAGGATGATGCCATTCCAGATGAGTCAGAAGCGGATGATGATTATGGAGACTTTCCAGATTGCTTTGGGCATGGCATAAGAAATACCGATTGTGATATTTGTCCTTACGAATTTGGATGTGGAGTATGAAAGACGGAATTTCAGTTGCTATGATTGTTGAAAATGAAGTTGAGTTCATTGAAGGTTGCATTGATTCTGTATATGAACTTGCTGATGAGATAGTTGTTCTTCTTGATTATAAAAGTAATGATGGAACAAAGGAGAAGTTGCAACAGAAGAAATATAGTAAGAAGATGCAAATTCACCTCAATGAATATGAGAAAGATTTTCATTTCAGTAACGCTCGTAACAAATGTTTGAAGAAGTGTCAGCACTCATGGACGTTTATTCTTGATGGTGATGAGATAATTGAAGGCAACCAAGCAGAAATAAGAAAGTATCTTTTGAGTTGCCCTTTGGATAGAATGTTTACGATACCCGTAAAGCAACAGGTAGGTAAAACTATTTTTGGTACTCTTAACCAACCAAGATGTTTTCCGACAAGAAAATCAGTTGAGTACAAAGGAGAGGTGCATAATCAACCTGATTTCAACCCGAATATCTTGCATTATGATATTTCACTTCCTGCACAGATAAGGCATGAAGGATTCGGTAATAGAGCAAAGAGAGAACGAAGAGAGAAAAGAACTATTGAGATGATTAAAATTGTGAGAGACAAGATAGATAACGGTCATGGTTCAATAAATGATTTCTATAACATGACCAAGATGCTTCAGGTTGTTAATAAAACCGATGAGGCTGTGAAGTACGGGAAATATGGTATGGGGTTATTTGTTAAATTGTCTCCTGAAGATAAGAGTAAGAATAATAGATTTATTTTATCATTTCTTCTTGCGAAGATGGCAATGGGTGATTGGATAGATTGCGAAAATCTTTTAAAGTTTCATATAAACATTGCAGGGGAAACGGTGGATAACTCTTTTCTTCTTTTTGTTGTGTATTATAGGGAAGGGAAAATGATTAGCGCATTTATGGCGGCATTGAAATATTTTGAGATGTTTGATGTTGAGCGATTGAATCCCGTTAATATGCAAGCGATGCAAGTATATGAACCGTTTATGAAAGAAAAGCTGTTCTGGCTCAAGTATTTTATTGAAAATAAATTTTGTATTTAAAGGGAAGTAAATATGAAAAAATTAATGTTAATCATCCCCCTTTTTTTCCTTTTCGGATGTAGTGATGTTGAAGAAGAACCTGATTTACTTACACCTGATTTTGATTTGACTGGAGAGTGGGACGGTGAGATGACCGGATTTCCAGATGCGTATTATTTTGATATTACTATTGAACAATCTGGAAATTATCTTGACGGATACTATATCAATGATAATGATGATGAAATGGAAGTATCTGGAACGGTATCTGGAAATCATATAACGATTATCCTTGATAGTTTGGATTATCCAGATTACAGAGCAACGTGTACGGGAACGTTCACGGAATTTTTTGCTTCAGGAACATGGCATGATACTGAAGGATATTATGGCTCTTGGGAAACGAGTAAACAATAATTAAGGATAAAAAGATGATTGCAGAAAAAGGTAAGATTGATGAAAAAGGAATGTTATATATACAGAGAAAAAACCGTATGCAAAAAGCGATATGTCCATTCTATAAAATGGCGTGCGCTGATTTATGCGCTCTATTTGGTGAACCAGAATATGATAAAAAAAATAATGGAGATATGATTAAGGCTACATTGAAACTTGCCTGCATGACCGAAGGTACATCATGGGAGTTCTGTGTATTTGAGGATTTAAGAAAATGATGTATAATATATTTTTTAATGTGTTTGGAATAATCCTGTTAATAATGAATGTTGCAGGATTGATTAATTATTGTCTTGCATATAAAAAGTGTGATACTGATGCAGGAAGGGTTGGTTGCATAGTGGCGGTACTTGTCCAATTCTTGATGGTTCTTTTTATTGTAATGAGTTTATTAAGGTAAAAATTATGGTAGTATGTAAGAAATATAGTTGTCCGATACATTATAAAAACGTGAAGATGCTTACCATGTGTTGCGCTCACAGTCTATGTCATAACAAAAATTATCAATGTGAGGAATCACACAATTTTTGCGATAATTGCAAAGACGCAAGTAATAAGAAATATTTTGCTGATAAAAATGCAATCATTGAAGAAGATGTTCATATCGGGAACGGAACGAAGATATGGGCGTTTTCTCATATTATGAAGGGTGCGACAATAGGTAAAAATTGTACGATAGGAAAGTATTGCGAAGTTGCATCTCATGCAAAGATAGGAAACAATGTAAAGATACAGAATTATGTTTCCGTGTGGGACGGCGTTGAAATAGGGAATAACGTTTTTATTGCTCCTTCCGTATGTTTTACCAACGCCCGTAAACCACCGTTAAGAAGCAGGGGAACATATGATAAGACTATTATCGGAGATGGTGCTATCATTGGAGCAAATGCGACTATACTTTGCAAGATAAGAATTGGCAGGGAGGCATTTATAGCGGCAGGTTCTGTTGTGACAAAAGATGTGCCTGCGAAAGCGTTGGCTATTGGTAGCCCTGCTGTTATGGTTAATAAAAGAGACGTTCGTGATGGGTTTAAATTTAGGTAGTGTAATTACCTTGCTGGTGTCACGAAAGCCTCTTATAAGCGATTTTAGGCGGTTCTGTGGAATATAAAGGGCTTGATAATGTACCAAATTGGCATAGATAAGAAAAGATTAGAGAAATTGATAAGAGAAGGCAAAAGAGTTGATAAGATAAGTGAAGAGCTTATTTGTTCAACTACGACTGTATTAAGCAGAATTAAGGAACTTGGTCTTGGAGGGCTTTATAAAAAATATAAGAAAGAAAAGAGCTACCATTATATTATACCTGTTAGAGATTTATTCAAGTTATCGTATCTTGAATTGATGAATAAATATGGTTGTTCAAGAGGAACTGTTAAATTGCGTAGAAGAACATTTAAAAAGATAAGCAGAAAGAAAAATAATGTCTCTGACAGATGACAGAGTTGTAATAGATAAAAATGAATTAATCAAATTAATAAAAAAATGCTATACGTTGATTAAAATTGGCGAAGTATTTATTTGTTCAAAAACAACTATAAGAAATAGATTGATAAAGTATGGTATATATGAATTATATTGGGAAAAATCTGCTAATAATAAATATAAGTACGATATTTCAAGGCGTGATTTATTGACAATGACCGCTAATCAAATAAGTGAAAAGTATAATTGCACAAGACAGGCGGCATGGTATAGAAAAAAGGAAATTAAAAGAAAGGGATGAAATGGAAATAGGAATTCTTGGATATGGTGAAGTTGGTAAGGCGGTTGCGAGTTTTTATAAAAATCCTTTTATAAAAGATATTGATAGGGATAAGTTTATTGGAAGAGACAAAACAATCGGCTTTGATTTTCTTCATGTTTGCATACCATACACGAAAAATTTTATTAGAATTGTTCTTGAAAATAGTAAATATTTAAACCTTTCTGGTATGATGATAATTCATTCAACAGTCCCAATCGGAACAACAGAAAAAGTATATAAAAAATTTCCCCATGTTGCGCATTCTCCTGTTCGTGGGACTCATCCGAATATCAGTGAAGGAATCAGGACGTTTGTGAAATACATTGGTGTAGAACACGAAGCTGACGGGCTTTATATTAAAAGGCATTTTGATACGCTTGGAATTCAATCAAAAATAATACTCGGTTCACGGAATACTGAAGCATTGAAACTGTGGAGTACAACGCAGTATGGATTGAGCATTATCCTTGAAAAGGAAATGTATAAATGGTGTAAGGAAAATGGGGTGAATTATGAGGTGGTTTATCAAGATGAAAGTAAAACTTATAATCAGGGGTTCAGAGAGTGTGGGGCGAACCTTTATCAGAGACCAATCTTAAAGCACATGGAGGGTAAGGTGGGCGGACATTGCGTGATAAATAATTGCAATCTGTTTGATTGTGACATAACGAAATTTATACTTGAAAAAAATAAGGAATATTAAATGCAAGATTTATCGCATGAACTCGTTGAAGAGATAATGGTTGATATTAAAAGTTTTCCAAAAGTTAAAGAAGAATGGGAAAATATTGATATTAATATCAGGAAAAGAATGGTATTGAAGTGGATTAATCATATTCAGTTGGCTATGGATACGATAGGAATGTTCGCATGAAAGGTATAGTTTTTATAACTCTTGATTGCGCCAGATATGACCGCATGAGTTTTAATGGTTACGATAAGGTTCGGCATAAGAATCTTGAATGGTTTGCGAATAACGGGGTTGTGTATAATAATCTTTATTCTCAATCCGTAACTACTCCCCCTTCTCACGCTTCTTGGCTTACTGGATTATATCCATTTGAGCATGGTATAAGAAGAATGTATGATTGCAGATTGCATGATAATATCGTTACTATTCCGCAGGTTCTGAATGACCATGGATGGACGACAGCCTGTGCAGTAGGGTTCAAAGGTTTGTGTTCTGAATATGGTCTTGATAAAGGATTTGAACAGATTGATGAAGATAGCGATTTATCAAGGTCATGGGGTCATAATAAATATGGTGGAGCAAAGGGGAATGATTGGAGAGGATGGCTGAAGAATTTTAAATGGGACAAGGAAAAGAAATTGTTTATCTGGTTACATTATTTCTTCGGTCATACAGAGAGTGATAAAGTAATTCCAAAACAGTATATTGGAATTGGTTCTGATGGTGGTTACGGTAATGATTTCTTTAAGAATTATGATGGTAAATTTCTGTGGTTTGATGAAGAATGGTTGCCTTTGATTATTGGGAAGTTCTCTCCTGCTGAATTTGTATATGTTATTTCTGCCGACCATGGCGACGATTTCGGGAAACATGAGATTGCTCATGGTTCTTATTTATTTGAAGAAACAACTCACATTCCGATGATAACAAGAATAGTATCTAATCAAAAAAGAATGAGAACAACGTTACTTGTGCAGACAACGGAAATATTACCACGAATTATCGGGAATGTATTTAATGTAAGAGTTCCATTTTCAAGATTCCCAGTATCCTATGCTGAAACGCTTATTGATTATGAATGTAAAAGAGAGATGTGTTTCAGACATAGTATCTATTCTGATAAGAAGAGAATTGTTTACAAGAATCCTTTGACAATAGGGATTGGAGAGCAAGAATATTGTGATGACATTAATTTTGAAAAAGAGAATACAGATTATACAAGATTCAAGGAACTTTGTAATCCAATAGGTATGAAAAAATCTGATGAAAAGCATAAGAAAATGCTGAAGAGTCTTGGGTATTTATAAAGGAAAGGGAATGAAAAAATTAAATCTTGGCTGTGGCGATAAAATTTTTCCTAAATCAGAAGGATGGGATAACCTTGATTTCAGATCATTGAAGGGAGTTGATATTGTTTGCGATTTAAACAATCAAGAGATTCCTGTTCCAGATAACTATTATGATTATGTTTTTGC
>Ga0315284_10005381_pt1 | contig 18156 bp, 14 predicted proteins | sample YL17G09_16_MG_FD_203696 | JGI IMG/M metagenome (GOLD analysis project Ga0315284, IMG submission 203696) | Sediment microbial communities from Yellowstone Lake, YNP, Wyoming, USA - YL17G09_16 | ecosystem: Environmental > Aquatic > Freshwater > Lake > Sediment | place: USA: Wyoming | collected...
TACCCTCGTTGGTGAAGACTATACGCCCTGGCTTCAGACGGTAAATAGAGGCCAGCGTGGCTGAACTTAAAAACTTTTTGTAGGTAGACATAAATTGGTCGGTAAAAATAGCCCGTGCAACTGGAGATTTATCTCTCAGGCCAATAAAAACACTCATGGACGGCTTGCCTAATTCAGCCTCCAATTTTTTATGCAAAGCTTGTTTGCTCTCCACAGTCTTCTCAGCATCGGCCATGTATTTGGCTACGGGGTCAGCATCGAGGCCATAGTCAGCAGCAGCCGTTAATTCCGAAGAGTTGGGCTTACAGCCATGCGAACTGAAGAGGGCTAGGATCAAACAAAAAGTACAGAGCTTCATCGCCCGATTCTCCCATGAACTTTTACTGGCTATCGGCTTGTTTGTTAAAAAACTTAAGTTTTTAAAAGACTCTTACTTCTTAGGTATTTGGAAATATTGTCATGATGGAGTTTCCGCGATTAAGGGGGACTGACTGTATGCCCTCTGCCAGCGAGTCCTAAGGTGCTCAAATGGTCTCGAAGGACCTACCGACTTGTCACTGATGGACTTTTGAGCCCAAATTAAGTACAGTTTATTTGGAAAATCCGAACAAAATTTCAGAATATTTCAGTTGGTTGTGAGCAAAAGTCAGCACCTTCGCTGACATTACTCTGTTCCCTGCGGAACACTTCGATGGCGATCACCTAAACTCGATGGCATCCTTTATTCCGCTTCGGCTAAATGGAGTAATTTCTTGCGTCTATTTTCGCCATCGCAATGGATCGCCCTAATATTGTTAGCGGTAGGGCTTTATATAACTCAGCCTTATTTTCTTTATGCTGGTGATCCAAATGCAATTCGGATTGAAACTAAACATTTACTCAATCAAAAGGAGCTAGGGATTCCCTATGCAAATTTTGACAAAATAAATCCCGCCTTCATCCCCCCATCGGCACAGCCAGATCAGTATTTTTGGCAGAATGACTTGCGGCAAAAGTATTTTTCCCGGTGGGGATTAACGAACACTTTGGCGTATATCTTGCCGATGGCTGCGACTGGCCCGGACTCTACTGATTCGCAAGTTGCATTTGCATTAAATATCTACAACATCTTCCTGAGTATTTTGATTTGTAGCGGACTTTTCTGGCTTGCTGATACGAGTAACTTTCGATGGTGGCCAATTTGGTGTGTATTTGGTTCCATCGGTGGAACTTTTCTCTCGTACTATTTACGAGCACAGTCCCTAGAGATAATACAAATATTTCTTCTCGTTTTGTCAATCGTACTATTTCGCGTAATTAACGCAAGACTAGAGCTCGGTGCAGACGAGACAGATAAAAGTAAAACTTGGTCCATCCTGATTGCTCTAAATATTGTTTTATCTCTCCTAGTACACTCCAAAGTATACTACTCCCTATATTACGCTGCAGCCGGACTCCTTCTTTTTTTCGGCCGCATCAGAGACCGACGCTACTGGAATTTTGCTGCTTTCAGTGCCATCATGATCGGACTTTGTGTGTTAGTGCAGCTGATTCTGAACTACTACAAATTTGGTGACCCTCTAGAAATGGGCATAGGTCCGGCGTTCCCTCGGCAGCGGAGCGACTGGTACTCACTAGATCACTTCCGTGATTCCATTCCAGATTATCTTTGGGGACCTAACGGCAGCATTCCGCTATACTTTCCGCTTATCATCTTTGCCTTTCTCGGTATAGCTCCGCATTCCAGGCGTTACCCGCGCGAATCGATACTGATTTGGTTTAACTTGCTAGCGATCGTGCTGGTGGCTGGCGGTTGGATCAATAACCGTGGTGAGTGGTGCTACGGACCCCGCTACTTAGTGCCGGCACTAGCATTGACAATCATCCCCACACTTGCCTCTTTCCACATAGTTGCGGAGCGGCCATGGTCAGACTGGCGTAAAATAATTTTCGCCTTATCTTTTTTAACCGTGGTAGCCATTGGCGCAAAAACTAACCTTCCCGCCACAAGATTTGATTTTTTTGCTGGTCACCAAATAAAAGGCACACTCGCCAAATTCGACAGAGACACCTTCCAGTCAAATTATTTTGAAGACATTAATACACCAACGTTGATCACCGACTTAGGCAGGATGTGCAATGGAGACACAACCAGCCACCTCGCCTTGATTGACCGTACTCTTCGAAATATCAACCCCGAGATCAAGAAAGCTATGGACGACCTTTGGGCCGATAACTGCGCCCTGAACTTTCGGCTGTGGCAGCTGCCGTATCAAGGCTGATTTATAAAGTGCGCTCGTTACCAGCTGATGCGGAAAGAAGTCTACTTGGCCCATGTCGGTGCAGTTTTTCCCTTTTCCTCTGAAGCTTGGGAACTTGAAACAAGAACCTAGTCATGACGGGTGAGTGTGCCGCCGTCAGCGCTCCGATTGCGATAAAAACAATTTTCCATAAGACGTTAAAATCAGTCGCATTGGCAAATATAACAATAAATAAAGCGATTCCCGCATGGGCTACAAGAGTGAATGGTAAAGATTTTTTTGTGTACTCGATCAAACTCCAGCCATTACCTAGGCACTGTTCCCTGGATGAATCAATGGCATGCCAAAATGCAAAAAAGCAAAAAAATCCCGGCAGCAAAGGCAGAGAAATGCTGCTGAGTCCAAGCAATAGAGTGGCAGGAAGACCCTGACCCAATCGGCCTGTAGCTTTACGGTGGTAGTTGTCTAAAATCCAAGAAGCCGTCGCTGCGACAAAAAACAAGAAAATACTTAGTCCACGCATCATCCCGATCGGAAGTGACACAAGCATCGGCCGATTCCCGACAATCATTTGAATGATTGGCAAGGAATCAGTCCAGTGGAACAGAACGCCGAAAGTTGCGGCGAACAAGCCCCAAAGCCAAACAAGCACAGACACCCGTTTATCACGTGAAGATCTACGAAGTGTACGAACCCAGTAAGATTCTCCAAAATGATTTGCGGACTGAAAGACAAAAAATGCTAAAGCAAAATCTGGAAGAAAATGCCACAGCAAAAAAAATAAGAACATCGTCCCTAGATATTTGACCAGGAAAAACGGCCTGTCTTCTGCAGCTGGGTCGATCAGGTGATCTAGAGCACCATGTCCAATTCCAACAGTAAGCAAACCGAGAATGGGAATAATCCAGACCGACAACCCTCCTATTGTTAGATTCAATAGAAAGGTTGAAACGACCGCGAAAAAAAATGGATTTAGACTTATAACTTTTAAAATAAAAGGCAGCTTCGGGAGGGATGCAAAAATTCTTGCTTCCTTAGATACACTAGACTTTTCATCGAGAAATTCAAAAATAGAACCCACAGAATTATTTTTAAAAAGCCGAAAAAATATATCAGAAAGTTGCCCGCCATGCGTACGCATTAAATCCAGCATAAGCGAATCGTAAAATCTGAACCGAAGATCAAAATATTTTGAATTCACATTTTTTTCTTGAGCATCAAGATTTCTTTTGAACGAGTAACCAGTGCTCGGTTTTATCATCCCCGCAGCACCTCCAATAACAGTCGAATTAGAGCTATTAAAGGAGGGAACAAACAAAGGCTCGGGATCCCCATTCATCGGAATAACGCCAGTTTCTTTTTTTAGAATGGAGAACGACTCTATTTTGAGTTTGTTTTTAATATAATCAATCAAGATTGATTCTCGAGTTTCGCACGAAGGTATTTCGCTCGAAAAAATCGTAAACTCAACAAGCGCATGTCGCGCTGAAAATGGCAGAACGTAGACGAACCTTACCTGATCGTCTTGTGGAACTCTAAAATCCATGAGATCAACGGTGTCTGGATCAAAGTAGTCTGTATTTGTTAGTATTTCAAAACCAGTGAATGACTGAAGTAACGAAGGAGACTGCTTAAGAGGCGAGATGAAGGCATGAGATGCGCTTATTTCTTGTCCGGATTCGAGTTTGATCAGAGCCCGAGACTGGTCTTTCGCTTCCTCCGCGGAGTCATTGATGGCCTGAACTGCCGTATTCAATCTGAAGACTCGTGAATCGCCATTCAATTTGCTGGAAAGATATTCAAAAATTCTTTCCCCTGAAATACTTTCATAGCAATAGTCACCTAGGGATTCTTTGATAATCGCGCCGTCAGATCCGGTGATCTTTAAATAATTCCAACGGTGTGAAACAAGGTTTGATAAATAGTGGGGAGGGTCTGACTTCTTAGTCCAGAAGGCAAACGTTTTGCTTTTCAAGCTATCGCACTGCGGATCAATGATAGCGATTCTCTGGCATTCCTTCAGTTGATCGAGCAGTCTGTCTGCCCTCAAGAGTCCTGAAAGGCCACCTCCGACAAAAGCAAAGTCGAAATGATCCATCCTAAGTGCTCCGCCTTCATCCACACATTAAAACTTCGTTCAGGAAGCTCAGTTAGACGAGAGGCTCTGGGCCCACCATTCAGCATAAAACTAAGCCTCTCGATTAAATCGAGAGGCTTAGTAAAAAAAGATTATGTATTTGATTCGGTAGCTGAAACAGCTACGTTCCAAATAATCACGCCGAAGCCGATTTTATTGATTAAGTCTGCAAAGTTGTAAACGATATTTAGCGTACCCATGCTATCCGCAGGGTTCCCACCGGTGAGATATCCCAGGAAATAACCGATTGGATAGACGGCCCATCCAAAAACAACAATAGCGCGCATCACTTTGTAAGCTGATTGAACAGCAGCTGGGGCCTGGGTGGTACCCATTTTACCGGCTTCACCAAGGTAAATTTCATAGATGACGAAGAACCAGGCTAACATGCTACAGATAAATGCTGGCCAAGCCGACAAATAACCCGCTTCACCGGCATAACCGAAGATCAGCATTAAAGCTGTGCCACCGATCAGGCGCCAAAATATTCCAGCGCTCGCTTTACCTACTGCGCGCAAGATCAAATAAAATTCGGTAACAAGAAGAGGCACAGTAATGAACCAGTCAATGTAACGATAGACGGTAGGAGTATTTCTAGTCGCTACCCAAACATCCCGCATATAGAAGTAGTGAGTTGCAGCTACCAGCGTGACTAGTCCTGATACGGTTAAAGAGGTTTTCCATTTTCCAGAGACGCGTTGAGTTTCAAGAAAAAAGAATGCGGTTGCAGCAACTAATGCCATCGAAATAAACCAAAAAGAGATGCCGACGAAATCACCTTGCTCCAGGTTCTTGGCACCTTCAGCGAGAGCTGGAGAGGACATAACTGCTGCGATAGCAGAGAGGGCCATTAACGAATACTTTTTCATCATTTCTCCTCACGTTCATTGAACTTAATAATCGCTCATAAAAATATACAGATAATCTCTAAATAAATAAATTTTTTTAACTTTTTTCGGCCTTGGGTAAGAGGCCAGCAATAAAGCCTCTTCAAGCGGAAGCTGGAAGAGGCTAAAATATTTGACACTATTTATTTAAATTGCGCATAAGCCGAAGCCATCGAACTCGCTCGCATCATCATTATCTCCGATGCCGACACGGCTTGGGAGCGCCCATTCTAGTGCGCAGTTGCCACAACCCGAATAACGAATTCAACGCGGCGGTTTTTCGCTCTACCAGCCGCAGAGTCGTTGGCTACTGCGGGACTGTCCGGCCCGATCCCTTTAGTGGTCAATCGCCTAGGATCTACACCCTTGTCTATTAGGTAGTTCTCAACGGCATTGGCACGCGCTGCGGATAGGTTCACATTGCGCTCGCGCTGCCCAACGTTATCAGTGTGCCCCTCAATCGCGAGTAACTGAATCGCCTGACTCTCACGCATGACCTTAGCTAGCCGGTCGAGGTCAGCAAAAGATTCTGGCTTAATAACCGCCTTTTTTGTTTCAAACTGGATTCCTGGGACCGCGAGTCGGCTCACCACCTGTAAGTCGCCAGCTTTTTGCGCCGTCACTTCGATAACACTGGTGATGCCTGGAGTGACCACTAAAGTTTGGGAAGTCTTCGCGTAACCGCGTGCTTGTACTTCAATGGTATAAACACCCGGAGGTATCGAACTCAAGCTTGGTCCGCTGCTCTTGACCTTGCCGCTCAGTACTGTGCCACCTACTGATGTGCGGAGAGTAAATGCAATATCTTTGCGCTTCGACCCGCGCAGCTGCAGTTGTACAGATCCAGACACTTTTTGTGCATCGAGCACTACTGGGTCTAGCTCAGTTTCCTCAAACGCTTTCAGAGACGGCGCAGGTTTGCTGATGGTCCATTCTATACCTGCGTAGAGGCGGTGGACAGGAGTTCCGAATCCAGTCCCCAAGCCCTTGCCAGCTCCAACAAAGATTGCCAGATGATCGCCAAAGGGTTTTGCGCCGAGACCTACTTGCCACTCGCCTGGTGACAGTAATTTATTGCTTTGGTCCGCACCGAGCGACTGACGGCGCTGCCATTCAAAGTAACTATGAAAGCCATTAGCTGCGTCGAGTAGATAAGAGTACCCAAGCGCCATTCGCGACTCTGGCCCAACTTTTGTACCTAGAAATGTTTGCGTCTGCCGATGATGATAGCCAAGATTTGCGGCAACATAATGACGACCTGTGAAAAAATAATCGTAGATTATTTGGCCACCAGCTGCGGTTTGACCCTCGCTAAGCGCATTCAAACTCACTCCAGCAATTTGGCTGGTCCGGTTACGAGGCACCACGACATACGGAGCCAATGCAAAACTACCACCCTGATAAGGAATATCACGATTCAGCAGAGTCCACCGCGCCAGCAAGTGAGTATCGCCGACGGCTGCCTTCGTTGTTTTAGTCTCTTTCGGTGACACCAAGGGCGAACCCGATATCCAGTGCACCGGCAGATTTGCCATTAAAGTTAGGTTGGCTCCTAAGCCGCAAGAAGCCATAACAAATGCAGAGTTCAAATCACGCAGCCCATCACCGAGATGCTGACCAGCCTCTGTGGTAAAGCGCAGTGGCTTGTGACTCTGTGTGACGTAGCTACCAACCGCACATTCACCCGGGTCAAAGCTTTGCGCTCCCATTACGGACACGAGGCGATTGTTGTCGGCCCAAGGAGTAAAAGTCTGCAAATTTAGGGCTTGTGCTCTAGGCACTAAGCAAGTCACTGCGACTAACGGCAAGCAGATGAGGAAAGCAGATGGCAACCGCACATAAGGGGACACAGCCACTCGCAAGAGCGACGGCGCACCCAAAATGTTCGAATATGCTCTGACCAATCTCATCCAGCGAAGCCCTCTCGCAACGACTGCGATTCGCTCTGATGTTGTCTTAACCTTGATTGACTTGTTTTAATTATCGGCGGGTTGCCGACAAACTTTACCAAAGGCCAACGGGAGGAGTCAGGGGCGTTTACCTAGAGCACCAGGTCCACGTGGGGTCATAAGCGTGATCAACAACTCAGCTTTGAGTGGATCTTTTAAAGCGCCCATAAGATCGCGCAACCATGGCAGATGGGTCTTTGCAGGCACTAGCTGTGCCTCATCCGCTAGTAGCGGGGTACAAAACTTCTGGGAATGCGCCGTAATTTCGAGACCCTGATCAGCCTTCCAACTAAAGATGCGACGCCCGGCATAGAGCAACCACTTTTGGATCACCGGCGAATCTGGTTGAGTCCAAACCCAAAGATTCGTGTCATGTTGCCCATGAAACCAACGCTTACCGACTTCGGTCTCGAGCGTGGCCGCAGGATCGATCAGCGAAAGTGAGCTACCGAGCATCACCGGCTCGATCAACTGGCTCAAACGCAGCAGCATCATTCCGGACGACTCGGCAAAAGCAAAACCGGCACTGTCGGCGTCCCGCCAGACCAGATTGGCCTGCAGCCGGATCTCTTGCGCTCCCCACTTGATGGTCATGGAGCAAACGCCATCGAGGATTTCAGCGGCGCTACCGGTGCGCACCCTCAATCCCAACAAACTTATGTCCTGAAGTGGCCAAATAGTCTGGCGGCAAATGACCGTATGACCCGCTGGCAGCGAAAAGCGTGGCGCTCGCCTTTGATTTACCGGCAACGCCAGCGGCTTGGCAGCGCGATTTGCGGATCCCTTAGCCATCAGCCAGCGAAATAAGCGGTTAGGTCGCATCAAAGAACCTTCTCTTCCGACCGGCAAAAGCGCGGCCGTAGCTCGCTGGCTATTAAAAAACCAGGCGTGTTTCAATAAAAAAACACACAACAACTCGACTGGAGAGTGCAGGAAACGAATAACCAACTGTTTTGAATGATTTTTTTCTAAAGCTGCGCAGTGAGTCGAGCACTCTACTGTGCATCAAGTAGGAGTAGTGTTAAAGTTGAGGCCTTCATCACAGAGTCCTTTGACGTATGAGGAGCATCAGCCATGGACACCACTGAGCTGCAAGGCGCGACAGCAGGCCTGATTACCGAGGAAATGGAGCAAGCTGAGCTCAAAGAGCTTGCTGAACCTGCTGCGGCTGCTGAGCCTGCCAAGGCCAATCGCATGCCAGAGATCCCCGTCTCGGCCGTCGCCGTGGTGAACAGCCTGGAAGACCTTCAGTTGGTCCTAGCCAATCATCAAAAGTGGGCTGATGCAGTCCTCAACCCAAATATTGAAGTCGCTAGCGGACGCGCCAATCTCAAAGGTGCAGACTTACGCGGTTATGTCCTGGCCGGCGTCAATCTCAGCGGCGCCAATCTCAGCGATGCCAATCTCGATAGCTGCGACCTCGAGGGGGCCAATCTCAGCGTAGCTAACCTACAAGGGGCGATCCTAGCGTGCGCCAACTTGCGCCATGCCAAACTTCGTCGCGCCCGCCTGGATGGCGCCGACCTACGTGGTGCAGACCTGACGGGGGCTAACTTGACTGGGGTTGATTTGAGCAAGGCATTAATAAAAACACCGGAACATGAAGTATCCAAAGCTCAAGCCCACACTAAGCCAGACACAATGACAGCGACAGAGACACATAAAGAGCCAGAGATCGCGGTTGAGGCTACAACGGGCCACACCACAAGCGAAACGCTGTCACCGACTAGCGACATGATCTTCTGATGCGTATTTGGCTGGATAACGACGGCTGCCCGCAGATCGTGCGCGACGTGGTGTTCAAGGCATCGCAGAAACGCAACCTAGCTGTAGCTGTCGTAGCAAACAGATTTATGCATGTACCGGCTGGCGGCTTGATTCAAATGATCACCGTCAGTGGGTCGTTTGACGCCGCCGACGATTACATCGCTGATAACGCAGTGCCCGGTGATTTGGTGATCACTGCGGACATCCCCTTAGCCAGTCGCATCGTTAATAAAGGCTGTACCGGCCTTAATCCGCGCGGTGAAGTTTATACCGCAGCAAACATCCAGGAACGCCTAGCCATGCGCAATTTGATGCAAGAGCTGCGTAGCGGCGGCGACATCCAAGGTGGCCCCGCACCTCTTGGGGAGTTGGATAAAAAGAGATTCGCCGATTCTTTTGACCGGATGGTGACGAGCCTGGCGGCCAAAGGTAGCTAGGTGAGAGCTGGTTAAAGCACTCGTGATCGAGAGGCGGTACGGCGTCACGACAACTCGAACATTCCGGATGGCGACATGTCTAAGTTTGTTTGGAGTAAATTCAAAGCAGTACTGATTTTAGTGCTAATTTGCAGCTGCCGGACCGCACCAGAAGCTGGCGACCACGAGACTGCACTCGGTCAGCTGATTGCACCGCAGGCGCAGAATTTACCAGATCCCTATCAAGGTGCAAACAAGTCAGCTGGCTGTGCTAAGCAGACGCAAGGTGGTGGAGTCGAAGATTTATCGATTCAAGCAGGATCTTTATCTCGGCGCTACCTACGCGTGATGCCCAAGCGACTTACGCAGGGCAAGCCGATGGCTTTGGTTTTTTGGTGGCATGGAGCGGCCTCATCACCGGAATTGACGCGCAGCACACCAAACTATAACCATTCACCTGAGCTTGAAAAACTGACCGGCGACGATGTGATTTGGCTGCATCCACGCCACATTGATGGCACAAGTCAGACGTGGGACCGCAGTAATAACGGTCGTGATTTTCAATTTTTCGACAAGCTTTTTACACTAGTCACCGATGAATTTTGCATCGACCTTAAAAAAGTATTTACCATCGGCGTTAGTAACGGGGGCACTTTTGCGAATCATATTGCCAGCGTTCGCAGCAGTAAAATCAAAGGTGTCGTAGCCGTAGCTGTCCCAGCAATGGGCGGATCTTGGCGACGCGTAACCATGCCCAGTATGTTGATCCAGGATAACCGCGACAACTTCTCTAGTGCCCAGCTAACTATAAGGAAGATGGCACAAGACGCGGAGTGTAACATGCAGTCGGTGAATTTAACTGCGAAGACGCCAGCATCATGCTTTCTTCTGCCTAGCTGCAAGCCGGATACACCAGTAGCTTTTTGTCCTTGGCAGATAAAATCAGATTCCAATCCTCACGATTGGCCTCGCTTTGACGGCGCTGATGCGCAAATTTGGCGCTTTTTGACTTCGGGAAAAGTCAGCTCTATCTAACGGTGCGACGTCTCCAACATCTCGGCCAAACTGCATAACAACTGTGGTCCCGGTAACATGACGATGCGCATTTTTGGCAACAACGGGAGTGCCGCAATTTTATTGAAAAAGTCCAATTAATCGGATACTTAAACAGCTCGCCGATGGATCAATGCCGGTCCGAAGCTAGTCACCCCGGAAGCTTCAGGGTGACAAGGAGTCACAGCATGTATCAGACAGTTCTAGTCGCCGCTGCCGCAGCTTTTAGCCTCTCTAGTCCTGCCCTAGCCGAGAGTACCCCGGCACCAAAGCCGTTCGACCTGAGTTGCCAAGTCTTTGATGCGAGGGGTAAGGAACTGGTACCGGACCACGTGATCAGTGGTAAAATCTCCCCAACCAGCCAGAGCTTATCAGCAGATTCTGATCTGTTTTACTACAGCCTAGAGCTAATTGACGGTGATGCTAGCCTAAGCCTAACTGACAAGCGTTTAGACGCTAGTGCCCTCGTTCACGCTAGCAATGTGCGCGTCAACGACTCGGTCTCCGTTGCTGTGGTTCCTGCCCACGCTACGGAGCCAAGCCTAACTTTAAAGTGCACGGCACTCTAAATCTTCAGAGTCTTTTAAATCTTCGGCAATTTGCTTCGGCCACTGAACTGCAAGGCAGTCAGGGCCGGAGACATCTGCTGCAGGAAGAATTAGATTTCTTGACCAAAAGAATCTCCCTCGCCGCTCCGCTATCAACCCCTTAAGCAGCCACAAATCACCAATCAATAAACACACAAATCCCGCGGCAAAGAGTAGACCCAAGATGCGGGGCTGCGCAAAATCCGAGCCTAAGTAGGCAAGAGATCCAGCAGCGGCCAATGCAGTCATTTGCAGAGAACCAATACCTTTACTTGCCATGCCAATCTTAATATCCCCGTGCCGACTGGCAAACAAGAATTGAATACCGCTATCGCCGGCTAGTCCCACGAGTACAGCCGCAAAGATGCAGGTCACAAAATTTAGGCCATCAAATAGTAGTGGCGTAGCACCCAGAAGTACTGTGGGTCCCCACATTGATGCAATGATCAGCGGCCTTACTGCGCGCACGTTCAGTGCCCGGGCCAAGCCATACATCAAAAAAGAGACCAAACCTAGACTGAGGATAAAGCTCTCGATCAACGTCGCAATCACATGATCGGAAAAATCACCGTAAGTAGCGAGGTCACCCGTGATGAAACAACGCTCCCCCTTACAGATCTCGTTGATGCGTTGGCGGATCGGTCGCAGCGTTGCTAAATCTGAACTAGTAATGAAGATCGTAGCCCGCGTGAGTTGCTCTTTACTTGAGATCCACCGCTCAGCCTGCGGCGACAGCGCAAATTCACGCTGCTGCAGGGCGCGCCTTTCAGGACTTAGAGTTCTGCCGGCAAATTCAAGCAACTCATACGGATTTTCTACCTTAACAACGCCTGGGATTTTGGCCACTTCGCTGATTATTTTTAGCTGCCCTGGAATATCTTGCGGCTGCCGCATGACTAAATCAACTACACCGTTCCAACCAAATTGACGCTGCAAAGCCTGCATGCCCTGATTGAACGGATGTGCTTTGTCCCACATGCGCTCCAAGGAGTCTTGAACATTTAAATTCATCATACCAAAGATTGACAAGGCAAAGGCCGCCAGCAGAGTCCGGAAGATCGGCCTTGGTAGGCGGATCTTACTCACAAACGTAAAGAAGCCAGTGCAACGTGTCGGCTTAGGGGCAGTCCAGCGGCGAAATTTTGGACAGATTTGGAGGAACGCAGGCAGCACAAAAAAGACCATTGCAAACTCAAGCGCAGCACCAACAGCGGCCCAAAACCCGAGTCTTTGAATAGATGCGATGTCCGACACGCATAGGGAGCCAAAGCCAACCACCGTACTTAGAGAGGTATAAAACGAAGGCATGATCAACTGCCGGAACGGTTCACGCCAGCCGGCACCGGGCCGTTGATTCTGTTGTGCTTGAGACAAATAAATGAAGTCTTCCGTCGAGGCCAAAGCAACGATAGTGAATAAGCTGTTAGTCAAAATGTCGATCGGAACGCCGAAAAAGCCCATAGCTGCAAAGAGCAGGATCGACGAGAGAAGCAGAGTCAGCGCCAGCAGCAGTGCACCGCGCCAGCTACCAAATAGCAAACAGAATCCGACACAGAACACGAGCAAGACCATCAGATTCACACTTTGATCCTGAATCAAACTTTTGACAAAATACCACTTGAATGCAGCCGAGCCGCCCAGCGTGGTACGCACGCTACCATCTGCAGGAAAATCTTGGTCCAAACTAGCTTTCATCTCTGTGACAGGAGCGGGATCAAAGGCGCCGTATTTGCTACCTCCGACGGTGTCGCGCAAGTATAAATCGATTAAAATTGCGCTTTGTGTTGCGTTAGCAAAAATCCCGCTAAGCGGCGAATCAAGTAGTGGGTTTAATGCCTGTCTTTGGTCACTGCCACCGCCCTCGCAGTCGAGGGTTACCAGCAGCGGGTAAAGCAAGGTCTTTACTGTCTCTCGTGCAACTCGTGCTTCCAGTGGCGAGTTCACAAATTGAAGTTCTTGGTTGGTAAAATCCTGGCGCCTAGTCCAACTGCGGATCCGGCACAGTTCCTTCTCAGTAAATGCCTGCTGATCACGCGTTTCAAAAAGAATAGTGAATTCCTGATCGCCAGGAAACGCCCTCTTGGTTAATTGATTGAGCTGCCTAGTCTCAGACTGCGCGTCCACGGTATCGACTACGGACAGCAAAATTTGCAGCTTAGCCAGCCCTGGAGAGAGCAGCGCCAGACCAAGTGCAAACACCGCCAATACCATCTTAGGACGGCGCACTGCCCCACGCAGCAGAGACATCAGGGGAACACCGGGGAGTACGAGAAAGACACGACGCCAAGCGTTGGATTTGTTGTTAGCCGACATATAGATGCCTCCTTTGCATCCTTATCGGTATTTTCTTATTAAATATTGATAGTTACGCTAATCTGTCATTTACTTTGTAAACAATATTCCGGTCAATTTAGATGCAAAGTAGCGATATTTAGGAGAAGTTTTTTCTTCGACCATGGGTCCTGTACTATTAAAGTATCGAATCATCCAAGTCGTGCTCTCGCCTTTACTCGAGGAATCCCCGCATGTCCCTCTTCCGGGCTCTAACCAGCATCCTTGCACTAGTTTCGACAACCACCTTTGGACAGCCGCAAGGCGCGTTAACGCAGGCAAAGCCTTGGCTCGGTGTGAGGATAGAAACGGCCAAAGCACCAGAGACCGGCGTCTTGATTCGCGAAGTGATTAAGGGGACACCCGCCGATGATGCTGGACTAAAAAAAGATGACCGCGTCCAGTCGATCGACCAACGCACAGTAGCCAGCGCCGAGGATTTCATTACCACTGTCCAGTCGAAGGGCGTGGGTAGCACAGTGGATCTAGATTTCTTACGTGACGGCAAAGCCGTCAAGAAAACCATTAAATTAGTCGCCCGCCCTGACCAGTTAGCTCTCGTTCAGCAGACTTTAGTCGGTAAATCAGCACCGGCATTTGACCTACCTCTGATATCAGGACCAGGGCCCAGCTCAACGGCAGCGCTCAAGGGCCGTGTCACAGTCGTAGAATTCTGGGCAACCTGGTGTCCGGCCTGTAGGTCGACACATACGGGTCTCAGCAACTTTGCTAAACGGCATCCAAAGGACGCCTCCGTACTTGCTATCTCTGATGAGAGTCGCGAGGAATTACTCGCCTATGCCCAGGCACTGAAACCAGAGTTCACAATCCTGCAAGACAAGAATCATGAAGTAAACTCAGCATGGATGGTCGCCGCAATTCCGCAACTAGCAGTGATCGACCGCACCGGTAAAATTATCTTCGCTACCATCGGTGGCGGTGCCTATCTGGATCAGGCTTTGGACGTTGCCGAAAAAGAACTGAAAAAATAAAGCATCGCCAACATCGGAAGCTAGGCCCCAAGCACCTTCGCCAGAAAGTTTCCGGTGTAACTTTTCTTCACCTTAGCTACTTGCTCAGGCGTCCCCTGGGCAATAATCTGGCCACCGCGGAAGCCCCCCTCAGGACCCATATCGATCAGCCAGTCTGCCGTCTTGATCACATCTAGATTGTGTTCAATGACCACAACGGTATTACCGGCCTCGACGAGGCGCCTTAGCACGACCAACAACTTACGAATATCATCGAAGTGCAGTCCGGTGGTCGGTTCATCAAGAATATAGAGAGTGCGACCAGTATCGGCACGCGCTAGCTCTTTAGCCAGTTTAATCCGCTGCGCCTCACCGCCGGAGAGGGTCGTAGCAGGCTGACCAAGCTTGATGTAGGAAAGGCCCACATCTATCAAGGTACGCAGCACTTTGACAATTTTAGGGTGATGCTGAAATAGCTGCTCAGCCTCTGCAATCGACAGATCCAAAACATCTGCAATAGAATAATCTTTGTACTTAATCTGTAGCGTTGCTTCATTAAACCGGCGAGCTTTACAGGCTTCGCATGGCACTAACACGTCGGCAAGGAAATGCATCTCCACCGTGAGATAACCATCGCCCTGGCAAGACTCGCAGCGGCCACCCTTGACGTTAAAGGAGAAACGGCCTTTTTCGTAACCGCGGGCTCGCGACTCAGGTAGTAGAGCGAAGAAATCCCGCACCAAATCAAACAACTTGGTATAGGTCGCAGGATTACTCCGCGGCGTCCGGCCGATGGGGCGCTGATCAATGTTGATCACCTTATCCAACTGATCAAGGCCGTTGATCGCTTTATGGGCTCCTACTTCGACATCGGTTTCATGCAGTTTACGCGCTAAAGCTGGATAGAGAATCTGATTGATTAACGTCGATTTACCAGCACCAGAAACACCGGTGACGCAGGACATTAGTCCAATTGGAAAGCGTGCCGTTACGTTCTGCAGGTTATTTTCCGTGGCATCAACAACGGTGATCCAGCCCTTTTCCTGCTTTAAATCGGGTGGGCGGCGGCGCTCACCGGGGATGGCAATGCTTTCGCGCCCACTCAGGTAGCGCCCGGTCAAAGAATGGGGGTTGCGGCGGATTTCCGCCGGTGTCCCCTGTGCCACAATGCGACCACCTAAATGACCGGCGCCTGGACCAATATCAAGCACCCAGTCGGCCGCCTCAATCGTTTCTTGATCGTGTTCCACGACGATCAAAGAATTCCCGATGTCACGCAAATGACAGAGGGTGGCGAGCAGCTTCTGGTTATCGCGTTGGTGCAAACCAATCGACGGCTCATCTAGAATGTAAAGCACCCCTGTCAATTCAGAGCCAATTTGTGAAGCCAAACGGATCCGTTGCGCCTCACCACCGGACAAAGTCGGCCCTTTTCGATCCAACGTCAGATAGTCGAGTCCAACGTTGATAAGAAATCCAAGGCGATTCTTGATTTCTTTGAGTAATTCTTTCGCGATAAGCTCTTGATTGCCGCGCAACTTCAGACCGCTAAAAAAGGTCTGGGCATCGGCAATAGTCAGACCGCACACCTCCATCACCGACTTACTGCCGACACGCACTGCCAGCACTTCAGGCTTTAAACGCATCCCGTCACAAGTCTCGCAGCGACGAGTCGACATGAATTTGCCGTACCACTGTTTCATCTCTTCCGACTGAGTCTCTTGAAAGCGCCGCATCATGCGCGGCAGCAGTCCTTCAAACACAGTAGAAAAGGATCCCTGACTGCGCTGGCCGCGCCACTTGACGGTAACGCGCTCCTCACCGGAGCCGCGCATGAGGATGTCACGATGTTTTTTAGGTAGCTGCTTCCAGGGCTTATTGAGGTCAATGGCGAATTGTTTAGACAACGCCTTTAACTTCTCTACGCCCCAGCCGTCCCCAGCCTCACCGTCCTTAAAGTAGCCACGCCACGGAATCACTGCGCCGTCTTTAATGCTCAAACTAGTATCAGGGATGATTTTCAGCTCATCCATAATCAGCAGGGATCCAAGACCATTGCACGTGGGGCACATGCCCAGCGGAGCGTTAAACGAAAAAAGAGGCGGCGCTAATTCCGGAAAGGCAAAACCACAGCAGCTGCGCGCCTCGCTCATCCGGATATCTTCCCGGTCTTGAACATGCACAATGATGGCTGCCTGACCCTTCTTCAGGGCCGTCTCCACCGAGTCCGTGAGCCGCTGGCGGAAGTCCGTGCTCCTCTTGATGACTAACCTATCGACCACGACTTCGATATTGTGCTTTTTATGTTTGGCCAGAGCCTGAACGTCCGTGAGCTCATGCACGACGCCGTCAATTCTTACGCGAGTAAAACCGCTTTGTGCCAATTCTGCGAAGAGCTCACGGTGCTCACCTTTGCGATTTTCAATGATCGGAGCAAGCAGAAGGATCTTAGTGCCTTCAGGCAGTTCCATAATTTGCTCGACCATACTGGCAGCATCGCCGCGGCCAACAACCTTGCCACATACATGACAAAACTGCTGGCCGATGCGCGCGTAAAGCACTCTCAGGTAATCGTAAACCTCGGTGATGGTGCCGACGGTCGAGCGCGGGTTTTTACTCGCCGCTTTTTGCTCGATCGCAATGGTTGGCGAAAGCCCGCGGATGGTCTCAAACTTCGGCTTTTCGAGCTGCCCAAGAAACTGCCGTGCATAAGCCGCAAGCGACTCGACATACCGCCGTTGCCCTTCCGCAAAAATGGTATCGAACGCCAGGCTCGACTTACCCGATCCGGACACCCCGGTGAAGATCACTAATTTCTTTTTTGGGATCTCAACATCGATATTCTTCAGATTATGTTCACAGGCACCGCTAATTAGAATGGAGTCTAGCTCCTGAGCTTTGGCGGTGGATTTTTTGGCAGTAGTTGTCCGAGGCGGCATATAAAGTAATTCCTCACGGCTCATGGGCGACAGGTGATCCCGGCTCGTTGCCAAGTTTAACGTGGCACAGTCCTGACAACGATGTCACACTCAAAGCATGAGATCGCCTATTTATCAAGCCTGGCCACAAAAATGAGACCAGTATTTGCTATTAATTTATGCGCGCTTCTAAGCACCTTGGTGCTTGCCACGGCTTGCGTTCATAGGCCCAACACCAAGGCCATCCGTAAGGTTAAAAGTGCTGCAATCATTGGCTTTACCGTCGTGCAACCCCGGGAAAAGCCACTGACTGGCATTGATAACACCTTTAAAACTGCGGCTAAATACTACGAAATGGTCGCAGAGCAGCTGCAAACTGCCCGCGAGTGGCGCATGACGCCGCTTAAGGCCTTACAGCCACACCGTGACTATCACGAGCTGTCTTTAAAGTTTGGGACGCACCTGCTCAGCAACGATCTCAGGCCGACAGGTATCTTGTCTCAGGAAGAACAAGTAAATCTCAGCCCCAAGCAGCGCAAGAGCCTACAGAAAGCCTTAATGGTCGACGGACTGGTCAGCGTATCCTTCGTCATCACTCGCCGCCCGCCCTCACCTGAAGGTCCCAACGCTCCACCACTGACGGCTAAAATCAGTTTCGATTTATATGCGGGAAAACAAGTAAAAAGCGTCTGGCATCTGGCCTCCCTTCCCAGTGAGAATGCTGACGGCCCGACGCTGCCAAACGGCCTACAGTTGGCAGACGGCGACGAACGGGACGTCGCTATTGCGATTTCATCAGCTCTAGGCACCATGCTAAAACAGCGCCAGCAGGACGAAGCAGATAAAAAGTAAGTGCTGACGCACCTGGAGCACCCTTTAGCCGCGCTAGCACATCGGACA
>Ga0315284_10005382_pt1 | contig 18155 bp, 8 predicted proteins | sample YL17G09_16_MG_FD_203696 | JGI IMG/M metagenome (GOLD analysis project Ga0315284, IMG submission 203696) | Sediment microbial communities from Yellowstone Lake, YNP, Wyoming, USA - YL17G09_16 | ecosystem: Environmental > Aquatic > Freshwater > Lake > Sediment | place: USA: Wyoming | collected...
CCCGGGGCCTTGATCCGCAACCGTGGCTTGAAGTTCATCTGCCGCCCGGTCGAATTGCGCACCGAAACCACCCGCTCGCCGTTCACCTCGGAATCCGAAAAGGGCCGCATCCTGCGCGTGCCGATCGCCCATGGCGAGGGCTGTTATTACGCTGACGACAGGACCCTGGATGCTCTCGAGGAGGAAGACCGCGTGGTCTTCCGTTACCTCGATAATCCCAACGGATCACTGCGCAGCATCGCCGGCATTCTCAATGAGCAGCGCAACGTGATGGGCATGATGCCCCACCCCGAGCGCGCCAGCGACCCGCTGATGGGCTCGACCGACGGCCTGGTGGTATTCCAGTCGATGGTGGCACAGGCATTCCTGCCTGTGTGAGTTTTCATGATTACTCCCGACCTCATTTCCGCTCACCAACTCTCCCAGAGCGAGTACCAGAAGATTGTCTCGCTGCTGGGCCGCGAACCCACCTACACCGAGCTGGGCATCTTCTCCGTGATGTGGAGCGAGCACTGCTCGTATAAAAGCTCCCGCCTGCACCTGAAGAAACTGCCCACCCGCAGCAAGCTGGTCCTGCAGGGGCCGGGCGAGAACGCCGGCATCATCGACATCGGCGACGGCTATGCCATCGCCTTCAAGATCGAGTCCCACAATCACCCCAGCTTCATCGAGCCGTTTCAGGGGGCGGCCACCGGCGTGGGCGGCATTCTGCGCGACATATTCACCATGGGCGCGCGGCCCATCGCGGTGCTGAATTCGCTGCGCTTCGGGCCGCTCCGCGACCCGCACACCGGCGCCCGCAACCGCCGCATTCTGGGAGGAGTGGTGGGCGGCATCGCGCACTACGGCAACTGCTTCGGCGTGCCCACGGTGGGCGGCGAATGCGTCTTTGAGCCCTGTTACAACGGCAATCCGCTGGTCAACGTCTTCGCGCTGGGAGTCTTTCGCAAGAGTGACATCTTTTACGCCCGCGCCAGCGGCATCGGCAACCCGGTCATCTACGTGGGCGCCAAGACCGGCCGCGACGGAATCCACGGCGCCTCGATGGCCTCGGCCGAGTTCACCGAAGAATCCAAGCAGAAGCGCCCCAACGTCCAGGTGGGCGACCCGTTCCTCGAAAAACTCCTGCTGGAGGCCTGCCTGGAAGCCATGCAGACCGGCGCCATTGTCGGCATCCAGGATATGGGCGCGGCCGGGCTGACCTGCTCGACTTGCGAGATGGGCAGCCGCGGGGGCACAGGCATCGAGATCGATCTGAAGCTGGTGCCCCAGCGCGAGACCGCCATGACGCCCTATGAGATCATGCTCTCGGAATCCCAGGAGCGCATGCTGTTGGTGGTCCAGAAGGGGCGAGAAGAGGAAGTTTCTGGCGTGTTCCGCAAGTGGGGCCTGGACGCCGCCACCATCGGAACGGTCACCGGTGACGGACTGCTGCGCGTGAAGGACCACGGCGTGGTAGTGGCCGAGATCCCCAGCCGCGCCCTGGCCGACGAAGCCCCCATCTACGACCGTCCGCACACCACCCCGCTGCGCAAGGCGCCCATCGAGGGCCCCCAGTTCTCGAGCCGGGGCCTGGAAGGCGACCTGCTCGCACTGCTGGGTTCCCCCGACTTGTGCTCGAAGCGCTGGATCTTCGAGCAGTACGACTACATGGTGCGCACCAACACCATCCAGGGGCCCGGCGGCGACGCCGCCATCCTGCGCATCAAGGAGACCGGCGCCTCGGTGGCCATGGCCCTGGACGGCAACGGGCGCTATTGTTACCTCGAGCCACGCCAAGGCGCCAGGCTGGCGGTGGCCGAGTGTTGCCGCAACCTTTCCACCGTGGGCGCCCTGCCGGTAGCCACCACCAACTGCCTCAACTTCGGCAATCCGGAGCGCCCCGAAATCATGGCCCAGATTGTCGAAGCCATCGAGGGCATGGCCGAGGCTTGCCGCTTCTTCGAGACGCCCATTACGGGCGGGAACGTCAGCCTCTATAACGAAACCCTCGGCGAAGGTGTTTATCCCACGCCGGTGCTGGGCATCGTGGGCCTTCTGAAAACGGCTGCGCCGGTGACCATCGACTTCAAGCAGCCGGGACGCGCCGTTATTCTGCTGGGCGGGCTGGGCGATTGCGATGACACGCGCTTCGGGAGCAGCCAGTACGCCAAGGTGATCGTCGGGCAACTCTGGGGGCTGCCGCCGGCTCTGGACATGGAATACGAAAAGCGGGTGCAGGCCGCCGCGCGCGAGATCGTTGCCACAGGTCTCGCCGAATCGGCCCACGACCTCAGCGATGGCGGCCTGGCCGTGGCGCTGGCCGAATGCGCCTTCTCTCCGGCGAATGTTGGAGCCGCGCTGGAGCTGGCCAGCGCGATGCGGCCCGAGTTCCTGCTCTTTCACGAAGGCCCTTCGCGCATCCTGATCTCGACCGCTGCGCCGGACGAGGTCCAGCGCATCGCGCGCCAGCACGGCGTCGAGGCCCCGCTGGTCGGTGCTACCATCGAAGGTGGGATCAAGATCCACAATCGCCGGGAGGTCCTGCTGGATTGCCCGATCCAGCGGCTCCGGGAGTGCTGGGACAGGGGGCTCGAAAGCGCGCTGGAAGCACCGCTCCCTGACGGTCGCGGCTCAGAATCGGCTGCACCGCTCCCTGACGGTCGCGGCTCAGAATCGGCTGCGGAGCCGCGACCGTAAGGGAGCGGTCGCAAGCGAACCCATGGATAGCTCTGACAAGTTCCGCGAAGAATGCGGGGTGGTGGCGATCTACGGTCACCCCGAGGCCGCCAACCTGGCCTACCTGGGGCTTTATGCGCTCCAGCACCGCGGCCAGGAAAGCGCCGGCATGGCATCCAGCGACGGCAGCCAGATCCATTGCATCAAGCAGATGGGTTACGTGGTCGATATCTTCACCCCGGAGGTGCTCGCCAAACTTCCCGGCGAGCTGGCCATCGGCCACACCCGCTACTCGACCGCCGGCGATACCGTTCTCACCAACGCACAGCCCTTTGCAGTGGCCTGCAACAAGGGCCGCATCGCCGTGGCGCACAATGGCAACATCACCAACGCCATCGAGTTGCGCCGGGAGCTCGAACAACAGGGTTCCATCTTCCAGGCCTCCAGCGATACCGAAGTCATCCTGCACCTGGTGGCGCTCTCGCGCGAGCGCACCCTGGCCGGCGCCCTGCGCGAGGCGCTGCTGCAATTGGACGGCGCCTTTTCGCTGGTCTTCCTGGCCCAGGACCGCATTATCGTGGCCCGTGACCCTTACGGGTTCCGCCCGCTCTCGATGGGCCAGATGGAGCTTTCCGGCGGCAAGAAATGTTACGTCTTCGCCTCGGAGACCTGCGCCTTTGACCTGATCGGCGCGGTGTATCTGAACGAGGTCGAGCCCGGCGAGATGGTGATCGCCGGCCCCGAGGGCCTCACCCGCGAGCGCTACGTCCCCGAGCGGCCCCGCGCCCAGTGCGTCTTCGAGCACGTCTATTTCTCGCGCCCGGATTCGGTGGTCTTCGGCCGCCCGGTGCAGGAATCCCGCGAGCTGCTGGGCCGCTTGCTGGCCCGCGAGCACCCGGTCGAGGCCGACGTGGTCGTGCCGGTCCCCGATTCCGGCGTGGCCGCAGCGGTCGGATATGCCGCCGAGTCCGGCATCCCGTTCCGCCACGGGCTGATCCGCAGCCATTACATCGGGCGCACCTTCATCGAGCCTTCCCAGGCCATCCGCGACTTCGGCGTCAAGCTCAAGCTCAACCCGGTGCGGCACCTGCTGGCCGGTAAGCGCGTGGTGCTGGTGGATGATTCCATCGTGCGCGGAACCACCAGCCGCAAGATCGTGCGCATGGTGCGGCAGGCCGGTGCCCGCGAGGTGCACCTGCGCATTTCCTGCCCGCCCACCCGCTCACCCTGTTTTTACGGTGTAGATACGCCCACCAAGAGCGAGCTGATCGGCGCCAACAACACCGTCGAAGAGATCCGCCTGTTCGTGGGCGCCGATACCCTGGGCTACTTGTCCCTGGCCGCGCTCCGAGAGGCCGTCTCCGACCGCGAGCGCCTGGAATACTGTTACGCCTGCTACACCGGCGATTACCCCACCGAACTCATTAACATTCAGGAACTGATGACCGCCAAAAAGCGCCCCTGTTGAACATGCCTGCTACCGTCTCCTCCTCTGCTCAGCAAGTGCCCCACTCCCGCATTCGCGAGCTGGCCGAAATCGCCATGTCGATGGACGGGGTTTTGAAACTCTACTTTGGCGAATCGAACGTCCCGACGCCGGAGTACATCAAGCGCGCCGCCTATAAGGCCATGGCGGACGGCTACACCTTCTACACCGAGAATGCGGGTCTGCCCTCGCTGCGCCAGAAGCTGGCCGAGCATTACCAGCAGTTGCATGGTGTCGCGCTCGACCCCGCCAGCGAGATCGTCGTCACCGCTTCCGGCGTGCAGGCCCTCAACGTGGGCATCCGCTGCGCGCTGGATCCGGGCGATGAGGCCCTGGTGCTTACGCCCGCCTGGCCCAACGGCTCGGCCAACGTGGCCCTGGCCAACGCCGTCGCCCGCGAGATCCCGCATGTGCTTCGCGGCCAGCGCTACGGCATTGACTTCGATGCGCTCGAAGCCGCTCTCACCCCCCGCACCCGGCTGCTCGTCTACACTTCGCCCTCCAACCCGCTGGGCTGGGTCGCCACCCAGGAAGAGCAGGCCGGCCTGCTGGATTTCGCCCGCCGCCACGGACTGTGGCTGCTGGCCGACGAGGTCTATGAGCGGCTCTATTACCGCACCGCCAAGCTGGGCGAGCCGGCCCCCTCGATCTTGCGCCTGGCCGCCCGCGAGGACGCCGTGATGGTCGTCCAGTCGTTCTCCAAGACCTACTGCATGACCGGCTGGCGTATAGGTTGGCTGGTGGCCCGGAGCGACCTGGCGCGCAAGGCCGCCCAACTCAACGAATTCATCATCTCGCACGCGCCCAGCTTCACCCAGCGGGCTGCCGAAACCGCCCTGGTGTGGGGCGAAGGCGAGTTGCGCAAGATGCTCGCGCGCCTCAAGGAGAACCGCGATTTCTGCCTGGCCGCCCTGCGCAAGATGCCCGGCGTGACGGTCCCCGAACCCGAGGGCGCCTTCTACGTGTTCCCCAAGATCGAGGGCCTCACCGACTCGTTCGACTTCTGCCGCCGCCTGCTCGACGAGACCAGCGTCGGCCTGGCCCCCGGCGTGGCCTTCGGCGCCGGCGGCGAAGGCGCCCTGCGCATCTGCTACGCCGCCGAGCGCACCATCCTCGAGCCCGCCCTCGAGCGCCTGGGGCTGTTCCTGCCCTCCTTCTCACCCACCGCATCACGCTCATGATGCCCAGAGTGGCACGCCTGGTTGTCGTCGGGATCCCGCACCATATCACACAGCGGGGCAACAACCAACAGATGGTCTTCTCCGGCGATCAGGATCGGCGCACCTATCTGCGCATCTTGAAGCAATTGGGCCATCACACGTTGGTGTGCGGGGAGGCTGTCCGGCATGAAACACCGCTTGCGCAGCGCGCTCCTTCTCGTCGCTGTAGCTGCTTGCCCATGGGGGCAGGAACATCCTCGAACCACCCTGAGCCAGTACGCAGGCTCCGGCAAGACCGCTGTCCCGGCAGAGACCGTGAGAAACCGCCTCGGGTGATGTGGAAGAGGCGCGCGGTTGGCGGGCCAAGGGCAACAGGGGACGAAACAGAGAGAACCGGAGGCCGCGAAGTGCCTGGCGTTTGTGGAGTTGCGGGCCGACGGATGCCGTTAACGAACTGAACGGGGAGAACTCCGAGAAGACGTCTGGCTCTCCAAGTCAAACAAAGGTTGTTTCACGGTCGAGAGACGATGGCCAACGAGTTGATTCTTAAGGGACTACTGAAACTCAGACTTCCAGGTCTACTCGGCCGCGCCGAACGTGATTCCGCTTGGCCTCCCGTTTGGATGCGCCTCTCCTCTCAACCCTCCTCGGAGTTTCTTCGGTTGGCCGACCGACCCGAAAACGTCTGAGAGATTTGGCTGCAGATCCGCACTATTTACGACCAGCAATGCCGGGGAGTGGTGACCTGTCTTGTGGCCGCCGGAGATGGCATCTTGTGGGGAGGTCCGCTTTGAGAATGAACCGCTGCAACACGATCTTGCAGACGATCTGCGTCTTGTCCCTGCAAGTCCCCGTGGCTGCCCAGTCCCAGCCGTCCTTGAGCCGTGATTACATCTACGTGGGCGGCCGCGTTGTTGCCGTCGAGAATCAAGGTACGAGCGGTGGCCCCGGCGGTGGCGGACCTGTTCGAATTGACGTTTGGCCGGGCACGGTGTCGCTGGGCGTCGCGCAAACCCAGCAATTCACGGCCAAGATCACGGGCACAACAAATACCGCGGTACGGTGGTCGATCAGCCCGAATCTCGGAACGATCACCTCCGCTGGCCTCTACACAGCACCTGTGACGGTCATCAGTGGGCAGTCCGTGACTATCACGGCCGCGAGCGAGGCGGACCTCTCGAAAACCTCAACCGCGGCGGTCAGCTTCTATAGTCCGCAAGTCGCGGGCGACTACCCGCTGCTCGGCTCTTTCCTGAATTTCTACCGCAACATGCCGCAGTCCCTATGGAGCAAAGAATTCGACTGGATGCGGCAGGTCAGCATGAACACGATCGTGGTCTTGTCGGCAGGCGCGTTGCGGCCCGACGCCGCAGACCCCCTTGGCTACAGCCTCTCTGGCGAGGGGTTACTGTATCCGAGCTTGCTGGTAGACGCGTCGATCCGCCCGACCGAAGATCGGCTGGAAATGATCCTTTCGCTGGCGAATCAACGTGGGATGAGGGTCTACATCGGTTCTCTTCAGACCTGGGCGGACTGGACCACCGGCGCCGAGTTCGTTGCCTTGCGCGAATACAACCGGCGTGTGGCGCAGGAGGTGTTGAATCGCTATGGGCACCATCCATCCCTGGAAGGCTGGTATTTCACGCAAGAGATCTGGATGAACTGGGTGAAATTCTACGGCTCGGGGTACTACGGGACGGCGTTGCTCAGGGACTTCATCACGGACATGCAGACCTTGGACGCGACGAAACCCGTGTGTGCAGCGGTGGTGTTCAAGAAGGACGCCTACTACTCGATGCCTGGCCTTACTCCGGCGGAACTCCAAACGGTCACAACGGGCTTCCTGGCGGCCACACAACTTCCCATCCTGATGCCGCAGGACGGCGCCGGCGCCGAAGCTGGGGCGGCGCCGCTGACTGAGCTGCCATCTTACTTCCAGGCGCTCAAGAATGCCGCAGTAAGCGCCGCTGTGGGAACCGTACTGTGGAGCACGGTCGAGACCTTCACGGCCGTCCCCAATCTCGGTAATGACCGGTATCCCCCGGCAAGTGCGATGCGGGTCCAAGCGCAAGTGAACGCAACACGCCCCTACGTCACCGGCTACCTGAACTGGATTTTCGGCAATGACATGTCGCCGCAGGCCACCTACTACCCGGTGGAAGCCAGTGGCCTGAACCGAGACTACCAGTCTCGCTTCCGGCCGGACGCGGTTCCGCAGACCGCGGCATTCCGGTTTCCGTTCTATCAATCAGCGCCTGGGGCGTCTTCCAATTATCCGGACAGCACGCTCGAACTGGCCGATCGGACTGGTGGCGGCTACAACGGCTACACGTTGACCGATTGGGCCGGTTATGCCACGGTGGCCCCCCCAGCAACGGTCTGCGTGACTGCGGACCTGGGCGCGCTTCAGCAGATCCGCTCGCTAAGAGCCCTGTCGCTATCAATGAACAACTCCGGCATCTATCATCCTGGAAGCATGATCGTCGAGGTTTCGACCGACGGCACGAACTACTCGTGGGTGGGCAATGGGGCGTCCGGAATGCCGGAGACGTGGGATTTCTCAGTGGGATGGACGGAACTCAGCCTCGCCACGACGGCGCGGTATGTCCGTTGCACGTTCAGCTACATCGCCTGGCTGTTCTTGTCCGAGTTGGAAGTCGTTGGCAATCCAAGCGCTCCCCCTCCGCCGGCGAGTGTCGGCATCAGTGTCGATCCGTTGTCGGTGACTCTCACGGCCGGTCAGACCCAGCAATTCACCGCTACCGTGACAGGAACGACGAACACCGCTGTGAGTTGGAGCCTCAGCCCGCAACTGGGAACTATCAGCGGGACCGGGTTGTACACCGCCCCGGCTTCTGTGAGCACATCCCAGGCAGTCAGTGTCAGGGCGACCTCGCAGGCCGACCCGACGAAGATCGCTTCCGCGACCGTGACCATCAACCCGGATACGACAAGTATCACGATGGTGGGCCCCGTCAGTCCCAACAGCGGCTCGGGGAATCCCCAGTTGTTCAGGTTCGACGCACAACCGCGGACGGGGAGTCTTGTTTGGGTACAGGTGCTGCTCAACAGCACACTCAGCCCCGCCAACGCGTGCCTTGTCTACTATGCTCCGGACACCGACGAGATTTTCCTGTCGCGCGATGATTCGCAGCCGTTCTACAACACCTGGACGGATCCCGCCACACTGTACGTCGGGGACGGCCCGCCGACGCAACCCATCACGCCACCGCTGAGCTTGTCAAATAGCCAGTGCATGATCGATGTGACCAAGTCGTGGGTTGCCAAGCCGGCCTCAGGTGTGCAGATCAACCTAAGCATTCAGTTCGCCACCGGCTGGTCGGGAACCAAGAGCATCTACATGGCCGCGGAGGACAGCGGTGGCGACCGGGTTGAGTGGCCCTACATGGGCTACTGGACGGTGCCGTAGACAGGCCGGGAGTCGAGGGGAACACAAGGAGGCAATGTGACTTCGAGATGGGCGTGCTTGGCAATTGCGTTGGGCGGGGCGCTGCTGTGGGCCCAGGCGCCCAACGGCCAGATCGTTGGGCAGGTCCGAGATGAGCGGCTGCGGCCAGTTGTCGGCGCCCGGGTTGATATTCACGCAGTGCCCGTCGGCAAGACGCTTCCAAAGCCCTTTCAGGCGAGCGCCACTACCAAAGCGGACGGAACGTATCTGATCGCAGTTCCGTCCGGGACTTTTCAAGTGTGCGCGAATTTGAGAGGGAGCCAGTTGCTTGACTCCTGCACTTGGACGACGGCGCCGGCGCGGGCCATCGTGGCGGGGGGGCAACGACTGGAACTGGCTCCGATTGTCCTGAAACGCGGCCATCTGCTGACCGTCCGGCTGGACGACGCGCGTGGGGTGCTCGCGCAAGAGGAAAGGAAGCGCGGCGGCGCCCGCTTGTTGGTTGGGATTTCGACACGCTACGGCATGTTCAGACCGATGGCCTCACGGCGACTTCCAACTGGGCGTATCCACGAAGTTCTCGTTCCCCGGGACACGCCGCTTGAAGTCTCGCTGCACGGCCGCGGCTTTGCGCTGGCAGACGAGAAAGGCGCCGCCGTCGATGTTCGCCGGGGACACCAGGTCAGCCTGAAGCTCGAAGGTGACCGCAGCCGGAAGCAGCTCGTTTTCCGCATCAACGGCGTGCAAGATGACGGAGGTAAGAAATGAACCCGGCAATCGCGGCCATGGTCTTGGCTGGCCCGCTGCTGTTCGGGCAGACACTGGCTGGTCAGAACCCCAGCCCCAAGAGACGCTACTTCCAAGCTCACACCGTTCCAGCCGGCATCAGACAGATCGCCCTGGCCTTGGGGCCGCGCGTTCAGATGCCCGGCCGGGAGCGCATGATAGTGACCGGGACACTGGCGCGGGCTGGATCGACAAGCGCTTTGAGAATACTCCGCGAATTGCCAGGATTGGCGCGCATCGAGGAGAGCGGAGCAAACGGCAAGATCCTGGTCTTCGATTTCCAGAGGCTTACCGGGCGCAGCCCGATTGACGACAGCGACGAGGACCTCGTGGAGTCGCTCGAGATGGATTCTACCGAGCAGTTCCTCAACAGCATTGCGCCAGGAGCGACCGTGCGGCTGATTGGTCAAAGGTTCCAGGTTCGCGGAGAAGCCGGTTTCGGCGCCCAGGTGGATATCTTGGAGATGGTTCTCCCGATGAAATCGAGACGCGATCGAGAGGTGCGGGTAAAGCACTTCATGTTCGACACTCGGACGGGCCTGCTGCGGCGAGTGGCGTACAACACGCGCAAGGGCAACCAATTGGCGCGCATCCAGACTGTTATTTCCGACTACACCCAGATCGATGGGCACCCCATCCCCGGCAAGATCGCTCGGATCGTGAACGGCATAACGGCCTTCAGCTTCACGAGGGAGAGCGCGGTCATCTTGCCAGCCGTCGACGACAACGCGTTTAGGGCCCCGTAGCCCACAGGGAGGAACTGAATGAAGAGGAGTGCCGCTGGATACTGGCTCGCTGTGCTCGCGGTTGGCGGAATCCAATCGGCGGACGGCCCAGCGCCGGGGGTGAACACCTTCCGTCCCGACCGGGGCTTTCGCCCGACGGGCAGCTATTCGGTCGCCCAGACGGAGTCGGTCAACGAGACCAACGGGAATGTCAGCATCCGGATTCCGCTGGCAAAGACCCCACCGGGCCGGAACGGCTCGGCCTTCGATCTGGTTTTGACGTACAACTCGGCGCTCTTCAATCTTTCCACGCAGAGTCTCGTAGCAAAGCAATACATCCTCTCGGGATATGCGGGGGACCCGAACGATTCAGTCACCGTCAATGCCCTCGCGCCATCCGACCTTGCCGCTCCGGGCGGGTGGCGCTATTCCCATCGGTACTACCTCGAAGAGGACGTGCGACCCTGCTCGACAAACGAGCCGGCCTGCTGGAAATGGAATCTCGTCCTTCCTGACGGGAGCAGTCATCTGCTGCGCCTGAAGGTTCCCAACGACGCTTACAACGATCCGGCAGGCACCGGGTTCAGCCAGTTTCAGATCACTGGACAACACGGGCAGACCACGGACTACATCGGTCCGAATCTGGTCTACTACACGACGGATGGGACTTTCATCCGGGTGGAGGCCACAACGAGCCCAGCTCAGAACTTCGACGGCACTTGGCGGGCTTCGTTCCCAAGCGGCGACTACGTTGTGGGACCGATTCTCGGCGGTCACCCGAAGGAGGCCGATCAGATTTGCGACCGGAACGACAACTGCACATCTGTCGTCAATCAATACGACTCGCAATCGAACATGATCGCGACCGAGATCATCGGTTCGCTGGCGCGCGAGGTTGTGATCGCCTACAATGTGGAGCCGAACGTGGACGAGATCAAAGCCCTCGGTTACGGCGCGGACGTTGCGTTGTCGGGCGATCCGCGCATCAACCCCGTTTCCGTGACGACGAGAGTCGTTTGGAAGGACATCTCATTCGGCGCCTTCGCCGACTCTGGGGACTCTCCTTGGCGCGGCATCCTCTATCAATGCAGGACTCCCGACGGCCTAGATGACTACACCTGCACGAACACCTTCTCGCTGCGCGTTGTCGACAAGATCGTGCTGCCCCATGCCAGTGGCGCACTCAGCTACGACTTCACCTACGCGGATGCTTCCGCGCCTCTCGAAGAGCGAGGGCAAGGCGAGATCCGCGAGATGATCCTCCCCTCGGCCAAGCCCGGGGAAAGCCCGCGGGCCAAAGTGCAGTACCGATGGTCACGCCGGGAGCAGGCCATTCCCGCCGTGCCGGCTTCTTGGTTCGATGCCATGGAGAATCCGGTTCAGACCAAGACGCTGACCTATCTGGAAGAAAGCGACGCGGCGCCTCAGCCGATGTCCCGCGCGTGGGCCTACCAGATCGGCTCGCAGCATAGCGAGATCACCGGCCCGGACAACGGTCTGACCGCCCATGACTACGGCAACCGCTCGTTGGCCGGCAGTTGGGATAAGGGCCTGGTCTACAAGACCGTCAGCCCCCTGCTGGGGACAACCTGGAGGTGTTGGCAGAAGAACGAGCCGTGGCTCGGCGTAACCGCGGTGGAAGATCCCCGCAACCCGTACGTGTCGACCGAGTATCGGAAACTGCCGGACGGGTCCGGCAGGATCGCGGCCACGAAGTTCGACTACGACAAGAACGGCAATCCGCTCTCCAGGACCGAATACGACTGGGTCGCGAGCCCGGGTGATTATCCCGCGTTGAACTGTGCGCCGTCCGGCAGTGTGTTGAGGCGGACGGAACAGCGCTATTGGCATCCTGTGGGCGGCGCCGGCGCCGTGCTGAATGCCGCATCGCCGCCGACCTCAGGACTCCTGAATGCCTACTGGAACCCGGGTGACAATCGGACCCGCAACACCCTGCTGGAGACTCGCCTCTACGCGCCGGACGACCCCAACCCGAAGGCCGTAACCCAATTCGAGTACGACGACCCCAAGTCCAGCGCCAACATCACTCGCCAGCTCGGCTGGGACAACCAGTTGCCGGGAGGGGCTTCACCACCGGCCAGCCCCACCACGGCAGTCACGCTGACCAGCAGTAGCGCGGCGGTTACCGTCCGGTCGTACTTACCGGGCGTGCCGAAAGGCGTACTGCTCTCGGAAACAGATCCGAGCCTCAACGTCACCGCGTTCACCTACGGCCAGGCACGCCAAGCTCCCGATGGCTCGTACTGCCCCGCTTCCTATGTGAACCTGTATCCGGATTCCGCCACGCTGGCCTCCGGCAGGCCGGAGGCCCAGGTCCGGAAGTATTACTACGACTGCGCGACCGGGCTCCCGAGACACGTGGTGTTTGACTCGAACCGAAGCCTCAAGACCAGCTTCGGTTACGATCTTTACGGGCGGCTCATCGAGCAGATCGAAGCCTCCGAGCAGAGCGATCCGGCGAAGAAGCGAAAGACAGTGACGCAGTTCGACGATCTCAATCGAACCGTGCGTGTGGTTCGGGACCGAAGCGCCTTCAACGATGGTCTGCTGGCGACGGTTTACCACTTCAACCAACTCGGCGAGCTTTATCTCCAGCGCCAAACTGACGATTCCGGCGGCCCTGTCTCCAGCTCGGGAACGGACGGCGTGAAGACGGTGAGCGTTGAGCGGACGGTGGCCGGCGCGGGTCGCTACAGCCTGGTATCCAACCCGTACCGCAACGCCGCCGCTGAAACGACGATGGGCTGGACGCTGCGAACCTTCGATCGGGAAGGGCGCCTGACACAGGAATCGTTCTACAAGGGCGCCGCGAGGCCCGCGCCGTTCGGGAGCAGCGGCCAGTTAACCGGCCAGGTATCGTACGCTCACGTAGGTGACACGACGACCATCACGGAGAGCGGCGGTTCGACCCGAACGGTCACGGTCGATGCGGCAGGGCGGATCGGGTCGGCCACGGCGGGCGGGATCGGAACGGCGGTCTACGGCTACGACGCCCTGGACAACCTGAAGACGGTCACGCAGACCGACGCCACGAGCTACCTCGGCGTGCCGCCTTATCCGGGAGTCAAGACCCAGACTCGGCAGTTCGGCTACAGCTCGCTTGGCCGGCTGATCTGGGCGCAGAACCCGGAGAGCGGTGTGGCGAGCTATGAATACTACCCGAACGGCGCGTTGAAGAAGCGCCAGGATGCGCGGGGCGCCTGGACAACCCACTCTGTCGACGGGCTGAACCGGGTGACGGGAAAGACTTACGGCGGCAACTCGCAGCCGACGCCGGAGGCTGGTTTCTGCTATGACGGAAAGGTATACAGCCCCGCCGTTGGTGGTTGCCAGACCGCGCCTGGCCGGTCGGACTATGCGTGGGGCGCACGGAGCGGGTTCTACTCGAAAAAGACGGATGGCACGCTCGTGGCATCGACGGAGTTTTCCGAGATCGACGCTCTGGCGCGAGTGCGCGGAAGCGGCCACATCATCCAAGGGCTGGAAGCAAAAACATTCCAGTACAACTACAATGTGGGCGACATGCTGACTTCGGTCCGGTATCCTTCGGGACGGTGGATCAGCTACGACGTCACGGGAGCCAACCGTGCGGCGCTGGTGCGGAAGGGCGAAACGGGAAACGACTATTACCTGTCCGGCGCCACCTACGCGCCGCATGGAGCGCTGACTTCGGCGACGATGGGACAGACCACCTCAGGGCAAAACGCCTTTACGGAGAGCCGGGAGTACAACAGCCGGCTGCAATGGAAGCGCGTAACGGCGGCCAAGGGCTCGACCCTGCTGGGGCTGACTTGGGTGTACTCGGGAAGCTACCAATCGGGAACACTGGAAGAGATGGGGACCGACAACAGCGGCAACCTGCGGTTCGAGCGCATCGAGTATCCGACGAGAACCATCATGCGCTCCTTCGGCTATGACGCCGCCAGCCGCTTGACCAGCTTCGTGGAAGATACCGGCAAGAGCCAGGGCTTCGGCTACGACGCGTTCGGCAACGTTTGGCAGTCCTCGGTCAACGGTGTGCGGGAGCTGACGCCTAACGGCCCGAACTGGTACTTGCAGCAGGCGGCGCCGGTGGCGGGCCAGGTGACCAACCGGCTGAACGGAGTTCGCTACACGGCGGCGGGCCATCAGGAGCAGTTCTCACTCTACGGTGGTCCCTGGACGATCCGGTACGACGCCGAAGGGCGGCAACAGAAGATCGACCGGACCGACATCACGCCGTCGGCGGTGTTGGGCGAGTACGAATACGACGCCGAGGGCCGCCGGGTGAAGCGGATTGCCAACGGCGCGACCACGTACTATGTGTACGACGCTCGGGGCTTGCTGATGGCGGAATACGGAGGCGCCGCACTCACGAGTGGGACGCACTATGTCGTGACAGACCATCTGGGATCAACCCGGGTCCTGCTGGACGAGACCGGAACATGCAAGAGCCGGATGGACTACGCCCCGTTCGGCGCCGAGATCGAACGCGTGGGCGAACCGTGCTACACGTCCTCTACCGAGATCGCCCAGAAGTTCACGGGAAAGGAGAGGGATGGGGAGACGGTGTTCGACTATTTCGGCGCACGGTACTTCACCGGGGCGCAGGGCAGATTCACGAGTCCGGACTCTCTGTTGAGTTCCGGCCGTCCCGACGATCCTCAAAGTTGGAATCGCTACGCTTACGCTCTCAACAATCCGTTGCGTTTCACAGATCCATTCGGGCTTTGGGTGTTTTCGCCGTCCGGTTGTGCGGAAGACGACAAGAATTGTCTGAAACAGTACCAGCAGAACCAGAAAAACTTCGAGGCGGGCCTGAAACGGCTGGGGACGGCGAGGGACGCGTATGCGAAGGGATCAACGGAGTACAACCGCATCGACGCGGCCATACGCGCGTACGGCGAGAAGGGTGATCCGAGAGTCAAGATCGCCTTCGGTGCGTTAGGGGAGAGCGCCGAAGGCCGGGCGGTGCCGGAGAACAACCTTTCGAGCTTCAGCGTCCTGTTCGATCCAAAGAAGATCAGAGGCGGCGTCCAAGACTGGGCGATAACCATCGGACACGAAGGGACCCACGTGGGTGATTTCTCGTTGCCGATGGGCGAACTGAGCCTCCTGTCGCCATTCTCACTTGAATATCGAGGGTATCAGACCTCCGGGTTCGTTTTCGCAGGTTTTCACATGCCCTCGCTATCCGCGTCTAGCGGGGTAAGCTTTGGCGGCGAGAAGACCTACCAACTCAACTTCGGCAACGGTGCCCATCGAGTCACAATCTGGAATACCGGCTGGGCTGAGGCGGACCGAGCGACGCTCCGGGATAAAGGCATAACGCAGCAGGTCATCAACGCCTATGGGCACCCAGAAACCAAGCCACACAACCCGCTCGGGAATTAGGAGCCTTAATGCTGGCCTTTCGGTATCTGATCTTGAGCGCCCTAGCCGGGATCGGGCTTCTCCCTGGACAGGGCAAATGCCCGCTTGATGGCGCCACTGATGGAAAAACCATTACTTTGCGCGCAGTCGTGATGCCGACTGCTCACGACACCTTGCTGAAGCCACTTGGCTGCACGGAAAGGGTGCTGCTTGAACACCCGGACCCCACGGTGAACGGATTGCCGACCACAAGCCTGAAACGTGACCGCAACTTCCGCAGATTCACGAAGTTCGTGACTGCCCATGAAAAGAGCACCCCAACAGTCACTTGCAGGGAGTGCTGGACCTACAAGGTCGTCGCCGACTTTACGGGTAGGCTGGACATCGCGCCTCGCGCTGGACTAAAGTTCGATGACAGCACCGGCAAAGCCGTCGGTATGGACGGTTTTGGGCACCCGATGCCGTTCACTCGGTACCGGCTTGTTCTGACTTCAGTCGCCAATGTTCAAGCGACACAGGAGCAATCGCATCAAGCGGAGCCGCAGGCGGGGCATGAGGGCAAACACGCGTTGGTCGAGCCACGGAAAACAACCCGATACTCGCGGTCCGGTCAGTTCCGGAGGTCGTCGAGCACAAGCGAATCAGCGGCCCCGCAAAGGCGACGGAGAGGAAAGTGTTTCCTCGATTGTCCGCTCGCCAGCCTGCCGCCAGGCGCGCATCCGGCAGGCGCGGGAGCAGTACTGGCGATCGTTGCGGGGGAACCGGCGGCCGCAGTTCGGCGCGCGGCAGCGGGCGCAATGGATGATGCCGGCGGCTTCGCGGGCGAACTGCTGCCAGATGGCGTCGATCAGCAGTGTGGGCCGGTAGCGGAGGGCGATTTTGCCGCCGCCGTCCGTGGTGGCGATCAGGTGGAACGAGGTTCGGGCCAGCCGCTCCGTGATTCGGCGGGCGACCAGTTCGCGGTTCTTGCTGGCGTCCCACATCTCCGCGGCGGCGCGGAGGGCGCGGATCTCCCGGTGCCACACATCCAGCGGTTCGGGCGGCAGCAAATCCGCATGGACGGCCTTGCCTGGCTCCGGCTTTCTGGGGATCGTCAGGGTCAGCAGGCCGTAGAGGTTCGCCAGCTTGACGATCTGGTCGTGGCGGCAGTCAGCCAGCACGCGGTGTAAGCACGGCTGGCGGTGCAGCGGCCGGACCACCATCAACTCGTCGTTCGACCACTTGGGCACCAGGCAGTCGGTCACCGCCGAAGAACCATCCGTCGCCTTCACCTTCCCGCGCTGGATCTCGAAGCCGCCGTCTGGAATCCAGATCTCGACCAGATCGCCGCCGCTGTTCATAATCGCCACACGTGGATCTGATGGCTAATTGTAAGTGGGATCGGAACGGCCGTTTACGACTACGACGTCTTCGACAACTTGAAGACGGTCACGCAGACCGACGCCACAACCTATCTGGGCGTGCCGCCTTATCCGGGAGTCAAGACCCAGACTCGGCAGTTCGGCTACAGCTCGCTTGGCCGGTTGATCTGGGCGCAGAACCCCGAGAGCGGTGTGGCGACCTATGAATACTACCCGAACGGCGCGTTGAAGAAGTGCCAGGATGCGCGGGGCGCCTGGACAACCCACTCTGTCGACGGGCTGAACCGAGTCACGGGGAAGACTTACGGGGGCAACGCGCAGCCGACGCCGGAGGCGGGTTTCTGCTATGACGGGAAAGTGTACAGCGCTGCTGCGGGGAGTTGCCAGACCGTGCCGGGGCGGTCGGACTATGCCTGGGGCGCACGGAGCGGGTTCTACTCGAAGAGGACGGATGGCACGCTCGTGGCCGCGACGGAGTTTTCTGAGATCGATGCTCTCGGGCGGGTGCGCGGAAGCAGCCACACCATCCAAGGGCTGGAAGCGAAAACGTTCCAGTACAACTACAATGTGGGTGACGCGCTCACGTCCATCCGGTATCCTTCGGGACGGTGGATCAGCTACGACGTCACCGGGGCCAACCGTGTGGCGCTTGTGCGGAAGGGCGAGATAGGGAACGATTACTACCTGTCGGGCGCCACCTACGCGCCGCATGGGGCGCTGTCTTTGGCGACGATGGGGCAAAATGCCTTTACTGAGAGCCGGGAGTACAACAGCCGGCTCCAAGGGAAGCGCGTGACGGCGGCCAAGGGCTCCACACTGCTGGGGCTGACCTGGGTGTACTCGGGAAGCTACCAATCGGGAACGCTCGAAGAGATCGGGACCGACAACAGCGGCAACCTGCGGTACGAGCGCATCGAGTATCCCACCAGAACCATCATGCGGTCATACAGCTACGACGGTGCCAGCCGCTTGACCAGCTTCGTGGAAGATACCGGCAAGAGCCAGGGCTTCGGCTACGACGCGTTCGGGAACGTTTGGCAGTCCTCGGTCAACGGTGTGCCGCAATTGGTGCCCAACGGGCCGAATTGGTACTTGCAGCAGGCCGCACCCTTCGCCGGCCAGGTGACGAACCGGCTGAACGGAATTCGATACACAGCGGCGGGCCAACAGGAGCAGTTCTCACTCTACGGTGGTCCC
>Ga0315284_10005383_pt1 | contig 18153 bp, 16 predicted proteins | sample YL17G09_16_MG_FD_203696 | JGI IMG/M metagenome (GOLD analysis project Ga0315284, IMG submission 203696) | Sediment microbial communities from Yellowstone Lake, YNP, Wyoming, USA - YL17G09_16 | ecosystem: Environmental > Aquatic > Freshwater > Lake > Sediment | place: USA: Wyoming | collected...
TTCTGTATTTGGATAAATATATTTGGCAATGGATTTTAATTTTTTAGCTTCTACCAACTTGGTATCCTGGAAATATATTTTTAGTTTGATATTGGATTTGAGCAATGACAGTGAATAAGCAAATGCAACTTGTGCATATCCATTTGATGCACCCAGATAGATGAGGGTATTGATGGTATTATTTGCGTGAAGTAATTCCTGTAGATAATCTACAATAGCCCTAGTTTTTGTCCCTCCAATAATGAGATGATCACAGATGACATTAAGATTAATATTTTGATGTTTGATTTGTTTGATGACAATTGGAGGATCATACAAAATACGTGGAATATGATGACTTTTTTGGAAAATTAGAATGGATCTTGGATTAGATAAACTGGCATCGGAGACAAAAAAATGTCCCATGTAATAGATATGTTTTTGTGACTGGTATTGGTGAATGATGTGTTTGTTATCCTGTGTGTCTGGTAATAGAATAGCTAGATAATGATCAAAATGGTCTTTATTGAAGACAATGTTGATGAATTTTTTTTCAAGATAAATTTGAATGGCTTGCGATAAGGGGTGTCCATGATTAGTTTTTTCATAAATTAGGTAAACAAATTGTCCGTTGAACAGATAATCTAAATTGCTGATTTTTTTGGGACTGAATTTGAGAGTGCTATATTTTTTTAGGGGACGTGTCGTGATATCCATATCTATTAGATTTGATTAAATATTTTATGAAATATTTAATCAGAAGATTCATCCGAACTAATCGAAATATCATCCGAATCAGAACTAACGGAAATATTAAAAGAATCTCCACCTAATTGTTGTTCTGTATGAATTACCACAGATGCTTTGTCTGGAATAACTGAAATAGATTGGATCGGTGGTAACGAAGCTTTTTCTAAAACAAAATTTCTAGTATCCATTATAATTTTATTAACTTTATCAATACTCGTGTTAACTTGAGTTAGGTCAAATTCGTTTTTCTTATCGAATGCCAAAATATCATAGGTTTGTTTATGAGTGATTTTACAAAGAATAATTTGTTCAGGTGATTCATCATCAAGAGCGGTTTCTGTATTTTGAACATAGATTCTAGTATATTTGTACACATCACCCGTCTGTTGTTTTAAATAAAAACGAATCAATCCCTGTTTAAGATTCGTATAACGAAGAATAAACCAGGATTTCTCACAGACTGACAAATTGTTTACCACTAATGTTTTCTCTCCAGGGGAATAAAAATGGGATAATTCCAGATCAAATTCATAATGACCAATTTTTATGAATTCTTGCAATAATGAAAAAAGAACAGTTTTCTCACCATCACTCAATTTGGTAATTCCCAGCATGAACGATAATTTTATGATATCTTGTGGAATATTATCTGTCATAGGCTATACTACTAGATCATAATTTTAATTATAAATCATATGTTCGTTTGATATAACAAAATGGAAACATGATACAAAATAATATAATCATCACCACAATTTTCTCTATAATAGAGATTGTGTTTCCTGCTTCGTAAGAATCTTGCATTAATATTATCATATGGTATGTGTTTAAATAATATAGACACAAACTATCCATATATGATGTATCATGCATTGTATAGGAATTGTTGGCGCGGGTTTATCTGGTCTAACAACAGCATATCGATTAATGAAACATAATATTCGATCTACTATTTTCGAAGCTAGTACACGAATTGGTGGACGAGCTTGGACAGAAACTTTTCCGAATGGACAAATTTATGAAATTGGTGGACAATACATTGATTCAGACCATACAGATCTTATCGATTTAGTACATGAAGTTGGACTCGAGTTAATGGAATTCCCAACTAATCCTAATTTGATAGACAAATATCTAGTGACTGACTATGATTTACCCGATTTACCATTAGTTACATATCATATGGCTGATGCATTCCGGGACTACCAGAAAATATTTCCTAAAATATCGCAGGATGCACATCTAGCATATCCCGAAAAAGAATTTGATCCATTAAATCCATATGCCATCGCATTAGATAAAATTAATATGGTGGATTATATTGACGACATCTGTTCGATTCTTCGGCCAGATTTGGATGGAAAAAAAACTAAATTTGCACAGATTCTAAAGATCGTCTACCTAGTTGAGTATGGACTCGAACCGGAATTACAATCATCTCTTAATCTTATCATGTTATTAGGATTTGGATCAATTGATAAATTACGATGGTTTGGTTCTTCCGACGAAAAATATGTGATTAAAGGTGGCACTCAACGTTTAACAGATAGGCTAACAGAGCATCTATTTGCATCTGGTTTATGTGATATCAAATTATCATCTCCGGTCAGCAAAATAAAATGGATTCCAAATGGTTATCAAATTACAGCGAATAATGTAGAATACCGATATTCACATATTGTGATGACGATTCCATTTCCGATGTATGATAGAATTGATTATACAGAAGCTTGTTTTTCACCACTCAAGCTTTACATTATCAAAAATTATAAAATGGGACGTCATACCAAATGCAATATACAATTTCATGATAAAGTATGGCATACAATGGGAGATAATGGATTAATCTACGTGAATCATGTGGATCTTCCATTTCAGAATACCTGGGATGCTACTGTAAATGAAGTAGATAATTGTCGGATATTAATGAATTTTTCTGCTGGGCAATATGCTGCATCATTAACAGAACTGCCTTCATTTTATGACCAATTAGAAACGATTTATCCAGGGAGTAAAGATGGTATACAAAATGGACATATCATGAACTGGACACAACATGAATGGACTCGTGGATCATATTCTATATATACTGTTGGACAATATGCTGGTGGAGATGGCATATTGATTGCTGATGGAACGTCACTCGGGGTTAGCCCGCGAGGGGTAGTTCCATTTGCTGGACACGAAGGATTATCCGAACAAAATTGTCATTTTGCAGGAGAAGCTGTGTCTGTTATATGGCAGGGATTTTTACAAGGAGCGGTTTATTCTGGGAATTCTGTGGCAAATGTTATTTTGAATTTGTTGTTATTTTAATAAATATATATCATGATATGTATTTATTATTTTGTATTTAACATGGCATCAAGTTTTGACACATCCAGTTCCCCATTATCATCCATCATAGATTTCAATAATTCTTCTTCATTAATTCCATTATTCGCAGAAATGTTCGCTAACATCTTTAATAATTCTTCCTGATTAGCATCTTGGTTAGTTGGATTCATGTTCATAAACGACCCTAACATGCCTTTTAATTCACTTGGTATTTCTTCTCCATTTTTCGCAGATTCATTCATAGCATCTTGAAACACTTCAGTAATAGCACCGAGGGTGTTTTGAAAACCATCCGGATCAGCAGCTAAATCACCTCTTAATTCATCTGCTACATTTTGCGCAATTCCAAACATACATTGCATAATATTCCCATTAGATAAATCCACATCCGCTAACTTACCAGAAATAGAATCAATCATCTTTGTCATGGCATTATTGCCACCTAATCCCTTTTTAGCAAATATTTCCTTGACTTCCTTATTGGCATCACCCACACTTGCCTTAGTAATACCTGTTTTAATTAACTTACTATTCAAAAAATTATCCAATGCCAATACTTGGTCCATTTTTGCAACATTTTCTAATTCGGCAATCTTGACGAGTATTTCTTCTAATAAATTAGAGGAAGTATCGAATATGTCCTGTTTTAATGCATTAGTTTGTTCATCACTTCGTCCTTTCGATAGAATCAATTGAGAAAAATAAAACAGTGATCTAGTATATTGCCATAATAATCCCTGATGAGTTCCAGGTTTTAAAATGAATGATAATGGGATACCAGCCAAAACATCCACTTTATTAGTTCCAATATATGATAATAAATCTGATAATGTATCAGATGATAGTGCTGGATGCCCTGCCAAGAAAATGATTTTTACTTGATTTGCCTTATCACGAATATCTACTGGTGTCCCATCTGGATTTACTTTTAGAGATAAGTTGAATCTCTTCAAACATTTTCTCACAAAAATCTCATCTTGTTGGTTAATTTCTAATGCATTTTCGATGGTCTTGTATTTGTTATACAAACGAATACATCGTTCTAGAATAATATCCTGTGAGGTCCCTTTATTGATGTACACACAGATTTTCAAATATGCAGTAAGTTGTTTGATGAATGATCCGATGTTGATGATATTTTCCATATTGTTATACATATAGTTTTAAACAAATTTATAGATATTTATACGCAAAAAATATAGATTAATATTATTATGCAGTTACCAAATAGTACTTTACTAATAATTATCACGTTATTTATAATTTTTATTATTTATATTATGATGCCACGTAACATAGAAACAATGCACCCAATTCCAAATAATATTCAAAAATCGTTTGATAATATCATCAACGAATATCATATTCCTGGGGCAATTTTAGCAATAGATTCGCCTACCAAAGGAACATATATCTTAAAACATGGATTTTCCAATATTGATACTAAAACACCTGTAGATATTGATACACTTTGGCCAATCCGAAGTATTACAAAATCATTTACCGTATCATTAATTTTACAACTTGTGGATGAAGGAAGAATTTCATTGGATGATACGATAAGTAAATATATAAGCAATATTCCAAATGGAAATAATGTTAATCTACGACAATTAGCCAATATGTCTGCCGGAATTCCCGATTATGTATCGAATACTTTTGTGGAAGAGTTTAACAAGAATCCAAATAAATTATTTACTCTAAATGAACTTAATAATTACATTGGTGGGCAAACATTATTGTCACAACCAGGTGAAAAATATATTTACAATAATGCTAATATAAATTTACTTGGACGTGTGGTAGAACAGGTTATGGGACAACCTTTTGCTGCTGTTTTGGAATCGAAACTTTTAATCCCACTTGGCTTACATAATACTCACTATATCACTGATGTTAAAAAAACGAATGGAAAATTAGCTACTGGATATCAATTTATCGATGGAAAATGGGTAATACAACCAAATAATTTATCTATTTATGGACCATCTGGTGGTATGGTTTCTACATTATCCGATCAACTCAAATGGGCATATGCTCTTGGTCAAGGTATTTTTTTAACACCACAAACGAATGCAACTAAATTTGATGCGCATCAATTCGAAAAAGGTCCCGAATATAACAAATATGGATTAGGTATTGGTGAATTAGATGGTTGGTGGGGTCATACTGGAAATGGAAATGGAATCAATGCATTAACAATGCATAACCTACAAACCAAAGAATCCATCGTAATTTTTATGAATATTTCTGGAAAAAACATCCATCCACCAACAAAATTATTCCATATGATAGTAAAAAATCTTAGTGAAAAATAATTTTCCTACTCTGTTTATTCAATCATATGTTACCCAATAATAGCGACCCATGGAATATAACATAATTCAAAATCCCCTCAATAAGATACTCGTCCTGGGATATTATGATCGAGGAAACCTTGGTGATGAAACGTATAAACAAGTCATCAAAAAATATTTACCTCATCATCAAATTGATTTCACCTGTGTAGATGATATCTCTATCCTAGATGATTTGAGTATCTATGATTGTATCATCGTAGGTGGCGGAGATATTGTAAACGATTACTTTTTTAATAAAATTATCCCTATCTTGAATCGATACGATGGACCCAAATTTGCAGTCAGTATCGGAATCCCATTTCCTAGTTTGATAACAACAAAATACTTTGAAATATTTGATCATGTTTTTGTTAGAAATTATGAAGATATCCGTGATATTCAGAAAATAGTGGGATCATATAAAGCCCATTTTATGCCAGATCTAGCATTTCTACTTGATTGCCCAACACATGAAATCAAAAACGAAATTATTAAACAGGATGCGAATAATGATATGTTTGCTCGCCGCGCATCATCATCTATTGGAAAACAAATTGTTCCCCAACATCCAGGCAAAAAATGCGGTATTTACTTAGTGCAAAATTTGATTAGATTTCCATCCATTGTTCGCGATATCAGTAGACTAGTAAATAGTATATTGAATAATTACCATGTTATATTTTACCTATTTAATACGTCCAATTCGGGCAGCGAAAATGATACTGGTATTTCAAAAGAAATAATCAAGAATGTAAAAAAAATACAAAAAAAAAAAATATCTCGTGGCATTCATACATCTCGTCGTTATACCATGACTGTAGATACTACTATTTACCATCCAAATGATATGTTACACCAAATGATTGATTTGGATTTCGCAGTTTGTATGCGATATCACGCACATATTTACTGTATGTTGGCAAATGTTCCGTTCATGTCTATTTCCAGTACTCGTAAAACACGATCTTTAATGAAATATGCTGATTTGGTACAATACCAATACGAAATTCCGTTGGATTATAATTCAAATCCAACAGAAAGTAATTATTCTACCATGAAACAAATTTATAAAATCACACAATCTAAAATTGATGCATTAAAAATTCATCTTCCGATATTTGTCAAAAAATGTAAATTTTTATTAGATAACAACCAACTAGAAAACATCATTTCCCATCATAGTGATATTTCTGTTGCAGATCATGTAAATAAATATCTATCAACATATGATGATTATGATGGAGCTGCTCGGTTAATGAGCCATTTGACGATTGGTTATCCAGATAGTGAATATGTTTGGGGTATCGTGGATAAGATGAAAAACAAAGTACATGATTGTATTGATGGTTCGATTAACTATTTATCCAGCATGGCAAAATGGAATCCATTTGGCGAAACAGTGCAGACTATTCCCATTTATGTTGATTTGCCAGAATACCGTGCTTACCATAATGTCCATCGAGGAGGCTGGTATCTGGCAATTGAAGAATTATCAAAACATATGAGCCAAAATGGGATCTTATGTGATATGTATCTGGATAGAACTTTCCATTGGTGTAGTACTTATTTATCCTACCGCGGGATTCTACCGTATACAGTTCCGTGGTGTGGATTTATTCATCATACTATGGATGAAACACAATCCAAATTCAATGTCATTGAACTATTCAAAAAACAAGATTTTTTACAATCATTGAATACCTGTGTCATGCTATTCACTCTCTCACCTTCATTAACAATCCATATTAGAGCTATCTTGAAACGATTACGATATGATATCAATGTTGTTACTTTTATGCATCCGATTGTTGATCCATCACATTTGTTTTCCTTCAAACGTCAAAAAAAGATTGTGCAGATTGGGTCTTGGTTGAGAAATTATTTTACTATTTATACTATCAAAAATGATGCCTATCAGAAAAATATTCTCATTGGCAAAGATATGACAGAATGTGTTTATCCACATAATTTCAGCATCCGATCGATGTCAGATTATGTTCCATCTGATGAAAAAATCGAATATTATCATTCTTGTATTACACCTTGTCGAGGCGAAACTGGACATATTTCCAGATGGATCAAGCATTTTATCGAATGGTTGAAACATGATAAACGAATTCAAAATATTGCTTATGACAATGGCACTGTTTATATCAAATGCCATAATATGTCCCGAGAAGAATCTACTTTACTCGATTTACATAAAATGACACAAAGTGTTTCTGTTATTAACCAATTATCTAATGAGGATTATGATGTCCTGCTAAGTCAGAGCATTGTCTTTTTGCATTTAATTGATGCCGCAGCAGTGAATACAGTGATCGAATGCATTGTAAGAAATACCCCGATACTCATCAATAAAATACCAGGTACAGTAGATTTATTAGGAGACGAATATCCGTTATTCTATGATGAAATTGATATTCGAACTCGGGATATAGGGTCCCTATTGAATGATTCTCGGATAGAAAAGGCCCATAAATATCTCAAAAAAATGGATAAATCAATTTATAAAATAGATTATTTTACAAAACAGATTGCTGATGTGATGCAGCCATTCCAATAAATAAGTTGTTTTTACATATAATATTATCAAATGATAATATCATATGAATATTGGTATTATTGGATCCCAAGGATATATAGGATCATTTCTCAGTGAAAAATTACAAAATGATCAATTCAATGTATTTAATTTCAGCAAAGTATTCCGGAATATCAACCAAAATAATTTCATGGCATCTCGTGGACGGGATATCCCAGCAGATACCATCCAACGCATGGACATTATTGTTTACGTTGCCGGTATTTCTGGAATAGACACTTGTTCGAAATATACTATGCAAGAAATATTTAATGAAAATGTGAATGATATTTTTGAGGTTGCTTCTAAAATGAAACCCCATCAGTTACTAATTTATGCATCGACTGCTATTATCGGAGAAGGTTATGGAGATACATTAATGAGAGAATCTGATCCTGTAAAAGAAGACCATCTAACAATTTATAGCAAATCGTTTCATGTACGTGAACAAAAATTAGCAACATTACAAAATGGACCCAAATGCATTGGACTTCGATTGGGAACTGTTGTTGGTGTTTCTCCTTTGCAAAATATTACGAGAATCTATATTGCCATGTTAAGGAGTGCTTTTTTGAAAGGCTATATCACAGTTAACTCACCAGATGCCATGCGAGGAATCCTTTGGGGATATGATCTCTATCGAACAATTCTTACAATAATCCAAAGTCATAACAAAATAGATATTTTGCATCGTATCTATAATATATCATCATTCAATTGTTCTGTTGCACGAATCGCAAATGAAATTGCCCGTCATACAGGTGCTCCAACCAAATTCCATAATACAGGAAATTCCGTTGGTTTTTCTCTAGATACCACCTTATTTTGCCAGGATTATGGATTTGATTTTAGAGGAAATCATAGTAATATCATCCAAGATTTGTTAGATCATATTGAACATATTTGTGCTGATGATAAAAAAACTAGTGTACATCATGGGATATGTAGAGTATGTAAGTCCATACAAGTGATGCCAGTATTGGATCTGGGTTGTCAGCCATTAGCAAATTGTTTTGTTCTAGAACCTACTACATTGCCAGGTCATCCATTAGCTCTTGAACGATGTCGAGAATGTAATCATACCCAGTTGACACATACAGTACCACCACAAGATATGTTTTCTCATTATCTATACAAGAGTGGAACAAATCGAACTATTATCGAATATTTTGAATGGTTGGCCGCTAAATGTATCGACGAATCGGAATCAAATAATGGCATCGTTCTGGAACTAGCATCAAATGATGGTAGTCAATTGGATATTTTCAAAAAACTAGGTTGGACTACATATGGTGTGGATCCAGCAGAAAATATTTCTTCAGTGGCATCTGAGAAAGGACACCAAGTTACTGTTGGTTTTTGGGGATGTATCACAACAGACCATTTACCCACACCAGACATCATCATTGCCCAGAATGTTTTTGCCCATGTCCCTGATCCTGTATTATTTTTGCAGGCATGTGCAGACATTATGAATGATACCACTAAATTATATGTCCAAACATCCCAATGTGATATGTACACAACTGGCGAATTTGATACTATCTATCATGAACATCTGTCTTTCTTTACAGGACATTCCTTTCGAAAAGTTGCTGAGATGGTTGGACTTGTAATTGTAAATTTCGAAATTACTCCGATCCATGGAAATTCTTTTCTAGTAACTATGCAGAAAAAACAAAATGCAGATCATTGTGAAGCATTATTAACCAGAGTAGCATATGAAACACAAATTGGTATGAATACAGATTTGTTCTGGATTAGATATCGAAATAAAGCTCAAATTACGAAATCCTGGTTGTTACAACATATGTATCCATTACGCGATAATGGATATATGTTGGCTGCCTACGGTGCTGCTGCGAAAGGGATGACCTTATTAAATTATATTGATACACCAGGAATAGAATTTATCGTGGACGATGCTCTATTAAAACAGAATACTTATTCACCTGGTCAGAAAATACCAATCTATCCTTCGAATAGATTGTCTGAAATGAAACAACCGATGGCAATTTTATTATTAGCATGGAATTTTTTTAATGAAATCGTTGAAAATATTAGGAAATTACGATCTGGATATGAAACTGTTATCATTACGCCATTTCCGAACCAAGCCATGTATTACATTACAGATGATGGAATCAAAAAAATCATTTCGAATGATATCGTACAATTACCATATCCGATTCCGCAACAAAGACCGAAAACACTAATGGTATCCCATTTTTATAATGAAGAATTATTACTCCCATATTTTATCAGACATCATGCACCTTTATTTGATGATGTAACATTAATTGATTACGACAGCACGGACGCCAGTTTGGCTATTATCGCAAGAGAAGCACCAACTGGATGGAAAGTTGTGACTAGTAGAAACCGAGATTTTGATGCAATTGATGTGGACTCCGAAGTGATGTATTACGAAAAACAATATCCATCAGATTGGTGGAAGATCGCATTAACTGCGACAGAATTTTTAGTTCATCCTAATTTTCGAGAAACGCTCAGTCAATATAGTAAACCATGTAATTTCAGATTTCCGTCATTCATTATTAATGGTAATGATGATGTGCCATTAGAAAAAAATGTGTCATTAATCCAACAACGATGTCAATACATGTTAAGTAACACATTTGGCATTACTGAATATTCTAGGTTTATTGGATATAAAAATGATATGTCGTATTCAATGGGTCGGCATTTTTTGACAAATTATGATACTTCCCAAAAATTATCAGAAGCATATCATATTCATGGTTATTTATGTGCAATACCATTTTTATACACTGGGTTTATTTTCAAATATCAGAACTCCCCATGGCCGGAAAGTAAAGGACGCAAAATTCAAATTAGCAATCGGATATCTCAACGGTCCAAGAACTACGGCCAAGGATTCCAACATTTTTCAGAAAACATAATTTTGACACATGTCATGACGCACCGTGGTCAACCATTCGTCTCTGCCGATACCCTCTCCAGAGGGGTGACCCAACAACCAAACTATTCACATTTAGATGTTGTGAATACCTGGTGTAATGCCACTTTAGAACATATCAAATGGAAACCTATCAAAAAACATTATCGAGCAATTATCTTAATCATCGCATCCTGTGATTTACCAGCATACAAAAATGCACGCAATGTTTTGAAACAATATATGAATTCTGATCCAGATATCGCAGTATACTTTGTTTATGGGAAACTTATCGAACCACTCTCAGATATTGATGAACATGATTTAATATACGAGGATGTTCCAGAAAATCATTTTCCTGGAATCTTACAAAAAACAATTCGCGCAATGGAGTATTTGGATGCCAAATATAGTTACGACTATTTTATTAGAACCAATATTAGCACATTTTGGAATTTTAGTCAGTTGAAAGAACATTTGAATGATCTACCGACAACACGATGTTATGCCGGTGATGGACCACTCCCATGGTATAACGAACATGGTTATTATCTGAGTGGATCTGATACCATTGTTTCTGGTGATTTAATTCCACAGATCATTGCCAATAAGGATAAACTAGATTATAATATGATGGATGATATGGCGATGGGACGTTTCTTTCATGGGACATTAGGTGTGCCAATGATACGTTCGCGTATTCATTTTATGGAACAATTTACATCAGTTGAGCAACACGGATTAATTCTAACAGAAATACAAAATGGTATCTTACAAAACAAAGACCATTATCGAGTAAAATCAAAACATGGCGATCGAGAAGTAATTGATAATTTTATCTACCAAATGCTATTAAAAGAAATTTATCACATTGATTGAATATATATAAATACATTCAATCAACTTGGTACCCCTCAGGATTAGTCCTTGCGGACTAATCCCGAGGATTAGCCCACAAGGGGTCCATATCACCATCATAAGCTTTCCTTAAATATACACAATCGACATCCCGATGACCCAACATCGAACAAACTTCACAAATATGCCACTCTAATGGATGATATTTGAAACTGCTTACATTTTTACAAGAACATCGTTTAGGACATTTTTCCTCCACATGTCCAGTATCATTACAAATATAGCAAACATGATCACTTTTTTTATGTAACCTACCACAGGAGCATTTATATTGGCAATTGACTGATGAATGTCCTGGTTTGTCACATATTTTGCATTTATTAAGGTAATAACATTTCTCAAGTTGATGTGCTTTCACACAAATGATACATTTGATTTTCTGGTCTCGAATGTAATAAATATCGCAATAAAATTTCCAAATAAGTTTTGTTATATCTGGTAATGGAAATGCTAACCAAATACAGACCATTCGTTTCAGATGACTTGCTGGATCACATATTTTAGTATGGCGATTGATTTCATCAATAATGTCATTATTTTCTTTTGAAAATTGTATGGTAAATAGATCCGACAACGAAAATGCAGAATCGTAACGTTGAATTGTGTCATTCATAGAATTTACCCTAGGTTTATTAACCAAAACTCCAACCATAGATGCTACTCTATCATGTGTAATCTTGTCATATCCATGTGTATTTCCCATAGTGTCGATATAATGGATATCCTACCTTTCCTAATGAGATATATATTAATCAATTTTTTCTAATAAATCTACTAAATTATTCTGCATACATTTGACAAACGAATATGCAATTTTAAAATCATCCAATAATTTGTTATGGATAGTATGACCAAACCGAGGCCATGTAATGACAGTTTTTTTAGCAGGATACAACGAATGTCTGGCATATGTTAATTCTATATCGGATGCCACGATGATTTTTGATCCGTAGATAAATTTTAGATCAACTACAATTTGGTACATATTAAGTAAATCTGTTAATGATGATTTCAAAAAACGATATATACCAGGTAGTATTGATAAATATGGAATGTAAAGATCACAATAGACAATATCATATTCAAATGTATAATATCTACCAATATAGGTGTTTCTATGATAGATATCATAGATAGGTTCTATTTCGCGGTACTCTGGATATAATGCGCGTTCCATGAATAAAATTTTATAGCGATGATATTTTTTGATTTTTTTAGTTTGCAATAGGAATAAATATTTTCTACAGGTTAGTGCTAAATGGACACTATCCAAGTATCCAATTAGATAATCAAAAATGACAGATATTTCATCGGTGGTGATATAGTTCATGTTATAATTGAATGTGAAAAAAATAAATAATTAGGATAATTATTTATTTACGATTAACTGGAAAAAATATGCATGACAAAAAGTAGTTAGTGAGATAATTTTCTCTTTAACAATATTTTTATTTTCTGGACTACCAGATATCCAAAGTGCTTTGAATTTTTCTGATCTGATAATATTAAATTCATTACCAGTTTTAACTTTGGCATCTGGAATTTGCATATTCAAAAAACAGTCCTCATTTTCCGCATAGATATCTGGAGCAAATTCTAGAATTGATGCGGCAAACTGGTCAATGGGTAAATTGACATTGATTTTCAATGTTGATTCAAACAAATTCATGTATACACCAATTCCAAATTCTTTTTCCTTACCCAATTTTTTGGTAATTTCTAAGACAGTACTAAAAAAATCCAATGCAGATTGGTTAAATAATGAAATAATTTCAGATTTGGTAGTACTATTAGCGATATTCATGATCATTTCATTTGTTTCTGGATTGACTCTAGTCAGAGCGGTGATCAATTTATTTACATTGTTGGAAGCCATTATATGTTTAATCCAACAAAAATTTATATGATTTTGTATCTTAAAAATCTCCAGTTAGTTCTAATCTATCGTTTCTACTAGGATATCCTCCACGAGGTAAATTATCCTGCCATACAATATGACGTGTATCTTGGGGATCAAATGGAAGTAATTCAAAACGATTTATTTCATAGCCAGTTATATTCCGTTGTCCAGGAATATTCGTCATTTCTCTTTGTAGTAACGCACTTTCTACATTAACATTTCTGATAGCACCAGGAAATGATTCTGCATAATCGATCCCCATATCATCTAGTGTTTGTGGATTTACTGCATAAGGACCAGTATAGACTGGTTTATGGAGAGGCCCTAATTCATTTTGTCTAGAACCATATTCATAGGGATTAAAATAACGTGTTCGATCATTCATATCAAAATTGGGTGTATAATGATGTTCGTTAGATGGATTCCAAGCAGAATCATTCGGTACTCTATCTTGCATAGCCAATTGAACATCACGCATTCGGTTGTCTGTGGGAATTCTCGGATAAGTGACACCACAATTAGTTAATCCTTGATGGTTAGACATCATGCTATCATTAACATTGAGCATTCGATTGCTCCCACATCGCGGTAATGTCACATTCTCTTTTGGATTGTTAATACAAATCGGACGAATCGTATGTGGATCATGTGATGGTTCGATATCAGAATAACCTATGTTTCTATGTGTCATTGTTATATTAATACATAATATTTTTCAATCGATTTTGAAATGAAAACATTAGTGCAAGAAAATGCAGCGTTATAATGGGCATTATAAAATGATAATTACATTATTACATTAGAATGGATCCATATTCACAGTACCAACAACAGCTCAAATATTATGATTATGTTGAAACACAACGAGAAAATCCGATTGATTTGACAACAGATTCTAACCAACAGGATATGATTAAAAAATTGGCTGATATCTTATTTACCAAACATATTGATCATTTGAACGATGACTTAATGGGTATCCTAATAGATGATGACATGGATATTATTGATATATTTAGTATGTTATTGGAGCTAGTAACATATGGATTAGATATCATCCAACATGGAAAAAAATGGTTTGAATTTACTAATTCTTATCATGATGTGTTTTATGATTTGAATAAGTATTTAAAATCTATTGGATTTGTAATGGATGTGAATGAAATATTCGATTTTATAGACAATGTTAATCTCTATCGAGATAGAACAGATTATTATTGCCAAATCGTATCCAAGCCACCGCCATTTCTATGTGTTGATAGTTGGTATCTATTAGATTACCGATTTATTACCAATATCAATTGTGTATTTGATAATAACACTCCATTACGTGAATTTAAAGCATTTTTCATCAATAATGAAAAAAGAATTTTCACCATCAATTTCGATTTTACAAATTCACTATAAAAATATTATATTATCATATGATACATATGGATAATATAATAACTAGGCCTATCGAAATTACCGATTACCATAAGGAATACCTGTCATTACTGACACAACTCACTACACTTGAGGTTGACAAAATTAGTCTAGATGATTTCAGCAATTTCGTACAGCATTTATCTATGAGACACCAAATTATCGTCATGGAAGATATTATTCATGAAAAAATTATCGGTACAATCACCATTTTAATTGAAAATAAATTGATCCATACAATGGGCAAAGTATGTCATATTGAAGACGTTGTAGTCGATAAAGCTGTTCGAGGACAAGGTATCGGAAAGAAATTAATAGATCATGCTAAAGAAGTTGCCAAAGTACATGACTGTTATAAAATCATTTTGGATTGCGGCTCACATAATGTCGAGTTTTATGAAAAATGTGGTTTTTCCATCAAAGGATCATTGATGGCAGAATATTTGGATCATTAAGATAAAGCAAAAGTAATAATATTCATTTATGATGGAACGTATCATAGTCACTCGCCAAGGACCAACCGATAATTCCCAAATGCAAACACTACAAATTATTGGTTGTATCATGCCAGATACCGTGTATACTATCATACCAGATCATCTGGAGAGCACTTCTGAGAATGAAACACCCAATATATGCATCAGTGATACACCACCATATATCCAGATACCTAATACATGGAATACAACTATATTACATGATGCATCAAATAATAATATTTTAGGTGCAAATGGAGAATTCCAAGTAACACATGACTTAGTAATACCCATCGCAGAAACTACGTCAGAATATCTGGCATTCTACCATTGCAAACTCGTCCAACATGGCGATCATATCAATTTCAATACTACTGTGCCATTACCAGTGACGAATATGCAGATTGGTACAAATTATATGAAAGATTATTTGCTGACATCATTAGGTGGAGGATGTTATTTAGAATATCATGATACACCCCATTTTCATATGCCATTGAATGAAGCTGCAAATGGATATTTGATATTAGGGAAAATCAGAGATAATTATTGTCTGTTATCTGCTTTTCGTATTCCCTATGTATATGCTATCTATACGAATCCAGGAGTAATTCATTGTGATGCATGTTTAGTAGGAGATTATCTGGTAGTCTATACAATTACGGAACATTTTTCGACTGTAATATTGAAGATAGGAGATGCTATTGCGAATATTAGTTTTAGTTAATTTCTGGATGTTGATCCATGAATAAATTCAATTGATCTAACTGTTCTTTGGTATTAACTCCAGATATCTCGTACTGACGATCCAATGGAATTTCATACATACTAATATCAATTTGCTCTTGATTTTTGATAATTTCAATGATGTCTGTTAAATAATATTCTTGTTGGACATTATTGTTGGTTAATTGAGGTAGGTATTTACATAAGACATCTGTTTGGCAAGCATAGGTACCGCAATTTACCTTAGTGATGAGTCGTTGTTCTGGAGTGCAGTCTTTTTCTTCAATGATTTTAGAAAAACGATTGTTATATTCCATAATTCGACCATATCCATATGTGTTAGGTAAGTTTGTCACTAAAATTCTGATTTTATCGAGGTCTGTTAACATGTTACGCATTGTATGAACCGATATCAGCGGATTATCACCGGATAAAATCAGGACATGATGATTTTGGTATTTATCTAATTGGTCTAGACAACATTGGATGGCATGTCCAGTTCCCTTCGGATTATCTTGCATGACATAATTGAGTTCGTCATGAATATATTGTTGGATAGTATGTTCGATGATATATCGATATTTTCCAACAACAATGAATATTTTTTTAGGATTGAGTTGAACAGCTTGTTTGATGACTCTAACTATCATCGGTTCATGTTTCACTTGATGCAATACTTTTGGTAAATCAGATTGCATTCTTTTTCCGAGTCCACCTGCCATTATAATCACGATAGGTTGATGATCCATTATAGTATTATGTAATATTATAATGGATATTTTTGATTGGAAATTCTATCTCACCACATATCGTGATTTACAAAATGCAGGTCTTACAACAGAAGTTGCTGCGAAACGGCATTGGGTACAATTTGGTAGAAAAGAAGGACGTCTCTGTAATGCAATAATGATGAAAACACGATACGAAAAGAACTTATTAGATGCAACAAATGCGGTTAGCCAATATGTTGGATCTACAAAGGCGAATCCCAAATGGAATATATTAATCCGGACTTGTATGAGAGAAACTTATTTTAGGACATGTATGGAAAGCATTCTGAAACAGACTTACAAAAATTATCATATTATTGTGAGTTATGATGACGTGAACTGTTTGAAATATCTGAATGATTATGACATAGAACACCATTTTGTAGATGTCGACAGTGGAAAACCATACAAATTCAATCTATATTGCAATACATTATTGGATCATGTAACAGACGGTTGGATTATGTTTTTGGATGATGATGATATGTTGTTACATGAAAATACTTTGCAAATAATGAGTGATCATATTGAAACTGAAAATGATTTGTTAATTTGGAAATTTTTGAGACCAGATAAAGTGATCTTTCCAGTAGATATACAAGAGATTAAATTAGGAGAAATTGCATCTTGTGGGTATGGATTTCATAGTACACACAAGTCGATTGCTCGATGGCCAGATATGCCGTATGGTGATTATGCATTTTTTAATGAGCTTATGATGAAGAGGGTATTTGATAGGAAATTTATTCCAGTTGCGTTAACAAAGACAATTTTTGTGGATCGGATTGGGAATTATGGAGAGAGGGTTATTTTGGTTTAAATAGGAAATTAATTTTAAACATGATTTATAATAGGATACCCAATCGATAATTATTAGCACAAATTCACACAAGAAGAGCGAGAATTTTGAATGTAGATAGATCTGTATTTCAAATACTATAGAAAAACAGTATATACATAATACATTTATATACCCTCTATTGTAGTAAGATTTCCACACACATTTGAAAAGCTATAATTTGCCAATCC
>Ga0315284_10005384_pt1 | contig 18153 bp, 15 predicted proteins | sample YL17G09_16_MG_FD_203696 | JGI IMG/M metagenome (GOLD analysis project Ga0315284, IMG submission 203696) | Sediment microbial communities from Yellowstone Lake, YNP, Wyoming, USA - YL17G09_16 | ecosystem: Environmental > Aquatic > Freshwater > Lake > Sediment | place: USA: Wyoming | collected...
GATGGGTTATGCGAGAAATTTAATTAATTTTTTTTCCATATTAATTTCTATCTAAATATATAACAATAACTAATTATAATAATAACATAACTATAAAAAATGTCTACTATTAAGAGCTCCGAACAAATCTTATTTAGTGATTCAGAGGCCGACGAGCCAGTAATCATTAAAGCGCCTAAAGCAAAAAAAATAAGTAAGCCCAAAAAAACCGCCGAAGAAAAGGGAGCCGATAAAAAGGCCAAAAAAGCGGAAAAAGAGGCCGAACGAGAAAAAAAGCAGGCCGCCAAGAATAAAGAGTTTTTGCCCCAAAGCCTCGAAAGCGATGATGATGAAGACTCCGAAATCGTTATTAATAAGACCCCCGACAAGGTTGTGATAAAGCACGAGCCCGCCGACATCAGTCCAAGCGCACTCAAGCAAGAAAATATCAAAACACCCAATATCGAGGAGAAAAAAAATACCGAATCATCAGAGAGCTATATAATAGCGGATGCTAAATTTATTGATAAATGTGAGGTGTTTGACGCAGATAAATTAGCCTATATATTGAATAACAGAGCCGTATATGAAGCGGAAATCAATGCCAATCCGGCTAAAAAAGCGCGCATCAGCAATAGTATGAAGTTTTTTAAGACGTGTTTCGGGCCCGATTATGATGTATTCATTATGGCGGAAAAATATTTATCTATGTCGAAAGATGGCAAGATAGATATTAAATATAAGCAATATAATAACAGGGGCCGATATCACTCAGTAGGTGGTATAGGGCTTCAGGGGATGCTAAGAGAGATTCGCCAAGCAATATCCAATCACCGATACGTCGATATCGATATGGTTAATGCGCATCCAGTTATTTTACGTCACCTATGTAAATTGCGCGGGATTAAAACCCCTTATCTAAAAAAATACGTTAAAAACAGAAACGAAATATTAGAGAGTATATCAGATAATAGAGACACAGCCAAGCAAGGCATTTTAGCTATGATAAATGGCGGCACAAAATTTTACGATAAAATGCGTGTTAAGAAGCATAAATGGGTGCGGAATTTTGGAGCCGAATTAAGCGTAATTAATAAATCTTTTACGGCTGATAAAGAATTTTTTGAGCATAAAAAGAAGCGTGAGAAAGCCGGCGAGAAATTTAATCATGAAGGCACTTATTTAAATTCTAAATTAACAGATATGGAAAATACTATTCTAATGACTATCCTCGACGAATTAGGCAACCCTAAAGATTGTGTATTATGTTTCGACGGGTTGATGTTGACATCCGAGCCAGATATTGAAAGATTACAAAATCGCATAAAAGAGGATTTAGACATCGATATAGAATTAAAAGTAAAACCCATGGATGGCGGATTTAAGCTCCCAGATGTTATTCCGAAATATATATATCCAAAGCTAAATCAATTCGATAATACTGATTCTTATTGCTTTTCGGATTTTTATAACGAATTCCAAGGGGCTTCATTCGATAGCTGGGAATCGGCAGAATCAAAACTGGGGCTTAAATATCCACGCGTTATTAATAAAATATTAAAGGGTAAGGGAACATATATTAAGAAATCAGAAAAAGGAGGCGTAGATATTATCCCATCACTGAAGGGCAATATAACAGACTTTAATATTTACATAGCTGGTAAGGCATTCACGCTTGCTGATTATCTCAAGCGGCAGAAGGGTTATTCAGATTATGCCGTATCATTAGATAAATGCGACGACAAGCTATTTAATTTATGGCCCGGGTTCAATGTAAAGAGAACGACGGCCGAAGGTGAGGGCTTGGAATTGATAAAGCAATTTATATTCGAAGTATTCGCATCAGAAAACCAAACGCTATATAATTATTTAATATCATGGATAGCTGGGATATTTTGCTCTACTGGCATTAATGAAGTTGCTTTGGTGATGGTTTCTAAACAAGGGACGGGCAAGGATACATTATTTTCATTTATTACAAATATGATGCTGGCGGGCACTTTTACTGAATGTTCAGGCATTGACAGCATCACCGACAAGCATAACACATTTATCACCAATAAGCGATTAATAGCGATTGATGAAGTATCGTCTACCGAGGGGAAGGACGGATTCAGGGGGCGATTCGATAAGCTAAAAAATATGATTACGCAGCCACACGTTATGATTAACCCGAAGGGCGTTGACGCATTTTCTATACCCAACATCGCTAATTATTGGTTTAATACGAATCATATTAACAGCATGTATATCGAAAAGTCAGATAGGCGTTATGCAATAATCCAGCCATCAGAGAAATACATACAAAATGGTGCCTACTTCACGAATTTAAGGGCTAAATGTTTTAATCAAGAGACATATAATGCGTTCTACACTTATCTATTAGAATTCGATACGGTAAATTTACGGACCGAAATCCCCACGACAGAGGCTAAAACAGAGATGATTAATTTAAGCAAGCCGGCGGTATTAAGGTTCGCCGATGCTATTACCACCGAGCGATTATTCGAAGATATGACAGAGATTCAGGGAGCTGCGTTATATAATAAATTTGTTGATTGGTGTAAAGATAACGGAGAGCGTAGCACCAGCCGCACATCATTTGGCGTAACTATATCAACAGTATTAGAGAAACGGCAAGCACGGACCGGCGTTGTATATACATTACCAGCGCTCCCACCCGTATGAGTCCTATACAATAAACTTATGTATATTTTTTTTTGAGAGTCTCCCCAGGGAGGGTTTGGGGGGATGGTCATAATTTAAACTTTCCCCCGAAAACTTTCTTCAGATTCAATAGCATTCCTCAACCGCTCGATATTCTTTACCGAAAATTATCGGGGGAGAGTTGGGGGGAGTTTTTTTACCAAATTGATTATATAAATAAAGATTAATTATTAATTAATTTCTTTTTTGTATTGATTTTGTATTATAACCCTCCCCATCTATCCCCAAAGAAATTAAGTAGAGATATAGAAGGGAAGAGTGGTGGAGGAGGGCTATTATAGAAAGTTTTCGGGGGGGGGTTTGAATTATAACTATCCCCCAACCCTCCCCACCCTCCCCAAAAAAAAAATTAATCTTTTCTTTGGGCCCGAAGTAATATTTTATATCACTTCATATTATTTATTTTTTTCTCATCTTAATTATAATATAAACAATATAACAATACTAATATATAACGTTACTGTAAAAAAGATGCCAACGTCATACAGCATCCACCATAAGAAATATTACGAGAAGCGCCGCGATGCTCTTATAACGAATAGCAGAACATATTATCAGCAGAATAAAGCAACTATATTGGCTAAAAAGAAGCAAAGGTATGCCGAACGCAAGGCCATAGTGCCTCTGACTATACATACTACAGCCGAGACCATTCAGCCGGCCTAATTGTAATTCACAATGCTATTAAGGACTATACATATATTATATTTTTTTTTTATTATACGAACACACCAAAGTAATTAATTATTTTTTTTTCATTTTAATTTCTATCTAAATATATAACAATAACTAATTATAATAAAAACAAAGTAACGATAAAAAATGTTTCGCACTTTCGCCCGAGAGATAAAACCCCTCAATGATGAGTCCGCCATCCTTCAAAAGATGACCGCTTATTATCCTGATATCCAAACGGCCAGCCCAGCGCGCACATTAGAACAAATCTATATTAAGAACATCGAGTCGGTAGCTAAGCGGAGCCTTGTAGAAGCTATCGGAGTGTTAAACGACGTGCTGCCTCGCATCGCTAATGACAGCGTTATACAATCAGTCTTTCTAAACGTTCGCAATGCTATTAAAGCGCGATTCCCAGACGAAGACCCAGTCATCACTAAGGCATATAATGTTATGCGATTCGACCAGACTAAATGGAAGGCCAATCGAGAGGCTTATAAGGCCAAAATATACGAGCAAAATGCCGATAAGAAACAAATACCCATCAACAAAGTATCAGAGGTCGTTGAATTAACTAAACGTTCCGATAACCTATTCGATTTAGCCGTGGGGTTGGAAATAGTTTGTGGTAGCCGTATTGGCGAAATTCTGAGCTATGGCAACTTTACGGAGGCCAAGCAGGATGGATATGTAGTCCAAACGGGCATATTAAAACAGCGCGAAAACACACCCCGCGAGAATATTACAAAGCCCATAATATTAGTAACGCGCGCAGAATTCTTTGAGATGCTCAGGAAGCTACGCGGCAAGGTGTCATTAGATATTGAACGCATCCACGGTGGCACGATGACTCATTATGAATTGAGCCAGAAATATAACCAGCAAATTAATAACCGCGCCAAATCATTATTTAACGATGAAGATGTTACATCACATATGTTGCGTAAGATATATGGACACTTATCATATCAACTATTCGGAGACCGTGAGCGCATTTCGGAGGCTCGCTGGCTATCAGAAATATTAGGGCACAGCCCCAACAGCATAGAGGTGGCCGCATCATATAGCACTGTCGGGTTTACAGATACTTCGAGCACCACAGAAATCCCGCGCAATACAAAAGCCCGAGATGGGCACGCCTACGATAGACTATTATTAACAGTGGCCGCATTAAAGCGCAATAATCTATCAGTATCGGCGCGAATTCTTAAGAGCTATGGCTACGGGTCTAACACTATTGAAGAATATATGAGAAGGGCGGCGGCTCAATTTAACGCTCATGTATGAGCACTTCTGTTAATTATAACAAAAGAAAGCGTAATCGAACAATTATTTTATATTAATTATTTATTTTTTTTATTATTTTTTATATAGTCTATAGTATATAATAATAAGAATTGATTACGTAATAAGTAAAAGATAGTAAATGGAAATGATAAAATTACAAGAAGCACTAAAGACACAGTTCCCAGAGCTGGACTCTAAGGTTAGTGAATTTATTGATACATATATAGAAGATGTTAAAGAAAGGAAGAAGGAACTGCGAAACGATGGAAAACTTTCATTTGGCAAGTATAAGGGTCTTAGGCCCGATGAGTTAGTTAAGACGCAAGCCGGCCATAGCTATTTAACGTGGCTATTTTCGCAGCAATATTTCACGCAGGATAAGTTTGGCGACCTATATGATACGCTGGCAGAGCTTGGTATTAAAAAAAAGAGGGACTCGAATGCGGATGCTGGAGGGCGCCGGATGAGTCTGAACTTCAAAGAGAGCTAAATGATGAGGAGTATGAAAAATTGAGGAGGAAAATTATACAATATTGGCATCAAGATAGGACGCGATTTAAACGGAGATTCGGTGATAAAACAGGCGAGCTAATGGCGAAACAGTTGCCTATAGAGCATGCGATAGAGGTAATTAAACGTGATGGTATGAAATGTCATTTATGTGATAACAGGGTCAAATTAATATTTAAAGCTCGTGATAGCAAGCAGCTAACATTAGACCGTATAGATAATAAACAGGGCCATATTATTGGCAATATATTGATATCATGCTATAGTTGTAATTTATTGCGCAGCAACGTGTATACAAGTGAGCAGTTTAAAGAGCACTTCTGTTAATTATAACAGAAGAATATGTTGATATAAAATATATATAATAGAACTATTTTTTTTTATAGTTATGTATATATAAGCTACTGAAGTAATATAAATATTAATTTAGATGTCAAGAATAAATAAGGAATCACTTCAAAGGGCTTTCCATAAGGGGCCAGATAAATATTTAGAGACCTACACGGCCGATGAGCGGGCCACTCAACGTAAAGAGATTACAAAATTTATCAATACACGTAAATTAATATATGATAAGCTAATGGCTATTAAGAAAAAGTATAATTACACTGATAAAGATTTGGAGCTGCGAGGCCTGTACCCGCATAAGCTATTTGACCCGTGGATAAATTCTTTCAAGGAAGGCAAGTTAACAATATCCGGAGGTGATGGGCCTACTGCAATTCCACTCGATTTGGGAGACGTCATTACGCGCATAGCAGGCGCTATACGGGCTGACCATAATAGACCCGACCCCACATCCCCAACGCATATATTAAACCAATATGGAGGCGTCGTTGATAATTTAGCAGAGGCCGCCGACGATGCTCAAAGGTCATTAAATGAGATAGATTTATTAGTAGATCATGATGAAAAATATCCAGAGGATGTGAAAATCGACTCGAGTGGCCAGCCAAGCAATGCCCCAAGCAGTGCGGAGTCGTTAGCGTTAGACCGACTACGAGCCCGTATGTCAAGTGGAATGACACAGATAGTAGATGATTCATCCCTATTCACAAAAAAAAAGCCCAATGCTGTTAAGGCTAATAATATTCGTGATTTGATTAAGAAATTAGTATCGAGTAAAGTTTGGCTACAAGACCCCGCGGACCCGTTTAGAATATTTAACAATGTAAATGTTACCGACCATCAACACTATATCGATGGCTTATTTAGCTCTATGGATGTAGACCAACGGCAAAAGCTATTAGATTTATTCAATCAATATGGGGTAGATTTAACTTCTGCTAAATTCAACGCAGACACTGCTGCCCAAGACTTAGAGAACGCGTTAGGGCAGAATGATATATTGAACGATGGCCGCGCACCGCTACAAAGGCGAGCCGATTTAATAAATGATTTACGCGGCGTATTTATAGACCAGTTAAACACTCTACCAGATGATTATAAGCTATATGGTAAGGCTCGAAGTTATAAAGGCGTGTCTACTAAACCATCTGTGACCGCGCGCGAATTGGCTCAGCAAATCATAGTAAGGCCGCGTAAAATTGTAGAACGGGCGGCTGGCGAGGAGATTCAAGCGGTCCCACGCGAAATAGCCGAAACAAAAACATTAGATAATTTAGCGTTAGAGATGAAGGCCGCAGACATCAATCCGTTAAATATTAACGCGTTTAGAGATATATTGACAAATGGGTTTCAAAGCGATGTTATGAGAATATATCGGGCCGGTGGTAATTGGGACGTAGCTGTCGAGCAGGCTTGGATAGTGAGCGAACGCCGCATAGCCGAAAACATAGCCCAGATAGAGCGCGACAATCCATCCTTGAGGTATAACTTTTCCAATATCAAAGAGTTGCTAATGCGTATAAAAGATGCGGTCCAGCAAACGGCCGGCAATATGGCAGACATTCCAACTAATCTACAATTACTCACGCAGGCTGCTGTAACGGGCGATGGGGAGCTATTGTCGGGTCTGTTGATGGGCGTTGCTGGGTGGGCTCAGCAAATTAACGCTGATATAACATCCGAGCGCGATATAAGAAGCCTGGCAAGCATGGGAGCCGAGATGAAAAACGTATCCGAAATGACTAATGTTGATTTAAGCGAGCCATCATCATCAGCGTATTTAGATGCTTCTAATTTGTTGCGTCGTGTGATGCGTGATGCCCGTGACCGCGGCGAAGCCATTTCAATACGATTAGGCGGCAGGCGCGTGGGTGTTGGCGTATCATCTGGGGAACGCTTAACACGCTACGAAACATTTTACAACATGGATGAAGATGATTTCAACCAGCTTATGAATGAATACGCGCAAGATCAAGACGAATTGGCCGACTGGAATAGTATGCTTGACGAAACGCCTAATGTAAGCAAGCCGTTAATTATTAAAATATTAGTTCAGAGAGCTGCTGGGGCTGGGCCAGAGCAATTCCCACCCGACGAACCGCCTGAAGAGCCTGACGGCATGATAACTATTACAACAGGGCGCTACCGTAGGCGTATTAAGCTCTCAGCATGGATTGCGGCATTAATAGCGGCTGGCGTAGGCGTTAAAAAGATAGCCGACTATGTAAATAAATTAAAAAAGGGTAAAAAAGATGACGATAAAGCAGCCGGTGGAAAGGAAAATGATACTGATAAAGATGGGCGAGCAGCAGATAATAAAGATGAAAAAAAAGATAATGATACTAATATAGTTAAACCAACTCAACCAAGTGATAATCAAAATAATCAAGGCGGATCAATGCCAGTTAAACCGTCCGGCCGGCCTAAACCGGACCCACAGTTCGCAGAAGGCACTCCTACGCTATCTAAGGTCGATACGCCTGACCCAGACCCAGTGTTAGGAGCTTATCCGATTGATACGAATGGCATATCAAAAATGGGCGTAACTCCTGATATCTTAGACAATATTAATAATTATAATGAGCTTGTTAGGCAATACAATCAAAATTTAAAGGATTATGAAACATTTCTAACGACCGGAACGCCCACCGGCCTATTTGGAACCGGTGTAGCAAATGCAGCCGACGTTAATGGCCAGATATCTAAATTAATGTTAGAATATAAAGCTAAGATAAACACCGCACTGCCCAGTTTGGCCCAGTTGCCCACTGCCCGCGAATCCACGGCATTAGCAGCCCCTCAGCAATCCAAATATGCTTTTAAGCAATATGCGAATGGTCCATTGATGAAATATAATGATATGCGTAAAACGGAATCGACCCAGCGCCTCGGCCTTGACGATGATATAGATGCCTATAATGACAAGGTGAGGGCGTATAATAAAGAGATGGATAAATTAGCAGCCTCCGCCCCATCATCGGGAATGCGCCCCACAATCTCAGGCGAAGTAGAATACGATATTAATAATGCGTTTAAATCACTTAGCGCTGAGATGAATCCAGTGGCCAGAGCCCAGCGCATTGGCCGTTACTCAGCCCGCGACATTACAACATATAATGATACAGAAAAAGCCGTTATAGATAAGTTTATTAATTTACGCATCGAATTGAATCGCGACGGGACGCCCCTAAGGTTTGATTTAACGCCGGAAGAAGAAGCCGCAGTCGCCGATAATCCGGAGCTATTTAGCAACATACAAAAATATAAAGACTTGATGAGCCGTGGAAGGTCTCTGAGTCCTGCTGATATAACTAAATTAACTAGCTATAAAGATTATTTCGCAAAGATAAAAGCCAACGATTATAAGCCCCTTAGTTATGCCACGCCCGTCGCCAATGAGTATGATGAGTCAATTTTATATCAGGCAAAAGCCAAAGAAAGTTTAGGCGTGTTTAAACAAAGTGAGAAAAGTTACCGTGAGGCCCAGGCTCGTTTAGCGACCGCTATGGCGAGTGGAGCTCCAAAGCATCAAATAAGCCAATTGTATCAGGATATGGATACTAAACGCGTCGATTATAATACTAGGCAGGCCCAATACGCAGAGTCTTTGACGCGAGTGAAAGATTATGGGGGTGTTAAATCAACGTATTTGGGAGATATGAGTGCCGAAATTATTCCGCGGACCGTTGATGAGCGGAGATTATTCGCCCGTCTACAGAACGTTGAAGCGGCTATCCAAACCAATCCAGACGCCCTTAAGATGTATAACGAAAAAGCTTTAACAATTCACAAGAATCAGAACCCATTAGACATATACAGAAAACGGCTCGATTATTTGGCTACTATTTCTCAGCAATATGGTCTTGCCCCCGAATACTCAAGGGCTATGAACGAGAGTCTAAAGGCCATCGAAACGGCCGATGAAGAACCGATGGCGGATATTGATGTTCCGCAAGATGACGTAAATGATAACGACCAACAATTTAGGGCCGAAATGATTGACCCAGCCGAAGCTAAATTATTTCTATCTACTAAGCAGCAGGCGGCGGCCGAGCAGCGTCGCTGGGAAGAATTCTCAACAGTTGCTCCGAATAATGGCCTTGGTAACGTCAAAACTAATCCATTACTGAGGGCCGAAATTAATCAATATATCACACGCTTTGCCAATACCGACAGAGGGCCGAAACCAACTATGAGTGATTTAGAACATATGGGGATTCGCAGGCCACGCCCAACCGGCATGTACAACAATATTCCCAGAATGACGCCAGAGCTTCAGTGCGCGTTTGGGCAGGACCGATTCGAAAATGAATTCGTCATCCCCAGCATGATTGGCGGAGAAATGATGACACGGGCCGATGATGATTTACCCGATAACCGATATAGCACGTGGGTAAAGCCAAGCATATACCACCCAGAATATCAGATGATGACTTATAATGATGATTTAGCGTCGTCGCGAGTTATGGAAGGGCCTTCTTATAGAGATTCTAAATACAGATTTCTACCCATGAGCGTGCGCCCGCAATATTATCCAACCGAGACCCGTGAGTATTTAGGCAAGACTATGAGTGATAATTTTGGCAGCCGCTTGAATTTTAACTCCACGCTTGATACGGCTAATCTTAATAAAGTTGGAGGTGTTGTAAGGCCAACTCTATCAATTTATGATAATTCTACAATAAGAAAATTAGGCGTTAGATATAGATAGAAGTAAAATCAACGCGATTGGTTATACATAAATATGAGTAATTATGAAATAACTCCGCTGGCAACTGATAAGGATGAAATACCACAGCGCAAATGCGCCAAGGATGGAGTTATGCCACGCTATCCATTTAGCATGATGCTTAGCGGGTCATCGGGCAGCGGCAAAACGGTCTTAGCTATGAATATTTTAACGAAAAAAGAATTATACGGCAAATACTTTCACTATATCGTAGTGTTTAGTCCAACGGCCGGCGATTATGACGATACATATAAATGCCTTAAATTACCGCCCGAAAACTTTATATCTAAATTTGATGGCACGATGCTTGACGATATCATCGAAGCGAGAAAAAAATTAATTACTGAACATGGCATAGGTTGGGTAGCTAAAAATAGCCGTATGCTTATCATTATGGACGATTGTATAGCCGATAGGCAATTCCTCGAGAGCCCAGACGCGTTGAAGATGTTTTCACTGCTGCGGCATTATTTAGTATCAGTTATTGTTATGATACAATCTTATAGAAAGTTGCCCAAGGCCCTGCGGCTCAACTGTAATGCCGTGGCTGTGTTTCCGGCACTCAGGGCTGAAATAGAGGTCATTAAAGATGAATGTGCCCCCGCCGATTATACAAAAAAAGAATTCGAGGCCGTGCTTCAATATTGTATGGCTGATAAGCACTCGTTTTTCTACATTAATAGACATGCCGAACGAGATAAACGCATTAGAAAGAATTTAAATGAGATAATTGACCCAGATAAATTTAAATAGCTACAACTACTTTAAGCGGAGCCCCGAGCCATCAAATCTGTTGGTGATGCTTGCTGCTGGGGTGGTGCGTTAAACATATTGATACGAGACATATAACTAGCCCGCGCCTTTTGTAACAATTCTACATTATTGTGCGATTCCATTGTGCTTTTTGGCAGGCCATATAAAACGCCTTCTTGACCCTCGTAATAATCTGGCGCCGGCGCCCCTAATGGGTCTTTTCTTTCGCGTCGGTTTAGTGGGTCTATCCAACCATCTTCTGTAAAGCCTTGAGGGTCTTGACGGTTACGCCCATGGGGCATGTCGGGCCGGCCGTCTGGAGTTTCCGGCATCGTAATATTTTGGCCACTTTTCATACCCCGCACACTTGCATAATACTGGCTGGCCGTTAAATTATTATATCTGGCTGGGATATCAGCGGGCTTTAATTCAACACCTAATCTATCATTGCTATTGGGTCGCATATTTTTTGATGGTTGTATATCTGACTCGGCTTGTGGCCTTAATAATTTATTTATCGAAAGCGACATTAATTATTTTTGAATTATTTATTTACAAATATTTCAATTTATTTCGCGTAAAAATTATCACTCTATATATATAGTAATAATAAATTTTGCTTAGCTAAATATATTGAATTAAATTATGTTTCGCGAGGAGAAACAAGTATCGACTCAAGTGGCTGACGTTTCGCCAGATGCGAGCGTTTCGAGCGATTTGCTTGTAAACAATTTGGTTTATAAGATGCCGTCGGCCCTATCATTGGCGACTAGTAGAAGTTATACGCGCCATTTCCCACAGGTCCAGACTTATAGTGCTGGGCAGACTATGGTGTTTGACCTAACGTCCGGATCGTCTTATGTGGACTGTGATAACAGCTATCTAACATTCCGCGTCCAATTGGCTAGCGCCGGTGGCAATATTTCGGCAAATTTCGCAAGTGGTTCTGCCGTGAATTTGGTTCGACAGATAACTATTCGAAGCCGCTCGGGCACTGAGATTGACCGTATTGAAAATTGTAATATATGGAGCCGATTGGATTCGCTTAACACTCTTTCTGATATGTATCTAAAAAATCAGGGGCTTGTAGAGGGCTGGGGATTGCTCAGAGATGGGACGGCTGATGCTGCCAGCGTTTCCAATACTACCAATGCCCGATTTTGTATCCCACTGGCTCGTCTGTCGCATTTATTCAAGCCCGAGCACAAGGGCCAAAAACTACCCCCCCAGCTTATGAGTGGCCTCCACATTGAAATTATTTGGGAAGATGTTCGGACCGCCTTCTTTGCTAAATCAGGAGCTGCGGGCGATTTTGCTGGCTACACTCTAACTAATATCGCCATTGTCACTGATGCTATTACGATGACGGATGACGTTCAGAAAACGATTAATATGGAGTCGGCTACAAATGGTTTAGAGGTTTGCTATAATCGTGTATTTGCCACATCAACAACTTTAGCGCAGGGAGTCAATACGGCTAATATTTCGTGTCGCAAAGCGGTCAGTCAAGCTAAGATAGCATATACTGTGTGTATGGATAAGACTAAGATGGTTGATGTGACCGCCGATAGCTTTAAAAGCGTGCCGTTTGACGTGGAGCGATGGCAATACAGGCTTGGTAGTTTATACTTTCCGAAAGAAAATGTTCAAAGCGACGGAACGCAAGCAGATTGTGCCGAATCGTATATTAATTTGATTCAAACTTTTGGTGTATTAAAGCACACTCATATGGAAAGTTCTGTGAGTTTTACTGACTTTAAGACTAAAGTAGGCCTGTTAGCAGCGAGCTTCGAAAGGGATCAAGAACTTGAATTATCTGCCCTTCCCGTAAATAATTCCCGAACGGTTGAGTTAGATATCCAATTCGAAGCGGTGGCGTCTGTCGGCTTAACGCGTCAGCTATATACATTCCTCCAGTATTGTGGCGTCGCTCGAACATTTATTGATAACGTGGCCAGTAGCATCTGAAGTAATTATTTCCGAATTATTTGTAAACAAATATTTCAATTTACTTTAAATTATTTACACTTCAGTTTTATATATATACCTTAATATAGCATTGCGAAGTTAACAACTTTAGAATAAAAATTTATGTCGCGTGACGAGGGTGGCACATTGCGCTCTAAATTAGTAAGAATTAACAGCGGCAGTCGATTAAAAGACCCAATATATAAATATACGTCGTCGGATTTTCGACTGGATTTTAATTTAAACATTCCAGATTTAATCAAGGTCCATAGCATAGTGTTAAAATCGTGCTCCATACCCAATACAGAATATAATATCAATAATACTAATGCGTTTTTTTCATTTATAGCAGGGCTCGACGAAACGACAATAGTGCTACCATATGGCAATTATACTATCAATACATTAATAGATGCAATAATGAACAGCCCTCAGGGACTATTTTACGGAATGACTATTCAGGTCGCGCAACCATCCGGGAAGCTTCAATTTACAACTAATACAAATATCCAATTATTGAACGCTGAACAAGGTAACACAATGGCTAATGTATTAGGCATTCTTACAAATAGCCCACCCACGTCTAATTATATTGTAGACGGCTTGCCCAATCTATTGGGGCTACAAAACGTATATATATTATCGCAAACATTATCGGGGGGCGTTTCTATGATAGATAATAATTTAAATCAAATAGCTGTTTTTGCTCAAATACCAATAACTGTGCCGTTTGGCAATGTAAATCATTACACCTCACCAGAAGAGCAAAGCGATGAAATATTTTTCCCCAGCGATAGAACGATTGGCGAGATTGATTTAACGTTATATAATGATATGGGTCGTATAATTGATTTACATGGGCTTAATTGGAGCATGATTATTAAGATTTATTATCACGTGGCGTCTATTTACTAAACCGAAGTGATTGCTGGCAATTACTTCATAGCATCTTATAATATTTTTTTGTGATTTTTTATAGTTCTTATATTATAAATAACTCACGTTTGCTTATACATAAGCGAACACATAATAGAAAAGATGACTGATATCTACGGGCGTTCGAATGACGTTTTTATTAACGGGATTAATGCTGATAATTTAACAGCTCTTGATGAAACAGCCAATATTAATTTAGGAGGTGGCGAAATTAATTTAGATGCGGCCGTCGTGCTTGTGAATGGCGCCCCGATAAGTGGTGGGGGCTTTGTAGTCAATCCGATGGCCATAGATTTAGATGCTAATGAATACAGTATCACCAACGCTGGCTCAGTGACGGCGTCTTTATTCGTAAAGAATGGCGGCACCAATCAGCAATACTTGATGGCAGATGGCTCGTCGCTACAATACTCTGCCAACTCGGGCAATAGTAATTTTTACTTATACGATAATGGCATAGACCAAGACCCAACGCCTCCAAATGGCTATATTACATATAATTCGGTTGAGCAGAAGCTGGCCACAGAAATATATATCAGTCATAGAACGCGCGATAATATAGATATCGAAGTATTCTTCAAAAATCTAAGCACTTTAAACGATGTCTACATTCAGGACCAAAGCAATAGTGATAACAATATAACTTATAATATCACAGGTTCGCCAACAATCGTAAATCAAGCTCAAATAACAATACCAGTTAATACGACATCATCTAACGGGACTGGCTCTGTTAGTTTTGGCAACGGGCACAATATATTATTATCATTCTTCACTAATAGCATAGAGACAGATTTACGTATTACAGCATTAGAAGATAAAACGCAAAATATTAACGCTTCTCTTATCGGCACTGACTTTTCGAATAACGCATCATTTATATTAAACCCCTCAAGCAGTCATACGTTTACTATTAGGAATAATGCGTTCCCTGTATCAACGGCTAAATTTTCGGTTAATAATACAAGCGTTCAGGTAATTTCGGTCCCGCTGCTTATGAACTTACAGCGCATAACATTATTAGCAGCGCCCGTAGACCCTAACGATGCGGCTCGTAAAGTGTATGTAGATGATTTAATAACTCCATTACAGACTAAAACACAAAATCAGACCGCTAATACTAGCGGAACGACTCTTACTAAAGATACGAATATTATATTAAGAGAAGCGGATGCCGATGCCTTTTTAGTTACTGGCGATGCTGGCGATTTAAAATTCGTTGTAGGCACGACAAGTATTACAGTCAATAAAAATATATTCATGCTTACGAGGCTTATATCTCAGCTCGGCAATCCAGTGGACGCGCAGGACGCAGCTACTAAATCATATGTTGATACTGCCGTGGGTGGGGGCAGTGGTTTGGTTCCATATTATCGACAAGTATCGCAAATAGTAAACATAACGACCACGGGGGTGGCAGAGACCATTATTACAATCTCCCCAGCTACATTAGGCAGTTATGCTTGGGCTGATACAGCGATAGGGCAGTCGCGGCGCTGGACTATTAGAGGTCTTCAAAATCGTGGAACGTTCTCGGGGATTTATACTCTACGAATTAAGAGCGGCGCTACATTAACTGATACATTTGTCGTTCCCGCACAAGGCCCCAGCGCGGTTACCAATCAGCCATTTATTATAGATATTCTTCAGGTAAGAACAGGGGCGAATAGTGTATCGTTCTATATGAAGTTTGATACTGTTAATACGGGCACTACTGGATATGCGGCATTTTATACCAACGTAAATGCTACAGCGGGTGTTCAGCCCCTAAATATATCGACGGCGTGGACTCTTACACTTCAATCGTCTATAGCATCATGTTCTATTAATGTTAGACACGTTGAGGTGACGGCGATGTTATAATAAAAAAAGAAAAAAAATAAAATCACCCCTTATATATAAGCGAACGTGATTACACATGCTTGAACTATTAATATTTATAAGTATTGTTGTGCTATCTATATATATAGACTGCTGGGCAAAAAAAATACGAGGCAAATATAACTGAAGTAATTGTATACAATAACTTCAAAGAATGAGTTCGGATGTTCAGCTTGAAGAATTAAAAAGAAGGGTTGATAATATAGCCCCTGCGAGCCCTCGGGGTGATGTTAGACGGCTAACTATTTCGCCCACGGAGAATAAAATATTATTAGAAAATGAAGAAGCAGAGCACAAGCGCGAGAATTTATACCAATGTTGTTGTTTCAGACATGGCACAGACCGCCGGCTATTGACGTTCATCACACAGTCGCTCATGGCCAGTATGGTGATGATGTTTAGCATATACAAATTATCAAAAGAAAACTCATGCGCGTGTAATGCCGAGAGTAATAATAATGTGTTTTATAGCTCTATTCTAATGGGCACGCTCGGGGTGTTTCTGCCCAGCCCCAGACCATTGAGTTAACGGGTGCAATAACTTAATATATGTATTATTCGAGCCATGGTAAAACAGTCCGTAAGGCATTTCGGTTGGCAGAATGTATATACGCTCAATATAATGCCAGTATTAGGCTCGACGTTCGCATCACAGTGATGACATTTCATTATAACTTCTATATATAGTAAAAAAAAATAATCTCTTTTTCTATTATATATAATAGAAAATATATAATGTTAACTTTACATAATGTTTATTTTATGAAGACCGATGGATGGACCAAATCATCGGCGGAAGCGTGGCTACGAAAACATAATTATAAGGTAAAGAAAAAGGACCCCCATTATGTTGGCGATGAGATTCGCTACAATCAATTGCCAAAGACTAAATTTAAACCTGATTCATATATTACGAAAATTCTACCAAATAAAGTTCATATAATATACGGTGAATTAATTAAGTCTTGATAAATCAAACTTACATGGAAAAGCTTAGGCAAAAAGCATTAGAGTTAGGGGCGACAGAGTTCGGTGAATCAAGAGTAAAAAATAAAAGATTCTATGTAATGTATGGTGGTATGCGGGTTAATTTTGGCCTTAAAGGCGGGCAGACATATATAGACCACCACGACCCACAAAAACGAAGAAATTGGAGAGCCCGCCATAGCAAAATCTTATTGAAAGACGGGCGGCCGGCTTACACAGTTAAAGGCTATCCGGAATATTTCGCATGGCATATTTTATGGTAATGATTATTTACACTACTTATTTTTTTTGGCTAATTTATCTAACAGACGGGCCCGCATATTATCGTTTCGCTCAGATGCGACACATATTCTCGACCGACACTTATGTCTACGCGAACGCATTACTAAACTAGCATAATTTTTACTTTGATGGGCTAAATCATATGAGTCTTGCGTTTCATTCATAACCGACATACAAATGTTAGCCGCTTGTTTGGGCGTTGGCAGGTCTGCGAGCTTATCAAACGCATCGCGCAATAAGTCGGTAGTAGACATTTTTTATAGTTATGTTATTATTATAATTAGTTATTGTTATATATTTAGATAGAAATTAATATGGAAAAAAAATTAATTAAATTTCTCGCATAACCCATCACCGCCGCCAAATTATCGCAAACTCAATAAACCCCCATGCCGACTAACGACGCCCCCTGATGCTGTCTTCTTTTAATTTCTCCTAATTATATGTTATGAGTTGTTAAGGGTTGTTAAGGGTTATGTGATGGGTTATAAAATATAAAAAATCACTAAAAAACCACATAATCTACCATTTAACTACATATATATGTATATAATATAATAGTGTGATGGGTGTGATGGGTTATAAGGGGAAAATTTATAACGGCAACAAAAAAATTATAAAAAATATTTTCCATATATAGTGATTTTGTGGCCATAACAAGCCCTCACGCCATCACATAAAAGGTGCCAACACGATACAAACAAGCTCAGACACAATAGGCAAGCAAATAACATATTTTTATGTGTGATGACTATTCCTCAAGCTTTTTGTGATGGGTAAAACAGGCAAACCCATCACACAACACCCGCGGCCATCTGCCGCAATCAATACAGGAACCCGCTGGCCTTCGGCGCATACATTTACGACATCCGGCGGCCATTGTAGGTGCGCAATCAACAGAAAGCCCATAACAGGCCCATACGCATACATTTACGACATCCGGCATACATTATGGGCGCGCAATCAACAGAAGGGCCATAACAGGCCCATACGCACACATTTAACCCATCACACACCCCACCACACACATAATATATATATGGTCGTCCCTCTTAGGTCACTTAAATAGGATACATGCCAAAATATATATA
>Ga0315284_10005385_pt1 | contig 18153 bp, 15 predicted proteins | sample YL17G09_16_MG_FD_203696 | JGI IMG/M metagenome (GOLD analysis project Ga0315284, IMG submission 203696) | Sediment microbial communities from Yellowstone Lake, YNP, Wyoming, USA - YL17G09_16 | ecosystem: Environmental > Aquatic > Freshwater > Lake > Sediment | place: USA: Wyoming | collected...
CTGATCTACGTGGTCGGAACGGTGTCCGTGCTGACGTACTTCTTTTTCGCCTTCGGCCGAAAGCACTGGGGGATCCAGGCGCCGGCCAAACTGGGTCGCTGGTACCTGATGCTTTCACTGGGTGCGTTTTTCGGCAACACGTTCATGTCGCGTCTCAGCGCGCTGATCGAGCGGATCCACTTTCTGTTCTCCGAGTGGCTGCGGTGGAGTTCGCTATGATGAAAACCGCCCTGACCGGCCGGGAACAGGAGGAGCTGATCGAGCGGATCGCCCAATGGGCGCATCGGCTGGGAATCGGCACGCTGGTGTCGTTCGTGCTGGAGACATCCCGGCCGGCCGCCCCGCTGACCGGCAACTTTTTCATCGCCATCGCGCCGATCCTCCGCCCGCTGTCCCCCCTGCCGGTGCACGATCTGGGCCTGCTGGTCCAGGAAGACGACGCCGCCCGGAAAATCCGCGAACGAATCCGCCAGTTGAACGAGGACGCCCCGAAAGGCGACTCCGTTGCCCCGGATGGGCCGCGAAAATGACGATCCCCGGTTCCGAAAGTCAAGCCCCGAAACTGCCGCCCGCCGACGCCCGCGTCCTGCTGGCCACCGACTGCGGCAGCACGACCACCAAGGCCATCGTCGTGGTCCGCACGCCGGAGGGCGAGTACCGCTTGGCCGGGCGAGGCGAGGCTCCCACGACGGTCGAAGTGCCGTTTGACGACGTGACCGTGGGCGTTCGCAACGCCATCGAGGAGGCGGAGGACATTACGGGGCGACGGCTGCTGCGCGACGGCAGGCTGATCTGCCCGATGGAAGGGGAAGACGGCGTAGACGCCTATTTTTCCACCAGCAGCGCCGGGGGCGGGTTGCAGATGATCGTCACCGGGGTGATCGCGAGCATCACCGGGCAAAGTGCGCAGCGGGCGGCCCTCGGGGCCGGCGCTATTGTCATCGACTCGATCTGCATCGACGATACGCGGCAGGAATACGAGCAGATCGACCGCCTGAGGCACCTGAGGCCGGACATGATCCTGATGGCCGGCGGCGTGGACGGCGGCACGCGGCGGCACATCGAGATGCTGGCCGAGGTCATTCGCGCCGCACGACCCCAGCCGCGATTCGGAGCGGGCTTTGCCCTGCCCGTCATCTTTGCCGGAAACCAACAGGCGTACGACATGGTCGAGCAGATGCTCGGCCCGGTGGCCTCGCTGCGGCACGTCCGCAACGTCCGCCCGACGATTCCGTTGGAGGAACTCGCCGAGGCCCGCCAGGCCATTCACAACCTGTTCCTGGAACACGTGATGCAGCAGGCGCCCGGCTACAGCAAACTCATGGAGATGACTTCCGCCGACATCATGCCGACGCCCAGCGCGGTCGGCCTGTGCATCCAGGACGTGGCGGCCGCACGCAAACAGAACGTGCTGGCCGTGGACATCGGCGGGGCGACCACGGACGTGTTCAGCGTCTTCGAAGGCCTCTTCCACCGCACGGTCAGCGCCAACTATGGCATGAGTTACAGTCTGTGCAACGTGCTGGCCGAAACCGGAACGGGAAACATCCTGCGCTGGCTGCCGTTCCCCTTCGAAGAAGCGGTTCTCCGGGACATCCTGCGGAATAAAATGATCCGTCCCACCACCATTCCCGAGACGGTCGAAGAGTTGTACATCGAGCAGGCCGTCGCCCGGGAAGCCCTTCGGCTGTCGCTGATCCATCACAAGGCCCTGGCGGTTCACCTCCAGGGCACCGCCCAGTTCAAGGATCTCAACGTGCTGTTTGACGTCACCAAAGGCGAACTGGTCAACCTGATGAGGCTGGACCTGTGCATCGGGAGCGGCGGCGTCCTTTCCCACGCGCCGAACCGCACCCAAGCCGCAATGATCATGCTCGATGCGTTCCAGTTGGAAGGCGTCACGCAACTGGCCGTTGACAGCATCTTCATGATGCCGCAACTGGGCGTCATGTCCCAGCATCAGCCGCAGGCCGCCAAGGAGGTCTTCGAAAAGGACTGCCTCGTGCCGCTGGGCACGGCGATCTCGCCGGTGGGAGAGGCGCGGCGCCCCGGCAGGAAAGCCATGACGGTCGAAGTCCGCTACGGCGACGGGCGGTACGAATCGCACAAAATTCGCGTGGGCGAGATACGACTGGTGCCCTTGCCCACCGGGCAGACAGCCCGCGCGACGGTGCATCCCGCCCGGCGGTTCGACGTGGGCGCAGGACGCGGAAAATCCAGGGAAACCGAGGTGGCGGGCGGCCTGGTGGGCCTGATCCTGGACGGGCGAGGCCGGCCCCTGCCGTTCGACGCGAATCCCGCCGTCAATGTCGCCGACCGCCGGCGGGATTACGAGGCCATGAACCTTTCGTCGGGGATGTGAGCGAAAAACGATGGGAACCGCCTTCACGCCGGGACTGGCAGTCACCGATAACGCAACCATAACCAAAAAGCGCCTTCTGCCCATCAGGGGCGAAGTGCTGGTCCGGGTCGGCGAGGCCGTCCAGCCGGATACCATCATCGCCCGCGCGGAAATCCCTGGAACGCTGGCCGTCGTGAAAGCCACCCAGGCACTGGGCTGTGCGGCCGAACAACTCAAGGACTTCTGCCGCGTCAACGAGGGCGATACGGTCACGCCCGAGCAATTGCTGGCGGAACGTTCCGTCCTGTTCGGACTGTTCAAGAACCGCTGCCGAAGCCCTCGCGAAGGAACCGTCGAATACATCTCAAAGTTGTCGGGCAATATCGGAGTGCGAGGCAAGCCCAGGTTGATCACCCGAAACGCCTACGTGGGCGGAAAGGTCGTCAAAATCATCGAGGGCGAAGGCGCCGTCATTGAGACGCGGGGCGCCTACCTCCAGGGGATATTCGGCGTCAGCGGGGAACGGCACGGTCGCCTGGAATGGCTGGAGATCGGCGACGAGCCGCTGGCACAGAAGCACCTCGACGAATCGCACCGCGGAAAGATCCTGCTGCACCGCGGACGGATCGACAGGACCGCCTTGCCCGCCGCCGCACAGCACGGCGTCCTGGGACTGGTCGGGGCAGGCATTATCGATTCCGATCTGATGGATTTCCTGGGCTTCAACATCGGCGTCGCCATCACCGGCGAGGAGGAAATCCCCTTCACGCTGATCCTGACGGAAGGCTTTGGCGAGATGACCATGCCGGATCGAACGATCCGGCTGCTGCGCTCGCTTTCGGGCAGCCAAGCCGCCATCAACGGGGCCACCCAGATTCGCGCCGGCGTCATCCGGCCTGAGATCATCGTCCCGCGCGACACCGGCAGCCAGGCCGCCCCGCCCTTCAGCCAGCAGTTGCAGATCGGCACGCGGGTGCGGCTGATTCGCCGACCGAACTTCGGGCGCATCGGCCGGGTGAGCGCCCTTCCTGACCAGCCGGTGCTCATTGCCACCGGCTCTAAAGTCCGCGTGCTCTCGGTAAAACTGGACGACGGCGGCGAGGTCACGATCCCCCGGGCGAACGTTGAAATCCTCGATTGATTCCTCCCCCGACCACGCCGCCGGCAGCACGAGATCGTCAGATCGTACGCAGGGCCTGAAACGCCCTGCCGCTTGCACCGCCGGAATCTGACGGCCTCCGCGTGGAAGGCGGCTTGGCGGACTTCGGCTTTTTCGGCTTGACGTGTCAAGGTGCGTGACATAGTATTCGCCTGCCGACTACGTTTTCGTAGTTTGCACTGCCGGGACCCCGGCCAGAGAGGAGAACCTTATGTCCGACAAACCTCGCAATTTCCGATGCTCGTACTTGCTGCCCTTGTTACTTGGCGCCCTTTTCGTACCGCTGCTGGTTTTCTCTTCGGCGGGCGGGGCGAATGTCGCAGCGCTGAAAATCCCAGGGGCCGATGGGGGTCTGACCGACGCCGCTGCAATGCGCGAGAAGGCCATGGCAGCCGAGGCCAAGGGAGACTGGAACACGGCCTTGACCTGTTGGGAACGCGTGATCGACCGCTCGCTGTCGACCAGGGCGCAGCGCCTGGAGGCCTTCACCCACATCTACTCGTTCCGCGACAAGGTCACGCCGCTGAACACCGACCCGGCCAAGGCCAAGCCCTGGCCGACGCTCGCGGTCTCATTCAGAACGGTAGACTTCAGTTTCGACGCCAACGGCAAGACAGAGCGGATCGTGACGCGGCTGACCAAGGAGGACGAACAGGACATTCGTGACCGCGTTGCCGCGTTCGGCAAGTATATCTTCACCTTCACCGACGGCATAGTCAAAATAGAGCCGGAGTTCCTGTTCATCGACGAGCCGTTGACCACGCTGTCGCGGAGCAACACGGGCCGGTTCAGTTCGCCTCCCCGCCTGATCATGCCCTTCATCGAGAAGCACGTGAAGGGCGCCAAAAAGTACTATCACACGATGGTCTACACCAAGCTCCTCACCGAGGACGGCAAGCGCCTGCCCCCCCCGTTTGGGGCGGACACCGGTTTCGGCGGCCTCACGGGCGGCTCCTACATGGACTGCCCGTTCTATCCCAAGTCGTTCGGGGGCCAGAGCGGCGAAATCGAACTCCACGAGTGGCTCCACCCCGTTGACATGATCTTTAGCGACGTGCTCGGCTACCCCGACGACATAGCCCGCAACCCCGACCAACGTTCGGGCGACACCATCTACCAGAGGCCCCAGGGCGAACGCGGTATAGTAAGCCTCTACAACTACATCTTCCGCGTGCGATACACCCGGCTCATGTGGAGCGAACTGACGCTCGCGCAGCCCAAGGAGTTCTTCTGGGGCGGCCCCAACTTCACCGACTGGATGGTGCTGGGCCCCTTCACCGCTCCGGAGGGCGTCGATCCGATCGAACACGACTTCATTGACGTGACGAAGATCGATCCCAAGCAGGACGAGGAATTCGCGGGCAAGCGCTGGACGCAGGCACGCAGCATGGGCGGCTTCATCGACCTCCGAAAACTCTTCGGCGATCAGAAGAACGCCGTCGCCTACCTGGTCACAGGCCAGCGCATCGCCGGCAAATACAACCTCCGCACGGGATCGGCGGGACCGATCAAGGCCTACCTCAACGGCAACCTCGTTTACACCGGCAAGACGTCGCGCGAGTTCGCGTTCAACCTGGACAAGGTCGAGGTCGGCTTCAAGCCGGGCTACGACTGGAACCTCTACGTCTTCAAGGTCCAGAACACCGACAAGGGCTGGAAGTTCCAGGCCCGGGTGACCCCGCTCCAGGACGATGCGGGCAACCCGTGGGGTTCGGCCCACATGCTGCCGGGCGCGAAATAACTGTCCCTGACGAAAATCCCGGACGCCTTATTCTACGAGGACTTGCATTCCTCGCAGGCCCTGCCCTGCGAGCAGAAGGACTCTGATTCTCTTCGGTCAGCCGTTCATCGAACGGTCCCGAAGATCGAGTCGAAACGGGCAAACGCCTCAATGGTGTGGTATTCCGGCAGTCCCAGCAGGTCATAAGTCCTGGCTGTGCCCGTGTTGCGATCCTCCGCCCGCTGCCAGAACTCGCGGCGGTCGTACGGCCCGGGGAACATCGCCCGGTCCTTCTGGCTCTGGTGGCGGAAGATCGCCAGACGCTTGCGCAGCAGTTCATCCGGCGAGAGCGGGACCGCCATCTCGATCTGCTCCGGCGCCCATTCCTGCCAGGCGCCACGGTACAGCCAGATCTCCGGCCGGCGCGCTGCGGGGAGCGAGGAGACGGCTTCTCGCAGGGCTGCCAGACACAGGCGGTGCGTGCCATGCGGGTCGCTCAAGTCGCCGGCTGCGAAGACCATCGCCGGACGCTCTTGGCGGAGCAGGCGGACGACCCGCCCCACGTCAGCCTGCGTGAGCGGCAACTTCTCGACATGCCCCGTGTTGTAAAACGGCAGGTTCAGGAAGTGCACGTTGCGGCTCGGGACGCCGCAGTACTTGGCTGCCGCCAGGGCTTCACTCCGACGGATCAGGGCCTTGACGGCCAGGACCTCGCTAGAGTCCACGTCGCCCGGCCGCTTGCGCCGAAGGAAACGGTCAATATGGGCCTCAATGGCCCGAGTCTGCCGAGAGGTCAAGCCGAAGATGCTGTTAAACTCGCCTACGAAGTCGGCATAGCGCTCCACGTCGTGATCGAAGACACTCAGCGCGCCGCTGACCATGTAGGCGACATGCACGTCGTGGCCCTGCCCCACAAGCCGGGCCATGGTCCCCCCATGCAGATGACGTCGTCGTCCGGGTGAGGGCTGAAGATCAGGACGCGCCGCTTTCGCCGCTTGCCTCCCGGCCAGCCGGTGATCGTAGCCATCATCCGCTTAAACACATCAATGTTCAGTTGATACGAGGAGCCCCCGTGACGGTCGAGCAACTCCGACAAGCCGTTCTCGGCGTAGTCCTCGTCCGTCAGCCGCAGGATCGGCTTCCGCAGCCGCTGCGCCAACCAGAGCACGGCTTTCGTTTGGAGCGCCTCCGTCCAGTCGCAGGGGCCTGCCAACCAGGGGGTCGCGATTCGCGTCAGCCCCGCCGCCGCCAGGTCCAGGTAGAACGTGGCGTTGGGATGCTCCTGGAGATATGAGGCCGCAACGGCCGCAGAGGCCGCGACATCGTCGCTGAAGGTCCGAACCGCCACGTGCTTCGGCTTCATCCGTGTCCCCCTCGTCCATCTTACTCTGAGGACTTGCATCCCCTTGCAAGGCCTGCCCGCCGGCTCGCGTCCTGGACGCCGGTGGAGTCCCCGGCGGGTCTGGTGGTGCGAGCGGCCAGTACTCGTCCAGGTTGAACGTGACCACGCTCGAAAAATCGAGGCCTTCGCTGCGGTGAAGCCGGACGAGTTCCCGATACACGCCGATGGGCGTCTGGCCGGTGGCGAGTCCCAGCACGGTGCGCCGGCCTTGACCGGCACGCTTGCGGATGAGAGCGGCCATCCGGGCCGCAACGGCCGCAGAGGCCGCCAAGGTGGCGGCCGACGGACGGTTCGGCCGGCCCTTCCGCTCCGCTCCAGGCCTGGCCGAACCGTCTCCCCAAAACCCGAACGTGTCAACTATGTGCCCGGTCTAAGGCGCCAACCATGTAGCCGGTTGCACACTATCAGAATCAGAGCCCTTCGGGCTCTGACGGCCCCCGGCGTTTGTAGCATAGGAGTATCAATCACAAAGTCGGCAAAGCCGCCTTAGGCGCTTTCGCCGGCGCGGCGGGGACCACGACGATCTTGGCAGCGGTGCCCGTTACCGGAATGATCTTTACCTTCATGCCGGCTTTCAGGTCGGCCAGACTGTTGCCCGCCTTGCCGTTAATCACGATCTTGGTGTTGTTATCCGTGGCAACGGTTGCCTGCTTCTTGGTCTGGGTGGCCATGATGACCAGGTTCTTCCCGTCCACATTCACGACGACGCCATACAGTCCCTTGACGTGGGCCTTGACGGTGGCCGCGGTTCCCGTGGCCGGAAGGATGGTGAGGGTCATGTCGGGCTTCAGGTCCGACAGTTTGGCGCCCTCTTCATAGTCGAGGATGAACGCAGTCTTGGGGTCGGTGGCAACGGTCATTTCCTTCTCGGGCGTGCTCTTTTTGGCGGCCACCTTGACGAGGAGGTTCTTGCCATCCACCTTGACGAGTGTGGCATGCAGGGAGGTGGGCTTGGGTGTCGGGGCCGGTGTCGGCGCGGGTCCGGCTTGACCGATGGCCATCCTTGCTGCACAGGCTATCAATCCCACGGCCAACAGCATCTTGAGCAGTCTCATGTGCGTCTCCTTTCAGTCGCCGAGCGGCGTCGTCGGCCCGGAGCCGCGGGAGGCTGCGCCAACCGCAGCCCTGCACCCGCCATCGCTCCTGTTTGCCGCGCCGGCACAGCGTTCCATAGATCGCTGCGGCGGCTCCGCTCTTCACTCATCCGGCAGGTCGTCCAGCCAGCAGGCGCCCTCACGGTACGGCCGCGAGAACACCTTGCCGATCCTTTTCACGTCCTTGTTCTGGTGATACCGCATGTACAACCGGTTGTCCTCCGCCAGGTCCAGAATCTCGATCTTGCCAGAGCAATGAGACATGATATACCGAAACGTCTTTTGAAGCCCGTTCAGACGGCAGCAGGTCTCGCGAACAATCTCCACGCCTTTGCCAAGCGGCACCTGAAAGTGTTTTGCGCCCATCACCGGCCGGGCCTGGAACAGGTAGTAGGGCCGGACGCCCAGCGCGTGCAGGCTGGCAAAAAGCGTCGCCAGGATCTCGGGGTCGTCATTCACCTGTCTCAATAAAACGGCCTGGTGGAGGAACTGCACGCCAATGCCTCTCAGCCGCCGGATGTACGATTGGCTTTCGGCCGACAGTTCCCCGGCATGGTCAACGTGCAGGACAATCACGGCGGTCTTGCCTGCCTTCCGGATCCGCTCGAACAGGCCGGGCAGTTCCGCGTCTTCGAACCGCTGCGGGTTGTACACCGGCGCCTTCGTGCCGAATCGGAGCGACGCGAGATGGGGGATCGGCAGCAGATGGTCCAGAATGCCGTGGAGTTGGCTGGTGGTAAGCGCGAAGGGGTCTCCGCCGGACAGCAGGACATCGTTCATCTCCGGATGCTGCCTTATGTACGCCGCAATCGCAGCGTAGTCGAGGGCCGCCTCCTTCGAGCCCCCGCCGAGCATCCGTTTGCGGAAGCAGAAGCGACAATAGGCAAAGCACTGGTCCGTGACCAGAATCAACCCCGTCCGCGGGTACTTGTGCTGGAGCCCGGGAACGACGGTGTCGCCGTGCTCGCCGCTGGTATCCAGTTTCCCGGTGTGACGAAGTTCCTCGGCGGACGGCTCCACAATGTGCCGCAGCGACTCGTAGTGACTGTTGCTGCGAATCCGCTGTTCGTAAAACGGCGTCACCAGATAGGGGGGCGAGTAGTCCGCCCCAGCCGCATTCCGGGCGACGTTGTCCGTGCCAACGCCGGCGCGCTGCGCGACCGACAGTTTCCCTTTTCCGGTCGTCGGTGCGCCGGGGGAAGATCGGCGTCTTGGGGCACGCGAGCGGCCTTTCCCAGGCATGGTCTCAGTTCTCCTTCCTCTCAGCCAACGGCTGTGTCGCAACGGGGTCACGAGGCGCCGGGGTGCCGAAGTAACGCTGGTGGGCCACGTCCAGAATCCGGCAGACCAACTCGGGATGCGCATAGCCGGCATGCCGGGCCGCCAGGACGAAGGAGGCGCTGGGGCCGAGCGAGGCCATCGAGTTGATCTCAAGGACAAACGGATTCCCGGCCGGATCAATTCGGATGTCCACCCGCGCGTAGTCCTTGCAGTGACACGCCCGGAACGTGGCCACCGCCAGTTCCCGCAGCCTGGCCGCCAGGGGTTCGCTCACGGAAGCGGGACAGATCTTCCTGGGCTCATCCGGCCGCTTGTGGTACTTGTCATCGTACGTCATCGCCCGCAAGTCTCGCCCGCCGAAGTCCAGTTCCACCAGCGGCAGGCATTCGACCGGATCATTGCCCAGAAGCCCCACGCAGACCTCGCGGCCGTCAATGTACTCCTCCACCAGGGCGTCCTGCTCGTACTTCGTGACGACGGCCTGCACGGCGTCGGCCAGGTCTTCCGGACTGCGAACCAGGTGCAGCCCGAAACTCGTTGACTCGTGCTTCGGCTTGACGATCAAGGGGAATGGCAGGCCGGCAACGTTTTCCTCCGGGTGGCGCATCACCCGGAAAGCAGGGGTCGGCACGCCGGCGTGAAGCATGAGGATTTTGGTGATGACCTTGTCCAGGGCCAGGGCATGGCCGAGCGGGCTGGACCCGGTGTAGGGAACGCCCGCCATTTCCAGCATGGCCGGCACATGCGTGTACCGGCACTCGCCCTGGATGCCGTAAGCCATGTTGAACACCATGCCCGTCGGCCTGCCGATCGCGGGGTCGGCCGGCATATATCTCTCCAACTCCGCCAGCAGCGTCTTGTCCGCTCGGACGACTTCGACCGTGTGGCCTCCGCATCGCAGCCCGTCGATGACCATCTGCACCGCTTGCTCGCCGTACGCCTCCGGACAGGGCTGTCCGAAGCGATTGATGACGCCATCCTTCTTCGCCTTGTTGCGAACCAGGGCGACTTTCATGTGGCCGCTCTCATCTTTCTGACAGTTTCACTTGCCTATCGGCTCGTTCGTGCAGGCGCCCGGCCTTCAGCCCGAGGGGTACGGACCTTCCGTCGCGGCCGGAGTGGAACCCGAAGTCACCCGTTCCCCGGAAGGCGAACCTGTGCCTGCTCCATCCGCCGCGCCGCCCGCCAGCACGGCCTTCTTCGCCTTGCCGCGTCGTTTCTTCACGGGCGGGTTCATCCACTCCAACAGCCGCACGTTGAGAAACTTGGCAATGAATACAATGCACCCGACCTGAAGGATCAGCAATTCCGGGTAATGCAGCAGCAGATTCCTGAACCCCGGAATCTGCGTCAGGAGCGTGATCACGACGGCCAGCAGTGCGGTCATCGCGCCTCGCCACAGGGCCGAACGCCATCCTTCCCGGGCCAGCGTCTTGGCCAGGCCTTCCCCCATCAGGCACAGCACGACGATCGGGAGTGAAGCCGCGTAGCGCAGAGACCCATTCTCCAACCAGGCGCTGGCCAGAAGGCCGAGCACCATGACGGCCGCCACAACGCTCAGAATGACGGAGATCCGCCCGAAGTACGGCATCCGGAAGAGGCGCAGCAGCGGCCGGACCAATAGAACAATGCCGATGATCACCATCAGAAAGACGAGACCCGCGAGAATGCCGGTGACCTGGAAAGCCACGGCCAGCAGGATCGAGCGGAACGGACCCAGAACGCGAATCCCGAGCGTGAGCCGGCAGAACACGACCAGGACCGCGCCCAGCGGCACGAAAAGGATGTGCCAGGCGTTGTGGAGGATGGCGGCCGGGAGCGCAGACAGCGAGAACCATTGCGTCAGAAACTGTGAAGTGGGCAGGGCGGAGCACTTGCCGATCACAACCGCCAGAGGCACGATGAACAGCAGGGACATCAGCCACTTCTGTCTGGCGGACAGACCGCGTTTTGCGCCGGTTGCCATGGCTATCTCTTCGCTCGTGCACCGCCGCCGATTCTACCGATGCGGGATGAGAAACGAATGAGAACCGCGGTTTTTTTCGATGAGCCGGTCTGGAGGCCGTTTGCACAATCGTCCGGCCCTTGCGACAAAAGGACCTGGGACGTGTGCCCTTCAAAGTCCAGGCGGACGCGGCCGTGCCGGCATTTTCCCGGCCGGCCCAGGCCCGGCCGCCAAGAGGACCCTACCACACCGCGGCCGTGCCGTCGCGCCGCGGGTCAGCCGCGCCGGCGAAGGCCCCGTCCTCGCTCATTTGGATTGCCTGCACCGCCCCCATAAAGAAACTTCGCGCCGAGCGGATCCGAACTGCCCGAAAACGCTTCTCCAGACGCCCGAGAAGCGATTCCGTGGCAGCCGATTTCTCCACGTGCACCCTGCGGCTGAGCGTCGCGTGCACGCGCGGCGCGCCCACGGCCTGGGCGAGGGGAAGTCCGCGATCCAGAACGCCGCTGATTACCTGGAGGAGCGCGGACGTGATACGTCGGCTGCCCGCCGCACCCAGCGCAAGGAACGGGCGGCGCTGACCGGCCGGCCGGCTGTCAAGGCATTGGCCGCCGGGCCTCAGAACCAGCGTGGGCGCCGCGTTGGATCGGGGCATACATCGGCTTTGGAGTCGGTGAGGATGCTGACGGCGCGGCAAGGTGCACAAGTAGTTGTTATACAGGAACCCCAGTTTGCCGTTTGCCACCTTGGCTCCGTACACGGACTGGATCGACTGCGTGAGGCCGACGACGTTGCCTTCGGCGTCGGCGGCGCACAGGTGTGTGGTTTCGCCGGGTTCCTCTGCGGCCGGCCCGGCCGTCGATTCGCCGCAGCCCGTGCGGATGGACCTGGCAATCTCCTGCGCGCGCTCGCTGCCGAGGAGCCGATCGCAGAAGGAGGGCTCCGGGAGGGACGCGTTTGCGGCAAGGTGGTCCCGGTCGCGAAACACCGCGTGGATTGTCTCGGCCACGATCTCGTACCAGTGCTCCACCTCGCCGGAAACATCCTTCGGAGGAAACTGCTCAAGGACCTTCAGCGCAAGGAGCAGTTGTGTCCCGCCGGTCGGCGGGGCCGTGCTGAGAACCCGCCAGTCGCGGTAACAGATCGCCATGGGCTCGCCCTCGGCCGGCACGGCGGCATCCGCAAGGTCTTCTTGCGTCAGAAGCCCGCCGCTGGCCACCATGTCTTCGAGGATGTCGCGGGCAATCTGGCCGCGATAGAAATCCTCCGTGCCGACAACGGCCAGGCGCCGCAACGTGGCAGCCAGTTCCGGCTGCCGGAAGATGTCGCCCTTGCGAAAGGGCCGGCCATCTTTGAGAAACAGCCTGCGGGCCTCCGGTTGGGCCGACAGGTCCGCCCAACACTGCTTCTGCTGGCGCCGCTGGAGCCGGGTCACGGGATACCCGTCTTCCGCGAGGCGGATGGCGGGCTCCATCACCCGCGCAGGGGGCAAGAGGCCATGTCGAGTCTGGGCAAACCCCAGCGTGGCAACCGTGGAAGGAACCGTGCAGGCCCGATAGCCTTTCATTTGCTGACGGCGCTTGACCGTCACCTTCGAGACGGCGGCAGGTGCGCAAGACCGACCATTGATTACGGCGGTTCCGCCGCCGGGAGAATGGATCAGCAGGATCGTCCATCCGCCCAGGCCGGAGCCGCTTGGTTCGCAAACGGCCAGGGCCCACGCCGCCGCAACCGCCGCATCAATGGCATTCCCGCCGGCTTGCAGGATCTCCAGGCCGGCTTGAGTGGCGGAAGGGAACGCCGTCGCCACCACACCGCGCTTCGCCGTACCTTCTTTGGATTCCGGAAGTTGTGTCATTGAATGGGGACCGGTGATGCTTTCGTCCTTGTCAGAACCCGTACGCCGACCCGAGGCTCCCTTGACCATGCCGGCAGGCTTGGCGCAGAGTCCGCGGAAACCTGCCCGCCATCCTACACCCTATCGTAGACCAGGAAGATGAGAAAACCGTGAAGAGCCGCCTCGCAAGGATCGTCGGCGAGCAGCCGATGCGGAGACGGCCGGCGGGCCCGGCCGCGTCAGGAAGAACCTCGCTCGCGCCGCCTCGTCAGGATGTTCGGCCCGGTATCGCGCAGACCACTCGGCAAGCAGCGCCTCGGCGTCATCGAGGCGGAGGAGGGCCCAGACGGCCCCGCCGAAGCCTGCGCCGAACGACCGGGCGGCGGCGGCTCCGAGCCTTCTCGCCGAGCGCGCCAGGTGAATCGTCTGGGGGACCTGGTTGGCAAGCAGCGCCTCGGCAATCTCCTGCGAGCGGTCGCACTGCCGGCCGAACTCCGCCACGTCCCCGCGCTCCAGCGCCGCGCACGCCGCCGGGATGATCTCGTGGCTCTCGGCGGCGAAGTGGTCGAACCTTCTGAGCAGGGCCGGCGCGGTAAACTGCGGGGAATGCGCTATACGCAAGGCGGCCCGCATCCGCTCGGCGGCGTCGGGCGCCGATTCCATCGCAGCGGCCAAGTGGGGATCGTCGCGCCCCGTGGCGGCGTTCCAGGCCGACAGAACGGCGCACGCCAGCAGCGAGGCGCGGTTGTACTTCTCGCGGGCGTCGCCCGTTTTTGCGGCCGCTACCCCGCTGGCGGCGATGGCGAAAACGTATCCTTCCGGCAGGGCGATGCGCTTCTCCAGCCGCACGGGGCAGTAGCGGTAGCAACTCAGCCGACCCACGACGCCGCACAGGATGGCCGTGTGGTCCTCGCTGCCCCCGAACGTGCCGACGCCCCGGTCGCCGAGCAGCGTGCCGAAACTCCGGCCGTTCTCCATCGTCGCCAGGTAGGCGGCGAGGTCCTCGCGGGTGCGGAGGTTCGCCCGGTACGGCTCGCGCGAGGCGAAGTCGTTGGCGACGTTCATCGCCAGGTAACTTGCGATGACCAGGGCGCTGGAACTGCTCATGCCCGCCGCCGGCGGAAGATCGCTCGCGAAGGCCGCGTCCGCCCCGCGCAGAGGCCCGGGGAAGTTCCGCGCCAACCGGCGCGCCACGGCCATGGGGTAACGCGACCAGTGCCCCTCGATGGGAGCGAGGTCGGCTGCCACGGCGAACTCGGCGGCCTCGCCGCGGGAGGCGTCGATGAGGCGCACCCGGGCGTCATCGCGCGGAACGCTCAGCAAGGCAAAGCCCTGCTCGACGGGGCAGGTCACGCTTCGGCCGCCCGCGTAGTCGGTGTGCGTGCCGAGCACTTCGAGGCGGCCCGGCACGAACATCGCTGAGGCGGCGGCGATGTCGGCGCCGCCTTCGGCCAGCGAAACGGCGCATCGCGCCAGCATCCGGGCCTTGGCGTCGGCGTCGGCAGGGCTCATGCCCGCTTCACGCAGGCGGCCGGCGGCGGAGGGGACGTCGAACGCTGCGGTTTCGCTCAAAACCTTGCCTCCCGCCTCCGGACAGTGCGCCGCGTGATTATAGAGAAGGTGGTCGTGTGGCGGAAGGGGACATCGGGCGGCGGCGGAGTCCGGCGGCAGGTCAACGGCGCGGCCGTTTCGGCGAGGCGTAGTGCGCGCCGTATTCCTGGAGCGACCGGACCACCCCAACAAAAGGCCGCCGCGTAGTGCCGGAAAATGCCGGCGCACCCGGTCCCCGGTCGCTGGTCGCTGGGTCTTGTTGCTTTTTTCTTGTATTGGCCGGTTGGGTGGCTACAATTTATTTTTTCTACCTCCGGTCAAGTTGACCGGCTATTGTTGCCGCAAGCGGGAGGCCCGCTACGGAATAACAAGGGAATGTTTTGGAAAGGGGTCATGCCATGAAATCGCGTTATATGCTTGTTGTTGCTCTTGTCGCCTGCATGATGCTGGCGGCAACGACGATGGCGGCCGCCCAGGCGCCGGCCGACCCGAACGCTCCGGCCACGCCCGCAGCGGCTCCCAAGGCGGCTGTGCCGAATGTAGAAACGACGGCAACTCCGTACCACATTGTCAAGCAGTTCGATCTTGGCGGGGCGGGCGGCTGGGACTACATCGCGTACGACCAGGTTGATAATCGCCTCTACGTCGCGCGCGGCGACCACGTGGCGGTGGTTGATGCCGCAGCCGGCAAAGAACTTGCCAAGATTGCCGGCACAGGCATCCACGGCACGGCCGTTTCCCACGATGCGAACGTGGGCTTTATAACCAATGGCAAGTCCAACGACGTAACCGTCTTCGATATCAAAACCTTCAAGCCTATCGAGCAGGTCAAGACCGGCACTGGTCCCGACGCCATTCACTATGACGCGGCCACAAAAACGGTCGTCGTTTCCTGCAACAAGGGCAAGCAGATTTCCTTTATCCCTGCCGCGGCCACGGCCGGCAAACCCCGCGAGGCCATGACGATTGACGTCGGCGGGGCTCCCGAGGCCGGCATCAGCGATGGCGAGGGCCATTCGTATGTTAACCTCGAAGACACCCACGAAGTCATCGTCCTCGACAACAAAGCCCGGAAGGTTACCGCCCGCTATTCCGTGGCCCCGGAAAAGACCCCTGTCGGCATGGCGATGGACGTCAAAAACCGCCTCCTCTTCAGTTCCTGCCGCAGCGGCAAGATGGTTATCCTGAACGCCGACACCGGCAAAATCATTGCCACCCTTCCGATCGGCGGCGGCACGGATGCGGCGGCATTCGACCCGGCCACCGGCCGCGCGTTCAGCAGCGGCGGCGCCGCCCCCGGCACGGTGTCCATCATCCAGATGGAAAGCCCGACGAAATTCTCGGTTCTTCAGCACTTAAAGACCCTCCCCAAGGCCAAAACCATGGCGCTGAACTCGAAAGATCATCTTATCTATACGGTCACCATGGCGGATGACGCATCGGGTGCGAAGTCGTTCCAGGTCCTCGTCATCGGCAAGTAATTGTGATCGGTCGGCGTTTTTCGGGGGCGGGCCGTTATGGCCTGCCCCCGTGCTTTGCTCCCAGGCCGTCCGTCCGGCCCGCCAAGGTGGCGGTGGACCGGACGCGGGCGACGCCCGGCGGGGGTCCGGCGGCAGGTCAACGGCGCGGCCGTTTCGGCGAGGCGTAGTGCGCGCCGTATTCCTGGAGCGACTGGACCGCCAGGCCGCGCTTCTTCAGCGCCTCGATGCCGTTGATAAAAGCGCCGGCGGCGGCGATGGTGCTGATGAGGGGGGATGCTGTTCGCGATGGCCTGGGTGCGGACGTTCCGGGGAGCGGGGCCGGCGCAGCCTAAGTCCAAGTGTCGGTGCAACTGCGGCCAGGTGCGGATCGACAAGGAATACGCTTAACGCTCGGGGTCACCCGCGCCGCGAAGCGCGGCAGAGCGGCGTCGGCTGCAACCCGTCGTCAGGCTTCCCCATGCCTTTGGCTCTTCCAACCGAATCCCGCAATAATCAGCAGAGAGAGCGCCGCAAGATATACAGACACTTGTAATGGAAATGGCTGCAGATAGAAAGTCCAGACAAACACGCCGACCATGCCGACGCACGCTACTGCGGCCAAGGCACATTCGCCGACGCGCCCTGGGCCGTGCAGATTCACGAGCAAGGACATGATGAGCGGCACGAGCATGCATCCATAAATCAGATGCGCCCTGATAAAGGCCAGATCGCAATGGACCCAAGGCGCCCCGGAAGACGGGTCGGCTCCGCCAAAGAGCTCTTCGTGAAATTCTATGTAAATCCCCAAACCGACCATCGTCATCAGATAGGACAGGTACACAAACGCGAGAACGCGATTTCTCGACGTATCCGCGGGGGGGCCGCCATTTATGGTGTATTGACGCACGAGCAGAGAAGGAACCAACAACAGCAGGCTGAACCCAAGGACACTCAGTATCAGGTCATCCAAAGGCATTCCGTTAGGGCCGGACTTGAAAAGATCCGGAGGCTCCCATCCTGTCCAAGCGGAATATTGATACAAGCCTATTTGGGCCAGGCTTGATGCCGTGGCGAGAAATATTGCAACAGCACCCAAAACGGCGAAACCCTTGACCTCGTCCTTCCTCTTGAGAAACGGTATTAGCATGGCGCAACCTATGAACGCCGAAACCATCTGATGGCTGTGAGAGCCCACATAGAAGTCGATCGCTTCGGCGGGTTCCTTGCCTATCATCCTGGCGTGCATAGTCAGAAAGGCCGCCTGGCCCCCCCAGTCCCTGATGGCCCCGGCAAGATGCCCCAGCGGGGTTGAAAGAACTATGCCGGCAAGACAGACGGCGAGAGAAATCAAGACAAGCGGCTTTGTCTTCTTAGGCTTCTGCCGGAGCATCAGCAGCGTCAGGATGAGCGTGGCAATGCCAACCAGGTCGCCGAGGAACATGCCGGCAAACTGAATGAACGATCCAACGGACATCCCGGGTGTCCGTATAAAGAAACCGCTAAGTCCCGAGAGCAGAGAGGCTGCCAAAGCGCCCATGCAGAGGGGCGCGCCTATCTTTGCAAACCAGCGCAACTGCACCGCGTGCCGGAGAATTCCCAGATTAAGAAGCATCCATGCTGAGATGACTACGCCGTGATAGGACATTGCCTCCCGCCATTCGAAGTCGCCGGGGACAAACCACTCCACCCCCATGGCTGAATAAGCGAACAGCAGAATGGCCGTCCAGAGAATGATTCCGAGAGATACACGGTCTATTGCGTCTTCAGGATCCGACATGCTCAATGTCCTTTCCGCCTAACAATGTTTAGATGGACCTGCATACGATGCGCAAACGGGGGTTCCCCGTCCGTATAACACGCCGTTGATCCATCTCTCGGGGCTGCGGTAATCCCTTTGGCCTCAGTCCTTTGCGTCCCATGCCCTGATTGATCATGGCGTTTTATGCGGATCGGCATCGGTTCGTCGCCTGACCCGGAAGCGTACCCGATGCATTCGGCCTTTGCCAATACATTCCGACCACCGCTCTTGCATCCGGTGGTGGCGGTCAAACGGGGAACCCTCCTTAGACGGGCAGGCGCCAAACGGCAACGGATTCGAGGCGAGATCCCGCCGCGCAGTGTTTTTACGCGCGCGGGAAGGCATCCCGGGGCCCGCCAGAGGCGGGGAACATTCGCGCTCATCCCCGGACTTTAACGGCACGCGGGGACGAAACGGGCACACACGGGAGGACACAGCGCGGCGGGGATACCCGCCGCGCTATGGAGTCTTTCGTGCCTCAGGCTGGGGCCGGTGGTTGCCGCGTGGAGCCGACCAGGGGCACGAGCAGTTCGGCGTGATCTTTCCAGAGGCCGGCCTTGGGTCT
>Ga0315284_10005386_pt1 | contig 18152 bp, 18 predicted proteins | sample YL17G09_16_MG_FD_203696 | JGI IMG/M metagenome (GOLD analysis project Ga0315284, IMG submission 203696) | Sediment microbial communities from Yellowstone Lake, YNP, Wyoming, USA - YL17G09_16 | ecosystem: Environmental > Aquatic > Freshwater > Lake > Sediment | place: USA: Wyoming | collected...
ATGAATAAGATGGATCGGCGCGTACTATCGAATATGATGAAAAATGTTTATCAAAAGTCTCTAGTGCACACAGACGACTACATACAGACAGATGTACATCGATTCTACATCTACCCTCAGCCGCCGGCCATCGTAGCCAAAATAGACCCGAAGTACAAAAAAGTATTCCCCGATATGGATAAAGAGGTCAGGACCACTGTTACCCGGCTATCAAACATACGGCACAAAAAGCGCTCAAATAAACGGGCTGAGCCGAATAGGCGAAATGAGCCGAATAGGCGAAATGATACAGACTTCTTCGACTGCCGGGAATGCGCGTACTTTTCGAAATGCCTCATAGATGCGCATACGATGACGTTCAGAGAGCTCAGTCTGTTACAGCTGCCGGATGATCTGAATAGCGCAAAAAAAGGCGGCGCTAGATCGTATTCGAATAATAATAAGGGGAGCCCTGTAAAACCCCGCACATCGAACGCCGAGTATAGCAGATACCGTAATATGATGCTGTACGGGAAGAACTACAAGTACGGCAATATCATCATCAAGCGAAAAGATAGTTCGGCTAGTACAGCAGTTCCAAATACCGCAACACCATGATGAGCATGATTACGATGAGCATAATTACGATGAGCATAATTACGATGAGCATGATTACGATGAGCATGATGAGCATTTACGATGAGCATGATGAGCATGATGAGCATGATGAGCATTTACGATGAGCATGATTACGATGAGCATGATTACGATGAGCATAATTACGATGAGCATAATTACGATGAGCATGATGAGCATGATTACGATGAGCATGATGAGCATTTACGATGAGCATGATGAGCATGATGAGCATGATGAGCATTTACGATGAGCATGATTACGATGAGCATAATTACGATGAGCATAATTACGATGAGCATGATGAGCATGATTACGATGAGCATAATTACGATGAGCATAATTACGATGAGCATGATGAGCATGATTACGATGAGCATGATTACGATGAGCATGATCAGCGTAATTAGCAAAAAAATATATACCGCAAATATATACAAGTATGGGAAACTACTCATCGATTAACAGACCGATTGTCAAGGATACGGATATTATATCAGACTCTGTACAGAATGCGGTACTCAACGCGTATAATGTTTCGGAATCTAATCCCCAAAAAGATGGGACGTCTTTTGACAAAAAACAGATCATCCAAAATCTAGAACGCTTGTTGTCGAACAGCATGCAAAAGCGTAATGCGACAGCCGATACAAAGACGCCTAACACAATTATCCCCGCTAACAGACCTACCGCATCAAATAAGACGAGCACAATCAAACCGGACGATTCGATAGACGTCGTATTCGAAACGGTGAAGCGGCAGCTAATGCAAGAGATCGCGCAAGTCTGTTTTGCAAAATCGAACAAATCGAGCAAATCGAACAAATCGGATGCTGTTCAATCAACAGAGACCAAAGTAGAACCGAAGACATCTGATCCTAAACCCGTCAAGCGCATTACGATCGATCAGACGAAGCTTTTGCAAGAGTTGTTGAAGATCGAGAAGAGCAGTACGGAGCGTATGGCTGTCGAACTTAATGAGGTTCGAGAAAAGACGGCTGTCGAACTTAATGAGATTCGGCAAAAGGCGGCAGACGATGAGAAGGCGTACAAGATCAATATCGGTCTGTTACGGAACATCATTACGCAAAAAGATGCGGATGTCAGTCGGATCCGGGCCGAGCTAGATAAGGCGCGATTGGATTTGCTGAGCATGTCTAACATGTCGAACGAGATTACGGATCTTCGGAACGAGAATACTAAGCTTCGAGACAGTTCGAACAAATGGCGGGGATTCTATTACGAGGCGATACATTCTAATCTGAACCCGCCGACTGTAAATATAACCGATTCGACTAAACTCAAGCCGGTGTACTACATCGGGTCTCAGGTAGCGGAGTCTGTTAATGATTACGATAATTACGGCAACAACTACATTTACAACGCGCAGCGCAATCAAGCTGATCTGATAGATCTGTTCCAGCCACAAGTACGGGCACAAACACAAACACTGTACAACTACGATTCACAGACCCAAGCCACAAACAGGTCACACGGATCGTACGTATCTATGTACTCACCGCCCTCAAGCTCTTTCTCTTCGTACAGCTTGAGCTATTTGGACTAATTATATTAAAAAATTTGAATTTTGTAAGTACAGCCGTATTTACAAATGCACATCAAATCATACAAGCCAAACTACGATGGAAGCCGTATTGTCGAACGTGATGAAGAGCCATGCTCAGGCGCAGGGGAAGAGTAACCATACTCAGCCTCATAATCATAATCAAACCAAACCGGACACCAAGACACGTCGTCAAAAAATATCGGAACCGGTTGATTCGATAGATCCAGCAGAAGGTTCGAAGGCCACGCTACAAAAGATATGCGATTTGTTGGTGTGGATGCGGCAGGAGATCAAAGAGATCCGGGAAGAGCTGAATACGAAAGTCGATCTGTCAAACCATAATACTCTGAGCCTGAAGGTCGATGCGCTTGACGATACGGTGTTCGAACTTACGTCAAAGATGGATGATTGAGATGATTGAGATGATTGAGATGATTGAGATGATTGAGATGATTGAGATGATTGAGATGATTGAGATGATTGAGATGATTGAGATGATTGAGATGATTGAGATGACTGATTTGTAATGGCGTTATTTATTTTGTTCTAATAAAATAGATGAGCATCGTACCGCAAGACTATGTTCCGAACTATGCACCAAACTATGCGTACGGTATAAGGACCAGAGACCAGTTGGAAGACATATTTGCGTATACATCGGATCGGCTAGAGAACCGATTTAATAATAATCACAATAAATTCGCTGACTACGTCGAATACGATGATAGTTCGGCGTACGGCACAGATTTAGATGCGGATGATCAGACGAGAAAAGTTAGAGTAGTTACGCAGAATATGCTGAACCATGTGCAGACTCTAAACAATGTACAAAATATGGATCCGTCTGACTTCCAGATCGTGTATGCCGAGCTGTTGGATACGTCTAATTTGATTATTATAAAGAACTTCAGACACGCGACATCTAATCCGTGGATTATGATGAAAGCAGGTCATATCGATCCGCTAGAGGCGTCTCATAAGTGTAGACTAGTTGATGTGTCTGTCAGATCGATGAACGGGAAAAAACATACAACAATATCTGCGGTTGGCCTACGATCGTATACGAATTATCTGTCGCGGATCATAAGTCACGATATAGACATCCCGGACAGATTCGATGTGTCGAATGCCGCGCCTCATACTATGGGGGATACGTACTTACCGATCAAACTAATCGCACGGTACTACGGCCGGTGTAAATCTAATCAGCCTAATTCGTCTAATCCGGTCATAAACACAACGAGCATCGCCCTTATGGATCTGCATTCTATCCGATCGAAAACTCTGTTCTGTTTCCATATATCGAAGCCTTCTAAAAGAGACGGTATAATCGTATCCGATCAGCTGAGTTTCAGCATATACACCGCTCTATGCACACCGAACTTAGCATCGTACATCTCAATATACGGCGTGTCTAGTTTATCAACGTACTACACAAATAATCCGCACGCCGCTATGATATGCCATATGGCGTACGCTCTATTAGAGCCGGATCTCAGACGTATGGTATTCAGTTCTGTTAGACAGATCGTGGATTTTATGAAGCTACTAGAGGAGTACGACGATGTGAAAAAGATTCTATGTGCAACAGCCGGCGTAACAGATCAGGATATCGAAAACTATGTAGATTCTGAATCAACCGAATCAGCTGATGACGATAAAACGAAACACGATAAGCATGCTAGCCAAGCTAGACATGCGTATCATATAGAGCGTACGGTCGAGGTGTTAGACTTGCTGAAAGAGTTGAGCAAATTAAAATCAAAATCAAAAACAAAATCGAATAAGCCTGACTTATTGAAATACGCGATCAAACTATGGCCGAAACTTTCAATCGTATGCTGTGATATTACGCAAACCGACAAGCTGCGCATACTAAAGGATCCGATACTGAACAGTTTGACAAAGCACCGCATAATACTGTACTCGCCGGTGTATGCTATACCAGAGTCTATAATCGGGTACAATTTAGAATGCACAGAGCGCAATACGTACATACTAGACCCGACGCAGGCGTACTTTGAATTTATTCCGATAGATATAAACAAAAGACCAAAGGCCAAGAGCTTCAGACGGCTGCAGATCGGATCGCTGTACGAGCTAGTCGTATCTTCGATACATACAGATTGTGTACGTCAGATGACGGGGGTTGTCGTTAGAGTAACAAGCTACTACGAGGCGGTGCCTGTACTAGAACCGGTATGCCACGTGTCTGAGATTATTTATGCGAAAAATGCAAATGCATATAATGATGATGCTGATGATGTTGATGCTGATGATGTTGATGATGCAGATGATAATAATGGGTGCCGTCTTATTACACCGCCAGACATCGATGACGTATTCATAAAATCAGAGCTGAGTATTATCGATTACTGTTTTAGGAAAGATGGTATGTGGTACAAGTTTTACGTCGAACTATTGGACTACGTAAAAGACAAAAAAACAAATAAAACAGACATCACAACCGCCGCCAAAAAATCAGGAATAAAGTACGGTCTGGCCAGGCTGATCGGATCGGATAAAGTAGAAGTACGAGTTGTCGAACCGAACACTTTTCAAAACATACGGAACATGCGAACCATAGACGCCATAGACCCGTACAGGATCCAGGTCGGTCGGATTATCGTATCCGATGCTGAGATCACGCTACTGAAGAACTCTATCGTATATCAGTTTTAATTTTATACTTCAACATCGACGGTGACCCCCATCAGGAACGGAATGATCTTGTCGTCCTTGATGCAGTGATCCAAAAGGTAGATGATGGATGACGTTGAATCAACATTCGTTGGCATATTGGCCTTGATCTCTTCGTCTGTGCAGCTGTTGTTGAAAAAGTCTGTCGGGGCTGTCGAATTATTGACTATAAATTGAGACTGATACGCGTCTAAATTGGCCGGCGATAGAGCTGTGATAGGTGTACCGTTGTACGTCGCCTGATCGAAAGCTTCAGCGGCCCGCTGTATCAGAATCTCCATAACGCGGCAGTTCTCCTCAAGATACGGGTAGAGCGTCGCGATCATTTCGGCCACAAGGATAGAGACGTTCGATATGGTGTCTGTATCGATGCCCGATGTCACAACGTCTCCGGCGATATTGAGATAAGAGTTCAGATACTCATTTAGCGCAAGCTTGTTGGTGTAGCATATATCCAAGAAGTCGTACAGCTGATTTATCGCAGCACAATTCGCGTTCGGTATATCACCGTTTCGAATAGCCTTTACTACGGCCTCCAGGTATCCCAAAGTGATGATGAACCGATCTCTGTCCGTATTAGAGTACACGCACTTCATTATGTCGTAAAACTCGCAGTCTGTGATTTTATCGTTTTTCCTGAACCGCAGTGCCACACCGTCTTCCATGCAGACATTGAAAGCGTTGTTGTACCTCTGCTGTAGCCCGCTACTGTTGAACTTATTCTTCAGGGTGTTGTAGAAAAATGGTGCAAAGTATGGATGCGTGTCTAGACAGAACTCTCGCATAGTCTCGATCGAAACTTCGCACGTACCCCACCGATCTAACGCACACCATAGGGATTTGATGCCCGATGCATTCAGATCGATTTCGCTAGAATCAGAGCAGAATGAGCTGCATGCGTTATTACAGACAGATTCACAAGGGAATCGCAGATCTATGCAGTACACCCTATTTGTGAAAAACGATCTGACTGATCGGCCAGAGTAGTCCGGCACGTCGCCCGTGACCGTCGATTTAGCGTAATCGATCAGAGTCCCGGCGGGCGGCACAGGTGAGAACGGGTTCTTGGCTAAAGCGTTATTAGACGGCTCGGCATCGAACACCAGATCCGTTAGACTCGAACAAGACAGATACGGCTCGATGCACGTCGAAACCAGTATATGGTCTAGGGCCAAGAGCTCTGAATTGTTGTCGATCTTGCGCGATTTGTCGTCGGGAAAGCAGTAAGACTCGCAAGATGCCCACGCCTGAAAAGCGCCACGCGGGTATCGGCAGTCCAGACACTTGTTGAAGATGTTGTAGTACCCCGTGTACCGATCGTTGATATCCGCCACATTAGACAGAGAGTTGAACAAACATAGCTCCCGCTTCAACAGAGTCAGAGTGTCGCAGAACTTCGGGCACTTCTCGTCGGCACAGATATCGCATGGTGAACAGTCGCACAGATCCTTGCAGTTCTTGTTACACTTACGCTTGCACTGCTTGTTACATTTCTTCTCGCACTTTGGTTTGCATGGCTCGCACTTTGGCTCACATGGCTCACACTTTGGCTGGCATGGCTTGCTTGGCTTGCATTTCTTCTGACACTTCTTCTGACATTTCTTGCCACAATCGTTACACAGATCCTTGCAGTAGTCTAGCTTGACCGTATACTTTGTATCGCAGCAGTCGCAGCCCTTACCACCGCCACACTTAGCCGTACGCAGAGGAACGCAGCACTTGTCTTGACACGCGGTTTGGCATTTGGTCTGTGTCTTGCACTTGTTTTGGCACTTCCCGTTAGCCGGCACGCACTTATCCTCACACTCCGGCTTCGGCTTACATGGGTCACACTTGGGCTTAGACTCGCATTTGGTCTTGCATTTCTTTTCACACTTGGGCTCACACTTGGGCTTGCATGGTTCACACTTGGGCTCACACTTGGGCTCACAAGGCTTGCACGGTTCGTACCTAGGGCTCCCGGGTTCATTATCGCAGCTCTTGTTTTTCCCTTTGGTGTCTGTCTTTTGAGCGCGGTGATTGGCTCTAATGTACGGTGTGATGGGTTGGGCTTTTGTATCACACTTGGCTTCACATTTCGGCTTGCACTCCGGCTTGCACTTAATATCACACTTAGCCTCGCACTTATTTTTCGGCGATCTGACTTCCTTGCACGGGTTACACGGATCCTGTTTGCACTTAGTCAGCCGCATGTACTGCAGAAGCCAAGAGTACGGGATGTGTTCCGTGTTGCATGTTTTCATAAGGTACTCCATGAACATGTACACCTGATCCTTAGGATCGCACGGGAAGCTAGACGGCGCGGATCCGTTTGTAATGTTCTTGGACGTCATGATCTGAGCGAACTCAGGCAGCAGCGCATCACCTCTGTACAGCAGCTGATCGATATCGTAATCGACATCACCGAACGCGCCAGCCAAGATGTACGCACCACAATCCTTGTACTTATGCAGCCAGCACACTATGGCGTCTGACTTTGACTTCTTGCACGCCAGACCCTCTTCAGACAGATCGAAGTCTCCCAGATTAATATTGACACTAATGAACCGTTTGCCATCAAACTTGAAGAACAGCACCAGAGAATCGACACACGGGATCTCTTTGGCTTCGGGGCACAGATTCAGAGATTTCCGGACAAGTGTCAGAACAGAACCGTTGTGATACGCATCGTATTCGTCTATACCGACGTACGCGTATATCTGATCCAGAGCCGGGTTGAACTCTGAACCCAGAGGATTCAACTCGTCTGTGTAGTTCAGCCCGTCTATATTTCCACAGGCGAGCAGAGATTCGTAGTACGACATCGCATCTTCACACAAACCGGACAGGTTATTGATCTCGCAGACCGCGTTAAACTGCTCAGCCGACAGACGCGGATCGTTCAGACCGAACAGACTTAGCTTGTCTGTAATCAGCTTAATTCGATGGATCTCTTTGAGGAGATGCGGCACGACACACGAATCGACATTTTGGATGCTGATTATATCGGCCTTCGACGGGAGTATTAAAATTACGAGCATCATCGCTTTCAAACTAGACGGGATGCTCGGGCAAGATGATTTGGACTTTGACTTTTTACACTTATCCGTGACGCAGCACTTAATATCAAAGTTCTCGCACTTTGCATTGAATGTGCACAGTTTTAACCTATTCGGGCTTGACGATGGCATTTATATTATAACCTTCCGATTATAATATTTCAAGCGTGATATTTTGCAAGCCGTACTAAAAAACTGAAATATTTATAGCCTGATGCCGTCATACTATATTTTGAAACATATACCGACACACCATGGATACGGATATCGTACAAACCGCGAAGGCTACTAAGGCTGCCAAAAAAGCCAAGGCTATAAAAGTCGATGTTCGGCTACCAAAAGGTGTGCAGGACTACGCCGGAGAGTCGTACGCAAAACTAGAATATTTGAAGACGGTCGTGTCGAAGATTTTCGCTGTACATAACGGTGAGTATTTAGAGACGCCGGTCTTCGAACTGTCTCATATCCTGTCGAACAAATACGGTGAGGACGAGAAGCTGATATACAATCTAGACGGATCGGCGACATCGGGCTTCAAAGAAGATTTGAGTCTGCGGTACGATCTAACGATACCATTAGTACGGTACTGCATCCAGAACAAGATAGACAAGATGAGACGCTGTACGATCGGCAAAGTGTACCGGCGTGAAGCTACATCTGCATCTAATCAAAGATTACGGGAGTTCCATCAGGCCGATTTCGATTTCGTCGGGTCGTTCGGTGAATTTATACCGGAGCTGTCTATCTTTTGCATGATATGCCAGTTCTTTGCAGAGATCGGGCATGCGGATTATGAAATCGTATATAATTATCGTCAGATCCTGAACAGCTGCACTAGTTTGGCCGGCATCCCGCTAGATATGTTTTCGACAGTATGCTCATCGATCGACAAGTTAGACAAGTACGATGAGACGTATGTTAGAGCCGAATTAAAAACAAAAGGACTGACGGCCGACCAGATCGAGCTGCTGTTTCATTTTGTTTCGGACAAAAATTGTATGCTGCCAGAGATCAGAGAGTTTGATTTCAAATTCGGAAGATATTTGAAGACGATGCTCACCGAATCGGATGTATCGAAGATCAGACTAGACCGCACTTTGGCTAGAGGATCCGACTACTACACCGGAATTATATTCGAGGTCAAACTGACAAACAATAAAGTACGGTCGTCTGTAGCCGGCGGCGGGCGGTATGATAGACTGATAGAGTCGTACGGATTTAATCCGCGTCAAATGATCGGCTTCTCTTTCGGGCTAGACCGGCTAATCTGTCTAGTCGATCCGGCTAAAATACGCCCAAAAGTCAGACCTGTTTGGGTATCCACAATCGCACCTGTCGTTGAAGTGCAGACCATAATGAAATCAACGCCGACAACAGTATCCCTAGATCACTTTACGGCGAACGGTACGAGTTCGAACATCCTAGAGCTGAAGCTGCGTATTGTGTCAGCTTTACAAAAGTCAGGCCACACCGTTCTGTTTAGCACATCAGACCGCAAATTCAACAAGGAGATCCAAGAGGCCGAGAAGGAAAAGTGTTCGTACATCTACATCTTGGGCGCTGATGAGTTTAGTCAGAACAAAATAAAAATAAAAGACATGGATCTGCGTACGGAGTCTACGGTCGAGCTGTCTGATCTACTTTCCATACACCCTCTGAACTAATCGGATCATAGGGTATGTGATGGCTTTTTTTATCAGAGCGTCAGGCGTTATTATGTCACGCTTGTAGTTATCGAAAAACTTATCCACGCACCAAAAAACGTACACCACAATAATCATGATATAGTACGAGAACCTGATCAGAACCATCGTATCGAGCCGGAGACTGAAATTCAGCATCAGCATAGAACAGAACGACGAAACAAAACTCAGCGCGATTAGCAGTTTTGTGTAGTACGGGTCGTAGTCGTGCCTCATATAGCAGTACCTGTCTGATATGCCGGCGTAGAATCCGCACACGGTAATACTACAAGCCAGGCCGTACCCGAACATTAGGATGTTTGTAATTTGGTAGATATTCAGTCCGAAGCCCGCGATAAAGGCTGCCCACGCTAGTAGAGCAGTTTTGTTTCGCCGAATAGTGTCTGAATACTTTGAGCCGTACATCTTGTAGAGCACAATAGACAGCAGCAGCAGAGCATTCGAATAGAATGCTAGAGCGGAGTATACGCGTATGTTGTACGACGCGACAACGATATGACTAAACAGGCTGGTGCAGATCATCATCAGGATTTTCACATACTCAAGAGTGATCGCGAAGTATGTGTCGTATTTCGATAGGCGGGTCATTGGATCCATAGTTATCTGTCTCTAGCATCGTTATGCTGCAGCACATTATAAAATCAATCTTTTCCGTTCTTCGCGTATCTATCTCACCCGCCCAAAAAGTTGATATATATAGCGCCGTAGCCCGTAAAAATAATATACGATTACTGTAATAGTAAATGCAAAATAATGTAATAGATGCTAATGCCACTGTAATAGCCGCCGATAATACAGACAGGTCAAATATTCCCATCGTACGCCGGCGGAGTAAAAAGATCACAGACCTCATTGAAGAGTTCGAGCGGCCGATCTCACCGACATTATCGACATTATCGACATTATCGACATTATCGACATTATCGACCTTGCCGATTATAGATTCACGATCTACAGAGTCTGTTGTAAATTTCGGCTGCGGCATACTGCACTGCCCCAAGCATAATGCGGCGGCAAAGTTCAATCAGAACCGGCACTTCATTACAGACGTACTGTGCATTCGGGAGATACTTGGAGACGATAGGGTTCGGCGGTTACGATCTATCGTTCGGATCGAATCGGATCGGCATATGGAGGCTGCGGCTGAGCACAAGGAAAAGGTACACCAAGAGCTGAAGCACACTAAGTCTTGCCAGTTCTGATTTGTGGTTTGTGGTTTGTGTTAGTTGTATATCGATTTAATTATGAAAATACATACACTTGTTTTTTCATCCGTCTGATGCTTTGGTCGAGCTGAGCTGAGTCGTAAGTCTATCCGGCCTAATATATTTTGTGCGTACGATACAAGACGTATGGATACGATTGGAAAAAGAATTCGGGCGAAACTGAAAATGTCGAATGTAGATGTACCGGCTTCTAGCATTTTGTTTGATGTTGATGCTGATGCTGGATTCGTTCAAAACGATTCAAATAGTACAGATAGTACAGATAGTTCGAACGGCTCAGATAATACGCTATGTGCATGTACTGAATTAGATCGGCCAAATCAGGAATCTGCGATACTGATCGATCTACGGCACATGCTAGAGACGGAACCGTTTATCAAATCGTTCGAACAGATCGATAGTATAACCGAAATCAACGGTATCCCGATAGATGAGATAGAGCGGCGGGCTAGACCGAATGCGTACTCACAATCCGGCTTCATCGGACCAGACGACAAGTTTGCCGATGTGTTGAAAGCAGACTGGGTTACAGTACACAAAAAAAGATTCGAACATCAGCAGCTGGTGTCTCACATCATGAATATACTCAAATGCGCGGCACTTAGTCAGCCGAATCCGTTAGACGGTACGCGTCTGGCGTACTACAGTGAAATTTTGTACAAAGTTAAGTTCGACATATCGCCAAACTACACACACGATATATTCAGGCCTAACCTGATGGCGGATACAGAAGTCTTTACACCGGCTAGATGGAATGAGAAGTATTCTATCAAAAACACAAACAACAATACGTCGATCGTGATTAATTCAGGCATCCTGTCGTACATCTGGTACTTCGGGTTCTACGAAGGCGGGCCGCATAATCGGCATCGCGTATCGCCGGCTAGCATATTCCGGCTGCTGGATGTGTGAATAAATTCGGCGCGTAAATTATATGCGGCTATCCGACACCATCATCGAGGAGTTCGGTATAGAATCGGATCGCCGATTTATCACACCGTACTAGACGAGACGTACAAAGGAGTGCCGTTGAAAAAGTTCTATAACCGGGATCTGCTGGACATGTTTATCAGCACACTCAATTTCAAGAAGCTGACAGACATGGGTGCCGAGTACGCCGAGCTATGGGATACGTATTTTAGTCAGGCCGTTCAAAAAGTCATACGATATGTGCAAAGCATAACGGCGATGTTTGATGAAACAGATAAGGTACCGGGATTATCCAGCTTCGACAAAGATTTGTACGAGTTTTTTTTCGAATATAACGTCGGGCTAGAGCTGAAGACCGAACTGGTATCCGGCGTATATGCTGCGCTCAAACAGAATGTGCATGAATGCATCAAAATCGGGCGCAAACTGTACAATTCTGATCTGACGTACGGCGAGATATATGGAAAAATACAGAGCGATCCGAGTCAGATCTTCGGATCGGATTCGGATATCGTTGAGTCTCATGTCAAATGCATCGATACGTACAGAAAAATATTCATCGATAATCGAAAGTACAGCATGCCGACAGATGTCAGTATATACGCTTTCGACGATCCGAATCTAGCGGGCGGGTACTACTATCAGAATATATTCTATCTGAATCTGTCTGACAGAAATGCTATGCGGAAGTACGACGTCGAGTCTCTGGTCTTGCATGAAGCTATACCCGGGCACCATCTACAGATCTCTATTAGTACGTATTCAGCAGATGTCGATTATTTGACCTTTATGTATCCCCTCATCGTAAACGGGTACGCCGAAGGGTGGGCGCTTTTAGCTGAGCAGATGCACGATAGATCAGCTGAAGACGACAAGCAAAAGCTGCTAAACGAGTACGGCCGGCTGCAGATGAATATACTCCGCACGTACAGAGTGATCGCAGATATCCGGCTGCATTATTTTGGCGAACCGATTATTCGAGTCAAAAAAGAGATGTCACACTATGTCAAGGCGTCTGAGCAGACTATAGACCAAGAGATACATCGGTATCTAGCTATCCCGGGCCAGGCGTGCTGCTATAAGATGGGCTATATCAAGATTTCGAGCCTAGGCATGTCGACCGATGACGAGTATAAAAAGTTTCTGTACAGAGGCTGGATGCCTTTATGCATGCTATAATATAAAAAAATCAATCTGTATCCGGTTTTGCCTTCAGCTTGTCCGTGTATCGTTTGACTTCGGCCGACAGCTTTGCAGCTTCTGGGTTCGATGCAAAGTATTCCCGCACAGGCTTGAGATAATAATTCAGATATCCCTCTAGCGCGTCTTTCAACTCATTCGGGTAGTGGAATCCCGTTTCGAACGCGTACTCTAGATCTTCGAACTTTTTGTACGGGTACAGCGTAGTATTCTGCTTCGATCCGCCTTCGTATTTCGGCACTTTGATCGGATCCGTCTGAACATTTTCGATCTGAAACACGATAGTCTTGAAGTACTCTAGAATCGGGTTAATTTTGATATTCGACGGTTCGCAGAAAGCCTTTCGAATCTTGCGCTTGACCTCTTGTGCCGAGTCGTCCATAAAAATCGCAGAGTCCGGGTTCGACTTGCTCATCTTGTCCGATCCGTCTAACCCCATCAGCATAGCGTGCGATATGATGATCGGCTTGAACTTACGCTTTATCTTGTCGCAGTACTCTAGAGCTAACGCATTAACTTTCCGCTGATCTAACCCGAGCGAGCAGATATCGATACCCTTGCCGTTATTCAGAAAAAACACATCTGCGCACTGCATAACGGGATAGAACACTTGAGACGTCTTGAGTGAGCTTAGAATTTCATCCAAACTTATTGAAGTGGCGTCACCATCTTCGGACTGATCTGTAAAGTCTTTTCGCCCCATAATTTGACCGCACTTGAGTATGCGTTTTAGTGAGAATTTGGTCGAGATGTCTAAGATCAGTCCGAAGTAATCGACCGGCCGCCTGGCTATCTCTTCAGACGCCCAGATGAATTCAACATTCGTAAGATCCATGCCGCACGCTCGCCATGTACAGATCATAAGTTCACCAGCTTTTCTAATCATTTTTGCATCGCCGCCCATCTTGAGGTTCAGCGTGGCGAACCAATCGGCGACCCAGAACTTGAACTTGCATCCGGCTTTTGTCATCTTGTTTGTGTTGATGGAACGGATTAGGCCTTGGGCGATATGCATACGGCCGCTCGGTTCGAATCCGTCATACGCTACGACTTCCGGTTTAGCGGCTAACAGCTTCTCAAGATTTGAATTCGAATCGCCGATGTTTTCGATGCCGACAGACCTTATTAGATCGGCCCGGTGGTAGATGTCCGGCGTAAATTCCGGCTGAGTTTGAGTCTGTGTAGCACTGGGCGTAGCACTAGACGTAGCACTAGTAGAATCCATGGTGTCAGATGAATATGCTTCACAATGTTGTACATTTATCAAAACGATATATGTTCAATTTTTCGGCCGGAAAATTGAAAAGTTATGCAGCTATTTGATTTGATTTGATTTGATTTGATTTGATTTGATTTGATTTGATTTGATTTGATTTGATTTGATTTGATTTGATTTGATTTGATTTGATATTATTCGAACACAGTCTATTGAATATGTATAGTTGTTGTAGTAGTAGTAGCGGGCAAAGTAGTTGTTGTAGTTGTGACCGGTGTATTATGTTCGAACTGGTGGCAGTAGTCATCGCACTCGCCGCAATCGAAGTCCGCGATAATGTTGTAGTTCATAATGCACGAGTTTGAATTTGAAATGAGAGCCGGGTCGAAGCACAGATCGAAAGTCAGCAGAGTCTTTTCCGTACATTTCGATACGCCTTTCACCTCGTACCGCCGGAGCATCGCCATGTCCTGGATGGTCGGAGGGCTAGCCGGGTTCGACGGGTTATAGTTGAACAGATACTCGTAGCCTGTTAGAATACTGGTGTACTCATCCTGGTCGAACTCTAGCAGAGCCGTACAGGTCGCTGGATCGTACGAAAGTAGAGCTGCCGGTATACGCCCGCTGTCCTTGGCCGGCACTATAGTGGTCGGGATCATTCGAACCTTGGTCTTGAGGCTAGAGCTGATGAGGTTCCGCAAATAGAAGCCGGATAGGCCGAACTCTGGGATTAGGCACGCGATCTTCTTGCTTAGCGGGAATACGATTTTGAACTTGGTCGGCGGCAAAATATCACAGCTGCACTCTCTGGTCGATATACATTTGCACTGGATCCGTGAGATGCGGTACCTGTAGCACGCAGTCTCAAACCCTCGCGAATTAACATTATCCGGCAGAGCGTATATTGTGAATGTTGATACGGCGGTAGAGTTGAACTGGCTGGTCGTACTAATCACGAACTCGACAGACAGAATCGAACTGTCCGGTATGTTGTCTTGCGGATTTATATCGACCTCCGGATTTATAAGCAAGACGTACGGCAGTTCGATGTACAGCGTAAATACGACGCTACACGGATCGCACTCATCGAAATCTATATCGAGGATCTCTGGCAACAGGGTCGGCACGTTCAGAATCGGATCGAATGCCGTACTGACCTTAATCGAAAAAACACTAGCCCCAAGCTGATCGTACAGAGCTTTCAGCTCAGACGTTATAGTCGTATGCAGTTTGACCTGATAGCAAACCTTATTAGAATTTGACATCTATATATATTGTAGGTCACAATATATTTTGCAAAGCATCAAATTTATATATTTTCTGACTGGTACGCCGAACAGATATAACTACTGCAGTAGTACACCGTACAGCACAGAATGATCGGCACGTAGAGCATGGGCGGGAACATCATGCCGTCTATCCCACACACCGCACACAACAGCATCATCAACAAAAACACGCACAGTATCGAAGATATAGGGCTCCACCCCCATCGTTCGGCGTACGACGATGGTACGCACATAGACACACAGCCCTCTATCGCATCACCGGATGTTTTAAACGCTCCACCTACTACCTCACCGCCTATGCCGCCCATGTGCTCTATTTGATCTAGCATATCCGGCGGTATGTCGTCTGGCACGTTCGGGATGTCTAATCCATCCGTATCGAATATACGGGTCTTGTCGTAGATCGTTGAGCTGTTTTGTTTTTTGTAATTTGCAAACCCGATCTGGTTGTCTGTTATAATAGCATCGCCTAGCGTATCGTCTATCGTGTCGTAAAAACCCATCGCACACTTCGGGCATGAACAGTATGCAGACTCCACTATACCGTTGTGTGTTACAGGTTTCAGTACGGCACAATGCTCATATCTCTCACCCCAACACCGGCTGATTAGAGGGAACTCGTACTCCGCGAAATCGGCATACGACTTACTCGTGTTACACGCTTCTCTCATATGCATCGGGTATATGTTTTTGGTATACTCGTCCGAATCCTCTATAGTGAAACGGTATCGCGGATCCTTGTCATCGTATTTTATAATGGCAGACTTATCGATCATCACATCTTTTATTTTATACTTTGACCCTTTGGTCTTAGACTGACCGGCCTTAGACTGACCGGCCTTAGACCGATCGGCCTTAGACCGACCGGTCTTAAATCGTCTGGCCTTATTAGCCTTCATTATAAAATAACGCGATTTAAAAATTTTCATTTTGAATTAATTTTACGGTAGTACGCAAGACGACCCGCTTCTAATTTTGCGATGTTTAGCCGGCCCTCTTTTACTTCCGTATCGACATAGTTATTCGTATAGTACACAAAAGATACAGACATCAGCAGATACAGACCGAACGCCGTGTACGGATCGTCTTGCCCTATCCTCAACAGCACGACCATAATCATCACGATCAATATAAACCGAAGCATGCGCGGTTTATATTAGTCAATCAAAATAAAACGCTACACCTCCAACTGCTTGAGGCCTGTGACAGATGACGCGCTAGTCAAATAGGATCGCAGTCTGTCCCGATTCAGCTCGTTATTTGCGATCGTACAGTACAGCTTCAGCAGATTCAGCTGAGTATCACAGACCTGCTTCGGTTTGTTGTGCGACCCAACACTGTCGTACGTATACAGCTTGTTCTGAAATTTGTTATTTTGTTTATTCGTCTCGCGTATAATCTGCGTAACAAAATTATACAGCTCACGGTTTTGTGGTCCAAGTTTGTCAGAATTCGGATGCATTATGATCTGGCGGTACGTGTAGTTTTTTAACAGCCGCCCTATGATGTTCTGTGCTCTGGCGCCTAACAGATAATCCGACCCGTCGTACTCATCCTCGTCTAGAGGGATAGCCGTCGACCCTAGATCGCTGATCGCCTCTAAGAACGCTCTATACTCTAAGTAGCTGGCTGGCCTCGTCAAAATAATAATAGTCGTGTACGGCCCTAGCTGATCGTAAAAATATGTCAAGACGTCGGGCATCATGGCCGTTATGATTAGCTTATTGTCAGACATCGTGTAGTAGTCCGCCAAAGTATTATCGACCTCCTTTATCGATGCCATATATAACTTGCGCGCCAAAAAAATAATCAAAATCAAAATCAAATCCAAGATACGGAAAATCGAACAGCCGAATTTAGTCGGCGTTAGCTGGCTTCACCGGCTTGGCTATTGTCTTGGGCTGCATCGACACTGTCGTAATGTTATGGGCTCTCGGATTCTTCGATGCGATCGGCTTCTTCGGCTGCGCAGGTTTTGTCGGTTTGGCTTTTTGTTTGACATCGGGTTTAGTCTCGGGATCAGTCACAGGATCAGTCACAGACTCAGTCACATGCTCAGCATCTGACTTGATCACAGGTCTAGCATCCTTGAAGGTGTACACGACGTACCATTTTGATGCGTCAACCGTTGCCAACCAAGCATCGACCTCATGAGAATCGCGAAATGTTTTGACAACCTTCTTCGATACGTCTGACTTCTCCCACGCCTGGAACTCGAACGTCTGGAACAACGGCTTATCTGGTTGAGCTGGTTGAGCAGGCTGATCGGCTTGAGCTGGTTGAGCTGGTTGAGCTGGTTGAGCTGGTTGAGCAGACTGATCGGCTTGAGCTGGTTGAGCAGGCTGAGCAGGCTGAGTTGACTGTTCGATTTGTTCAGTTTGTGCCGGCTGACTTGGCTGAACTGACTTAACAACTTTGGACGATCGAAACGTCTTTCCTTTTTTGTCAGTGTTCTCCAAAGATCGATCGATGTACTCAGACAGCTGGGGATTTTTGATTTTGCCGGTCTGGTCTGTCTTGTCATGACTTTGCCGATCAGTTCGATCAGTTCGATCAGTTCGATCAGTTCGATCAGTTCGATCAGTTCGATCAGTTCGATCAGTTCGATCAGTTCGATCAGTTCGATCAGTTCGATCAGTTCGATCAGTTCGATCAGTTCGATCAGTTC
>Ga0315284_10005387_pt1 | contig 18150 bp, 12 predicted proteins | sample YL17G09_16_MG_FD_203696 | JGI IMG/M metagenome (GOLD analysis project Ga0315284, IMG submission 203696) | Sediment microbial communities from Yellowstone Lake, YNP, Wyoming, USA - YL17G09_16 | ecosystem: Environmental > Aquatic > Freshwater > Lake > Sediment | place: USA: Wyoming | collected...
GTTGGCGACGCCCTCCAGAACGTCGGCGAGTTCCGTCAGTTCGTGGTAATGGGTGGCGAAGAGGGTTCGGCAGGCGATGCGGCGGGCGATGTGTTCCGTGGCGGCCCACGCCAGCGCCACGCCGTCGAACGTGCTCGTCCCGCGGCCGACCTCGTCCAGGATGACGAGGCTGCGGTCCGTGGCGTTGTTGAGGATGTTGGCCGTCTCCGTCATCTCCACCATGAAGGTGCTGCGTCCGCGCGCGAGTTCGTCGGCCGCCCCGACGCGAGTGAAGATGCGGTCCACGAGGCCCACGGCCGCCCGCCGCGCCGGCACCCACGAACCCATGTGGGTCATGAGCACCAGCAGGGCCGTCTGGCGGATGTAGGTGGACTTTCCGGCCATGTTCGGCCCGGTGATGATTCCGATGCGCGGATGCTCGCCGCCGAGGGCGACGTCGTTCGGCACGAACTCCGAGCCGAGCACCTGCTCCAGGACCGGGTGGCGGCCGTCCTCGATCTCGACGACGGGCTCGTCGAGGACGGCGGGCTTGACGTAGCCGCGCTCCGAGGCGACGCGCGCGAGGCTCCCGAGGGCGTCCAGGCGCGCAAGCGCCTCGGCGGTGCGCTGGAGCCTCGGAATCTCGGCCGCCACGCGCCCGCGCACCTCCTCGAAGAGCCTCGCCTCCAGCGCCAGCGCTTTCTCCTCGGCCGAGAGGACCTCCACCTCGTGCTCTTTCAGCGCGGGGGTGATGTACCGCTCGGCGTTCTTGAGCGTCTGTTTGCGGACGTAGTCCGGCGGGACGCGGTCCCGGTGCGTGTTCGTGACCTCAATGTAATAGCCGAAAATCTTGTTGTAGCCGACCTTGAGCGTCGGGATGCCGGAGCGTTGTATCTCGGCGGCCTGGAACTGGGCGAGCCACCGCGCGCCCGACGATCCGACCGAACGCAGATGGTCGAGTTCCTCGCTGTATCCGGGGCGGATGACGCCGCCGTCCGCCACGCGCGCCGGCGCATCCTCGGCGATGGCGGTCTGGAGGCAGTCGCGGACGTCGCCCAGCAAATCAAGGTCAGCCTCAATCTCGGTGAGCAGTTCGCTCTCGCGGGCCGCGAGGCGGGCCTTGACGGCAGGCAGTTGGGCGAGCGTCCCGCCGAGGGCCAGGAGGTCTCGCGGCGTGGCGCGGTTGGTGGCGACGCGTCCGACGATCCGCTCGATGTCGCTCGTGTCCGCCAGGAGCGCGGCGAGTTCGGTCCGGAGTTCGCGCCCCGCGACGAGTTCCCCGACGGCGTCGAGGCGCGCGCGGATCGGGGCGCCGGCCGCCAGCGGACACTGGATCCATTGCCTCAGCATCCGGGCGCCGGCGGCGGTCTCGGTCCGGTCGAGGACCCAGAGGAGGCTGAACTCTCGTCGGCGTTCGCGCAAGGTCTCCACAAGTTCGAGGCTCCGCTGGGTCGTCTCGTCGAGGTGAAGCCAGCGGCCGGATTGGACGCGCTCGAGCCGGCGGATGTGGCCGAGGCTCGTCCGCTGCGTCTCCTGGAGGTAATCCACGATGGCCCCGGCGGCGGAGACGCCCGCCGACAGGTCCCCGACGCCGAACCCCTCCAGCGACTCGGTTCCGAAGTGGGCCGTCAGCAGGCGCTGGGCCTCGTCGCGATCGAAGACGAAGCCCGACCGTTCCGTCACGAGCGCGCCGCACGTCTCGCGCACCGCCTGCGCGAGGTCCGGGTCCGACTCGGGCAGGCCCTCGGCGACGAGGATTTCGCGCGGCCGGAGGCGCACGAGTTCGTCCAGCAGGGCCTCGCGCGCGAGGTCCCGCGCCCAGAAACCGCCGGTCGAAAGGTCCACCCAGGCCAAACCGGCCCCGTCGCCGCTCCGATGGAGGGCGGCGAGAAAATTGTTCTCCTTGTCCTCCAGGAGCGCGTCGTCGGTCAGGGTGCCCGGCGTGACGAGGCGGACGACGTCGCGATGGATCAGCCCCTGGGCCGTCGCGGGGTCTTCCAACTGTTCGCAGATGGCGACGCGGAAACCCGCACGGATCATCTTCGCGAGATACGAATCGACGGCGTGGTACGGCACGCCGCACATCGGGATGGGGTTTTCGCCCTTGGAGCGGCTCGTGAGGGCGATGCCCATGACCTTGGAGGCGATGCGGGCGTCCTCGTAGAAGAGTTCGTAGAAGTCGCCCATGCGGAAAAACAGGATGGCATCGGGGTACTTGGCCTTGATGCGCTTGAACTGTTTCATGGCGGGCGTGGTCATGGCCGGCTGCCCTCGGGGGCGGACGGGGCGGGCGGCGCGGCCCCCCTGCCCAAAGCATCCCCCCGGCAAGGCCTGGCCGAGGGGAAAAGGGTCTCCCAACGCCTCAAGCCCGTTGGCCGCAGACGCGTCTACGGCTCCGGGGGGAGCGGCTGAAGCCTTCGCTCCAGACGCGCCAGGATCTCCTGTTCGAGGAGGTCGTCGCGGCCGACGCCGACCCACTTGTATCGGGTGGGCTCGATTTCATCCCGCTCGTACATTTTCGAGATCTGGAAATCGTACAGCGAGTAGGCCTCGCCGATGCTTTCCGGTCCCTGGTTCGGCGCCGTCAGACGTTCCTTGGTCACCTGGACGAAGATCTCGGAGCCGGCGGCCACGGGCGTGATCGCCACCGTGACGCGCCGCCGCGTCGTGTGCAGGCTGGACTCGATGCGCTGGTCGGTTCCGAGGGTGTCCTCGCGCCAGAACTCGAACCAGGAAGCGCCCGTCAGGCCGCGCGTGGCGATGCGCCCTTCGCTCGCCTCGGGGTACTCGATCTCGAACCGCAACTCTTCGAGCACCCGCCGGGCCACGCTCTCGACGGTGTCGGCGTCAATCCCGCGCAGGGCGAGTGGGTTCTCCAGACGGACAGCCTCCTTGCAACCGGCTCCGGCCGCCGCCACCGCCGCCGCCAGCGCCGCCATCATCGCCCATTTCATGACGGGGTTCCTCCCTCCCGGCCGGAGACCGTGTGGACGCGAAGCGTATCCGTGCCGCCCGGCCGGCCGGGGAACTGACCGCTGATTATAAGGATCCGGTCGCCCCCATCAACCAATTTCCGCTCGCGGGCCAGCCGCTCCACCGCTTCGCCGAGGTTCTCGTTCCCGATGAGGTCCGGGTGATGGACCGGCAGGACGCCGCGATAGAGCGCCATCCGCCGGCACGTGTCCAGACAGTCGCTGACGGCGAGGATCGGGACACCGAGCCACTGCTTCGACAGCAGGAGCGCCGTCGCCCCCGAGTGCGTCAGCGAGACGACGAGCGCGACGCCGAGGTCGTGCGCGATCTCGGCCGCCCCGGCAACGATGGCCCGCTCGCTCCAGGCGTAGCGGTCGGTCCCGGCCGCCGGGCCGGGCCAACGCGCCGCCTGCGCGTAATCCTCCGCCAGGTCGATGATGTGGTCCATCATCTCGACGGCCCGGACGGGATCGCATCCGACCGCCGTCTCGCCCGAGAGCATCAGCGCGTCGGACCCGTCGAAGACGGCGTTGGCGACGTCGGAGACCTCGGCACGGGTGGGCCTCGGCTCGCGGATCATCGACTGGAGCATCTGCGTCGCCGTGATGACGGGGATGCCCGCGATGGCGGCCCGGCGAATCAGGTCCTTCTGGATGATGGGGACCCGCGCGACGTCCATCTCGACGCCCAGGTCGCCGCGGGCCACCATGATGCCGTCCGACGCCTCCAGGATCGCGTCGAGGTCGTCGAGGGCCTGCGGCTTCTCGATCTTGGCGATGACGTGGGCCGAGGCCCCCGCCTCTGTGATGCGCCGGCGAACCGCCGCCACATCCGAGGCCGAGCGGACGAAACTCAAGGCCACGTAGTCCACGGCATGGGCGAGGCCCCACTCCAGGTCGCGCCAGTCCTTCTCGGTCACCGAGGGGGCGCGGATGGCCGTCTCCGGCAAGTTCACCCCCATGCCGTCCTCGAGCGTCCCGGCGTCCTCGCTTTCGAGGACGAGGTGGTCCGAGGCGACCTGGCGGACGCACATACGGACGGCTCCGTCGCCGAAGAGAATCGGCTGGCCCACGGCGGCGTCGGCGACAAGGCCGGGATACGTCGTGGCCAGGCCCGCCGCGGGCGTCCCGAGGTCGGCGCCGAGGCGAACGCGTCCGCCCCGCTCGACGGGGACCGTCTTGCCGCCCGGCGTGCGGAGGCGGATCTTCGGCCCCGCGAGGTCCTGGAGGACGGCGACGAACCGGCCGCGATCCTCCGCCACACGCCGCAACGTCTGCATCGTCCGGCCATGCGTCTCGTAGTCGCCGTGCGCAAAGTTGAGCCGCGCCACGTCCATGCCGGCCTCGACGAGGCGTCCGAGCGTCCGCTCGTCCGACGAGGCCGGGCCGAGCGTCGCCACGATCGCCGTCAGCCGCGCCGCCACGACCCGCGGAGGTCTTGCTCCTCGTGCGTCGCTCATGGGGCCTACTCTCGCCGCGGGGGGCGGCCCGTTCAAGGAGATTTTTGGCCCCCCCAATTTCCGTTGCCCCTTTTCCGCGAAAATCGTATAGAATAAAGAGCCGAGTTGTCCGTTTAGCCAAGGGGAGGTAGTGAAATGAAAATCAATCGTTTTCGGTGGCCCCTGGCGGCGATCCTGGCGGGGTGCGCGCTCGCGCTCTTGCCGCACGCCGTCCTGGGCGAGGCGGTCGAGAACACCACCTCCCAGGAGGATTCCGCGGCCCACTACGCCAAGGGCGAGGTGAAGTACGGCAAGGTCTGGATATCCCTCGCGGAACTCTTCCAGAACTGCCGCCAGGTCCACGCCGAGATGGAGAAACTCGTCGAGGAAGGCAAGAAAGCCCAGTCCGCACTGGACGACCTCAATCGGCAAATCTCTACGCTGCGGGGCGAAAACGACAACAGCAAACGCCCGGTCCGGACGGAGATGGCCAAGGCCGTCGCCGACAGACGCAGGGCGGAGGCGGCCCTCCGCACTCAGGCTCCGACCGAGCCACGCTACGAGCGTGAGCCCCTCCAGCCCGGGCGTGTCCAGTCTTCCTCCGACTCCAACAACGAGGCCATGGACAACTGGCGGAGCGAGGTCCGCCGCATCAGGGAGCAAAACACCGCGTTGAAACGGGAATACGACAAGCGCCTCGCCGAGTTCCAGAAGGTCAAGGCCGAGGCGAACTCGGTCATCCAGGCGGCCCAGGTCAAGGTCGCCGAGTGCCAGAAGCAACTGGCCGAATTCGACAAGCAACTCGAGGACGCCCATGCCCCGGTGCTGGCGAAGCGGCTCCAGATGAACGACGAGATCCAGTCGCTCGGCCGGCAGGCCCGTGCCCTCATCGTCCGGGCCCAGGCGATGGAACAGGCGATGCGCGAGGCGCCGGAGACCGTCCTTTTCCGCGGCCGCATTGTGGAGTGGGACGGCAAGTTCTACCTGCTCGACGAACTGCGGCTTCTCTACGCCGAAACGCAGGGCGAGATCGATCGCGTCCGCGACCAACTGCGGGAAGACGCCCGCCTCGCCGGCCGAAGTTTCCCGGACGATTGGCGGCACCCCCAGCAGGATAAGATCGACGCCCTCAAGATCCTGATCGAACGCGCGGAAAAGGAAGCGGCCGCAGCGCGATAAACCGCCGGCGCCCGCCGCAGAACCTGACGCCCTGTCGCGACCGGTCGCCCGCGCGGGAGAAGCCAAGGAAAGGGAGGCAATGTTTCCAAGCATGTCCATTCGCCAGATTCTGGCCTTCGCGGTTATCGCTCTGGTTGGGTCCGCGCCCTGGCGCGCCGCCGATGGTGAAGAGGCCGCCCGCCCCCTCCCCCAAGAAGTTCAGCCCGAGAGCGCGCCGGTCCCCATCGAACGTCTCTTTCAAGACTACATCGAGGCACGTGAGGACGCGCGGCGTCTCGGCGAGGAGCATGCCGCCGACCAGAGTCACCTGTCGGACCTCGAGCAGCAGATCCGCCAGTTTCAGATGCAATACACGGCCGAGGTCCGCCCGGTGCGCTCCGAACTCAGCCGTGCCCGCGAGAAACTCGCCGCCTGCAACCGCGCCCTCGCGGAACGTGAACCCCCCAGGCCCGTTGCGGGGATCGACGTCAACGCGGGCAACAAAGTCGTACAGCATCGCTACAATCGCGAACTCGAAGCCTTCCGCCAGCGCCAGGACAAGGCCCGGAATGAAAAGCCCGGCCTCGAACAGCAGATCAACCAACTCGAGACCCAACTGGCCACCCTCGACGCCCGGCTGCCGTCCGAGCAGACCCCGCTCCTTACGGAACTGCGGGCGCTCCGCGAGAAGCAAAACGGCCTGGCCCAGCAATCTGGCGCCGCCATGAGCCGCGCCGGGTCCCTCGCCGACGCTCTCCGCCGGGCGCCCGAGGACCAGCGCCTCCGACGCAGCATCTGCGAATGGGAAGACACGTTTTACTCAGTGGACGAACTCCGCCGAATCCTCGACGACCTGAAGGTCGCGTGCGACCGCGACCGTGCCGAGTTGAAGGCCAAGGCCGAGGCCGACGGCCACACGCTCCCCGAAGACTGGCGGCACCCGAAACAGGACGCCCTCGACGCGCTCAAGGCCCTGATCGAGCGCGCGGAAAAGGAAGCGGCCGCAGCGCGATAAACCGCCGGCGCCCGCCGCAGAACCTGACGCCCTGTCGCGACCGGTCGCCCGCGCGGGCGAAGCCAAAAAAAGGGGATGCGATGTTCCCAACCCAGTCCGTGCGTTCGGCGCTCCTCATCGCGGTCGTTGGTCTGGCTTGTCCCATGTCCCTGCGCACCGCCGACGCCGAAGAGGCCGCCCGCCAGGTCCCCGAAGAAGTTCTCTCCGAGAACCAGGCGGTCCCCGTCGAGCGCCTCTTTCGGGACTACACCGGTGCACGCGAGGACGCGCGGCGTCTCGGCGAGGAGCGCGCCGCCAACCTGCAACGCCTGACGGACCTGACGCAGCAAGTCAACCAGATCCGGGGGCAATACACGACCGAGGTCCGCCCCGTGCGGTACGAACTCGGCCAGGCCCGCGTGAAACTCACCCTCTGCAACCGCGTCCTCGCAACCCGCGAACCCCCCAGGCCCGTGTTGATCAAGGTCCCGAGCCCACCGACCGATACGAGCGCCCAGCAGGGATGGCAGAATCGGCGCGACCGAATCGAGGCCGATAACCGCGCCATCGAGGAACGCTACAAACGCGACCTCGAAGCCTTCCAGCGGTACCAGGACCAGGCCCGGGGTGAAAAGCCCGTCCTCGAACAGCGGATCAAGGAACTCGAGGCCAAACTGGCCGCCAGCGAAGCCCGCCAGACGTCCGCGCAGACCCCGCTCCTGGTGGAACTGCGGACAATCCGCGAGGCGCAAAGCGACCTGGCCCAGCAGATCGGCGCCGCCATGAGCCGCGCCAGATCCCTCGCCGACGCTCTCCGCCGGGCGCCCGAGGACCAGCGCCTCCGGCGCGGCATCTGCGAATGGGAAGGCACGTTTTACCCGGTGGACGAACTCCGCCGAATCCTCGACGACCTGAAGGCCGCGTGCGACCGCGACCGTGCCGCGTTGAAGGCCAAGGCCGAGGCCGTCGGCCATACGCTCCCCGAAGACTGGCGCCACCCGAAACAGGACGCCCTCGACGCGCTGCAGAGTCTGATCGAACAGGCCACGAGCGCCTCGAAGTAACCTGCAGCGCCCCCTCTTAGAGCCTATCCGAACAACCGTGTCTACTGCGGCCGGCTGCGAAGGCCGGTGCCTGCGTTGTCGGCCCCAAACGTCCTCAACGTGGCGTAAAGCCACGCCTCCGGGCGTTTGGGGCCTGCCGCCTTGGCCCCGGCCTTCTCGCTCGGCCTCGTCACGACCCGGTTATTCGGATAGGCTCTCAGCCGCGTAACGCCACGCCCGACCACGCCGCCATCACGTCCAGGACGGACGAGAAATCATCGTTGCCTTTGCCGAGGTTCTTCACGATGGTGAGCATCTGGCGGACCTGGGAGGCCAGCGGCAGGGGCACGTCCAACTGCCGCGCCAGGTCCGTCGCCAGGTTCAGGTCCTTCACCATGTGCTTCAGATAAAAGTTGGGCCGGCCACCCGCGTTCACGATCGTCTGCTCCGCGAAACGATAGAGCGGCGACTCGACGGGCCCCGCGTGCAGAATCTCCATCATCATCTCGAATGGCACGCCGGTCTTGCGCACCAGCACGAACGCCTCCGCGAAGGTCTGCATCATCGCCGCCACCATCACCGAGCAGGCGATCCGCATCGTGGCGCCCTTGCCCACCTCGCCGACGTAATGAATGTCCTTGCCGAACGCCTCCAGGATGGGTTTGGCCCGGTCGAAGTCGTCGCGGCTTCCGCCGACAAGCACCTGCAGTTTGCCTTCCTGAGCCGCCGACACGCTCCACATCACCGGCGCCTCCAGGTAGTGGACCTTCAGGCTCCGAAGCGCCGTCGCCGCCCGCCAACTCATCGCCGGGCTCGTCGTCGAACAATTGATCAGCAGGCTGGACCGCTTCATGCCGCGCGACAGCCCTTCCTCGTCAAACAGGACGCTGTCGAGCGCCCCGTCGTCCGCCACCATGACGACGACGAAATCGGCGCCTTTCGCGACCGCGGCCGGCGAGACGGCCTTCTTCGCGCCGGCGGCGGCGAGCGGCTCCATTTTCCCCGGCGTCCGGTTCCAGACCGTCAGCGGATACCCCGCCTTCAGCAGGCACTCGGCCATCGGCGTCCCCATCAGACCCAGACCGACGAAGCCCACCTTCGTTCGCTTCTTGGCCATCGCAAGTCTCCTTCCGCTTGGTCCTCGCCGTCTTGCCGCCGCTTCTGCTGCGCGCCGGCCGGGCGACCCGCTTGGCGCGGTTATTCGACGATGATCGGCAACCGCTCGCCGCACTCCCCGCAACTCGCCCCGCGAAGGTTTCGTCGCGTCACCGCAAACCCCGCCCGCCGGATCACCGTCGCCCCGCAGGCCGGGCACACCGTGTCCTCCCAGCCCGACACGTTGCCGGCGTAAACGAACCGCAGGCCCGCCGCCCGCCCGATCGCCACCGCCTCCCGGATCGTCTCGATCGGCGTCGCCGGCGCGTCCAGCATGTCGTAATCCGGATGAAACCGCGACACGTGCCACACCAGGTCCGGCGACACGCCCGCCAGAAACCCCGCGAGCGCTTTCAGGTCGTCCGGGTCGTCGTTCCGTCCGGGCACCAAGAGCGTCGTCACCTCGACGTGAATCCCAGCCGCCCGCATGCGGCGGATCGTCTCCTTGACCGGCTCGACGCGGGCCTTGCAGATGCGGCGGTAGAAATCGTCCTGCCACGCCTTCAGGTCCACGTTGGCGGCGTCGAGCCAGCCGGCCATCGCCTCGACCGCTTCCGCCGTCGCGTAGCCGTTCGTCACGAACGTGTTCCGGAGGCCCTCGGCCTTCGCCAGCCTCCCGCAGTCGCGCGCGTACTCGAAAAACATTGTCGGTTCCGTATAGGTGTATGAGACCGACCCGCAGCCATAGCCTTTCGCGTTCGCCACGACCTCCTCGGGCGTCATCGGTTCGCCCGGCATCGCGCCGGGTTCCTTCCGAGGCCACTGCGAGATCTGCCAGTTCTGGCAGAACCCGCACTGAAAGTTGCACCCGACGGTCGCGATCGAGTACGCCTTGGAGCCCGGCAGGAAGTGAAAGAGCGGCTTCTTTTCGATAGGGTCCACGTGCTGCGCCACCACCCGCCCGTAGGCCAGGCTCACGAGCCGGCCGCCGGCGTTCTCTCGGACGCGGCACACGCCGCGATTTCCCGTCGCGATGTGGCACCGATGGGCGCAGAGGAAGCAGTCGACGGCCCCCTCGGCCGCCTCTTTCCACAGCGCCGCCTCGTGCTCGTTCGCCGATGCCATGTGCCCGTCCTGCGGTCCCATGCCGCTGCGTTCCGAAATCCCTCGCCCCTCACCGCCGCGCCGCGGTTCCCTCGGCGAGGTCCGTCTTGATTTGGATCAGATTCATAATGTCGTGGCGCGTGACGATGCCCACGAGCCGCCCGCCGTGCGCCACCGGCAGATGCCCCTTGTCCGCGTCCGTCATCTTGCGGAACACACTCAGCAGGTCGTCGTCCGGGTGCACGAAGTTCTCCTCCCGCACCTGGTGCATGGCGTGCCGCACGGGCGTGGTCGGCCAGTCGGCCCGCGAAATCGCCTGAAGGTCCTTCAGCCCCACCATCCCCGCCAGACGCCCGCCCTCCAGCACCGGAAAACTCCGGAACCGGTACCGGTAAAAATACTCGTCCACCAGGCGGTCCAGCGTCAGGTCGGGGGGCACGGTGATGACCTCGGGCTGGAGGATGTCGCCGACGGTCATCCCGGCGAACGCCTCCCGAAGGGCCATCTGCTGGTACCCCGCTTGGGCGGCGTTCCGCAGGAACAGGCCGATGAAGACGAGCCAGAGCGGCCCGATCGTGAACTGCCCGCTCACAAGGAAGGTGACCCCAACCTCGAAGATGCCCCAGCCGATGAAGATCGCGCCGAGAACTTTTCCGAACGTCGCCGCAATCGCCGTCGCTCGATAAATGCTCCCGTAAACCTTCCACAGGATGGCCCGCAAGAGCCGGCCCCCGTCCAGGGGGAACCCCGGCAACAGATTGAACACCGCCAGCATGATGTTGATGAACGCGAAATAGAAGACGAGCGCCCGCGCCTGCTCCGGAATGCCGCGGCCGAGCACGAAGTACAGAATCCAGCACACCCCGCCGATCGCCAGGCTCATCAGGGGTCCGACGGCGGCGACCCGGAACTCCGCTCCGGGCGACGTCGCCTCGTCCCGCAAACGCGACACCCCGCCGAAAACGAACAGCGTAATCCCCGCCACCCCGATCCCGTGCGCCTTCGCCACCACGCTGTGCGCAAGTTCGTGCGCCAGAACGCACACGAACAGGCCCGCCGTCCCGACGGCCGCCAGCACCCAGTACTGCCACTCGGGCCAGAGACGCAGGCCGAGCACGCCGGCGATCTCTTCGCGGCTCGCGTGGGGATGCCTCGCCTGGTACGCGGTGAACCGGTTCAGGTTCTCGTTGCCCTCCCACCACGGACCTCCGTCTGCCATGTCGCTCAGCGGCAATAGATACGTCGCCAGGCTGTACGCCAGCAGAAAGAAGATCAGCAACCAACTCCAATGGACGCGGATCGTGATCCCGAAAAACCGGGCGATCGGAAGGCCCGAACTTAGAGCGCCTGTCGACATGCCGTTCTTTGTGTCCCCCGGACTTGTTCCACTCCAACCCGCGATTGTATCACTCCGCGTAGGAATGTCACTGGAAAAACATCAACACGCGGAAAGGGATACCAGATATGGTATGCACAAGCGGGTGGCCACAACATCCTGTGGCCGCGGCGCGGAATCCGTACCCGCCGCACCACGGACCAAGAACGCTATTTCTTGCGTGCCAAGTTCGCCGCCCCGCTTGCGGGGCGCTGCTGTTCGCAGCGCGGGGCAAGCCCCGCGGCGAACCTACTGCGCAAATGGTCAAGTGGCATTACAGTACTACCGCCGCCCGAGCAGCCTCAGAAACGCCTCTTCGTCGAGAATCGGCGTCCCGTGCTTCTCCGCCGCACGCATCTTTGTCGAGCCGGGGTTCGCGCCGGCCACCAGGTAATCCGTGCTTTTCGAGACGCTGCCGGCCGCCTTGCCGCCTTCCCGGCGGACCAAGTGCCTCTTGCATCCTAACCAGACAGTTGGTCCAATGGGAAGAGAGGCGCACATGTTATTTGTCTGGTGGGGGAAACAGTCATGGACTTTGCGGCCATTGACTTTGAGACCGCCAATAGAGATCGTCGTAGCGCCTGTGCTGTCGGCATTGCCGTTGTCAGTGATGGCAAGGTTGTGGATATTTTTTCAAGCCTCATACGTCCACCCACCTGTAACTTCCTAAAGGATTTTGTCAAACTACACGACATCACGCCGCAACGAGTGCGCAATGCCCCAACAATCCAGGATATCTGGCCCGAGATTCAATCGAGATGTGGCAGCGGGCTTGTCGCAGCCCATAATGCGGCGGCCTGTGATGTAGGGATCTTGTTCGCCTGTGCAAAAGAATACAGACTCAGGTGCTTATCCGGAAACTATCTATGCACCCTTCAACTTGCTAGGGCAATTCTTCCCGGCCTACCCAACCACAAACTCGCTACCTTGACCAACATATTTGGTATTCCGCTTGATCATCACAATGCACGCTCTGACGCCATGGCTTGCGCCGAACTGGCAATTCGGCTGATAAACCTTGCCGGCCCCGAACGCATCGGAAGCTTCTACCGCGAGTTCGCCAGTTTCGGCCCGAATAACGACATGGATGCCGAGTGCCGCGACGAAGGCGGTATCATCCCTCTGGACAAGTATAGAGCCCGATTCCGCCGTGGTACCGAAGAAAGCGCGCAACTGGTAGATACCGCTCCTCCGGACGGCCGCTTCAAGGGGAAACAGTTCGTGTTCACTGGGGAACTAAGATTCCTCGACCGCAGCGAGGCAAGCGAAATTGTCACGGCTCAAGGGGGAATGGCAAGCAACTCCGTTTCCAAGAAGACGGACTATTTGGTTGTCGGCGAAGAGGTACTTGGTGCCTTCAAGAGGAAGGGAGAGACCACAGGCAAACTTGCCAGGGCCGTTGCAATCCAGGAAGCGGGTGGATCTATCCAGATCATCGGTGCGCCCGAGTTTCTAAACATGATCCGGTAAATTCTTGGGGGCTACCGGCCCAGGATTTTAAGAAACTCAGCCAGGTCAATGATGCGGGTGCCATATTTCTCGGCCGCGCGCGTCTTCGTCGCACCGGGGTTTGCGCCGGCGACTAAATAATTAGTATTTTTGGAGACAGTCCCTGCGGCCTTGCCCCCTTCCCGGCGGACGAGATCCTCGGCCTCCTCGCGGGTCATGGCAGGGAGTTCGCCGGTGATGACAACGGTCTTGCCCACCAGCCTCCCCGTCGCATGGGCGACCCGCGTCGCTTTCGGGGCGATGCCGTGGGCCTTGAGTTTCGCAAGCAGGCGACCGTTGGCAGGACTCGCGAACCAGGCGAGGATCGAGGCCGCCACCTCAGGCCCAACATCGGGGACGGCGCGCAGACGGTCTTCTTCGGCCGCGGCCAGGGTCTCTATCGACCCGAACTCGGCCGCCAGCGTCTCGGCCAGCGCCCGCCCCACGTGACGGATACCCAAACCCAAGATGACGCGCGGTAAAGAGGCGTTCTTGCTCGCTTCAATTTGACGGAGGAGATTCTGGAGAGTTTTGAGACCATGCTCCTTAATCAAGAGCCACTGACGGATCTTATATGCGAAATTAACCGCAGACTGACTTATACCACGTAAGCGCCCTTGATCAGCAAAAGCAATGGCCTCCGCGCTGCCGAATTTCTTCGCCAGCATTTCTGCCGTCGCCGGGTTCACATTCTGGACCCCAAGAGCCATCAAGAAGTCTCTGAGATTGTCCCGACATTTTTCATCTATCTTTATCATGAGACTAAAGGCCTTCTGCTTGCTCTTGCGTTCCGCCTCAGCGATCCGTTCCGCTTGCTTCAAGGCGGCATCCTCGGTGAGCCGATTCTGTTTGTTCATTTGCTTAATGATATTCGAGGCATTTTTCTCACTCACTCGCGCCAGTTCTGACAGAGGCCCCGCCGTAAGGTCATAAAGGTCCGCGACGTCGCGCACCAGCCGGCTGTCCACGAGTTGATCCACCACTTTGTCGCCGAGGCCGTCGATGTTGAGCGCCTGCTTCGAGCCGAAGTGCTTCACGTGCTCCTTGAGTTGCGCGGGGCACGACGCGTTCGCGCATCGCGTGATGGCCTCGCCCTCGGGCTTGACGACCGCTTCGCCGCAGACGGGGCACTTCCTCGGCAAATGGTACGCCTTCGTTCCGCGCGGACGCTTCTCCGCGATTGTCTGGACGACGTGCGGGATGACGTCCCCCGCCCTTTCCACCAGGACCGTGTCGCCGATGCGGATATCCTTGCGGTCAATCTCGTCCTGGTTGTGCAGGCTGACGTGGGTGACCGTGACACCGCCGATCTCGACCGCTTCCAGCACCGCGACGGGCGTAATCGCCCCCGTCCGGCCTACCTGGGCGTTGATTTCGACGATGCGCGTCGTCTTCTGGCGCGGGGCGAACTTGTACGCCACCGCCCACCGCGGATTCGCCGCTCGAACCCCCAGAACCTCGTGGTCCGCGAGGCGGTCCACCTTGAACACGCACCCGTCAATCTCGTAAGCCAACCCGTCGCGCCGCTCTTCCAGTCGGTGGTGCCAGCGCACCGCCTCGTCGGCCGACTGGAGCCGCGCCGACTCGGGACAGGTCTTCAGGCCCAGCGCCCGCATCATCTGGAGGCACTCCCACTGCGTCTCAGGGCGCGAGGAGGAGGCGGGCGTCATCTCCCAGAAGAAGATCCGCAAAGGTCGCTCGGCCGTAATCTTCGGGTCCAGTTGCCTCAGGCTCCCCGCGGCCGCGTTCCGCGGGTTCGCGAACGTTTTGCGCCCCGCCTCTTCCTGCCGCCGATTGAACTCCGCGAACTCGCGCTTCTCCATGTACACTTCGCCGCGCACCACCAGGCGCTCGGGCGGTTTCGTCTTCCCTTCGTGCAGCCTGAGCGGCGCCTCGCGGATGGTGCGGACGTTGGGCGTGATGTCCTCGCCCGTCGTCCCGTCGCCGCGCGTGCTCGCCGATTCCAGAAGCCCCTTCTCGTACACCAGTTCGACGCTGACGCCGTCGTACTTCGGCTCCGCAACCATTGGCACGTCGCCGCGCCCGAGTTCTTTGCGGCAGGTCTCGACGAAACGTTGCATTTCCTCCTCGCTCGTAATCGAAAGGAGGCTCCGCATCGGCGTCTCGTGGCGGACGGTCTCGAAACCTTCGCGCGGCTCGCCGCCCACGCGCTGCGTCGGCGAATCCGCCGTCACCAGGTCCGGGTGCTCCTCTTCGATGGCCCGCAGTTCCGACACCAGGTCGTCGTACTCCGCGTCGGAGACTTGCGGGTCGTCGAGGACGTAGTAGCGATAGTTGTGCCGCTCGATCTCGCGGCGAAGGGCGTCCGCACGTTTGCGCGCCTGCTGCTTCGTCATGGCGTTACCTTGCATTCTGAACGGCCAACGGCCGCGCTCGCCTCCGGCTCGCGGCTAAACATCAAACGCACGACTTTAAGCGCTTGCGCGACGGCTCGCGGCTAAGCATGTCGCGGCTAAGCGTTAACGGCGCGCTTTGAAACGTTTACGTAGCGCCGCGGCGGGCAACGTATTCAAAACGTCGCGCTTCTCCAGCCAGCCCCGCCGCGCCACCGACACGCCGAACGGCATCAGGTCCAGGTCGGCCGGTTTGTGCGCGTCGGTCGAAATCACCATCGTAACGCCCGCCTCCTTCGCGCGCTTGCAGTAAATGTCCGGCAAATCGAGGCGGTCCGGGTACGAGTTGATTTCCAGACACACCCCGTGTTCGCGACACGCCTCGAACAGGCGGTCCACGTCGAAGCGAATGGGGTCGCGGCTCCCGATGAGCCGGCCGAACGGATGTCCAATGCAGTCCACCACGCCGGACCGCACGGCCGCCAGCAGGCGCTCCGTCATCTTCGCCTCGTCCATCTCGAAAACGCTGTGCACGCTCGCGACGACCCAGTCCAGCCCTTCGAGGACCTTCTCCGGCAAATCGAGCCGGCCGTCCTTCAGAATATCCACCTCGATGCCCGCGAGGAGCCAGAAGTTTTTCAACCGCGCGCCGAGTTCCCGCACGCGGTCCACCTGTTGCCTGAGCCGCTCCGCCGTCAGCCCGTGCGCCACCGTCACCGCCTGCGAATGGTCCGTGATCGCCAGGTACTGGTATCCGCGTTTCCGTGCCGCCGCGACCATCTCTTCGACGGTCGCCCGGCCGTCGGTCGCGTCGGTGTGGGCGTGCATGTCGCCGCGGATGTCCTTTTCCTCGATGAGCGCCGGCAAACGCTTCTCCTCGGCCGCCTCCACCTCGCCGCGGTCCTCGCGCAGTTCGGGCGGAATCCACGCGAGGCCAAGTTTCTTATAGACTTCCTCCTCGCTCCGGCCGGCGATCCGGCGCTTCCCCGCAAATAGGCCGTACTCGTTGAGTTTCCACTTTCGCTTCTGCGCGCGCTTCCGCACCGCAATGTTGTGCGCCTTCGAGCCCGTGAAATACATCATTGCCGCGCCGAACTCGGCCGCGTCGAAAAACCGAAAATCCACCTCCAGGCCGCTCGCCAGGCGCACCGAGACCTTCTCCTCGCCGACGGCGAGGCGGTCCTCGATCGGCTCGTAGGCGAGGATGTCCTCGATAGCCTTCGCGCGATTGGCCGCGAGCACGAGGATGTCCAGGTCGCCGATCGTTTCGCGTCGTCGGCGGAAACTGCCCGCCGGTTCCCATCGCTTAATCGCCTTCGTGCGCGCCAGGTGCCGGCCGATCGCCGCCGCCTGGTCGGCGGCCGTCTTAATGCCGATCCGCCCGGCCTCAGCCTCAAGCGTCGCAAGGCCCTTCAGAATGTTCTGCTCCGTTTTTTCTCCCATTCCCTCGAGGTCGCGTATTCCGCCGGCCTCGGCATACTTTTTCAATTCGCCGAGCGTTGAGATGCCCAACCTTTCGTAAAGGAGTTTCGCCCGTTTCGCCCCGAGTCCTTTCACTTTCAGGAGATCCGTCAGGTGCGGCGGGATTTGCTTTCGCAACTCCTCGAGCGTCGGGCACGTTCCCGTCGCGAGGATCGCGTGAATTTTCTCGGCCAGGTTCTTGCCGATGCCCGGCAGTTCAGTCAGGTCCGCCCCGCCGGCCGCCAGGTCTTCCATCCGCTCGGCGTGGTCGCGGATCGTCCGGGCCGCGTTCCGATAGGACCGGATGCGGAAGGCATTCTCGTCCTGGATTTCCAGGATGTCGGCGATCTGGTCGAAGACCGCCGCCACCTCGGCGTTTTCCATGGCCTCCTCCGTCCGTTGCCCCATTAGCATACCCCGCCGCCTGCCGTGCGCCTACGGCCTTTGCAGCGCCCGCCAAGGCGGGCGGCGAACATCCACGTCGTTCGCCGTTTGCCGCCTGCCACGGTGTAGTCCCGCCGGGACGAAGCCGGGTTCATTCCGCATTCCGCGCCTGCCCTCCGAAGCCTTGGCGAAGGAGGGTTCTGCGTTCTGCATTGCCTCTGTGACATACTACCGGCACAGCGAAGCGTGCGCGCCCTTGGTTGCCTGCGTCTCGCCCCGACAATCAGGCGTCCCGAAAACCGGAGGATTTCGCCTTGCGTCGAGCCCGCCGACGGCGCCCCAACGGCCGCGTCCTGCGGACGATTAAGTGCTTGCGGCTTCTGGAGCGGGCGTGCTATAGTGCGGAGGACCTCGCCGGTCACTTTCGCGTGAGCAAGCGGACGATTTACCGCGACCTGCGGCTGCTGGTGGAGGCGGACGTTCCCCTGGTCCGGCGAAACGGCGACCGCCGATACCACGTGCCGAACTGGTGGCCCCAAGCCGCCGCAGACGCACCGGGACGAAGGGAACCGCCTTGGACGTCGGACGACTCCATCGCGTCCTGAAGATCATCACTCTCCTTCAAGGCCGACGCTTTTTCAACGCCGACGAACTCGCCGCCGAGTGCAGCGTCTCCCGACGAACCATCTACCGCGACCTCAACATGATCGAGGCCGCCGGCATCCCCTTCTACTACGACCGGAAGGACGGCGGCTACCAGATTCACCAGACGGCCCTCCTGCCGCCCATCAACCTCAACCTCGAAGAGGCCCTGGCCCTGGTGCTTCTCGCCTCCGAACTCGGGAAGACGGGGCGCCTCCCCTTCTTTCAGCCCGCCCGCGACGCCGCCGCCAAAATCGAATGCACCCTGCCCCTCGGCCTGCGGGCCACCCTCGGGGCCCTGGTGCGCCACATGGCCGTCCGGCCCGCCGCCACCGCACGCCACAACGCCCTCCAGGAGATGTATTACCTCGTGCAGCGGGCCATCGTCCGCCGACAGGCCCTCGACGCCGTCTACGTCTCCTTCCACGACGCCGGACAGATCCGCACGCGCCTCGACCCCTACTGGCTCATGTTCCACGAGCGCGCGTGGTACATCATCGGACGCTCGTCGAAGCACAGCGACATCCGCACCTTCAAACTCGGACGCTTTAAGGAACTCAAGACCACCGGCAAAACGTTCGAGCGGCCGAAGGGCCTGACGCTCGAAAAACATCTCGGCAACGCGTGGCGCATGATGCGAGGCCCGAAGGCCTACGAGGTGG
>Ga0315284_10005390_pt1 | contig 18146 bp, 13 predicted proteins | sample YL17G09_16_MG_FD_203696 | JGI IMG/M metagenome (GOLD analysis project Ga0315284, IMG submission 203696) | Sediment microbial communities from Yellowstone Lake, YNP, Wyoming, USA - YL17G09_16 | ecosystem: Environmental > Aquatic > Freshwater > Lake > Sediment | place: USA: Wyoming | collected...
GCCAGATCACCGTCCCATCCGTCTTGTTCACGCGAATCGCTTCGACTTGCGGCCCCAGTACCCTTTCGACTTCAACCGCCACTTGTCCCCAATTCAATTCCGGCACGATGACCCGCTTAATGCCCTTCGCCGCCGCGCGTACAGCATCGTCGGGGAAAGGCCACAGCGTCAGCAGTTTCAGGAAACTGACCTTCTTCCCGGCCTGCCGCGCTTCCACCGCCGCCTGCTGCCCGCTGCGAGCGGAAATCCCGAATGAGACAATCAGGGTATCCGCTCCGGGCTGCAAATCGGCCCGCCAGATGCAAATTTCCGCCGTGCGATCCATGATCTTGCGATACAGCCGCTCATTCTTGGCGGTGATTTTGCCGGTATCCGACGTAGGGATACCCCGCTCATCATGTGTCGTTGAGGAGGCGCGAACGAGATGCCGCCCCCCGTAAGGAGACATGGCCGGGACAGCCGTTAAACTCTCCGCCCGGTAGGGGAGAAACTCATCGTCCGGCGGCGCCGTTTTGCGATTGATGATGGGGTAATCCTTAAAGGCCTCGAGATCCACGTCTTCCCGCATGTGCCCGATAACCTTATCGGTCAGCAGGAAAACCGGCACGCGAAATTTCTCGGCGAGGTTAAATGCCTCAATCGTCAACTGCACGGTTTCGGAGATATTCGAGGGCGCCAGCGCGATCACCGGATAACCGCCATGTGATCCCCATCGCACCTGCTGAACGTCCCCCTGGCCCACTTTCGTCGCCAGTCCCGTCGAAGGCCCGCCGCGCTGCACATCCACAATGACGCAGGGCACTTCCGCCATGATCGCCATGCCGACGTTTTCCAACATCAGTGAAAGCCCAGGCCCCGACGTGGCGGTCATCACTTTCATTCCGCAGAGCGACGCCCCAATGCAGGCCGCCAGCGACCCGATCTCGTCCTCCATCTGAATGAACTTTCCGCCGACCTTGGGTAGCCGCATTGACAGGTGGCTGGCAATTTCCGACGATGGAGTGATCGGGTATCCTGCGTAGAATCCCAGCCCCGCCATCAAAGCGCCTTCGACGACGGCCTCGTTGCCGGAAAGAAATTTCTTCATGGTGCGAGGTGGAATAAGGGTACCACAAACAAGTAAGTAATTATCGTGATCAAAACGATGCCAATCAGATTCATGGCAAAGCCAATTCTCGCCATCTGCGGAATCGTCACCTGCCCCGAGGCGAATATCAGGGCGTTAGGCGGAGTCCCTACCGGCAGCATAAAAGCGCAGGATGCCGCCATGGTCGCGGGAATCATCAGCAGCAACGGATCCATGCCCGCCGCCGTCGCCAGGGAGGCGCACACGGGCAGGATCATCGCCGTCGTCGCCGTATTGGAGGTCACCTCCGTCAAGAAAATGACCAGCGTAACCACCATGAGCACCAGAACTAAATGCGGCGCTTGGTGCAAAAGCCCCAACCCCTGCCCAATCCGCAAATCCAGTCCGGATTGTTGGAAACCATCCGCCAGCGCCAGACCTCCGCCGAACAGCAGCAGGATGCCCCAGGGGATATCTCTGGCGCAAGACCAATCCAACAGTTTGCGTCCTCCCAGCCCCTTTGCCGGAATCAAGAACAGCGCCAGCCCTCCCGTCATGGCGATGGTGCCGTCGCTGATTCCCGGGAACAGGCTCTTCAGTCCCGGGATGGTGAACGCCCCGAAATTTTTCGGTTCGGAAAGAATCCAGGCCAAAGCTGTCAGCGCGAAGACCGCGGCGACGCGTTGCTCCGGGATTGTTATCCTGCCGATCTTTGCCAATTCCCCTGTGACAACCGATGACCCGCTGACGCTTTTTACCCCCCATATGGGACAAGCAAATCGCACCAGGTAAAACCAGGTCAGCGGCAGGTATATGATAACTAGCGGCAATCCCACACCCAGCCATGCGGTAAAGCTGACCTTCTGACCGTATAGTCTTTCGGTCACTCCAGCCAGAATGATGTTGGGCGGCGTGCCGATCAGCGTGCCGATCCCGCCGATGGAGGCAGAATAGGCGATCCCGAACATGAGCGCCGAGCCGAACTGCGCGAGCAGCTTCTCCCGATTCTGAAATTCGCCGCCCTCTCGCAAATGACCGATGATGGCCATCCCGATGGGCAGCATGATCATGGCCGTCGCGGTATTCGACATCCACATGGAGATAAAACCGGTCGCAATCATGAAACCCAGCACCAGCCGGGCCGGCGAAAAGCCGAGCAGCGAGATCGTGCGCAGGGCCATGCGGCGGTGCAACTGCCATTTCTGCACGGCCAACGCGATGAAAAATCCGCCCAGGAAGAGGAAAATCAGATGATTGGCGTAAGGGGCTGAGGCCGTCTTGGCGTCTGCGATTCCCAATAGCGGAAATAAAACCAAAGGCAACAGCGCCGTCGCCGGAATGGGGATGGCTTCCGTGATCCACCAGCAGGCCATCAGAATAGCAACCGCACCCATGCGCTGGGCCGCCGCATGCTCAGCCGAAGAGGGCATGAATAGAACTATGACAAAGAGCGCCATTCCCAGCCAAAAGCCCAGTCGGCGATACCAGGCTGGGCTGGCAGATTCTTCGGATATTCCTGTCCCCGGCGTTGCCATCACTTATATCTGCGGGCCATTGCCTCGTCCCGGCTTTAGAGGTAGTGCGGCAGCTTGTGACGAAGCCACCATTTCGTGGCTGCCGCTGAGAAAGCTCTCGTTACACTTCCGGCGCCGCCATCCCATACGCCGTCCATTCTTCCCGCGCCGGCCCGTAAACGCCCGGCACCTTCAGACCCGCCTGGCGCATCAACACCGTCATCTGACCGCGATGGTGAATCTGATGAGTGATCAGCGCCATCAGCGTTTCGCCGCGCTTCCAGCGCTCGCCGTACATATCATCTTCCTGGTCGAGCGTCGAGTCTTTCCAATTGGCCTTGACCTGATCCAGAACCGACTGCGCCGCCAAATTGTACCCCAAAAGAATCGCGGCTGCCTTGGTCGGCAAGTGATCGGAGTGTTTGGGTCCCGCGATGCAAAGTCCTGTTCTGCCCGCCATTTCCGGAATTGTGGTGACCAGGTGCCACGCCATCCGGCCCAGCGTCCGATCCTGCGGCGCCACCGCCTGAGAGAGCGACTTGTCCGTCAACTGCTCCAGCAGCTTCCTCGTCGCCTCGGATTCGTGCTTCCAGTATTTCTCGAATTCAGCGATTGTATGAATCATCTCACCCCCTATTTGTGTTCTTGCGTTTCTTTGTGAGACCTTTTTCGGAACTCGGAACTCGGAACTCGCAACTAATTCACCATCATCACCGCCAGCGCGATGGAATTGATGATCGCATCCACCGATTCCGATCGCGAGGTCAGAATGATGGGAGCTTTGGGGCCTACCACCAGCCCCGCCGATCTCGCATTCCCGAAGATGAAGATGGACTTGCACAGCGCGTTGCCCACTTCAATCTTATTGACAACCAGAATATCCGCCCGCCCCGCCACCTCGCCGCCGACCTTTTTCTCCCGCGCGGCCTCCTCGGATAACGCCACATCCAGCGACAGCGGCCCGTCCACCACCGCATCCCGAATCTGTCCGCGCTCGGCCATCTTGGAGATAATGGCTCCGCCCATGGCCACCGGCATATTGGGATAAACCGTCTCCACCGCCGCCAGGAGCGCCACGCGCGGCTTTTCCATCCCCAAAGCCTCTGCAACCTCGACGGCGTTATCAATGATCTGCGGGACTTCCTCCAACTTCGGATCTATCACCACGCCGCCATCTGTCACTAGCAGAAATCGGGACAACCATTGCGGCCAGAAAATCCCCACGTGCGTCCAGAGCCGTTTGTCGCTTTTCAGGCCAATCCCATTATGAAGAGCCGCCTCTAATAGCTCATAAGCCATCATCTTGCCCTTCATCAGAAGATCGGCTTGGCCGCTGGCGATCAAGTGCACCGATTCCGCCGCCGCCCGCTGCAGCTGGCCTTCGTTGACGATCTCGAAATCGGTAATCCGGACCTGATTCTCTTCGGCAAGTTGGCGGATTCTGTCGGCATTCCCGACCAGAATCGGCAGGATCATTCCCAGGTCAGTCGCCTCGCGGAGAGCCTTCAAGCCGTAAGGGTGTTCGGCGCAGGCCAGAACCAATTTTAGGGCGCCGGATTGTCTCGCTTTTTGAATGGCAACGCTGCGCAGTTCATCGAAATCCTTCAGCCGGTTCATGCCGCCCCCCGCTGCAAGTAGTCCGACAACACCACGGCCATGGCCACCGAAGCCAACTTATTTTTCGGCGGATCGCTGCGGCTGACCAGAGACACCGGAACGGCTGCCCCCACGATAACTCCGCAGAAGACCGCCCCCCCGAAGAGGATCAGCGACTTGGATATGATGTTGCCTTCTTCAATGGAGTTGGTGACCAGGACGTCCGCCTGGCCGGCCACCGGGCTTTCGATGCCGAACAGCTCCGCCACCGTGGGCAGCGTCGCGGCGTCCAGCGATAACGGCCCATCCACGATGGCGTCCTGAATCTGCCCGCGGTCGGCCATCTTCGCGATGACGGCGTCTTCCATGGCGCGCGGCATATGAGGATTGACGACGTCCGTTGCCGCCAACAGCGCCACCTTCGGCCTGGCGATCCCCAACGCCTTGGATACAGTTACGGCGTTTTCTATGATCTTGATCTTCTGGCTGAAATCCGGATTGACGATCATCCCGCCATCCGTGATGTTCAGCAGCCGGGGGTAAGTTTCAATCGAGAGCACGGCGCAGTGAGATATGACTTCTGAACGCTTCAATCCGTGCTCTTTGGCCAGGACTGCTTTTAACAGCTTCGACGTCGGCAGAAAACCCTTCATCACGATATCGGCCTCGCCGGAGGCCGCCAGTTTGGCCGCTCGAGATGCTGCCGCATCCACATCGTCGGCCGCCTTGTGGGAAAAGCTGCTGATATCCAGATGCAACTGTTCAGCGATTCTGCTAATTTTGTCTCGATTGCCGATCAGGATGGCATCAGCGATTCCCTGGGCTTTGGCCTCAACCACCGCCTGCAAAACGGCCGAGTCCTCCGCCGCCGCCACGGCTACGCGTCTCATGCGCTGCCGGCTGATCTCCTGCGCCCTGGCGATAATCCCCTGCCAGTCGCGCAAGGGCTCTGATGTATTTGGGGTCATCCTTATCTTCGCGAATAAATCCATTCGTTGCGTCAAGTCCTAAGCGAACCGGAGACCTGACGCGAGATTCAAAGCCATTCAATACGTTTTTGTTGCGTCAGGTCTTAGGCGAAGCCGTGACCTGACGCATAGCGCCGTCAGTACGTTTTCGCCTGTTCCTTCCCCTCCAGCACCCGAAACGCCCCCAGCGCCAGCGCCTCCATCTCCTTTTCCCCGGGAATGACGAAGATCTTTCCGAGAAACGAAACGTATCCCTTCAGAGTATCCACCAGATACGCCGAATTGGCCATGCCGCCCGTGAGGATGATGGCGTCGAATTTGCCCTTGAGAGAGGCCGCGATGGCGCCAATTTCCTTGGCGATCTGATAGTGCATGGCGTCGTAATACTGCTTGGCATTGCCGTCCCCCATTTCAATGTCCCGCTCCACATCCGCGCAATTGGACGTGCCCAGATAGGCCATCAGCCCCGATCCGGTTGAAAATTTTGCCAGAAGGTTTTCCTTCGTGTACTTGCCCGAGTAGCACAGCTCCACCAGCGCGCCAATGGGCAACGATCCAGCCCTTTCCGGCGAAAACGGCCCCATGCCCAGCAGCCCGTCATTGACGTCAATGATCCTTCCCCCTTGCAGCGCGCAGATCGAAAGCCCTCCGCCCATGTGCGCCACGACGAAAGTCGTCTGTTCGAGTTTTTTCCCCAGCTTGGCCGCTACTTCCCGAGCCACGGCCTTGATGTTCAGTGCGTGCGAGCGGCACTTGCGCTGAATTTCCGGCACGCCGGAAATGCGTGCCAGCGGGATGAATTCATCCACCGTCACGGGATCCACGACAAAACAGGGGAGACTCAGCTTGCGGGCAAAATAATCCGCCAGAATGGCTCCCAGGTTGGAAGCGTGATTCGAGTATTTGCCCGAACGCAGGTCTGCCAACATGCGCTCGTTGATCTTGTAAGTGCCGCCCTCCAGCGGACGCAAGGGCCCGCCGCGCCCCACTACGGCCGAAAGCTTGCCCGGAGCCAACCATTCCGTCACCCCATTCTGCACCGCCGTCAAGCGCACTTGCATTTGATCCGTGAGGAGGGGCGATTGTGACAGTTCAGCCGCCGCATGCTGAATGTTCTTCTGCACGAGCGGGCCTTCCGTGCCCCAGACCGCGATTTTGGTCGAGGTAGAGCCGGGATTGATGACGAGAACAGGTGCAGGCATTACTTTCCCTTAAACTGCGCCGGCCGCTTTTCGACAAACGCCTTGGTGCCTTCGCGCATGTCCTCGGTGGCGCAGATGATGCCGAAGAGATGCGCTTCATGCCGCAGGCCGTCGTAGAGGCTCATTTCCAAACCGCGGTTGACCGCGTGCAGAACGAAGGCTATTGCCTTGGGCCCTTTGGACATGACCTTCTTGCAGAATTCCTTGCTCTTGGTCAGCAGCTCCTCCAGCGGGTAGACTTTGTTCACCAGGCCGATGCGATACGCCTCATTGGCGTCAATCATATCGCCGCTCATGCACAGTTCCAGCGCCCGGCCGGCTCCCACCAGGCGCGCCAAGCGCTGGGTGCCTCCGTAGCCCGGAATGATGCCCAGGTTCACCTCCGGCTGCCCAAATTTGGCATTTTGTGATGCAAAACGCACATGGCAGGCCATGGCCAATTCGCAGCCGCCGCCTAAGGCGAATCCGTTTACCGCCGCTATCACCGGTTTGTCAAGGTGCTGGATCAGGTTTAGCGCCTCTTGACCGTTCAGCGAAAACTGAGCACCGCCTACCGGCGTCAGTGTGGTCAATTCGGGGATATCGGCCCCGGCCGCGAAAGCTTTCTCTCCGCTGCCGGTCAAAATGGCGCACTTGATGTGCGGATCCTCCGCTACCCGAGTAAAGGCTGCCCGCAATTCGTTCACGGTGTGGGCATTCAGGGCGTTCAGTAGTTTGGGCCGGTTGAGAGTCACGACGGCAATGCCGTCTTCGATTTCGAAAAGGATGTTTTCGTAGTTCACTATCGTCTCCAACGGATGGACTTCAGTGTTCATTATTTGATGAGCTTGAGAGCGATGTAGGAAGCCGCGATGATGACGATCACGATAAAGGCGAGGGACAAAAGCTCCCTCACCGGCGGCTCTTTGCCCGATCTGCGTCGTCGTCGCCGCTTTTTTTGCTCGTATTCGGATCGCGGGACATACTTCACCCGGCCCTGACGATCCACAACCTTGACCTGCTCCGGATCATTCTCCGCCGGCGCTAAGCCTTGGCCCTGCGGTTCAGAATCCTTCCGGCGATCAGCCATCTTACAGCGCGGTATAGTAACGCGGTTCTGCAGGCCAGGCTTCATCGTTGCTGAATCCGCGATTGCTTAGAAATGCACCATTTTCCTCGTCCGCGGATACCACAAAGCCAGGGAAATCATTGCTATTCCAAATCTCGGCCGCAATGCGCGTCAACTCGAACAGCAGCTCCCGATCATCCTCCTTGCCCGGAGGAACCCAGATGCTCAACCGCCAGTAATCTTCCTTGTCGCTGAGCGACCACAACCATAGAATCGCCGTCATCCTCTGGCCGCCCAATTCCAAATAGACCCGCCGCGCCGCCTGTCGCCGAATCGCCCCTCGCATTTCCGGCACGACTTCGAATTCTTCCCAGAAGCTCGCCCAGAGATAGCTGGGCGGCTGCGCCTGATCTAAGCAGAACAGCTCATGCAGAGTCGAATCGGCCCGCGGAACTTCCTCGATCTGGTGAGGGAGCTCGGAGCGGGTGAGATTGGCGCGAGGAATGCGATACAGCCGGTTCAACGACAGAAGCTCCCAGCGCCGATCGTCCAAGTTCGCCGTCACCGCCCTTGAGCTGAAGGGACAGATCGCCAGGGTCGAGAATCCGCGGGAGCGGATCTCCTTTTTGGCCTGAGGGTAGAGCTTCGGAATGGGATCCTCGGTAAAATGAGAATCCGCCTCCATGATGAGAATCGAGCCGGTCTTTCCCAGCGGGGAAGGCTCATCGGCGCACCAGATTTCGCAGTAGGCCACGATGCGCTTCATCACCCCGTCCGTCTCCTCGGCCGCCAGCGCGAATCCGCCGCTCTTGGTTAGCCAATTCAGATGGTTCTTGTATAAAAGGGGATCGCACCAAACGCCGCCGTTCAGATAGCGCTGGTAAAGAGTCAGCTTTTCCCAGGGCGCCTGGCTGGCTTTCTTCACCGGATCGGCGTACCATTCATCGTAGCCGGTATGGCGCTGCCACAGCCTGCGGTTGGACAATGAAACAATCGCGTTAATGTCGGATGGTCGGACTAGCCTTATGGTGATCATTTTTCCTCTATCTTCGTTAATTTTTCAGATTTCTTCTTTGCGGCCCGCTCGTAGTTCAACCTCGGAGGATCATCGTTCAGCAGGCGGCTCTCTTAATCTGTTGGGCCAGAAAATCTCCAACCTGATGAGTGTTCAGCCGGCCGCCCAAGTCGTAAGTCGTATTGTCCGTACCGAGAGCGTTCTTGACGGCGCCCTCTACCCACTGCGCTTCCTGGTCCAGTCCCAGGTGCTCCAACATCAGCGCCATGGCCAGCATCGCTCCCAGGGGATTGGCGTGATCTTGCCGCGCGTTGTGGCGGCCTCCGTCCGCCGCCATGAAGAGCGAGGCCCTACCGGGATGAAGATCGGCGCTCGCGCCCAGGTTGATCCCCCCCTGCAATTCCGCCCCCAAATTCCCGATGGCATCGGAGTAGAGCCCATTGGTCAGAATCACCTCGAACTGTTCCGGTGTCCTGAGCAACTGCGCCATCAGGGTAGGAATCGGCATTTCGGAAGTTTCCACGCCGGGGTGCTCCGCTCGCCGCTCGTCGAAAACCCGCTTCAGGAGATCATCCTCGCCGGCCGGGGCGCTATAATGACAGCTTAGCGCCAAGCGCTTCAGGCCCTGCAGCCGAACGTAGTCGAACGCATAGCGCACAATGCGATCCGCGCCCTGCCAGGTGCTGATCATCTGGCGCAGAAAGATTTCTTGCGGCGTCCCCTTCCTATACGATCCCCCGAATTCCGGCAGGATGCCGGCGCCATTATCGCTGATGACGGCGAATTGAATTTCTTCCGCCCGCTTGTTCTTCAGCGGGCAGCGGCGCTCATCCAGGAACTTGACCGGACGGAAATGCGCGAATAAATCCATCTTGGCGATGATGACCCGCCGCAGCTCCGCCCCCCAGGCCGTCTCCGCGCCGTTGGCTTCCCCCAGTGATCCAATGAAAATGGCGTCGAAATTATTGGGCAGCTCCTCGATAAGCTTTTCCAGCGATGCCTGGCCGGCCGGCTTCCCCGCGCCGGTTCGGTGATCCAGAGTCGCCAGATGCAGATCCAGACCCGATCTGGACTGAACCGCCCCCAAGACCTTAACGACTTCCGCCGTAATCTCCGGCCCGATCCCCTCCCCCGGGATAAGTGCGATGCGGCTCATGAATGTCTCCTCTATCACAGCCTTGTGGGCTGAACGCGGCCATCCCCTTAAAGGATTTCTCGCAAGGCTCCGAACAGTTTTTGATGCTGTTCCGGCAGCCCCACGCTGATGCGCGCACAGGTGGGCAAATCGTACGGCTCCATGGGGCGGATGATGACTCCGCGCTTCAGGAGCTCTTTGAAGATTGGCCCAATCGGCTTGCCAAAATCTACTAAGATGAAATTGCAGACCGAAGGCAGGGCCTTCAGACCCAGCGCCTTTAGTCCATTCTCAAGATCCTGCAACCCCTGGCGGTTATTCTCGATGGACTTCTTCAGATAATCGCCATCATCCAACGATGCCAGTGCCGCTGCCTGAGCCAGCGAATTGCAGTTGAACACCTCGCGCACCTTCTGCAAGTCCGCCGCGATGTCCGGCCGCGTCAACGCATATCCGCAGCGCACCCCGGCCAGACCGTAAACCTTTGAAAAAGACCTCAGCACAATCACCGGAGCTCCAGCCTTGACGTACTCCAGACCGTCCGGATAATCCGGCTGCTGGACATATTCAAAATAGGCCTGATCCAGAACCATGACCGCCCCTTGAGGCAGCGCGCCCAACAGGCGTTCGACCTCGCGGCGGCCCAAATACCAGCCCGTCGGATTATTCGGATTGGCGATGAATACCAGCTTGGTGCGCGGCGTCAGCGCCCCGATCATCGCCTTAAGGTCGTACTGAAAATTCGGCATCGGAACCATGATGGGCCGAACGCCCATCATCTGGCAGGCAATCCGATATTTAAAGAACGCCTGCGGGCCCGTCACCGCCTCCCTCCCCGGCTCCAGGTAGGCTTCAGCGATGATTTCCACGATCTCCACAGACCCGTTTCCCAGCAGAATGCTCTCCATCGGCAGGTCGTGATATTCCGCCAGCCGGCGGCGCAGATAGTAACTATTGCCGTCGGGATAAAGCTGAACGGAGGCGATGGCATCCTGCATGGCGCGAACGGCCCTGGGCGAAGGCCCCAGCGGATTCTCATTTGAAGCCAGCTTCACGACATCGGTCAATCCGAACTCCCGCGCCACCTCGGAAATCGGCTTGCCGGGGATGTACGGTTCGATCTCCGCCAATATCGGCCGCGCGAGCGGTTGGACTTGGGATTCTTTGCGAATCATCCTGCCTGACTTAAATGATCCGGGTTTCTTGATAGTTTAAACTTAGAAAATTACCACATTTCGCCTTAAATTGCAAATTCTTTTTGGCCTTTTGCGCTTTTGCAATAATATAGAGGGCGGGACAATCCCGCCCTCTCGCCGCCCTATCTGGCTGATCTCGAAGACCAATCTTCCGCTTCAAGTCTCTATTTTACAACCGCCACCGTCAAACCGTCTGTGCGCAGATATTCTCGGGCGACGCGTGTAACCTCTTCCGCGTTGACCGTCCCGACGTCCTGAACCCATTTCCGATAGCTCTGCGCCCCCTCGCCCCGGAATTCCGCCAGCCCCATCAGATAGGTCTGATTGATCCGGGATAGCGACCGGAGCATCTGGCGGCCCAGATAGGCGTTGCGAGCTTTCTCGACATCGCGCGGGGCGAACTTCTCTTTGGATGCCTTGGCAATCTGCTCCTTGATTCCCGCCTCGGCTCGGACCAGATTCTGCGGCCCCGTCCCCATGGTGGCCATCCAAACGCCCCAGTTGGATTGGAAATTTACCGAACTGCCCAGCGTGTAGGCCAAACCCTCCTTTTCGCGCAGTTGGAATTGCATCCGATCCGAAATGATGGCGTTTAGAATCGCCAGCGGCGCGCGATCGGCGGGATCCTTGACGTCAAACGTGTAGCCGATCCCGATAAAGGATTGATCCTTGCCTCCGGCCTCTTCCTGTCGGCTGGCGGGCAGATTGGGGCGAATGTCCGGCACCGCCGCGAGCGTTTCGCCGGCCGGCCAGGATCCGATTGTCTTTTCAACTTGAGCCATCACCGAATCAGCGTCATTGCTGGTCATGACAGTCAGGACGAGATTTCCCGGCGCGAAGTAGAGCCGGTGAAATTTGCGCAGATCATCGGCGGTGAAAGTCGCCAAATCCTGCGCTGAAGGGGATACCGCGGCGGCCAGCGCCGAATTGCCATAAAGCAGCTTCTTGAGGAGTGTTCTGCCTTTTTCCGGAACCGATCCCTGGCTGCGCCGAGCTCCTCCCATGAGCGGCCCTCTTATTGCCTCGATGGCCTCGGGCCTGAAGGTGGGATCCGCCAGCGTGCAGGATAGCAGATCCAGCACCGCGCGATAGTTTTCATCCAGCGCTTCCATGCGCACATAGGAGAATTCCGGCGTGGTGTAGTAGTCGTCATAGGGAATGAAAGCCATGTCGTAGAATTTCGGCTGCGCCCCCAGGCGCTTTAACTCCTGCTGGAACTCCTCCTTTCCAAATCCTTCCGGGCCGTAGTCGAAGAGGTGATGGATAAAGTCTACCATCCCCGGCTTCCCGCCCAGCGCGAGTTCATCGGCGCTGCGATTCTTGAACAGAAAATGCGCCGCGAAGACTTTGCTGTCCTGGTTTTGTTCCACAATCGCCGAGAGCCCATTTGGGAATACCTTGCTTACCGATTTCGCTCCCGATTCCGCAGCCCGCGCCGCTTCTTCCTTGGAAAGCGCCTGATAAACGGTCACCAGCGGGTACGAAGGCCCCAGATATTTCTTCGCGATTCGCGCCACGTCTTCCGCCGTGACGGCGGCGAGCGCATCGGCATAGTTCAGCACGAAATAGGCTCCGCCCTGAGCCAGATCCTCGGCTTTCATCATGCCGTAGTAATGCGGCCGCTCCGAATTGAAGACCTCTTCGGCTCGCGTCGAAGTCACTGTCGCCGCCACTTCTTCTGGAGTGAATTTCCGATCCGCGAAGGCCAGCGCGATATCGTGAAAAGCCTTAAGCACGGGCTCGTAATTTGCCTTCGCGTCCAGCGTCACGTCCATCTGCAAGACGCCAAAATCCCGATCCACAAAGTGGCTGGCCGATACGCCCGTGACGCCCAGGTCGGGAGATTTTTGCAACTCCTCCTGCAATTGGGTTGACAGGAATTGGGTCATGATGACGAAGGGGAAGTAATCCGGACTGGAACGCGTCGGCCCCGGTAAATTGACGCGGATGTAATGGCTGCCGGCCTCGCCTTGATTCACCAGAATTTGGCCCTGAGCTTCGTTGGCGGCCGCCAGGCTCGACAACTCTAATCTCTCGTGCTGCGGCAGCGTTCCGGGCGGCTCCTGCCCGAAGATCCGCTCAACCGTTTTCATCATCTCGGCCGTATCGAAGTCACCCATCAGCAGCGCGGCCATGTTGTTGGGCGCGTAGTGTTTTTTGTAATACTGCCAAACCTGATCGCGCGTCAATCGCCGGATGCTATGCCGGCTGCCCAAAATCGGCCACTGGTACGGCGTCCCGGCAAACAGCGCCTGATCGAAGAAGCGGCTGACCCGGTAGCTTTCGCTGTCCTCGTCCTTGCCGATCTCCTCGGTCACGATCCCCTTTTCTTTCTCGAACTTATCCGGCGGCAGAATCGAATGGAAAAGCATGTCCGCCTGAATTTCCAATCCTTTCTCGAAATTGGATCTTTCCAGCAGGATCATGAACGTCGTTCGGTCCTGAGCTGTGTTGGCGTTGTTGTACCCGCCCAGGAAATCCATGTCGTCGTAGAGCTGCTTCTGCGTGCGCGTCTCGGTGCCGTTGAAGAGCAGATGCTCCAGGAAATGCGTCGCGCCGTTCAGCTCGACCGCCTCGTTGCGCAGCCCCGTGCGCACTACCACCACCGATGCGATCACGGGATTGCCGTGATTCTCCACCAGCATCACCTCCATGCCGTTGTCCAGCGTGATGATGGTGGGAGCAGCGATGATTGAGCCTGCTGCGGCGAAAATCATCAACGCGCCTAAGATGAGTTTGGTCAGTTGCATAGCTCGTACCTTGCTTTATTTAATTGAATTTTCTTTGCGCCCTTTGCGCTTTCTCTGCGCTCTTTGCGGCTAAATTTTCTTTGCGTCTTTGCGGTTAGATTTCTTTGAGTTTCTTTGCGGTTAATTCGTTTTCTTCTTTTCAATCATTCCCTGCGCCGCCTGCAGCATCGAAAAGGCATACGTCCGCAGGCTGTCTGCCGCGGTCGGATATTGTTCCAGATAATTATTGGACTCCGCCGTCCTGTATTTGTACAGCGATTCCAGCCCGTTTTGCCGGTGCACGAAGAAGAATTCCCGGTTCAAACAGCCGATCTTGTCATCCGCCGTGAAGAAAATAGCAAGCCGTTCATCGCGCAGCAAATCTATTCCCAAGGTATTGTTGACGTAATCTATTTGCAGCAGACCCATGATCGTCGAAAAAATATCAATTTGCCCTCCAATGACGTCGAAAGTGCGTGGCTCTGGCAACAGTCCGGGAGCAAAAATGATCAGCGGCGTATGAAAATAGGAGAGCGGCATATCGTATTCCGATGCGCCCCAGACCGCCCCGTGATCCGCCACGAAGACGAAGATCGTATTTTCATACCAATCTTCCCGCTGCGCCAGGCGCAGAAACCGGCCCACCGACCAATCCGCGTATTCCACGATCTGCTTGCGCGCTTCCGAACTGCGCGGTTTGAAATCCGCCCACTTGGGAATGATGTAAGGCCCGTGATCGCTGGCCGTCAACATCGCGCAGAAAAATGGTCGGCCCCGCCGGTGCAGGTTATTCAGCTTGGGAATGGCGAACTCGAAAAGATAGTCGTCCGGAACTCCCAGCGTGCTGAGAATTTTCTCTCGCGGATAGTCCTTCTGGCTGATGACGTTTTGAAACCCGTTGCCCCGCAGGAATCCCCCCATGTTGTCAAACTGCTCATCATGCGTCGTGAAGAAGATGGTGCCGTATCCGCGCTCGGACAGCGTTCTGGCAAACCCCGTCATCTCCGGGATGATCGTCGCCTTCATCGGATGGCGTTTCAGCAGCGTGGGGAAGGAAAACAGCGTGGCACAGATCCCATTATAAGTATGCATGCCATCCGTGTAGATGTTATCGAAACATAAAGAGACGCTTGCCAGACTGTCCATCACCGGAGTCAGCGAATCCGGATTGCCGTAGCGCGCCATCTTGGCCGCCGCCATGCTCTCCATGATGACCAGAATGACATTGGCCTCTAAGGGCTCTCCCGTTGCTGTCACACGCCGTGCCATCGGCGAAATGAATCCCGCTCCCTCTGGTATTTTCAGAAATTCGCGGGCCTTTCGCTGAGCCTCATCCTCATCCATCAGATCCAACCGCCGATTCTCCGGCTGGCGGGCGTCCAGCGCGCTGCGGATGAAGGTGAAGGCAGGATTCAATCCCAACTGATTGATGAACGCGTAATTGGAGAAGTACGCCGTGCCCGCCCGGATCGGCGATTTCTGTGCCACCCTCCCCCGGACGCCGACGAACAGCAAGCCGCAGGCCAGTAGCGAAATTCCCAGACTCAACCACCGCGATTCCCGCGCCCCCGTTCGCTTCCATATCGCTTTGCGGATAATGCTGACGATCTGAGCGAATAAAATGAGGCACGTCACAAAGAGAATAAAATAGACAAAATATCGGATTTCACCGAAAACCATTTTGACCATAAAGGCCGGCGCATCCATCCAATTCAGCGACGCGACCGTCAGCCGCGAGAAGTAATACCGGAAGTAGGGAATGTCCGCCGCGCCGGCCAAAAAGAGCGGCGTATGCAGCGCCACAAGCAGCCACGACATGATCCGGTAAATTCGCTCGTCCCGCCATCCCACGAGCGAGATAATCGTCAACGTGATCAGCGGCAGAGCCAGCGCATAGCCCGAAACCACCGTGTCGAAGCGAAAACCCATAACGAAGGATTGCGCCAGCAGAGAGAATTTATCGGGGACGGCGGGTATCTGCTGCAAGTTGGTCAGAACCAGCAGCAGGCGGAAGAGGGTTAAGAAGCAGATGCCGGTGGCGTAGACGGCGACAATAAAGAGGATATGCCTGGGAAAACGGTGCAGGGCGGCCGGCGGCATCTATATAATCGCGCCGTCCGGAATGACCGCGTCCTTCTCGATCACCGTGATGCCGTCTCTGACCATGAACCCGGGCCCGGCGTAGTTATCTCCCGGCTTCTTCGGAGTGATCTTCACGCCCTTCCCGATGCGGGCGTTCTTGTCCACGATGGCGCCGGCTATCTGCGCCTGTTCGCCGATGCCCATCGGAACCTCCGCCGGTGCCGCCTCGGCCTCCGGATCGCCCTCGTAATGGTCCGCTCCCATGATGTAGCTGCGCTCCACTCGCGCCCCCGCCCGGATGATGGTTCTGACGCCAATCAGCGCCTCCTTCAGAGTCGCCTTCTCGATGCGGCAGCCTTCGCAGATGATCGTCGCGTCGGCGTCAATGCCGAAAAGCTTGCTCCCCGGCAGGTGCCGCGAATGCGTGAAAACCCGGTCGCTTTCGCTGAAAAGCCGAAACCGCGGCCGCGCGGCGGTCAAATCGAGGTTGGCCTCAAAGAAGGAGCTGATCGTCCCCACGTCGCGCCAATAGCCCTTGAAGATGTGCGCCTGCGTCCGCATTGTCTTGATGGCGGCGGGGATGATGTCGTTACCGAAATCGGTCGTGTCATAATTCTGCAGGGCGGTTTTCAGCGCCTGGTCGCGGAAAAGGTAGACGCCCATGCTGCCCAGCAGCCGCCCCGCGGCCTTCCTCAGGCCCGCCTTTTTCGCTAGCGCCGGGTTGATCTCATAGGCCGAAAGCTCCGTCCCTGCCGCCGGCTTTTCCAGAAAATCCCCGATTCGGCCGGAGGCTTCGGCGCGCAAAATCCCCAGCCCCGCCGCTGCTTCCGGCGTGACGGGCGACGCCGCCACGGTCACGTCCGCGCCGGACGACCGGTGCGTCTCCAGCATCTGCCGGTAGTCCATCTGATAGATGTGATCTCCGGCAAGAATCAAATAATCCTGGGCGTGAAAACGCTGAAAGTGCCGGAGAGTTTTGCGTACCGCGTCGGCTGTCCCTTGGAACCAGTCGAGGTTGTCCATGGTCTGTTCGGCGGCCAGAATGTCCACAAAACCCTCTCGAAAAACGTCGAATTTGTAGGTGAGGTTGATGTGGCGGTTCAGGGAGGCGGAATTGAACTGCGTCAAGATGAAGATGCGCTCGATGTCGGAATGGATGCAGTTGGACACGGGCACGTCTATCAGCCGGTACTTGCCGGCGATGGGGACGGCCGGCTTGGACCGGTATTTGGTCAACGGGTAGAGGCGCTTCCCCTCGCCTCCGCCGAGGATTATGGCTAGGATGTCACGCATGGTGATTCAATTGGAGATTGGAGATTTAAGATTTAAGATTTAAAAACAACCATTGCCGTGGCGGCTGGTTTCGGATCCTGACGGGGGAATAATTCTTTTGGAAAAAAGGCCACGAAATCGTCTCGAAATGCCGAGAACTTGGCCCACCATTTAAGCTTGCCGAGATCTCGGCGCGCAATCGGGGCGAGAACTCGGACAGGTGACGAGAACTCGACACACGGCCGAAGCCGGGATTCAGGATACAGGATTCGGGATTCAGGATTCGGCAGGCTCATAATAATGGGCTAGAATGTTCCTATATCTGCGGTTTTTGGCAATAAGAGCAATGCGATCCTTGGGATTTCTGTTAAGAACGTCCAACAGATCCATAAACTCCATTTTTTCATTTTCGCTGAGGCGGTGATATATCCTACGCCACTCGCTTGCGCCATTATTTTTGTGCTCATTTCTGAATATTATATATCTGTCCGGCATTGAGACGATTTCGATGAACTCCTCAAATGTGCGGCCAAAAGCCGTATCAATAAATGAGGGATTGGTGCCGATAAGGCCACGTGTTGCCAAGAGTATGCATCTGATACCACGTAGATAGCGCCATTTCCATGTAGGTGAGACATATTGACGTGAGACGGCATCTATGGGGGCATAGCGCATTGGAAAGCCAGTAATTGTTATTTGGTGCTGACGCGAAAGATCCAAGTTAATGTGCAATCTGCGATAAAAATCCTCTGGCGAGTCAATGAAATTGTAGAGCATATAATTAGTAAATTCCCTGAAACCGGCTCGTGCCATAAGCTCAATTGCTTTCCGATAGTGCTTCTCCATGCTCATCGTATCGAACGCCAGGCGGACGGGGGAGAGGTTGATGCCATAAAGGAGATCCGCAATATTGGGATTGCCAGCGATTATTCGGGCATCAATTCCCTGATTGAAATCTACATAACGGAAACGCTTATTCCACCACATGCCGCGACCAAAGCCAAGATCTCTAATTTGATCAATAATGCGATTAAGAGCAGGATGGGCCAGCACATTATTATCCAACAGCGCCATGTTTTGGCGTTCACCGTGACGCAACACAGCCTTATGAACTTGATATGGCAAGTCCTTATAACCGCTGTATCTTGGCTCCAGCTTTGGCACGGCACAAAACCTGCATTTATGCACACATCCCTTGGTAGCCTTCAAGAAAAACGTGTCCTTCGGTACATACTCGTACTCCACGGAATCAATAATATCATAGTCGGGGACCTCACACTCCAAGACAGGCGATCCCCTTCCCAGTTTACCGCGGCTGTCCAG
>Ga0315284_10005391_pt1 | contig 18146 bp, 19 predicted proteins | sample YL17G09_16_MG_FD_203696 | JGI IMG/M metagenome (GOLD analysis project Ga0315284, IMG submission 203696) | Sediment microbial communities from Yellowstone Lake, YNP, Wyoming, USA - YL17G09_16 | ecosystem: Environmental > Aquatic > Freshwater > Lake > Sediment | place: USA: Wyoming | collected...
ATTTTTAGCAAAAAAGCAAAAACTTATTTTTGGCTTTTAACAACACAGCGAACTATTCAATTTAAAGAATTGAGAGACAAGTGGTATCCATTAGGAATAAAGATTATTCCGCAAGATTTAAAAATAACGCCGAGTGTTATGAAATTTTGGATTATGGACGATGGCAGTTTGGACAAAATAGATAATATTTTGTCACTTCACACTTGTGCTTTTAAAACAGAAGAGTGTCACAAGTTAATTGAAAAAATAAAATATTGTTTTGGAGAAATTAAAGCAAGCGTAATATTGGATGGGAGACAATATTCCAGAATAAATATAAACAGACTCTCATATAATAAAATAATAGATATTATGAATGACATAGAAGTTAATTGCTTTCAATATAAATTTAATAAGAAAGTTTGTAAAAAAGATAGAAATATCAAGGAGTTGTAATGCTTAGGCTTATTCAAGTTGGATCCAGTTTACCAGTTTCGTTTCCCGTTGATCCTACCAGTACGTTTCAGCCTGGCCAAGTTGCTCAACTGAAAGTTATGGGAAACGAAATAGTATGTGGGATTTCAGATGGCACCGCCCCTATTGGATTGATAGATGATATCAATACTTCTGCTTTTACTGCGCCTGTGAGAGATGAAGTTGTCATAATTCCCACAGTAGGTGTGTTTGACGGGTACGGCGAATGGGTGTCTGCCGTTGAGGTTATGAAGAATTTAAGATTTTCAAACATTGTGAGAAGTAGTTTTACTGCCGATGTTGAGGGTCTTATTTTGGTTGATGTTAATGGCGATATAGTGGCGCCTGCTGGTACGGTACTAAATTATGATTCTGATGGAGATAGTATTCCAGATTCTATAAGAGTAATAGTTAGTTATATTTATAGAATAGGCAACATACCGGGAGATAACACAACTATATCTAGCGGAAGAATTACTGTTTGGTTTCAGAGAGGAATCTATGAGACTGACCAATACGATGCTAGGCAGTCTTATGTTGTTAATGCCACGTTGTTTGTTAATGGAGACGGTTTGTTAACCACAGAAAGATTAACTCCGTCGCACCCAGGAATAGCGATTGTAACAGGTCCGCCGAGTGGGATAAATAATACTATTGAACTATTATGGATGTAGATTTTGACAAAGTTAACAAACGACAATGTTCTTAAAAAGTTACTAAAGGTTCACGGAGATATTGTTACAATAGACCTGCAAACATATAAAAATGTTAATACAGTGTGCAGGTTTATAGATAAAGATTATGGAGAGTTTTGGGCTCTTGCTTATAAAGTTTTGTATAGAAAACAGGGGCATAAAAATAGATTATAATTGGCAGCCACAAATATTTACAATGCCAAATGGAAAAACATATAGGCCAGATTTATATTTACCCGACTCAGACGTCTGGATTGAAATAAAAGGTTATTTTCGTAAAGATGCTAAAATAAAATGGGATTGGTTTCACAAAGAACACCCAAATTCAGAATTGTGGAATGAAGAAAAATTAAAAGAAATGAAAATATTAGGAGTCACAGCATGCGTAATATAAAATTTGATGAATCAACCGTTATGAGAGAGTTTGCACGAATTGCTCACGAAAAACAATTTATTAAAACAGCGGAGACTACCCCGATTGTTCCTCCTGCCGTTCCTGCTGGCAGCCCTATCACGCAGCCGGTAAAAATGACACCAGAGGCTCAAAAGATGAAGGAACAGGCGGAAAAGCAGACTAGAGACAAGGCATTGGTTGATAAATTCAAAGATTTTGTTGTAAAGAGTCCTCAGGGTTCCGCTCAATCAACAGACGATAATGCTTCCGATCTTCCGGTTGAGGTCCCTCAAGCGCCGTGGGTTACTGCGCTAGAACAAACTAATGTTCTTGACCTTCCGAGCAAGGCCGATTTAAAGTTATGGTTGGGGCCCGGTGGAGGCCAGGCACTCCCCAGGATTAAAACAATACTCGATAAAGTTAAGTCTCGTGACGCAAACTTATATAAAGTTCTTGAGCCAAAAATTCAAGAAGCTCAGAAGAAAACTTCTGCGGTAGAAAAACCAGAACTCGTTGCCGAAGCAGACTGTTACGATGTCACAGGCGAAACAGGAAAAGATTTAATTGATAGTGCTCATCCAGGAAAAATGCATACAGAAATTACACATCGAAAAGATGATGATGGCAATTTAGTTGAGACGGTTGTAGAACAGCAAGAGACTGATGTTGAAGTTGCTCATTCGGCACCAAAAGGAACTTATGCCGCGCTAATGAGTCTTTATGAAAAATTAAATAAACTCGGACACAAAGATGTTTTGCCAGAATTAGAAGAGGCGATTAAGCTCGTTGCAACTCCAGAAGAAGTAGTTAAGTATCAATTACTATCTTTGGCCAATAAATTAGATGAGAAAGGATTTTTGGATGTTGCCGACAAGGTGGACCAATTAATAAAAAAAGCACGTAATGATTGGCAACAATCAGAAACTTATCCAGATAATCCATATTTGCCACCAAAGCCATCAGAACCAGTGTTTAAACCATCTGGACCAATGTCACGTATGCCTGGAACAGAGCCAACATGGCCACCACAACCTGGTCAGGCCGCGGGCCAACAGCCTGGTATTGCGCAGCCTGGTATTGCGCAGCCGTCAACACAATCTGTTGATAACGCAACTATGAAATTTCAGAAACAATATAATGAATTTTTAAAGAAACACTTGCTTAGAGAAGATGGGGTGCGGGGCCCCAAAACACAAGAAGCCTGGGAGAGATATAATCGTAAAAAAGCTCCCGCCGTTGCACCTGCGACTCCACCTCCGCCACCGGCTCCGCCGCCTGTGCCTGGATCAACGCCAACAGGAACAACGACTCCATTGGCTCCAGCGACCGGGCCCCAGGCTGCGCTTAGCGCAGGGCAAGTTCCTTTTGTTTCAAATAAACCAAAGAGAACCTGGTAAAAACATTTATAGGAAAAATTATGCCACAATCAACAAGAGATGAAATTTTATTCACATATGCAACACTAATTCAACCAGAATTAATAAAAACCGCTTGGGGATGGAATGATTTATTAACTACGTTTGGTCTTGACGCTGTTGGTCTTGGCGTTGGCGCTGGCATTGGTGCAACAACAGGAACCGGCGCATTGATTGGAGCCGTATCTGTGGGTTCTGGTGGCACCATTCCAATAGTAATAGGTGCCGCATTACTTATCGGTGGATTAGGATATGGTATATATAATTTATACAAACTAACGGATGAGAATCTTGAAAGTTTAATTTCTCGGTTGGGAGCGCTAGATGGCAATCAAAAAGCACAACCATATATAAATGGTTTAATTAAAGACCTAGAGGCTCACAAAAGAAGTATGGATGGCATGGCTCTTGTTACCGGCACTGATGAAGAAAAGGCACAGCAATTAGTGTCTCAGTTAAAATTAATAGGTGGGGTTGTAGAGTACTTAAAAACTAAACTACAAAGAGAGTGGCCGGGGATTAAAGAAAATCTTACGGATTGGGGAAGAGACCCTGCTGAGGCCGAAGTTGCAATAAATAAAACAATTCCCGCTATTGAAGCGGAATACAAAAAACTATCTCAACAATTACAAGAAAATACTAAAAAAGTAATTCAAGAATACTCTGCAAAATCTGGGCAAAATTATATCAATATAGCTAATGAGATTGTTGAATTATATAATAAAATTACAGGCTTAAATGGCAACAAACCTCCTCAGTTTGATAACCCCACAGAAGATTATGCGTGGAAACTGGTACAAATAATAATCGGCAAAGATGAGAGCAAATCTGTAACCCAAGATGAGTTAAAACAAGGGGCGGCGTCATTACTATCTCTCAAAACAGCCTTGCAACAGGCCATAGATTATCTTTCCAAAAAGCCTTCTGCAAAAACTTCAGCAAACAAACCGCCGATTTCCAAAAGGGCCTTGGTGTTGTCGGATGGCAAACGATTTGGTCCAACTGTGCCTGGTGTGGGAAAACAAAGAATATCGGCCAGAAATCCAACCGTGGAGTCGATACAGAAATTAATAAATGCTTTTAGACAATATATTCCGGATAGAGGTGTTTTGGACACAGATGGGATTTTTGGCCCAAAATCAGCGGAGTCTCTCAATGCTTTAATGGCAAACCTTCCTCAGATTGCAGATTCTATAAGCAAACAGGTTGCCGTAACCGGAAGAGACGCGCTTAATTACAAAGAATTAAGCAAAAATCAAGACAAATTAGAAGGCATAAATCAGGCTTTATCAGATGTATATAAGACGTTGGTTGCACAGGCGCCTGGGGAAGAAAAAGATAAGCCTACAGAAGAGGCCAAAACACAAAGAGAGCCGGTTGGCCAATGCAAATGGGACGTCGGTGGTAATCTTGATGATAACGAAATAGAATCTTGCCTTAGGGCCATTGTGGTTCAGGAAGAGGGCAGAGAGAGAATGGACGCAAGTCGCTGGCTAAAACAATATAATTATTCTACATCTAAAGAAAGGGCAGAGGTTGTTAGAAGCCAGTTATCAAAAGCCGACGGAACGCTTCCAGAAGATTGGACAAATCAAGTAAAAAAATTAGTATGGGATATTAAGAAAGTGCACCCAACTCAGCCTGGCCCAGGTCAATTTGACTTCAGCGGCATCTAATAGGAGAAAACATGAGTTTTGAAAAATCAGAGGTAATGCGGGAGTTCTTTAAAATAATGTCAGAACAAGAAACTCCGGCAAAAAATCCTTATCAAGAAGACAAAAAAGTTATAGAGGAAAAACGAGAGTTTCCAAAAGAAGATATTGTGGAAAAAGCTCATCCAGAAGCGGTATATGTTGCTGAATCTCGTGGCGATGGTGGACTAGTAGAAAATCAAAATGAGCAGCACGAAAAAATGATGTCAGTAATTAATAAAATGCCTACTGGTAATTTGTTAGGAACATATGCATCCACTGTTGATTCGTTGGTTAAACTGGCCAATCTTTGTGATGAAGCAGGAGACACTGAGTCTGCTGACAAATTAACTGATGCTGCCAAGAAAGTTTTGGCGCTAATGGACGTGCTCCCTTTTGATAGCGGCACTCGTGTGCAAGATGGCGAGGTAAGCCCGTTGTATAAAGAGGCCGCTACTATTTTGGGATTAGGTAAATGGATTTTTAATTTTGCTGCCGGGGATGGGATTAAGCTTGCAAAAGCCATTGGTTCTAAGATGGGAGAGGTTGGCATTGATGTTATGTCAGGATTAGGAAAAGTATGGAAAGCATTGAAAGGCGAAAAAGTTGTGGCCACAAAAGCTGGCGAAGTATCAAAAGATGTTGGTAAAATTTTCTCAGAAACCAGTACAAAAACAAAAGATGCTGTCAGGGCAGTGGCTGATTCTATTAAAAATGAAATTGAAGAAACTAATAAAATTTTTAATAGATTACAGGAAGTAATGGAAAGAGCAAAACAGGCAACAAAAGACACAAAGATAATTACACAAATAGATAGCGATTTGCAATTATTAGAGAATATTAAGAAAATGCCGGCATCAGAGGCAAAAGAAAGCCTTAATTCTTTAAAACACTATTCTCCTGCGGTAACCGGCATTAGTTCTGCTTCCCACGCTCTTGAAGCTCAAGAGCGGCTAACTAAAGTACAATCTATTCAACAACAGATTGTAAACAGTCAAAGCAAAAACCTGAGTAATGATAAAGAATTTTTTAAAGAATATTTGAGTCTTCATAAAGGCGGAGACAATAATTCTTTAGGCGTCTGGCTTTTGAACCCAGAAAACACAAAGAAAGTAACTTATTTGATGAATAACCCTTTCCGTAACAAAAAACTTGTAGATATTTTGGAAAAAGGAGAGATTCCTTTAAGCAATAGGTTGCTTGGTGTAACTGTAGAACAACAAGCTAAAAGAATAGGCGTTCCTGTTGTTGCAATAACAGGAGCGTCGGCTGTGGCCGCTATTTCTATTTATGGTTGGTTTGACAAAAATGATCCTCAAAATAATATTTCGGAAATTGAAAATGAAATTAAAAATCCTTTAAATCAAGTCAGAGCCTACGGCCCAGGAAAAAATATTATAGGCAGGGTTAAAACTTCAATGGACGATATTATAAATTTAGAAAAAATGGCAGATGAGAGCTTGGAAAATAATCCTCAGCTTCTCACAAAATATATTTCTGGCATGGCCGAACAACTTAAAATATTGGTTGATGAAATAAACCAATGGAACTTGGTAGAAGACAGTGCGGAAGATAAAGAAATTGCCAAGCAAACCAAACAGCAGATAATTGAGTTTTTGACCAGAAGAGTGCAGTCTTTTAATGAACTTGCTGGTATAATGGGCATTCCTATGACACAAATGCCTAGGGCTAACACCACCGAAAGTAAAGCAGACGACAATATATCAAAGGTCCAGGAGTTCATAAAGGTGCCCGTAACTGGTGTTTTAGACCAAGCGACAATAAAGTCACTTCAGGCGCTAGAACAGAATTTTAACAAACAATCAGAAGACAATAGATTTACTGGTCTTTTTGTTAATCCTGCGACTAATTATGTTATTAGTTACAATGAGTTAACTGATGCTAATAATTTAATTAAAAAATACTAAAATCTACTAATATTTTTGTATATAAATGATATTCTCTGAGATTTAAACTATGTTTTTATCCGAGAATTTTTCTAAAAATAATTCTTTGGAGGAATTAAAATGGCTCTTTTTCCATTAAATCCAGGCATTCAGCCGATAGGAATGTTCGACATTCTAAATACAGACGCTTCAAGTATTTTAGGCGGAGAGGTAATGACCTTAGCAAGTACATCGATTACCAACACTTCGACCGAAACTGCAGCATCCGACGTATTCGACGGTTATATTGCAACTGGCGTTGATACTGGCACGACAACTCGAACCCGTCTAGTCGCACGTATTGCTTCTACAAGTTATCAAGGTACACCGTATTATTACGCATTTTATCTAGCTGACGAAGGCACAGCCGGCTATGGCGTATTGGTTGGTACCGTAATTGGTTCCAGTACCGGTTTAGTAACTGGTTCTGGCGCATCAACGGCAACTAATGTTGGTCCTAGCTCGTTGGCAGGCAGCGGCAAAGTTACCCTGTGGAATCAACCTGGTCTTTATGCAATTACTTTAGATGCAGTTGACCATAGCGCCACTCTTACTTCAGCAATTGTTGCACCTACTACGGCTTCAGGCGCATTTGATACGCCTCTACCAGGCGCTATTCTTGGTATTAATGCTACCGGTCTATTGTGCCGATATGTTTCTGGCCCAATCGTTGCTCAATTCGTTGAGTTGACTGGCAGCGGCGGCAGGGTTCAAACCAATGCACGTATATTTGGTGGAGCACCAACCACTTCACAGTTTGACCGCGTGGTTATTCAGTGGGCAGGCGCAGGATACAGAACAATTAGTTAATAGTTAATTTAATCTCAGGGCCGGGTTTAATCCCGGCCCGAGATTCGTTTTTGTTTTACAAAATATTAAAATCTACTAATATTTTTGTATATATGTAAGCAATTATTCTATGATTTAAACTATGTTTTTATCTGAGAATTTTTAAAAATAATCCTTTGGAGGAATTATTATGGCACTTTTTCCATTAAGTCCTGGCGTTCAACCGTTAGGACAATTTGATCTTTTAGATACAGACGCCTCAAGTATTTTGGGCGGAGAAGTAATGACTTTAGGTCCAGCTTCTATTACCAACACCTCGTCTGAAACTGCAGCCGCCGACGTATTCGACGGTTATATTGCAACTGGCGTTGATACTGGCACGACAACTCGTCAACGAGTATATGCCCGTATCGCCTCTTCAGGCTATCAAGGTTCACCGTATTATTACGCATTTTATCTAGCTGATGATGGTGTCGCAGGATACGGAACATTGTTTGGTTCAGTTGTTGGTGGAAATACCGGACTTATGACCGGAAAGGGTAATTCTACATCGACCTCGGTTGGTCCCAGCTCTTTGTCTGGTTCTGGCAAGGTTACCCTGTGGAACCAACCTGGTCTTTATGCAATTACTTTAGATGCAGTTGATCACACCAATACCACTGTAGCAGTTGTTTTGCCAACTACCAGCAGCGGCGCATTTGATACGCCTGCTCCTGGCGGCCTTCTTGGTATTAATGCCAGCGGTCTATTGGAAAGATGGCACTCCGGACCAGCAGTTGCTCAATTCGTTGAGTTGACGAGCAGCCGCGGAATGGTTCAAACCAATGCACGTATATTTGGTGGGGCACCAACTACTACATCGTTTGACCGTGTAGTTATTCAGTGGGCAGGCGCAGGATACAGAACAATTAGTTAATAGTTAATTTAATCTCGGGGCCGGGTTTAATCCCGGCCCCAGAGGTTTACCGAATGTTTTTAAATTTGTTGTGAGTCGGTTGGCAATAGCCAACAAATTTAAAAAATCATCTATTAGGTCTAGGACGGGAAAATATACGACTAGATACCGAAATAGAAATTCCTATGGAGGAAATAATATGTCACTTTTTAATAGTCATGGTGAATTGAATGCTTCTAACGATCGTGATGCGCTAGCACAGATTGTAAAGTATGCATCAATTATCCAAAACAATCAGTCAGCCAATCAAGGTCTTGCAGGTAGCCCTTCTTTTACAGAAGAGCAAAAAGACGAATTGGTTCGCCGCGCGTTGATGACCAGCGAAGGCAAGATTGCTCTAGGTCAAGCAATGGCAAACCCAATTCGTAGGAACTTAGACTATCAAGGCGTTGGTCGTAGAGTTCTGGTTGTGGACCCACTTCCACAAGGCGCATTGCCTGTTTACGACCGTGATATCGATGTAGCAGCCGTTGTTGTGTCAAGTAACGGTTCTGCTCCTGAATCACGCGTGTTCTCAGACCGCGTTACCGTTCCGGACTTCGAAATTGTTTCGAATCCAACAGTGCGCATCGCCGAAGTTAAGCGTCGAAGATTCAACGTCATCGACCGTGCCCAGCAAAAAGCACGCCAGGAAATCCAGGCCCAAGAAGATGCCAACATCTTTGCGGCTTTGGACTATGCTGGTGACGTATCATTGGGTGGGGAAAATACCGCTCAAGATATCGCTGACGCAGGCCTTTTGAAGCGCAACTTGGCCAGTGTTAAAGTTCAAGTTGACCGTTGGGACTTAGTCACGACCAAGTTCCTTATGAATATCATTGAGTTCAATGATATCTTGAATTGGACCTCATTCGGTGGAACATCTGCCGGTGAAATCGACATGGTAAGCCAACGCGAAATTCTCCAGACCGGTCTCTTCGCACATCTTTGGGGCGCAGACATTATCGTAAGTAAGGTTGTGCCAGTTGGTAGCGTGTACGGCGTTGCTGATCCAGAGTTCGTTGGCGTAATGCCGATCAGACAAGATATCGAAGTGTTGCCGGCAGACGAGCCTAAACAATTGAAGCTCGGTTGGGTAGTAAACGAGATAATTGGTGTGGGTATCGTAAATCCACGCGGCGTATGCACTGGCCGCAAGTCAGTAGCAAACGGGTAATCAGTTGATTTAATTAAGTTTTCTAATAAAATAGAATAGCATCAAGGGCGTCTTTATGACGCCCTTTTTGTTTTGTAAGCTCACATGGCACATCTGTTGTTTTTACAGAATAAAGAACATATATTTCCATTTTTACAAAATCTATCAATAATTTAACCATTATATGTGGGTGAGATGTGCCTAACGACCCTTCTATTGGAGATTAAATGAATTATATAAAAAGATTTGATCCGGACACAATATCTAATGACGTGTTATTGGATGAGCTTAAAAAATTATCTGAGACATTGAGAAAAACGCCAAGCAAAAAAGACATGAAGGATTTTGGAGACAACATAACAAAAAGATACTGGCTATACAGGGAAAGATTTGGAAGTCTTCAGAACGCCCAGAAGTTGATTGGATTGACCATAAATCTTGGAGGATTTCAGTTGGAGTATTCCGATAAGGAATTGTTAGACGAAATATTAAATATAAAAAATAAAGTAGGGCATACTCCAACACAGGACGAAATAGACAAACACGGAAAATATCCAATAGGTGCGTATAAAAGACATTTTGGAACTTATAATAAATCATTGCATCTTATTGGTATTGACCCAAATATACAATTCGGCATTTCGGCTGAGGAAATTAAAAATGATATATTGAGAGTGTCAAAAGCATTGGGCAGAACACCAAAGTCAGAAGAGTTCACGCTAATGTCAAAAACAGTATGTTCCATGACTGCTTGTGCAAAGATATCTGGCGGGATTAGTTGGAATAACACGCTTAAAAAGTGTGGCCTAGTTATTCTAAACAATAAAAATATAACTGACGATGAACTAAAACAAGAAATTATAAGAGTTGGGGATAAAGTAAATAGGGTTCCTGGGTATTATGATATGGTACACTTTGGAAATTTTAGCCCCGTAACATACGCGATTCATTTTGGTAGTTATATAAAAGCGCTAGATTATTTTGGATTCGATTATATTCCTCCGGAAAGTCAGCTTAATAATCAACGAACAAAGGGTAAAGATGGTACATTGTATAAATCGAAATTTGAATCGAGCGTTGCCAATGTATTATTGGAATTTAAAAAAGACGGCATCATTAAAGATTATCAATATGAAAAAAGGGTTTGCGAAGAAAGGCAATGGACTTGCGATTTTTATATAGACTGTTGCGACAAAAAAATATGGCTAGAGGCAGATGGCATGGGCAAAAATAGGCCAGATAGATATGACGAAGAAAATGAAAAAATACAATATTATAAGGACAACTTATTTGACTACCGGATTTTAGTGTATAATATAAAAAGAATAGAGAAAGAAATATACAATCTATTATTTTGAGGAATATATGCCAGAATTATGTAAAATATGCAATAAAACATTCTCTCGTTTAATGCTGCATTTTAGATTACATCACCCAGACCAATATGAACAGGAATGTGTGAGGGCAATGGATTTGTTCAAATCAGGCTTAACTTTGCGAGAAATTGTATCAAGCGGGAAAACATGCTGGAAATTTGGCGCCGCTCTGAATAATATGTTAAAAGAAAATGGCATAGATACCGGCAAAAGCAGAATTAAAAGAATAAAAAACACAGTAAATAATAAAATACAAATATCCAAAGGAAACATAATGACCAGCAATACCATTCCCGCCCCATACGATTCTGCCAACTCATCTAACCCTTGGCTTTTAAATAAACCATCCCATCCTCCTTTAAAAGACACCAAAGGAAACCCGTTAACCGCAGAATATATATGGGGAAAATCTGGACAAGACCGAATTGATTTATTGAATTGGGTGTTTTCTTATTACCGTGCCAAAGGATATCCGCTCCCAATTCTTTCAGACAGTGAGCTTCAGTCCGAATACGATAAATTAAAATCTAAAAATCCCTCCTGTGTAATTACCAATGGAACAATTATCAACTCAAACGCGACCGGTTTGAATATAGCCAAGCATTTTACTGGTCCATTATTTTTAAATGCCAAAGGTGGCAAAAAAACCAAATCTTGTATGGAAGTTTTTAATGATGACGAATCTTTTAAGAAAGTTTTGCGAAACAGAATGGGTTGGGCAAAATCAAAAGAAGACGGAACAGACAGGCCATACGTTTTTGCTATTGATGATGACATGATTACTCAAGGAATGCGTTCAAGCGGATTAGCATACAGCGTTAGTCATTTTAAGCCAATGATAGCCAAATATATTTATTCCAAGTATAATGTTAAAAAGACGATAGATTATAGCTCTGGATGGGGAGCGCGCTGTGTTGCCGCGTTGAGTTTAGGAATTGAATATTATGGAATAGACCCGTTAACTAGCGGAAAAATAAACGAAATGATAAAATATTTTAATGGTTTTGGAAAGGCGGTCGACGGGTGTTCTGAAAAACTAGATTATTCTGTGTTTCCGTCTGTTGATTTGAGCTTTTCCAGCCCTCCGTTTTTTGACCTGGAAATATACGCAGAGGATGATAAGCAAAGCAGTCATTACACAAACTACAATGAATGGCTAGAAAAATATTGGACCGAAACTGTTAAAAAATGCTATAATAAGAGTAATTATTTTTCTTTTATGGCTGTTGAGAAAGTTAGTAAGAATAATCTGCTTGATGACATGAAATCCGTGTGTGAAAAAGAAGGCGGAACTTTTGCGGAAGCAATTCCTGTAAAAACCAGCACCAATCATTTGAGCAACAAAAAGACAACCGGACGAGTTTCTAAGAAAACAGAATTCCTTATAGTTTATAAAGTTTGAGACAAAATGTTTAAATACAATAGCAAATATGTTTTGATGTGTATGGCTGGTAAAGGAAATATTCTGGATGACTGGAAGGGGTATGTAAAAAATAAGAAAAATGCTATTTCTTTTGATGCTTCTTTCCGGCCTGATTTTGAAAAAGTAAGTTATTATTATGTTTATGATAAGCCTGAAATTAAATACGACTGGAAGCTAACGCAACTAATTTCTCGATTCGATGACGGTTTTTTTAAATTGCCGGGAAAAGCATATAGAGAACTTAGGGAAACAAAAAATTATTATGATAAACGAATAGAGATTAGAGACTACAAACAAGAAGATACCTTGGATTTGATAAAAAGATGGGATGCACATTCTGGGGCCAAATATAATTGGCAGCGGCATTCCGGTCGAGATAGTTGGTTTTTTAAGCGGTGGTATGAGGAAGAGAAAGACAATTTAATTTCCAGATTTTATTATTTGAGTGGTGTGATGATGGGATATTGTGTTTTACATAAGGCAGAAGAAAATAGTTATGAATATTTAATACGCAAAACTGATATCTCTATGGGGAGAAATACTTGTTTGTATTGCGATTACAAAACATTTGAAAGCATTCATTTGCCTGGCCAGCAATTTTATGTTAATTGGGGCGGCTCTTCCGGAAAGCTATTGAAATATAAAGAAAAATTTGGTATTCACGAAGAAACTCCTGTTTATTTTTATAGTGTTAAAAAATGACCGACAAGGAACAATGCATCCAACTAAAAACCTTCTTTGGTTTTGAGAATCTTCATTTTTATTGTGGCAAATATGGCCGTTTTCACTGCAAGTTTATATCTGACCCTAATAATTTTGACTCAGAAGATTTATTAGATTTGAAATTCATATTGTCTTCCCTGAATCTACAGCAGGGAAGTATCTATTTTGACGATTTAAACAAAGAGTGCCTCGCGCAAGATCTTAAGCTACAGTATTTAATGTTCAAGCTCGCCCTCCTATAAATTCCATAATATATAATAGTTATCCGGCCATAAAAACAATTTCTATCAATATTTTTATATCTAATTGAGTGCTGCTTGGAGGCTATTTTGACTCTTAAAAACGAAATTGATTTTTTTAAAAAAGTAGAGATTTCTAGTACTGAATTCGACTCCTCTGTTAAGTGGGCCTTTAATTCTACATCACTTTCTATTTTTGTAGAATCTAATAATGCAAATGATATAATTGAATATTCGTTTTCTGGCCACGTTGTTCATGGGGAAATAAATCCAGCTTTTTTCAAAGGTATATTTTTTGATAATAGACAGCGCAATGTAATATTTTTAAGAAGAAAGTCGCCGGGACAAAGTGTTGTTGTGAGAGTTGAGGCCTGGAACTGTTAAACAGGAGAGAATAAAGAATGTCATATTTTTTTGGTTTCCCAGATCAAAAATTTTTAAACGCTAATTGCGACAACAGTGTTTTGGTTGGGGATTGTGTATATATAATATCGTTTATGGACTCTGTGTATACGGTAGGAAGGGCAGACATGAGGCATGTTTCCAAACTGCCGACAGTAGGAATAGTAGTGACAAAAGAGTCTAGCACAAAATGTGTTGTTCAATTATCTGGATTAATAGAGGGGATTTATTCTGGATTGTTAATCGGCAAGTCTGTATTTGTGGGGCTTGATGGACAAATAACCCAAAGCTCTTTAAGAGATGCTGATAACGATATTTTTTTGCAGATTATAGGAAGCGGGATCAGCCCAAACTCTATTCTGTTGTCTGTGCAGTTTAATCTTACAAAAATATTGTCTTAGGAGTAAAGAATGAAAGAAAAGAAAGCGATAAAGAAAACAAGTCAAGTAGACCATGCTATAGACTTTGTTGTGAAAATTTCAGAGATAGAGGCTTTAAAGTTTGGAAAGATGGATGCCGAAATTAGAAATGCCATGCAGGCAATACAAATATCACATTATAAAAAGAAAGAGCTAAAAGCAGAATATGATATAAAATGCAAACAAGAGGATGATAGTGTGGCAGAGTTTAATGCTATAATCAACAGACTTAAGCCGGAATACGACAAACTAATCGAAGAGTTTGTGAAAAAATATAATATTAAAGACAAAAATCGACTCTCTATAGATCCAGACACTGGAATTATTAGAGAAATAGATTAAAATCACTTAGGAGGCTTTTATGACCGAGAGAAAACCACTTTTTATGAACGACACTGAAGGATATTCGGAAGAAATGTCTATCACCGACAGTATGGTCCTTGGAGGCCTTACTATGGGCGGCGATATTGCTCTGGATGGATATAAAGTCACTGGCTCTAGTCTTGGGCCATTTAACTCTGGGGATTTGGTTCCCAAAGACTATGTAGATGATGCCATTTCGTTAGGAATAACGGAGGCTCCCAAGGTAGAAAACACTTTGGTTGTTTTAGAGGCTATTTCTGTTGGAGACCCGGTATATTTTACCAGCACGAATAATAATATTGGAAAAGGAGACACAACTGATTTAAAATCTAAAATAATTGGTGTTGCTCGTACAGCGCAAGCTACTCCAGGACTTACTTGTGAGATTGTTACTGCCGGCCCATGTGTCGGGTGTTTGGTTGGAGCTATCGCCGGAACGGCATACTTTCTTCAAACAGGTGGAGGCGTTGGGACGGCGATACCAGGAAGCAGCAAACGTGTTATTCAGGTAGGCATATCAATTAATGCTACTGATCTTTTTGTTCGCATAATAGACTTGGGCAAAAAAGCATAATTGTGTTGTGTAAATATTTTATAAAATTTACTATTCTTAAAATTAGATTATAATAAATTTCTCAATATAATCAATAATCTACAATCTTATTATTTCTATCAATATTTTTCTTTCTTATTGTGGGAAACGTCTATCTTTATTAGGAGGATATCTATGTCTTCACCAAGTTTTTTTGCCCTAGTTTCGGTTGTAACTACCGATTTTGATGATTGCTCATACAGTTGGAATTTTATAAGCCAAGGCATAATGATGCTAAACACTAGTGCCACCGGTATTGTTATACAATATTCGTTTGATGGCGGAACGACAGTTCACGGAGAGCTAAGTCCAGATGACTCCTCGTCTGGTGTTGTTTTTGATAACAGACATGAATGCGCAATCAAGTTCAGGTTAAAAACCGCATCTTCGCCTGGAACGGCCAGAATTGAAGCCTGGGGAAATTAAAAAATAAAAATTAGGAGAGATTCATGTCAGGTTTTATTCCATCAACTAATGCACTAATAGCCATATTGGGCGGATATTATGCCGTTGCCGCTGATGTTACTACAAGTTTAGCCCAGCAAAGTACTTGGAACGCGACTGTTCGTGCTGCACTAGATGGCTATGCTTCTTTAGCAGGTAACAATACACTTACTGGTATAAATCATTTTACCAGGGATGTCGGATTCACGAAAGACATAAATTGTCCTCCATTAAAAACTGCTTTGGACGGATATCAAACCCAAATAGATGGTATTAATAATGTATCTCTTGTTGCTCATAACGTTTTTACCGCTATGAACGATTTCGATGCTGGCATTACTGTCGGTGGTAATATAGCAAACGTTGTATTAGACGCGGCTTTGGATGGATATCAAGCTCAAATTGATGGTATTAGTGCGGTTTCATTAATAGCCGACCAGACGTTTACTGGCATAAATAACTTCAGTAGAGATGTTGGATTTGCTAAGGACATCAACTGCCCTCCGCTGAAAACAGCTTTGGATGGTTACGCTTTAGATTCCTTAGTGGATGCGCGTTTTATAGAAAATGTAACACAGTCTCAAAATTTAAGAGACGCTGCTGACGGATATGGAAGAAACTTTGTGGCCCAATCTACTTGGAATACTACCGTATTAAAAGATTTGGATGGTTATCAATCATTAATAGACTCTTTGGAAAATATAAATACACAGCAAACCATTTGGAACACTACCGTTCGTTTTAGTTTAGATGGTTATGCTTTAGATTCTTTAGTAGACTCTAATTTTGTAGAAAACGTAACTCAAGCACAGAATCTAAGAAATGCCGCTGATGGTTACGGAAGAAACTTTACAGCACAAACTACTTGGAACACTACTGTATTAAAAGATTTGGATGGCTATGCTCTAGATTCCTTAGTAGATTCTAATTTTACAGAAAACGTAACTCAAGCGCAGAATCTAAGAAATGCTGCTGACGGCTATGGAAGAAACTTTGCAGCACAAACTACTTGGAACACTACTGTATTAAAAGATTTGGATGGTTATGCTTTAGATTCAGTAGAAGACGCTAGATTTATAGAAAACGTAACTCAAGCGCAGAATCTAAGAAATGCGGCAGATGGTTATGGAAGAAACTTTACAGCACAAACTACCTGGAATACTACCGTATTAAAAGATTTAGATGGCTATGCTCTTTCTTCATCATCGGTTTCTCTTTCTGCAAATAATGATTTTGCGGGAAATAATACATTTGATGGTTACGTTATATTTAATAAGCCAATAGCGTTTGATCAAGTTTCTATTTCTTCTGAATACTATTGTGATGGTAGCGCTACTCTTATTTTGTGCAATACAACTAGCGCTTCATTTTCGGTTTTTCTCCCGTCGGCTGTTAATTTAGATAAGAAGGTTATTATAGTTAAGGATGTGTCTGGTACCGCAGGGGCTAAGCCTATCACAGTTGATGTATCGGTTTCGAGCCAGACAATAGACGGAGATAGCACGTTTGTGATATCTGGTGCATATAACGCTGTATGGTTCGTCGCAGCAAGCAATAATTGGTTTAAGATATAAAAGGGTGAAATATGAGATATTGTAAATGGTGCGGGTTAGGGTTTGAATGTATAAGAACAACCAAGGTATTTTGCAGTGTGAAGTGCATTTGTGCAGAATATTATGAAGAAAATAAAGAAAAAATTGCAGAAAAACAAAAAGAATATAAAAAAGAAAATTCAGAGAAAATTGCGGAACAAAAAAAAGAATATAATAAAGCAAATGCAGAAAAAATTGCAGAATATCAAAAAGAATATAGAAAAGAATATAAAAAAGCACACCCAGAGAAATGCAGAGCAAATTGCAGGAAACGTCGGGCTATGAAACTAGAGGTTAATGAAAACTACACAAAACAGGACGAACAATTTACATATAATCTATTTAATAATAAGTGTTTCAACTGTGGCAGTATAGAAAATTTATGCATAGATCATATTTACCCTCTTTCTCTAGGAAATCCATTAACTAGGACAAATGCCTGTGTGCTATGTAAATTGTGTAATTCTTCTAAACATAACAGTCTTCCAGAGGATTTTTATGATATAGATAAGTTAGTTGATTTAATATTTTTAGTTAAGACAATTAATTAAACGGAGTAAATAATATGACATTTTTAACATCATACGTAGGAAAACAATTCAAAGTTTCTACAATAGACATACAGCCTTCTGTGGCACCAACACTAATTGACGGTTATGCTCAACTCTGGGCAGAAATAGATGCCGACAAACACGTAGACGTTTATCTAGTTGATAGACATGACGCAACAAATGACTATGCTGCTATATCTTCGCACTTTGTGGGAATGTATATTTCTGCTTCAGCACCAACCACAGTAGCTAATAGCGCATTTGCCAAAGCCGCAGGCACTACTTCTGCTGGAACAGCACATGGAGAATGGACAGTGGCAGCAACCAACAGAATAACTTGGAATGGTACTATTTCTATTGTCGCACAAGTAGGTGTTACTGCCAGTATATCAAATACCAATGCAAATAGAACTGTTGGTATGGCGATTTATCAAGATGGAGTTCAACTAGACAAGTCTTTGGTGTTTAATACACATACACAAACAGGCTCTCTTGCTTGTGCAACACAGGCAATAGTTACGCTTGCTCCTGGAGGTTATATAGAACTTT
>Ga0315284_10005392_pt1 | contig 18144 bp, 13 predicted proteins | sample YL17G09_16_MG_FD_203696 | JGI IMG/M metagenome (GOLD analysis project Ga0315284, IMG submission 203696) | Sediment microbial communities from Yellowstone Lake, YNP, Wyoming, USA - YL17G09_16 | ecosystem: Environmental > Aquatic > Freshwater > Lake > Sediment | place: USA: Wyoming | collected...
ATTCCGATGGATGTCGGCCGTCGATTCCGATCACTACTCAATAAGTGGCCGACATCGTTCGGAATCGCTGGCCGACTTGCTCCAGATTCGGTGGCCGACATGGATCGGAATCACTGGCCGACTTGTGCCATATTATGCAGAAAAAGCTCTACGGGCTTCTGATGCTGTTGTACATATCCTAGTAAATAAATCAGATATAGGATATGCGAGCGGAACAGGATTTATGATATCAGACGACTTACTAGTTACAAATCATCACGTCATTTCTTCTCGTCGAGAGGCTCTCGCGGCTGAATTCACTTTTCGTTATCAATTAGATATTAATGGAATTGAAATTACACCAGTTCCAGTAAAAAGCCATTCGGAGGGTATTTTTTATACCAATCCAGAACTAGATTTTACAATTGTTCAATTATATGGAAATCCTGGTGAAAAGTTTGGGTCATTAAAGTTGAAAGAAGGTCCAATCTCATTAGATCAACGGGTAAATATTATCCAACATCCTGGTGGGCACCCTAAAAAGATATCTATCCAGAATAATTTTGTTGCATATGTAGATAATACCATCATACAATACTACACAAGTACAATGCCAGGCTCCTCTGGGTCACCCGTTATGAATGATGAATTTCAAGTAATAGCAATTCACCATAGTGGTGGAATGGTTGAAGAACCTCGTACTAAGAGACGGTTTCTACGAAATGAAGGCACGCCAATTACAGCAATACTATCAGATCTGAGAAATAACGAATCCTTGATATTCTCAAAAATAAACCCTCTGTTATGAATTTAAACCTGAAGGAGTGTTTATGGAAAAGCGCAAGATGATAATAAATGGAGCAGATGTTGATGCTTTTGATGGTAGCGTTTTAGAAATCATCAATCCAGCTAACGGGGAAATCGTCTCCACGATTCCAGATGCAGATGTTCAAGATGTAAATTCTGCGGTTCAGGCTGCCTTGTCTGGTTTCTCAATATGGCGAAGAACACCAGCCAAGACCAGATCGAATGTATTGCATAAAGCAGCGGATTTGATGCGGAAACGCATTGATGAGATCGCAATTACTATTACATCAGAGATGGGAAAACCTTATAAACGCGCAAAGTCTGAGGTCAGTGGTTCTGCAGAGCTCTACGATTATTTTGCAGAAGAGGGCATCAGGCTCTCAGGGGATATTCCACAAATAAATCATTCGAATGAGCAAGTATTAGTCTTCAAAGAACCCGTGGGGGTAGTAGGTGCAATTACTCCATCAAATTATCCAATCGCTTTATTAACATGGAAGCTAGGGGCGGCATTAGCCTGCGGGTGTAGTGTTATAGCAAAGCCGGATGAACATTCACCATCTGCTGCCTTGTTTCTTGGAAAAGTGTTCTTAGAAGCAGGATTACCTAACGGTGTTTTTAATATAATTACTGGGACAGGTAGAAAGGCTGGCAGCATTCTTGTTGCTCACCCGGAAGTTAGAAAAATTGCCTTTACCGGTAGCACCGAAATTGGACAAGAGGTTGCTGCAAGCGCATCTAGGACTTGCAAGCGAGTATCACTGGAACTTGGTGGGCAATGTCCCGCAATAGTAATGGGTGATGTAATCATAGATGATATGTTGAGCGAGTTTGTTGAACAAACCTACAACAATTCTGGACAATATTGCTATCGTATCAACCGCGCATATGTTCATGCGGATGTATATAATGAATTTATTGAAAAACTAACAAAAGCTGTATCAAAGCTAAAAGTAGGTCAAGGACAGGATCCTGAAACAGATTTGGGGCCACTAGTGCATCAGGGAATCATGGATGGAGTGTTATGTCACATTGAAGATGCTATCAAGAAGGGTGCGCGAATACGTTTTGGTGGGTCACGCTTAGTTAAAGGTGATTATCAATATGGATTCTTTATTGAACCGACGATCATCGAAGATGCAAACCATACAATGCTATTAATGCAAGAGGAGACATTTGGTCCAGTCCTAGGAATTCAAAAGATATATTCACTACGCGAAGGTATAGACTTGGCTAATGATTCCCGTTACGGTTTGGCTGCGTATGTGTTTACTCGAGATGGATCTTTAGGTTTACAGGCCTCACGCGAAATAGAATCTGGGTCTGTATGGGTAAATCATATACATAAGGCATACGAAGTAGCTCCGTTCGGTGGCATGAAGCAAAGTGGATATGGTAGGGAGAAATCAAAATATGGATTGGATGAATATCTAGAACTAAAGGCTGTTTATCTATCTTTGCCAAATATCGAATAAACCTTTTAGAATTGGGATGGATAGTTACACATGTCACAAATATTCATCCAAAAATATCTACGTATCAATTTGGTTCTTATAGGCATTGAGATTGGGGTTGTTGGGGCATGAGTATTGACAATATTAATCACTTAAGAATGCTTGGCGATCAAGCATTTATACAAAATGATTATCGCGAGGCACTTCAATTTTATCTATCAGCCGGGAAAAATGTTGTTAATATGCTTTGGAATATACAAACAGGCCAAAAAGTTCGCTCTCTTTACGCATATGATATTAATGGCGATAGGATGGACGAAGTTATTATCGGGTCAGAAGATTGTAAAATATATGTTGTTTCAGACGAAGGAAAAGAAATATGGAACTATAAAACGGGTGGATGGGTAATGGGTGTTGGAGCAATTGATATTGATCAAGATAACTGTGTTGAGGTTATAGCTGGATCAGATAAAGTTTATATATTTGACAATTTCGGAAACATAAAATCTACATTTGACACTCCAGATAGTGTATCAAGTCTATGGGTTGGGGTGATAAAGGGAAATATTGGTCCTGTCTTATTGACTGGACATGATAATGGAACAGTAAATGTATGGAATGCAAATGGTGTACTTATATGGAGATACAAAACACCTAGAAGGGTAATTTGTCTTCTTGCAGATGATATTAACGGCGATGGGAAATCTGAAGTAGTGATTGGATCAGAAGATCACCGCGTGTATATAATTGATGAAAATGGGAACTTGTTAGATATTTTCCAGGTAAATCACTGGATTTTCAATGTCGATACTTGTGATATCGGGGAGGAAAGACTTCGAAGATTGTTTATCGGGGTTTTTGAAGGGGATGTTCATATTTACAAGCATTACAAAGAGCACGATAGTAGAACACTTAGGGTAAAACAGCATGGAATCTTGAGTCTAGCAGTAGAACGTTTACTGCCTAACCAGGAAGAACCACAAATCATTATTGGTTCATCTGATCGGAATGTTTCTGTGGTCGATCTCCATGGTAATTTATTATGGCGTTTTGAAGTTGGTTATGGTCATCGAGTATTAATAGCCAAAGCAATCCCTGGAGAAGATCCGACTGTTAAGATCATAGTTGGAGCTGAACTAGGCGGAGCTTATGCGTATAATATACGTTTAATTCCTGGACTTGTAGACTCAATACACAAAACATTCGAGTTGTTAGGTATTCGTAGCTTAATTGCGCTCAACCTTCCGATCGAGTTGGGAAATTTACTGCGTACATTTGTTGCTCTTGATCCAATTGTACATGAAGCCAATATTACAAATCTTCGACTGGCTATCCAAAGATCTCAGCTTGAGGATGCGATCTTTCTTGGGATGGAATTATGGTGGAACAAATTGGAATTTCGTTGGTCTTACGAGACAGGGGGGAGAATTTATGCACTCTCTGCAAGTGACCTGAAAAAAGATGGTCATGTTGCAATACTCGTAGGATCGGAAGATGGTAATTTACACGCGCTTGACGCAAATGATGGCCATATGTTATGGAAATTTCAAGCAAAGGGCGGCATTAGAGGTGTCTCTGCTGACTATTTTGACAATGTCTCAACTTTAGCCGAGATTGCTATTGCTTCGGTTGATGGAAATGTGTATTTATTAGATCATAAAGGTTTCCCAATGTGGAATTTTCAGACCGAGAAATGGGGATTATATACCTTTATAAAGGATGTTGATAACGATATCGAAAAGGAGGTAATTGTTGGTTCAGACGATTACGGAATATATGCCTTTAGACGCACTGGGCAGTTGATGTGGCGATTTGGTACCAATGACCGGGTTCGTGCCCTTACAGCTAATGATATTGATAATGATGGATTTTCTGAGATCATTGCAGGATCTGATGATCGATGGGTTTATATCTTAGACCAACATGGGCACTTAAAGCATAAATTTGAAACACCTCACTGGATACTTGTAATACATACTGACGATATTGATCAGGATGGTAAATTTGAAATATTACTTGGTACAGAAGACGGTCATTTATATGTATACGACTTTTTTGGTGTACTGAAATGGAAATTTCGCACAGAACATTGGATAGCTGCATTGGGCACATATTATAATCCGATCAAATCCAGAAAAGAGATCGCGATAGGATCGGCAGATAGATTTATATATGGAGTCGACTCAAATGGTTATCTTCTTTGGCTTTTTGAGACAGGAGCACGTGTTCGCACTTTGTTACCGGTAGCTTTGGATGACAATAACCAGATTGAAATATTTTTCGGTTCCTATGATCAATCTGTATACAGGCTTTCTCTTTATCGCCCTGAAATACTCGACGAACTCCTTAGTGAGATACGATCACTGGTGGTGAAGAGTATACCAGGATCATGGACTTCTATGCTTTCCAGTGATAAAGATTCTCTCCGTGCATTTGCTTGTTTAAACATCTTAGAGAAAGATCTTCTGTTGCGTGCCACTGATGATGATGCGCCAATGGTTAGAGCATCTGCTGGATATTCATTAATAACCTCACAATATTTTGCTGATCCTGTTGTTATAAATACTATTTCTCATTTGCTTTGTGACAACAATGGGAAAGTAAGAACCAGTATTCATTCTATACTAAGTGGATTAGATTCCACTAAAAGAGAAGCGGTTGTGGCCTATTTAAGAAACACATCGGAGATTGTCGCTTCTCCAGAAGCGCGAATACAAAAAATTCAATGTGCAAGAAAATGGATGGCTGATCAACCTTCAATTTTGTTATCTCTATTGGCTGAAATGGTTTCACAGAGTGATCCATGGCTTATTGATGAAATTCGTCGTAGCTGTGAGTTCATCTTATCAAAGCCCAACAAAGGAAAACCTGAGATAACGATCGATTCCACTGCAATTGATCGTCTTTATGAAATGCTGAAACCAATAACCCCTTCTGTTGCGGACCGTTTACGCAAATTATGATATAAACTTAAAATAGGAGAAATAAAATGACTGGGACTATCAAATTAGGCGCGAGTGGATTAATAGTAAGTAGGTTATGTTTAGGCTGTATGAACTTCGGAGAAGCAACTCCTGAAGATGAATCTATTGAAATCCTCAAATCAGCCTATGAAGCAGGTCTGTTTTTTTGGGTTACCGCTGATAGATATGCGAATGGAGTAAGTGAACAAATAATCGGTAAAGCCATTCGTCAAATTGGAGACCGTGACCAAATTGTTGTAGCAACTAAAGTCCGTGGCAAAATGGGGCCTGGTCCTAATGATCAGGGGTTGTCTCGTCGCCATATTATCCAAGCCGTAGATGCAAGTTTACGCCGACTTCAAACGGAATATATTGATCTTTACCAAATGCATCGACCAGATGAAAAAACACCTTTGGAAGAGACTCTTGAAACATTCGACTCTTTAGTTAAAGCCGGTAAAATTCGTTACTACGGTACTAGCACATTTGCCAGTTGGCAAATGGCGGATGTAGAGTGGACTGCTAAGTCTCTTGGTTTTGTCCGGCCGATAAGTGAAGAAGCTGCTTACAATATTCTAGACCGCAGAATCGAAAATGACAGAGCGGGCTTCCTTCGAAAATTCGGATGGGGACTTCTTGCTTGGTCTCCATTAGGAGGGGGACAACTTGCAGGTCGCTACACTAAAGCTAACCTTACTGACTTACCTCAAGGTTCGCGTGTTAGTCTTAATTCACACTTCCAGCAACGCATGAATAAAGAGTCGGTTCTTATTTCAAATAAATTCGTCGGATTGTGCCAAGATGCCTCCTACAATCCGGCTCAAGTTGCTGTTGCATGGCTTCTTCATCAACCCATTGTCACTGCTCCAATTATAGGACCAAGGACAATGGATCATCTAAAATCGATTTTACCCGCAGTGGACTTGAATTTACCCGTAGATTTCCTGGCAAAAATTGACGAGTTGATTCCTCCTGGTACTGCTATTGCAGATTTTCTTAGCCCGAATGTTAGTTGGCAAATCGGACATCTGCCAGGAATCGATCGAACAAGTTGATGGTTAAGCAAGGATATTTCACGATGAATATATTAGAACAACAATATAAGTTTATCCTAACGTCGATTCAATATAAGACAATCCAAAAAGAGTTGTTAGACATTCCTTTTGGTTATGTGATGATTCCTGTTCCAATTGATGTGGGAACAATTCGAAGAGCAATATATCGTTTTTTCGACACCCCGAATAGAGAACTATGGACCTTAAATAAGATTGAATTTCGAATTTTTGAGGCTGGGCCTTACTTGTGGTTAGATATCAAAATTCCTCTTGGAGAAGGAAAGCGTCGTAAAATACGCATTAATGTTGCCGATAAATTCAAACGAGCAGATGATTTTCATCCACAAATGGCTCTTGATATTATCTTGAATGATCCGAGCATTGATTCAAATGTTGAAAACGATATTCGTCAATTTCTATCTAAACGAGAACTTGTGGAAGTTCTTCGATTTCAAAAATCTACAGACCGAATACATCTAGCCCATCAAAATACCGGTTTGACTATTTGCAAGGTATTTTTAGATCTTGTTGATTTCCAACCCACAGGTGTAAACGATGAGAGTCTTATCATACACAAAATGGATTTACAAACAGAAGGAATTCCTCCAGATATAATTGCTTTGAATGAGGTGGCCAACTTTTATCAAAAAAAATATGGATTGACTAGAGAAAAGGATGGTGGGCTTACAACCTATGAAATGGCAGTTAAGAAACTCAACGATTGGAAACGGAAGACTCCACTTTCACTCCTTCCAGATGTTTAAGGTATTTCTATAACTGAGGATAAAGTGATAACCGAGGAGATTTGGTGATGGTGTTCAAATTCATACCCGAGCTTATTTTACCAGACCAAAAAATCCAGAATAATATCCTTCCATTCTTAAGTTTTCCAATAACTAAGTACTGTCCTTTTCGATGCATTTATTGCGGGGAAGGTGGAGAGACAACAGCCAGCTTTGATACAAATGCTACTTTCAAGTTTGTTCAAGAACACGCTAGTTTTGGGTATCAATATGGCATTCGTAAGTTTCGTCTCACGGGTGGTGAACCTACATCACATCCAGATTTTGAGGCGATGACCGAATTCATTTCATCATTTGATGATGCATTTGTTTTAATAAATTCGAATGGAACTAAGATAAACACTCGACGCAATTGGGTTTATAAGCTGAGTAAAAATGTAAAATTTGCCGTTAGTCTAGATACGCTCAAATCAGACTTGTTTGATCATTTTACCAGGACTAAAGGCCGCTTCAATGAAGTGTCTGAAGGCATCCGGGTTCTTGCAGAAAGTGGCAATTTATATCGGTTAAATATGGTGGTTACAAAATTGAATGTTAATGAGGTATTCTCTCTCATTACTTTCTGTCAGAATATTGGATGTAACCTCAAATTGCTTGAAGTATGTTCAGTACCAATACCATACGGAAGTTGGGAAGACTTATATGTTCCACTGGATGATATTGAAGATGAATTGGCGAAGCAAGCTACAATGATAAAATCGCACCAATATTCACGTGGATTTGGAATTCCAATGCCAATTTATCAAATTGATAATGTATACGTAACAATTAAGTCTTCACGGCATGGTGCTCATTATGATAAGGAAGGAATATGTAAAGACTGTCAATATTATCCATGTCATGAGGGTGTTTACGATTTATACCTTCTTCCTGATGGAAGATTATGTGGTTGCCGGTGGAGTGAAACAAGCGTTGCCAAAGGTGAGACATTCTTGGAACGCTTGAGTTATCTTGCCAATGTTTTCCAGAGAGCTGAGTGGGTAAATCCCAAAAGCATGAAAGCAATGCAACCGATGCCTCAATTCGTACTGCATAATCTCATTAAATCTTGTCAGCGGAAATAATATCCGACTAGGAGTAAGCTTGGCTCCCATTCTTTCCAAAGAACTGTACGCAAAGATACGTGATTTCCTGAGAGACCCGTCGCTTGACTTGACAAGTAAATCGCGTAGAGACGAATTGCTGACTGATGCATTCTATTTCTACAACAGTAGCATCTACACCGCCATTAACCAAGAAGGTGGTTTAGATATTTTTATTAATCACCTTCTAAGAAAACTTGATGATTACGGTTGTTTTGAGGGGCGACACCCAGTGGCTATATTATTAGAATCTCTATATCGTACCGAAAGTGAACAGAGAAAGAAGGTAATTTCCCAACTTCTTAAGGAAGTTGATCCGTTGTGTATAGAAGATCTCGATGTCGGTACCATTGAGTCTCACGACACTTCTAGCACCACTATTGAAGCGGCCACAATTATCGGTAAAAAGTATCAATTACTTAAAAACGGCTTAATCAATCAAGGAGATTATGGGGAAGTATGGCAAGCTTATCAAATTGGAGGAATTATTGGACGGATTGTAGCAATAAAATTGGCTCGATTAGACATACCTAAGGATACCCAAATTTCCTTGAGTACTGAGATTGGATTGATAGCCCGATTAGAACATCCGCATATTGTACCTATCTATGATTGGGACCGAGAGAACATGACTTATCTGGTCATGCGTTTACTCAGAGTGGGCACCCTCAGAGATCGATTGAAAAAACCTTTACCTCGCCCAGTTGCAACGGAATATTTGAGACAAATGGCAAACGCTTTACAATATGCTCATACGGTGGGGATTTTTCATGGTAGTTTAGAGCCGAGAAATATATTATTCGATGACAAGATTGAACATCTTTACTTGTCCAACTTTAGCTTATCTTATCCATGGGAAAAGCAGTTTGAACTCAACAGAAGATATGCCGCTCCAGAACAAATACTAGGATCAGTAAATGCAGAGACAGATCAGTATTCACTGGCTGTCATTGCATTTGAAATGTTTACAGGTAGCTGCCCATTCACAGAAGCAAGTGCTCTTTCTAGCAAGTTACCATCGTATCCTCAATATCTATCTGAGGCAATGTATAAAGTTCTTTCGCGTGCTTGTTCGCAGCAACCATATCATCGATTTCCGAATATCCTTGCATTTGCCGATGCAATGCAAATGGCCATTGATTTGGGGCAAGAACCAGGGAGCTGGCGGGATGAAGAACAAAAATATCTTGCTAGTTTAGTCAATGACTGTCAACAAAGACTTCATGGTTATGTTAATTTACCAGGCATTAAACAAGAACCCAGAGCAACAAACCACCTGAAGTCCTTATCTTCAACTGGAGCAAGTCGTGGATTTGTTCGACATCCGATGCTTTACCAACCTCGTCGTTCTTCAAAGGATTTGCCAGAAGAACCCACCGAAGATGTCCGCGACACTATTTTGACATTACAACGAACTGTTTTATTGGGTGAACCAGGTAGTGGAAAAACAACAACTTTATATCAGATTACCCTGGATTGTGCCAGAAAAGCCCAATTGGATTCTCTTGCACCTATTCCTGTTTTTATTCCATTGACACTTTTTCAAGGAGAGATACCATTTGATATGTTTGTTCGACAACAAATGTCGAATTTAGGTTATCGCCTTGAAGATTATCTAACTCAACCTGATCGGATTATTTTTCTTTTCGATGCATTAAATGAAACCTTAATCAGTATTAAGACAGAGGTTATTTCATATCTAAATGATCTTCCTCGTTTTGTCATTTCCTGTCGTACTAAAGATTACAATCAAGAATTATCCAGCATAGAATATTTAAGTACTGTAACGATATTAGATTTGGATCCGCCGAGAATCAGGCGTGCGATGATCTTACGTGTTGGTGAACAGGGACACCAGTTATGGGCAGAAGTAGGGGGAGAAGACTTACTATTAGAATTTTGGGATGCATTGGTTAATCATAATGAACAAGCACGGTTTTGGTATTTGGATAAGGTACCATCATATTCTCGAGAGGAAGCTGATCGTGTTTGGATAAAAATGCATGATCGTGGTGTTTTGCCACTTTGCCGTAATCCGTTCATGTTGGCTTTAACATGTGATTTGTATCAATTTGAAGGAAGTATCCCGTCAAACAGGGGGGAACTTTTTAACCGATTTGTTTTAGCCTGTGTTGACAGTGAAATTGAAAGAATTGGTAATGTTGAAAATTGGAAAGAAAACGATGATAGGTATTTTTCTTACAAGAAACTTGTCTTAGATATCTTAACAAATATTGCCCAAGAAATCCAATTGCAAAAACTTGGTACAGGCATTGGACGTACTCAGGCATTATCACTACTTATTGCCAATTGGACTGAAGGGCAGATAAATCTTGGATTATCTTTGGCGCGTGATTCTGCCCTTATAGCAATGAGTTCTGATCAAATATTGTTCAGCCACCAACTAATTCAAGAATATTTTGCTAGCAATATTATGGGACAGGCACTGGATTGTATTCCTCAACAGTCTGCAACCCTTTTCTTTAATCCGATCAATTGGTGGGAACAACAAGGATGGGAGGAAACTGCTGTTATTTTAGCTGGTGTCCGAGGGAGAAAGGAACTCAGTAAAGTAGTTAGGTGGCTTGCAGAGGCGCAACCCGCTCTGGCAGTCCGATGTATCGAAGAAAGTGGCATTCCAGGGGTGTCAATTGAAAATATTGATATTGAGCTTCGTCAATGGCTTCAAACAACTTGGACTCAACGAATTGATTACACTAGAGAGCCGGTAATAGCCAGAGCAGTTATTGGAAAAGCACTAGGGAACATTGGAGATCCTAGGGCTGGTGTAGGAGTGAAAAGGTATTCTGGTGGGTTAATCCCTGATATTAGATGGTGTACTGTCCCAAACAAGACTTTTCAAATTTCATGTTATCCGGTCACTAACCAACAATTTGAGCTCTTTGTGAAAGCTGAAGATGGGTATGATAGATCTGAATGGTGGGATTTTTCTGACGAGGCGGTCCAATGGCATCAAAGAAACCCTGCCCCAATTGGCACTTATAACAAAGAACCAAATTGTCCACGAGTTGATGTAAGTTGGTTTGAGGCACGTGCCTATTGTAACTGGATGACACACCGAATCGGGGAATTAATAGGTCTCCCTTTGGAAGTGGAATGGGAGTATGCTGCTAGAGGTCCGAACAGGTATCTATATCCTTGGGGAGATGAATTCATTCCGGATAACGCCAATGTAATGATTGATCTAAAATTATCATTAAACCATGTTTCCCCAGTAGGAATTTATCCACAGATCAAGTCATATTGTGGTGCAGAGGATATGATCGGAAATGTTTGGGAGTGGTGTAATGATGTTTTTGAATGCGATCGAAGCATACCAAGAGAAGAAGATCTTTACAGATTGTCTACACGTATTTTGAAGGGAGGATCTTGGTTTTATCGTCCTGAGTTTAGCTATTGCAACTATAAATTTTACGCATTTCCTAGTTACAGAAATAAAGATGTTGGATTCCGTGTTATACAACTCACTTAAACCAACTTCCGGTAAAACACAATCGAAATAGCAAAACAACAAGGTTATTCTTTTCTGATTTTTTGTACCTAAACGTACGAAGATAAAAGGATAAATAATGACCAATGATTTAATAATTAATAAAACCTTATTTGGCGTAAGTGCAGTAATATTTGATGAGTCTGATAGAGTTCTTATGCTTCTTAGGTCAGGGGAAGGGGAATCTTATAAATCGGGTTGGGAATTTGTTAAAGGGGGGCTTAAGGAAGGCGAATCATATCTAGATGCTGCCATTAGAGAGATTAGAGAAGAATCCCATCTTAACGACATCGAATTTGTAGCAGAGTTGGAAAAAAAATATACAGTGAATGTCAGTTATCGTAATAAAAATTACGACTGGGTTGAAAAGAAATCTTTAGTTTTTATTCTTCAAAGAGGTGATGTTAGTTTGGTGATAGAGCATTCAGAGTATAAATGGATGAATCTCTCCCAGGCCATTGACGTATGTTGGGTCGAATATGGAGCAGAAATAATCAAAGACGCCTATGATGCACTAAAGAAATGGCAATCAGCAAATAAAGAATAACCTGTTACATTGCCATCGATTCGATTACCATTATAAATGTGAAGAGAATCCGGTTGAAGAATCTAAATTTCTTAACCATTATGGGATTTATATGTCTGATTAATCAGGTTCTATTAAATCAAATTATGCCTAGAATTAATTTTTGGTAGTCTCCCTCTATAATGTTGTTAGAGAATGAAATAAACTAGAGGCAAACCAGAACCGAGGGAGACGATGGAACGATTTGCACATCCAGGTGACTTTTGTCCGAGTCCGGCTTGTCCAGAGTATGGCGAGCTGAGACAAGACAAATCGAACATTAAAAAGTCAGGCAAAACGAAAGCCAGAGTTCAGCGCTACCAATGCAAAACATGCGGCAAGACGTTTACAGTAACCAAGGGCACGATATTGTTTCGCAAGCGAACACCTGAGCGCTAAATCCTGGAAACGCTGGCATTACTAGCGGTAGACAGCTGGATCAGTAGTCTATCACGAGCCAAAGGGGTTAAGGAAGGACACTATCTTGCAATGGCTGCGCGAAGCGGCCCAACACGCTGAAGCCGTATCCGATGAGCTGATGGCCGACTTCAGGATCAAACGAGCACAAATCGATGCCTTTTGGTCGTATGTAGGGAGCAAATCACCAACAAAGTGACTCACAAGAGCGCACCCAAGGCGAAATTTTAGCGCACAACAGTCCTTGACGCAGACAATCGACTATGATTAGCTTGTGGAATAGGCTCGGGTGAAACCCGGGCCAGCCTTGAGGCGTCCCAGGTCTTGAAACGGCGCGGATACCCAGAGATATCACACTGGTTGCTGTCCGATGGTTGGGGAGGCATTGACGATGCCATGCTACTGGTGTATGGCCAGGTTCCATGCTATTTGGGAAGAGACCGACCTCCCTGTCGTCCCAAACCGCAAGCTGGTTTGCATTACCTTCAGATGGTGAAAATACGGGATGAACACGGGCGTTTCAAGGGAACCAAATTACGCCCCATCTATGGCATCAAGGATGAACTGGTTGCTGAGTTAGGCACAAGCACCGCTTATCTTGAACGCAGCAACCTAACTGCTCGCTTGTTTAGCTTACGCATAACAAGCAAGACACTTGCTTTCTCCAAGCATTTAGCCATGCACCGAGCATCAGCAGTCTGGGAAGATGCCTACAACAACCTGATTCGCCCGCATAAAAGACTGCGTCTGGCAGTTGCAGATCAGCCCGGTCAACACTGGATACCTCAAACGCCAGCGATATCGGCTTGCCTGACAGATCATATTTGGAGTGTTAAGTACTTATTGATGCTTGTACCCCTATACCCCTGAAGTTGAGAAATGGCATTGCGAATCTGCAGTCGGATTTTCCCCTGCTGGCGGCGAAAAGCGTTAAACCATTCACCCCAACCGTAGAAGCCTTCATCGGGGGCAATGCTCAGATAAAGGTGGATATGCCCATTTTCCCTCAGGCGCGCCGGTCGCGCTTCAGCCAGGATTGCCTCAACCTGCATGGTTTCTAGCTTCACACAATCCTGAACCACGGCTACTTGCAAACAAAGCTGCTTTTAGAGAACCTCGGGCTGGGGGAGCAGGACATGTTCAACCCAGGGACGGTCGGCAGGGAAGTCTGTTCCATCCCCGGGTGCATAGGTGATGCGCACAGCGTTGTGGGCTAACCAACGCGCTCTAATTTTGTTCCTAGCGGTTACATAGAATCCTCCACGAGCATCTCATGCCTCCGGCGGCATTATAGCATAGGATGATATTTCTCTTTTTTACAGAGTCCATCCTGCAAGTCGGGCATTTGTATTACAATATTCCTCACGGGAGTATGGTAAATCGATAAAACTTTGGAGGGGTAAAATGACAAACCGTACCATCCGTGCCCCGCGTGGCACACAGCTCACCTGCAAGAACTGGCTGATCGAGGCTGCCTACCGTATGATCCAGAACAACCTTGACCCTATGGTCGCCGGTGATCCAGCCAATCTCATCGTTTACGGCGGCCGGGGGAAGGCAGCCCGCAACTGGGAATGTTTTGATGCGATTTTAGATTCACTGCGCAACCTGGAGCCCGACGAGACCCTACTGGTGCAATCGGGCAAACCGGTAGCCATCTTCAAGACCCATGAGGATGCGCCGCGGGTTTTGCTGGCCAATTCCAATATTGTTCCTGCCTGGGCCACCCAGGAGAATTTTGACCGTTGGGAAAAGGCCGGTCTGATCATGTATGGTCAGATGACGGCCGGAAGCTGGATTTACATCGGTACTCAGGGCATTTTGCAGGGTACCTACGAGACTTTCAGCTCGCTGGCTCGCCAGAATGGCTGGGGCAGCTTGAAAGGTAAGTTCGTAATAACCTCCGGTCTAGGCGAAATGGGTGGCGCCCAACCTCTGGCTGTTACCATGAATGAAGGTGTCGGCTTGTTCGTGGAGATAGACCGGGGCCGCGCTGAGCGGCGTTTGAAACTGCACCAGATTGATGTGATTACTGATAACCTGGAAGAGGCCATGACCTGGGTTGAGGAAGCCATGGCAGCCAAGCAGCCCAAATCGATTGCTCTGATCGGTAACGCGGCCGAAATCTTGCCTGAGTTGGTCATCCGCGGTGTGGTTCCTGATGTCGTCACTGACCAGACCTCGGCGCATGACCCATTGTATGGTTATATCCCTGCCGGTCTATCCATGGCGCAGGCCACAGAACTGCGCCAGCAAGACCCGGTTGAATACCAGCGCCGTTCGATTGATTCAATAACCCACCATGTTCAAGCCATGCTCGATTGGAAGGCGAAAGGCAGCGTGGTGTTCGACTATGGCAACAACATCCGCCAGAGAGCTTTTGATAACGGGCTCAAAGAAGCTTTCAGTTACCCCGGCTTTGTTCCCGCCTACATCCGCCCATTATTTTATGAGGGTAAAGGCCCATTCCGTTGGGTGGCACTCTCCGGCGACCCGCAAGACATTTACGCCACTGACGAAGCCATCCTGGAGCTGTTCCCTGAAAATGAACACCTTAGGCGCTGGATTCGCATGGCCGAAGAAAAAGTGGAGTTCCAGGGGTTGCCAGCCAGGATTTGCTGGCTAGGCTATGGTGAACGCGCCAAAGCTGGCCTTAAGTTTAATGAACTGGTTGCTTCCGGCAAGGTCAAGGCGCCCATCGTCATCGGGCGCGACCACCTGGATAGCGGCTCGGTGGCCAGCCCTAATCGCGAGACTGAGGCCATGCGCGATGGCTCCGATGCGATCGCCGATTGGCCACTACTCAATGCCTTGATCAACGCGGTCGGCGGGGCGACCTGGGTCAGCATCCACCACGGCGGCGGGGTGGGCATCGGCTACAGCATCCACGCCGGCCAGGTGATCGTGGCGGATGGCACGCCAGCCGCAGCTCGCCGCCTGGAGCGCGTTCTCACCACCGACCCCGGCATGGGTGTGGCACGCCATGCAGACGCCGGTTACCCCGAGGCGATTGCGTTTGCCAAGAAACAGGGTATTAATATTCCTATGATTTAAATCCTAATAGATCTGACAGGGCTTTGAAAGTACTGTGCTGACAACGAATCACGCCTTACATCATGCCTGCGCCCGAAAAATTTCACCTTAAGACCTGTCAGGTCCGACTCGTGAAAGGAAAATTTATGAAAAAAATCCTCATGTCCATCCCCAATATCAGCGAAGGCAGAGACCAAAACCTTATTGAAGAAGTCGCCAACGCTATCCGCCAGGTAGAAGGGGTTAAGTTGGTGGAAATCTCCCCCGATGCCGATCACAACCGCACAGTCTTTACCTATCTGGGCGAACCGGAACGCGTGCTGGAAGCCAGTAAAGTCATGTTCTTGAAAACCACCGCGCTTATTGACATGACCAAGCATAAAGGTTCTCACCCGCGCCTGGGCGCTGTGGACGTGATGCCGTTTGTCCCGGTACAAGGTATGGAGACTAAAGAAGCCGTAGAAATCTCCCGCCAGTTCGGCAAATTTGCCGGCGAGCAGGGCATCCCAATCTACTATTACGAGGACTCTGCCACCCGGCCGGAACGGGAAAGCCTGCCAAATATCCGCAAAGGTGAGTATGAAGGTCTGCCTCAGAAGCTACAAGACCCAGACTGGCAGCCGGATGAAGGTTCAGCTACTTTCAACCCTAAATCTGGCGCCACGGTCACCGGTTCGCGCTACCCTCTGATTGCCTTCAATGTCAACTTGAACACCAAGGACATTAAAATCGCCAACCGCATTGTTAAGGCAATCCGTTATATCAATGGCGGCTACCGTTATGTGCGCGCTATGTCCGTTCCCCTGGAGGAAAAAGGCCTTGTCCAGGTGTCCATTAACATGATCAACTATACCAAGACCCCCCTTCATCGCGTCCTGGAAACCATCCGTTTTGAGGCTGCCCGGCATGGGGTTACTATTGCCGGAACTGAGATTGTTGGCGCTTTACCGCTGAGCGCGGTGGAAGAAATCGTCAGGCATTATTTGCAGGCGCATGATTTCAGTATGAATCAGATTATTGAAATGGCCTTGATTGAGTAAGGGCGGGTCTGCTTTTTTTAACCATAGATGGTCCCTTTCCGCATAGACCCGCCCCTAACTTCCAAAGTCTAGCAGTGGCGCGGTGATAATTTCTTGGGTTTAAGCTGAAAGCTGACCGCTGACCAGTATAAATTGATGTAAAATATCATTGAGGAGCTTTAGTAATTTATGAAAATAGCGCTAGACTATCATATAGAATGTGCTCAAACAGTGCGCGGTGGAAAGCCACATATCAAAGGCTCTCGCATCGCTGTTGCGGATATAGTCATTATGCATCTGCACTTAGGCCAATCCCTGGAAGAGATTGCTGGTAAGTATGACCTCGAATTTGCTGATGTGTATGCAGCTATGACCTATTATTACGATCATCGTTCCGAAATCGAAACCAACATCGAAACAGATCAAGCGTTTGCTGAGGCGTTTCAACGAAACAACCCTTCTGCTTTACAAGCAAAACTAAGAGCACTTAAGATTGGCTAACCGCATCAAATTTCACCTGGATGAGCATGTTGACCCTGATATAGGCAAAGCACTTCGCCGACATGGAATTAATGTCACTTCCACAAACGAGGCAGGGTTGCGAACATATAACGACCATGCCCACTTAGAATTCATTCAAAGTGAAGGGCGAGTAGTGGTTACACACGATGCCGATTTTCTTCGCTATGCCAGGCAAGTACAGAATCATCCGGGCATAGCTTATTGCCAGATGGAGACGCGATCATTGGGAGAGATTATTCGCCGCCTTATCCTGATATACGAAGTGCTCACACCTGAGGAAATAATCGGTCGGGTAGAATTTTTGTAAGCAATGTCTCTATTGGTTTAGAATGGAGATTTACCATGTCTGAAATTATATTTCTGATTGAAGAAGCTCCGGAAGGTGGTTATGCAGCTCGTGCCTTAGGGTACTCAGTTTTTACCGAAGCGGACACTTGGGACGAGTTAAAGTTAGCGATTCAAGATGCCGTTACCTGCCATTTCGATAAAGACCAGCGTCCCGCCATAGTACGGATGCATCTACTGCATGAAGAGGTAATAGCTGTATGAGACTCCCAAGGGATTTATATTATGCTTGAGGACGGTATTTTAAGTTGAAAAAGGTCGATTTATTAATACATTCCTCTGCCCAATTGGTGACCTGCGCCAGCCCCGCCGGCTCTAAGCGTAGTTTAGCCATGCAGGATGTCGGTATGATCCCCAATGGGGCTGTCGCCATCACCAAAGGCAAAATCATCGCTGTCGGGTCAACAACTGACCTCCTGGCTGATTACAGCGCGTGCGATACCATCGATGCCAGCAACAAAGTGGTCTGCCCAGGTTTCGTTGACCCGCACACTCACCTGGTCTACGCCGGCGACCGGGCAGCCGAGTTCGAGATGCGCATTATAGGCGCTACATACATGGAGATCATGGCAGCCGGCGGCGGTATCCT
>Ga0315284_10005393_pt1 | contig 18143 bp, 17 predicted proteins | sample YL17G09_16_MG_FD_203696 | JGI IMG/M metagenome (GOLD analysis project Ga0315284, IMG submission 203696) | Sediment microbial communities from Yellowstone Lake, YNP, Wyoming, USA - YL17G09_16 | ecosystem: Environmental > Aquatic > Freshwater > Lake > Sediment | place: USA: Wyoming | collected...
TGCTGGAGGCCCAGCGGAACCGTAAACAGGTGGGTGTGCTGGTGGAGCTCAAAGCCCGTTTTGACGAGGAGAGCAACATCGGTTGGGCCAGAAAGCTGGAGCGCGAGGGCGTGCACGTCACCTACGGGCTATTGGGATTGAAGACACACTGCAAGGTCGCCCTGGTGGTGCGTAGGGAGGGTGACCATATCCGCCGATATTTACATATGGGCACCGGCAATTATAACACCATCACGGCCCACCTTTATGAAGATATGGGCATCTTCACCTGCGATGAAGACCTGGCAACGGATGCCACCGATCTGTTCAACCGTTTATCGGGTTATTCAGCCAAGCGCGATTACCGCAAGCTGCTCATCGCGCCAATCAACATGCGCGAGCGTCTGATGGAGCTGATCCAGCGCGAAATTGAGCACCAGCGCAAAGGCGAGCAGGGCTACCTGATCTTCAAGGCTAATGCCTTAACCGATCGGCCTATTATCAAGCAGCTTTACGAAGCCTCGCAGGCGGGGGTGAAGATCGACCTTTTGATCCGCGGGATTTGTTGCTTGCGTCCCGGATTGGAAAACGTCAGCGAAAACATCAAGGTTATCAGCATTTTGGGCAGATTCCTGGAGCACAGCCGTATCTATTATTTCCACAATGCTGGCATTCCCCAAATCTATGTAGGCAGTGCGGATTTAATGGACCGCAACCTCGACCGGCGTATTGAAGTGCTCTTTCCCATAGGCAATCCCGAGATGATAAAACATATCCACGATGATATTTTAACGATTTACTTGAGGGATAACCTCAGTGCGCGGCGTATGCACCCCGATGGTACCTACGAACGCTTGAAGCGCGGGGATAAGGATAAGCCAGTGGACATCCAGAATTGGCTGCTTGAGCAGCACCTTGCCCGAGCCATCCCTCTGCGGCCAACGCTCAGCGAATTTGTACTGGACTAAAGATGCTATGAACACCTCGTTCTTATCTGAACAAGACCAACAGGATTTAGAGAAGCTGATAAACGAAGCCCATCGCGAAACCCACCGGCGCAGGGCACAAATCCTGCTGCTATATAACCAGAACCAATCCACTAGCCAGATCGCTGCCAGGGTGGAGATTACTGCCAGGGGTGTGCGTTACTGCCGGGAGGCGTTCGCCCGCAAGGGCATGGCGATTTTTGGAGGGCGACGGAGGACGGAAGATCGAGGACGGAGTCGGTCTTCCGTCTCCCGTCTTCCGTCTTCAGGCGACTTCCTGTCGCCCGCCCTTACAAAAGGAACGCCAGTGGGCGTGCCCCCACTTCGCCAGCAGGCGCTGAGCATCAATGAATTGGTTGATCGCCATAATCCTGACTCACATAAGCGTGGCCCAACGCAGGCTGAATACGTCTGCCGGATGGCCTTGGCATTGTTTGACCGCGTGGCGGAACTGCTGCCGCTGGAGGCCGACAAGCTGTCGCATCGCCTGGGTGGTGATCAGCGGCGGTTGCTGGAGGCGGCCGCGATGTTCCACAACCTTAAGCCGAAGGCGAAAGCCACCCAGGCTGCCATCCTGGCGCAACCTTTAGACGGTTTCTCGCCTCTGGAGCAAATGTTAGTGGCGGCGATGGTGCGCGACCAGCAGGGGAAGATCAGGCCGCGCAAATATCTGGGCGTTAAAATCCCGGTTGAAGACCAAAAACGCCTGCGGGCTTTGATCGGATACCTACGCCTGGCGTTGGGATTGGGCGCCTCTCAGAGCCAAAGTACAAAAATTGAGGCTGTTGAGCTCTTGGCAGACAGCCTACACATCCGCCTCAGCGGCCAGCACGCCCTCACCGATGCGATCACCGCCCAATCGTTTTCAACACTGTGGAGTGAGGTCTTCCAGCTCTGTGTGCATGTATCCAGCGACTTGAAATATCAAGCCGGTGAGGCGCCACATGTGGCGTTTCTACAACTGGCAGGAAATCTGCAAAGCCCCGGTATCCAGCCGGATGATCCCATGGCGGAGGCTGGGCGTAAGCTCTTGCGCTTTTATTTCGCTGCCATGCTGTCCTGTGAGACCGGAGCGCGCCAGGGCGAGGACATCGAGCAGCTCCATGATATGCGTGTGGCCACGCGCCGGCTACGAGCTGCCTTTGGCATCTTCAGCGATTACTTCCTGGCCGGCGTGATCAAGCCTTACCTGAAGGATTTGCGGGCCACCGGCCGTATTTTAGGGCAGGTGCGTGACCTGGACGTGTTTATGGCAAGGGCCCGAGGATATATGATAAAACTGGCAGAAGCAGAGGGCGGCGGGCTGGCTCCCTTGCTCAAACTCTGGGAGGCGAAACACCAGGAAGCGCGCACGGTGATGCTGACCCACCTGGATGGCGTACGCTACCAGGCTTTCATACAGCAGTTCAATGTCTTCCTGAACAGCCCGGGTGAGGGGGTCATGCTTATTGGCAGCGCTGATCATCCTTTGCCGAACACACCACGAGCGGTTACTCCGCTGCTGATTTACAACCGGCTGGCGGCTGTGCGCGCTTTTGAAAAAAGCCTGGAAAAAGCCTCCATCGTTGAATTGCACGCTCTACGCACTGAGTTTAAGCGCTTACGCTACACAGTCGAGTTTTTCCGTGAGATTCTTGGGGGCGAAGCTGAGCAGGTCATTGAAGACCTCAAAGTCATTCAGGATCACTTGGGTGAGCTCCACGACGCTGATGTTGCCTGCAATATCATCAGCAACCTCCTCAACACCTGGGAGATGCACCAGGCAGCTCTGCCAATTTCAGAACGTCCCAGCCCCCAACCTATAGCAGCTTACCTGGCCGCTAAACACGCCGAACGCCACCGCCTGCTGGTCACTTTTCCCGAGGCCTGGGAGCGCTTCAACCGTCCCGAATTTCGCCAGAAACTGGCGCTGGCCGTCTCAGCTTTATAAAAGTGGCTTGATTAGTAAGGGCGGGTCTATGCGGAATGGGGCCATCTACGGTCAAAAAAACAGACCCGCCCCTACTTACTAAACAAAGGAGGTGATTCCAGCATGGAACTCTACTTTCTCCGTCATGGTTTGGCCGGCGATTCTAGCCAATGGGAGGGGGATGATTTTGAGCGCCCATTAACCGAGGAAGGCGAGGCGCGTATGAGGAACGAGGCTAAAATTATCGCCAAGCTGGGTTTGAAGCCGGATTACATCCTCACCAGCCCATTAAAGCGCGCCCTGCAAACCGCCCAAATCGTCAGCGATTGCCTGGCTGCCGAGGGGCTGATCCGCAAGAGTGCTCTAACGGAAGATAAGCGCCTGTCCCCGGGGTTTGGCATGCCTGAGCTGGAGGTGATCCTGCGTATTAAATCCAATGCTCAGGCCATCATGCTGGTGGGACACGAGCCAGATTTCAGCAAGGTTATCGGACAGTTGATCGGGAGCGGCCGGGTGGTCTGCAAGAAGGGCGGCCTGGCGCGGGTGGATCTGTTCGATGCGCCCACTCCAGCCGGCGAGTTGGTATGGTTGATCCCTCCCAAGCTGCTTGATGGGATGTCATAGTTGCCAGTGTTTATAGCTATTCCGTTAAGGTTTAAGATTTGCTAAAGGACTATCAACTCCAGCTCATCGTGGTGCTTATGCTGCTCATTGGACTCACCCTTGTGGCTTTATTATTGCTTTTTTATGTTGTCGGGAGCGCTTCTCCATCCCTGGTTTTAGCCCCGGGAGAATTAACCTCCCTGTCTGGCGAAGCATTGCAGGTTGCCACGCCCACAGCGGTGATCATAGCGCCAACTGCGACGGCCACCCCAACATCCACACATACTGCTACTCCGATTACCCCATCACCCACCTCAACCAGGACACCAACAGCCACACCTATACCCATAACCCCGCTTTACACACCTGTTTCTTTCAATCTACCGGTCACGTTACCGGTTGAGGCGTCCATTAGCGGCATTGTCGGTCACAGGCAGTCCCTGTCGCTAAGCTGCGAGGCGCGGGCGGCAGTAGATTGGGCTGCGTTCTTTGGCGTGGAGATCAGCGAACGCCAGTTTCAGCAGCAGCTGCCGCGTTCCGATAACCCGGACCAGGGCTTTGTTGGCGATGCCAACGACGATTGGGGTCAAATCCCCCCCAAATCCTACGGAGTGCATGCCGCACCTGTGGCAGGATTGCTGCAAGAATTCGGCCTGGATGCTATCGCTCGCTATGGTATGAGCTGGGACGACCTGCTGATAGAGATCGCCGCCGGCAGACCGGTCATCGTGTGGGTCATCGGCCATGTCGACCCGGGCCCGGGGGTCAGCTACATTGACCACGAAGGACAGCAGGTGATCGTGGCGCCTTACGAGCATACCGTTATGGTCATTGGTTATAAGACCATTCCAGAAAACACGGTGACCATCCTGGATAGGACCAGGATCTATGAACGCTCGTGGGAAAAATTTGTGCGCTCATGGAGTGTGCTGGGGTATATGGCGATTACCCTGGGGAATTGAGGATGGGGTTTGGGGATTGCGGGTTGTGGATTGGTGTTTTATGATCGGGATGAATAACGAAGTAAGGAGGAAATGACATGAACCAGAGGCAGGTTATCATCATTGTTGTGGCAGTGCTGGTCTTAGTGTGTCTGTGCGGCGCAATATTTCTCGCCCTTTTCGGGGGCTCTATAGCTGTCATCTTTGGCCTGACGGCCCCAGTTACTGAGGTGGGAAATGCTTTCATGCAGGACCTGAAGGACGGTAACTATGAGGCGGCTTTTATACTTTGTACGCCGGAATTGCAGGCCAACCTGGGTGGAGCAGACCAACTGAGTACCAAAATCGAGGATAATGGCCTGCGGCCTGAGAAATGGAGTTTTAACTCTCAGAGTATCAACGGCTCTCAAGGAAAAGTTGGGGGGAGTGTAACCTTTGCTGGCAGTACCCGACTGGGCACGGTTGAGATCAACTTGGTAATGAGGGGCGAGCAGTGGTTGGTGGATGATTTCCTATTGAAGCCGTAGTTGGACGGCCATCGTGGCAAATCAACGCGAGCAAATATGGAGACAAAAATGGTATGTGAGATTGTTCGACGATCCGACCCCGACTCCCCCAATAACATCAATCAGTACGCTGATGGTGCAATGGTCTAAATGAGAAGCCTGACAAGAATTCTTCTGGTTGTCAGTGGCATGCTTTTTGTAGCATTAGGTATTCTCGGTATGTTCCTGCCTGTGTTGCCAACCACTCCCTTTCTGCTTTTAGCCGCCATTTGCTATGCTCGTAGCTCAAAACGGTTTTATCATTGGTTATTGACCAATCGCTGGTTCGGAGAATACATCAGGAATTATCGAGAAGGCAGTGGTATACCACTCAAGCAAAAGGTACTCACAATTTCGCTGTTGTGGTTAACGATTGGCTATGCGGCATGGTTTGTAGTGTCACCGTGGTGGGTAAAGTTAATTCTGTTGGGTATTGCAGTCGGCGTTACTACTCATCTGATCAGGATAAAGACATTCAAAACAGGGGATGGTTCAGAATTGGGTAACACTTATTTGGGCGCTAAAAAATAATCTCATCTGCCAGGCGTGGGATTTACCCCAAGATTCGAGAGAAAAACAAAAAACGCCCTTGGGACCATATTTTGGAGCTAAAAACCAACTTGCACAGTCAGGAATTATTTAAGGTTTCCATAAAGTGTTACCCTATTTCATCAGAAAAATGAACCATCCCAATATACCTATATATTAATCTGTAATCTAACATCCGAAAGCAGGGATTAGCTATGCCCACACTTACAGGACTAGATATTGGCCGCTATCATATCATTGAGCAACTTGGTGAAGGCGGTATGGCGACAATCTACAAGACCTTTGATAACCGCTTGGAACGCCAGGTGGCGATCAAGCTCATCCGCCGCGAGGCTGTCACCCCGCAACAGCTTCAGCATATGCTCAAGCGTTTCGAGCGCGAAGCCAAATCCCTGGCGCGCCTTTCGCACCCCAATATCATTAAGGTGCACGACTTTGGGGAATACGAAGATATGCCTTATCTGGTGATGGAATACCTGGAGGGTGGCACGCTCAAGGCCAAAACGGGGACGCCTATGCCTTATGCTGATGCGGCCGGCCTGCTGCTGCCCGTAGCGCGTGCCCTGGAATATGCCCATAACGAGAAAATCATCCACCGCGATGTCAAACCGGCCAACATCCTGCTCTCGCGGACAGGCGAACCACACCTATCAGACTTTAGGGTGGCCAAGATACTGGAAGTAGAATCCTCCAACATCCTCACCGGCACTGGTGTGGGGTGGGTAGCCGGAATACATGGCGCCAGAACAGTGGGTCGGAAAGGTAGTAGCGCAGACCGACCACGGCCCTGGGGGTGGTCTTTTTCGAGTTGGTGACGAGTAGGCGGCCTTATATGGCCGATACTCCAGCGGCGGTGCTGCTTAAGCAGGCCAATGATTTCTTGCCGCGGCCGAAAGGATTTATCCCAGACTTACCAGATGAGGTCGAACAGATTATCTTCAAAGTGCTGGTGAAAGACCCGGCGGAGCGGTTTGAGGATATGGGTGCATTTGCTGAGGCATTAGAATCACTGAAGGAATTGAAGAAAGCTGAAAGCGCTGAAGAAGTAGACCACCTTCAACCTGAACAAATTCACCTAAAGGGTATGAAAAGAGGGTCTCAGCCAATACCTACGCAATTAGAAAATATTACAAAAAAACTAAACGGGAACGAACAATCCCGAATCGGGTTTTACTAGATGGACCCCAGCTCGGGTGGTATTGTTTCACCGCTCTGGACGGTGGAGTATTATGTCATCGCGGTTGACGCCAGCCCGCAGATGAATGAGAGTAATTCGGGCTCCACTTCCAAATCTCTGATGGGTTGCGGAGGTTGAAACCTCACCCCCCAGCCCCCTCTCCATGAAAATGGAGAGGGGGTTTTTATCCTTCTGGTTCAATCAGAACATCGCGGTCACGCCCGCCGCCCTGGGAGGGGCCAACGATGCCCATGATCTCCATCTCGTCAATCAGGCGGGCGGCGCGCGGGTAGCCGATCTTAAGGCGGCGCTGTAAGAGGGAGGCATTAGCGCGCTGCGTCTTGCGCACAATGATGATGGCTTGATCCAGCAAGGCGTCGTGATCGCCCCGGGATTCTTCCTCTGCCAACAGGTCTTCCCAGGGAGACCGCGCTACTTGAGCCTGCGGTAAGACCCCCTGCCAGAAGGCGATCAGGCGTTCGATCTCCTGGTCGGTGACGACCGCGCCCTGGGCGCGGATAGGAGCGGCGACATTCGGCGGCATAAAGAGCATATCGCCGCGCCCCAGCAGCGATTCGGCGCCTTGGGTATCCAGAATGACGCGTGAATCCACGCCGGATGCGACAGCAAAGGACAGCCGCGCCGGGAAATTGGCCTTGATCAGACCGGTGACCACGTCGATGCTGGGGCGCTGGGTGGCCACTACCAGGTGGATGCCGGTAGCGCGCGCCATCTGCGCCAGGCGTACCAGGGCATGCTCGGTCTGGTCGGGGGTGGTCATCATCAGGTCAGCCAGCTCATCCACCAACATCACGATGCGCGGCAGCACCTCGCCATCCTTACGGTGACTCATTTTCCGGTTGTAGCTGTCAAGATGGCGGGAATGGGTCTGTTCCAGGAGCTTATAGCGGCGATCCATCTCGGTCACTGTCCAACGTAACACACCTAATATGCGCCGGATATCCGTCTCCACCTTACCTAACAGGTGAGGTAGGCCGTTGAAACGCACCAGTTCCACCATTTTGGGATCGATCATCACCAGGCGCAGGTCCTCGGGGGTGTTGTTCATCACCAGGCAGGTGGTCAGAGCGGTTATACATACCGATTTACCCGAACCGGTTGTCCCGGCGATGAGCAGGTGAGGCATCTTCACCATGTCGGCCACGACCGCCCGGCCGGAGACGTCGCGTCCCAGAGCAATCGCCAACGGTGAATTGAGCATCTGGAAGGTCTCGGCTTCCAGCAGCGGGCGCAGGCGCACCAGTGTGGAGCGGGCGTTGGGGACCTCGATACCTACGTAGGGACGGCCCGGCACCGGGGCTTCGATGCGCAGGCGCGGCACGGCCAGCGCCAGGGCCAGGTCGCGTGAGAGGGCCGAGATTTGCGCCACACGCACCTTCTGGCGAGCGGCTTCTCCCTCCGCGCTGGGTTTTTCCATGAAGCCCGGCTCGACCGCGAACTGGGTCACAGTCGGCCCGACTTGAAACCCGACCACTTTGGCCGGGATGCCGAACTCGGCCAGGGATTTTTCGATCAAGCCAGCCGTCAGGTTGATGTGGCGCTCATTTGGGCGGTTGGAACGTTCATCTTCAAGTATATTCAGGGGAGGCAGGCGTTCATCGCGAGATAAGGGTTTGGTGGGGCGCTCATCGCTGGATGTAACGCGGAAATTCTTGCGGAACTCGGCTTCTAGGCGCGCGGGTTTCTTTTTCTGGAGGGTTGGCGCGCCAGCGCCGGTGGTGATGGTAGGTTGCATTTGCCCTTCGGAAAGGACGCTGGCGGATGTTTCAGAACCAACCTTTGGAGCAGGACCGGCGTAGCTTGCCACGGTGGTTCCCTGGAGCTGCTGTGCCGCGCGGATGAACCAGCTCCATATTCCCAGGCCGATTATGGCCATTACGACCACGAACAGCCCCAGCAGGAGACCAGCCAGCAGAGGGGGAAGGGCGTTCGTAAACAACTTTGCCAGTCCCCAGCCGACCAGGCCGCCGTCCAAGCCGGCCTCGGCGCGTTGCAGAGATTCCCCTTTGGATAGCGCCAGTAATGCCAACAGCGCAAATGCTGCTCCCTCCAGCGCCATGACACGTCCCCAGGCCATTCGGGCGAGCAATCCCTTCTGGCGGCGCAGCATCATGATCCCTGCCAGACCAGCGACAACCACCACCAGGCCACTGCCCCATCCCAGCCAGCGACGCAGCAGCGCTGCCCATACCTCCAGCAGCGAGCCGCGGCTCAACCCCAGCAAGGCGATGAGGGTGAGCGCCGCGAACATCAGGGTGAAAACCCCGGCGATGTCCCAATAGAAGCGCTCAAAGCGTAGCAGGAAGCGGATCGAGGAGCGGATGTCTGAAGAAGAAGGTAGGTTTTGGTCGGTCATTGGTTAAAAACTGGGACCACAGATGGGCACAGGAAATAGAAAAATGAGTGGTTAAGGTTTTTCGCTTCGAGTTGCCAGGTAAATACCCACTAAAGTAAGTATAGCACCAAATATCTTCAAAGCTGGAGGCACCTCCTGGAGCAAGAAATACGCCAGGATAATTGCGCCAACCGGTTCACCCAGCGTTACCACGGCCACATAGGCGGCGGAGAGATATCGTAAAGCCCAGTTATAGGAAGTATGGCCGAGCAGTTGCGGCACCAGCGCCAGCAGGAGCATAAAGAGATAAGCTTGGGGCGGGTAGCCAATGGGTTTTTGCCCGGCAGCCAGCATGATACCTACCAGGATACAGGCGGCGATACCATACACGAAGAAGATATAACCCACAAGCGACATTTTGGCGCGCAGGCGGCGGCCGATCATCAGATAACCGGCTGCCGTCCAGGCGCCAACCAGCGCCAGGAAATTCCCCAGGAAAGTCTTTCCTTGCAGGAAATCGGCCAGGGAGGGACACGCCAAGCCGGCTGCACTGAGACGGCAGGAGTCGCTCAAACCAACGATCACACTGCCCACCAGGGCGATACCCATCCCCACCAGCGCCAGACGCGGTAGAGGTTCTTTGAGGAAGAGGGGCGAAAACAGCGCCACCCACAAAGGTGTCGTTGTCACGAAGATGACCGAGCTGGCGACGGTGGTGTATTCCAGGGAAGTGATCCAGGTGGCAAAGTGCAGCGCCAGGAACAGGCCGGAGGTGCACGCCAGTATCAGGTCTTTACGGGTGAGACGGCGCAGTTCAGTCTTGTGGCGGGTAACAGCAATTGGAGCCAGGACAATGGTCGCCAACGCCATCCTGTAAGCGGCGATGACCAGCGAGGGTACATCCTGCTGAGCGAAGCGGATCAGGATAGAGGCGGTTGAGACTGCTAATAGACCAAACGACAATATCAGGATTGGGGAAACGATTGGACGGGAAGAAGGTGTACGCATGATTAATTCGCTTGACAAAGACTGCTGCGCCGACTACAATGTTCAAAGTTGGCCATATTACCTACAATAACGCTTAGGAACGAGTCAATCTGAATAACAATTTATTTTATCAAGGAGAACGACCATGGTTTTCACCCTGCCAGAACTTCCCTATATGTTAAATGCCTTGGTTCCATACCTCTCAGAGGAACAAATGGCATTCCATTATACCAAGCATCATGCTGCATATTTCAATAAACTTAAACCGCTGGTGGAAGGCAAGCCTGAGGCCAATCTTTCACTGCGCGAGCTTGTCGTTAAATCATCTCCGGGTGGTGTGTTCAATAACGCGGCCCAGGCGTGGAACCACACTTTCTTCTGGAATAGCATGTCTCCCACTGGAGGCGGTCTGCCAAAAGGCCAATTGTTAAGCGCCATTGAGCGTGATTTTAACAATTTTGACGAGTTCAAGAAAGCTTTTACGAATGCGGCTGCCACCCTCTTCGGATCAGGCTGGACCTGGCTGGCCCTCGATAAGGGCAAGCTTGAGATCATGGCCTTGAGCAATGCCGATACGCCGCTCAAATATGGCAAAGAACCCTTGCTTACCATTGACGTGTGGGAGCATGCTTATTACATCGACTACCGCAATGACCGCCTCAAATTTATTGAGGGTTTCTGGGACGTGGTCAATTGGGGAGAAGTCTCGAAATTGTTTGAAAAAGCCAGTTAAAGATTGGCTCTATTTGATTAAACCAAACCACTTTTAGGAGGATTTTCCAATGACTTACGTAATCAACCGACTCTGCACCCGGCAAGGCGACTGTGTCGAAGTATGCCCGGTGGAATGTATCGTTCCTGGTCCAACCGACGACCCAAAATGGAACGACCTTTTCTTCATTGACCCCGACACCTGCATTGACTGCGGCGCCTGCACGCCCGAATGCCCGGTCGAGGGCGCTATCACCACAGAAGATGAGGTCCCGGACGAATACAAATCCGATACCGCCCGCAACAAAGCTTTCTTTACCGAAGGCCCTGCCTATTGGGAATTCGATTTGGAGAAAGAGCGCTCGACCCTCAAAGGGATACCCAAATAGAAATAAAGATCGCCCTTCCCCTTATTCTCCCCTTCCCAAAGGAAGGGGAGAATTTAGTTAAATAGAATTACAAATGCTTTTCCAGCCAGGTCTCCAGGTCTGCGACTGCCTGGTCATGGATAATATCATTGTGCGGCTCGTGGAAACCATCCGGGTAAGTGATGCGCTGCTTGTCAGTTGAAGCGGCCTGCTCGTAGAGAATGCGGGAGGCGTCCAATGGAACTATGCGGTCTGCCTCGCCCTGGATAGTCAAGAAAGGCAGCTTGATCTCTGCTAGATGTGCGTTGGTCCAGGCCATGACAGTCTGTATTTCGGCGCCCATGCGGGGGGTACCTTTGGAATGGACGAGCGGGTCTGAGCGGTAAGCCTCAACCACAGCCGGGTTGCGCGAAATAGCAGATGCATCCAATCCGGTTTTTAGAGATAAACGCGGCGCTAATTTCGAGAGAATCCTGGCAATCATCATCAGTGCGGGTGAGACCCCAGTCTGCATCAGGCTTGGGGCAGAGGCGATGACGCCCTTTAACCCGTCTGGATAGTGCAAAACGTAATCCAGCACGATTAAGCATCCCAGGCTATGGCCCATCAGGAAGAGCGGCTTACCGGCTTCTTTCTTTTGCACAATCTCAATAGAGGTCCTCAGATCGCTGCGGATTTCATCATAAGAGTTGATGTGGCCACGCTGCTCACCCGAACGCCCGTGGCCGCGCAAGTCCATGGCGTAGATGGCATAACCGTGCGGTACCAGGTGCTCCACCACGTGAGGATAGCGTCCGCCATGCTCACCCAGCCCGTGGATAATGATCAGGACGGCCTTGGGTTCTCCATCTGGCACCCAGGACTGGTAATACAGTTCTATCCCCCCAATACCTTGAAAACGATCTTCATAGTGTCTCATAATTTATATTTTCCTTATATTTTTATTCATGCGCGTTTCGCATTTTAAACGGCATGGTGAGAAAATGCATGAACGCTCTGCTCCCGGTTAAATAGGAGATTAGGGCGCCATTCTTGTGGTTTGCCAGGATTTTGCGCGCCAGGAAGGGCGTGACAACCTCCACGCGTTCTGCCAGGATACTGAAGATACGCTGGTTGGCTTCCCAATCCGGCGAACTGCGGGCATGCTCCCCCAACAGCATGTCGGTGAGCACCATGCCCGGACGGATTAGGCCAACCAACACCGGTGTCCCTTCTACCTCTTTGACTAAGGCGCGGCTGAAATAGTGCAGGCCGGCTTTGGTGCTACCATAGATGCCCATCTTGGGGAAGAGCCTGCCATCGCTTCCCAATCCTTCCATATTATACACCGCTCCAGAACCCTGTACGAGCATGCCTGCCAGGGCTACCTTGGAGCCGAACATCACACCCAGGATATTAGTCTGGATGATGGTTTCAAGAAGGTCTGGAGATTGCTCCCAGAAATTAAGCCGAGGATGGGATATGCCGGCATTGTTGATCCAGATATCCACCCGGCCAAAATGACTTTTAGCAGCATCCCATAAGGATTGCACCTGGTTAAAGTTAGCCACGTTGCAAGGATGGCCTAGAATGCGTACTGTGCCATATTGGGATGAGAGTTTAGCGATGGCTTGCTCAACAGCTTGTGGCTGCCGGCCGCTGATGACCACCGTACAGCCCAACGCCAGGCAGGAATCGGCCAGGCCGAAGCCAATGCCGCGCGTACTGCCAGTGATGACGATAATTTTGTTATCCATTTCTTACTCCTTAATCCTTTCAAAATACATATATTTTTATCACGAATAGCAAGAAGGGGTGAAAAACCCGAATTTTATACGATTTATTCGTGACACTTATATACTGGCGCCATTCGTGATTTACTGCCAGGCCTTGGCATAGTTAATTTGCCCACAATCCACACGGCCAACCCATAAGAGCCATAAACCAGCCCGATGAAGATCAGGCTAAACTTCACTATTGCGCACCAATGAGCCGCCTGAGGCCAGGGGGCGACTACCGGGCCAATCAGCAGGATGGTCAAGGCTGTGTTCTCCACAGCGTCCAACAGGGCGGCCAGCCAGATTCCCCAGGCAAACCAGGCTGCCAACGCGGCCAGCGGCCAGTGGTGGAAGCGCAGGATATCAGCGGCCCAGATACACGCCAGACCGATGGTGAGCGGGTAGACTACCATAAAAAGGTAGTCCAGTCCCAGGCCGAAGGCGACCATCAACCTGGCGGTTTTATCCCAGGATGCAATAATTTATTGGGCTTTTTCCACGCTACCAGCCAGTTGAAGAGAGACCACCCCTTGAGGCGCAGCGGATGTATATAAGGGCGCGCCAGTCCAGGCGAAGATGATCATCAAGAGAATTGTCAGCCCTAAGAATGTAAAAAATACGGTTTTCCGTTGAACGGGCGAGATCCTTTGTGGAGGGTTTTGCATAATTTGCTCCGTGGTTTTATTAACAGTCTGAATTATATAACATTGTGGTATGATTCATGCAATTATAATGGTGCGTAGTTCATCCTTGGTTTACTCATTTATGAGCGAGCCAGGGTCAAATTGGAGGAGATGGTCTTATGAATACGATCCGCTTTTACATCTATTTGGGTTTAGCAGGGTTGGTGTTGTGCCTGGGAATACTGGCCTGCAGCAGTATCACCATCTCGGCACCATGGGCGGGAGCTCCAACCCCAATTGCGTTATCCCCATCTAACCTAGATTTGACGATGACCGCCGTCTTCAGCTCTTTTATGGCCACGGCGCAGGCTACCCAACCTGGTCAAGCCACACAGGGCGCGGCAGCTACTGCAACCCTACTACTAACCAACACTGCAACCCTGCAACCAACCTACACACCGCAACCCACTTACACTTCCCCCCCCCCAACGCCGGTAGTGATCTATGTCCCCGTAACAGTGGCTCCCTATATCATCATCCCGATCACCGTGATTCCTGTCACCTATGTCGTTCCCACAGCGGTTGCTACCACGGCAGTCCCCCAACCTGGCCCAACTGCCCGCCCGGGCACCAGCGCGCCTGCCTCTTTCCGCGCTGCTCCCCCGGTCATCAATGGCGATTTATCTGATTGGGCCGGAGCTAGCTATCCGGTCACAAATGTCGTCTTCGGTATCGCCAACTGGACGGGTGCGGCAGACCTCTCAGCCACCGTCAGGTACGGCTGGGATAATGCCTACTTGTACCTTGCCGCCACGGTCGCTGACAACTCTTACCAGCAGCTTGCCACTGGGGCTTATATCTATAAGGGTGACAGCATCGAAATCTTAATGGACACCAACGTGTCTGCCGATTTTTACGCGACTGGCCTTAGCACCGATGATTACCAGATTGGTATGACCCCGGGTGCGAAACCTGGGCTTATCCCCGCAGCCTATATCTGGTATCCCACGAGTAGGACCGGACCAGCTCCCTGGGTGGCGGTAGCCGCTGACCTCACCGCCACAGGCTACAATATCGAGGCGGCTATCCCCTGGGCTCAATTGGGCGTCACCCCGGCGACGGGGCAGCACTTTGGTTTTGCCTTCTCGGTTTCCGATAACGATACCCCAGCGACCACAAAGCAGGAGACTATGGTTTCTAATGTGGCGACTCGTCATTTGACAAATCCCACCACCTGGGGAGATATGACGCTCCAATGACCGTAATTTATAACAATTATTATAATTTCAGCGCGTAGGCGTAAAGTTCGGGAAGACTTATAGATTGCTTCTTGGCGTCCTTGTTGTGAATTAAGTTATTAGGATGTAGTAATACTATGGCAGTCCGCGAAATGACCGTCGATGAGCAAGTCGCCTACCTGATGCAGGGTACGAACTATGGCGATGAAACGCTCAAGCAGAATATGGCTGAGGAGCTACGCCAACGCTTGATTGAGGCTGAAAAGGAAAAACAGCCCCTGCGGTTATACTGCGGCTTCGACCCGCGCACCAGCGACCTGCATCTGGGACATACCGTGCCAATGCGTAAACTACGCCAGTTCCAGGAGTTGGGTCATCAGGTGATTTTCCTGGTGGGCAATTACACCTCTTTGATCGGCGACCCTTCGGACAAAGACAAATTGCGCCCACAATTGACCACAGAGCAGGTTGCTGAGAATGCCCGTACATACGCTGAGCAGGCTTATAAAGTGCTCAACCCTGACAAAACCGAGATCCGCTTCAATGCTGAGTGGCTTTCGGAACTGAGTTTTGCCGAGTTGATCAAGCTAGCCTCGAATTTTACTATCCAACAATTCATTAACCGCGAGAATTTCCGCAAGCGCTGGGATGCCAACGATCCAATCTATCTGCACGAAACCTTTTACGCCATTATGCAGGGCTACGACGCTTACATGCTGAAATGTGATGTCCAGGTGGGAGGCACCGACCAGTTGTTCAACATCGTCACCGCGGCCCGCAAGCTGATGACTTTTTTAGGCGCTAAACCCAACATCGCCATTATCACGGGTATCTTGCCCGGCACCGACGGCGTAGTGAGGATGAGCAAGTCGTTGGGTAACCATATCCCCCTGCTGGCCACACCGGAGGATATGTACGGTAAGGTGATGAGCATCCCGGATAAAGCCATGGGTGATTTCTTACGCCTGGTGACCCGCTGGACACCGCCGGAGATTGCGGAACTGGAGCGTAATATGACGGAGGGTCTCCTCCACCCGCGGGATGCCAAGATGAAGCTGGCGCGCGAGATTGTTGAGATATACCACAATAAACAAGCGGCTGAACAAGCTGAGCTGGCTTTTGTGCGCGTGTTCCAGGATAAAAACACGCCTGAAGAAATGCCTGAGTACACACTGGAACCCGGGCAAACCGTGCTGGATGTACTCATTGGCGGGCAACTGGTGAGCAGTGGGAGTGGGGGGCGGCGCATGCTCGATCAAAAGGGTGTGCGACTGGATGGCGAGGTATTAACTGATCCCAATGCAATCTTTCCCCACCCGGGTGTATTACAGGTTGGTAAGCGGCATTTCTTGCGAATAAAGGGTTTATCGGTTTACCGCATTCCATAAATGGGCCTCACCCCTGAAAATCTCATCTAGTTGGTTGATGCGGCGCTAGTTGTGGTGAACAAACCTGCCGGGATGCTCACCTTACCCGATGGTTACAACCCTGACCTGCCTCACCTGCCCAGGATATTAGAACCTTCGCTGGGGCGGCTTTGGATTATTCACCGCCTGGACAAGGAATCCAGCGGTGTGATTGTACGGGCGCGTAGCGCTGAGGCTCACCGTCACTTAAATACCCAATTCCAGGGTAGCCAGGTTGCCAAGGCGTACCACGCACTGGTAACAGGAAATCTACCCCGGGATACTTATACCGTTGACCTACCCCTGCGCGCCAACGTGGGTCACCATCATCGCACGGTTGTAGATAAGGAGAAGGGTAAGCCAGCTCTCACCATCCTGGGGGTCATCCAGCGCTTTACTGAACCGGGATATGGCGATTATGCCCTGGTTGAGGCTACTCCTAAAACGGGACGGACACACCAGGTTCGGGTGCATTTATTTACGGTGGGATTTCCTCCCGTTGCCGATCCACTTTACGGAGACGAGATTAATCCGGCTTATCATCGGCTGACGTCTTTGGGGCTGCATGCCCGCTCGTTAACCATTCAGCACCCGCAAACAGGGGAGATCATGAAATTTGAAGCGCCCTATTATCAGGATTGGGTAGCCGCATTGGGTCTTGAAATGTAGTAAAACTACTCCAATACAAAATCTGGGAGAGGGTGTTGGGGTGTGAAGGCTTACTTGCTAAGCTCCCATAACTCGACGTTGGTCCATTTGCAGCGGGTGCCAAAGCCGGCGTTGGTGCCAGAATTTAGCATGAAGGAAAGCGGCCCGGAAGTGAGCCTGGAACCCAACAGATTATTTTGGGTCTGAAATGCCTCTTGTCCATTCACCAATGCAGTTACATTGCTGCCATTGACAATAACTACCAGCTCAGCGTTTCCCTCGGGGATATCCAGGCTGAGATGTTTCTGGGTATTTGCCCAGGTTGTCTTACCGGCCACCGATGTGCCAGCCCAAATGAACCCATCCAAACCCAACTGCAGCATGTAATATTCGCTCTTCTCAACATTTTCGCGGAATATAAAGCCGCAGCCGGACCAATCCCAGTTGGCAGTTTCACTGGCGGAGGCCCATTCCACCTTGGAGCGCACCACAAAGTTCTTGGGGGAATAATCGGTGCGATTCCACTGCCAGTAGTTAATTTGCGCCAGGCTGTCTTCGAAATCATCGAGGGCGTAATAAGTTCCCTCGGTGTTGCCCAGGTTACCTTGCGTCTGGAGGGAGGCTACAAAATCAGCCATGAGCTGGGCCTGGGCAGTGGCTTGACTACCCGTATCGCGAGTAGGCACCTGGGTTGGTTTTGGGGTCTTAGTTGCGGGTGGCTTTTCTGTCAGTGCTTGTGTTGGTAGTTGAGCAACTGTCGGGGGAATAATTTCAGTCGGCGGTAGGGCAGCAATGGTCTCTGCTGTATTGGTTTCTGCCAGAGATTGAGTGTCTTGTTCTCCCGTCAGGTTACTTATTTTTTCCGTCAGAAAGCTGCAACTGATGGCTAGAATCGCCATTACAATGATTACTGGAACCAGATTTTTCTGTTGGGGCATATTTTCTCCTTTACTATACAGGCGGTTATTCCCAATCATGATCATAAATAGATTATACTACGTAATAATCCGAGAATATTAATGTCATTTCTGATGATTTTTCTGGTAATATAATGGATAGCAGAGCTTTTTTGTAATTTGTGGTTAGCAAGCTAACCATGGGAGATCATTACCTGCCAGGAGCAGAACTGTGATAAACGCCAAAATCCTTGTGGTAGATGACGAAATCATTGTTGCCCAGAATATCGAGAGCTGGTTAAAGCGCTTCGGGTATCACGTACCAGCAACTTTCTCTTCAGCGGAGCAGGCTATTCAACACATTACGCAAGAAAAGCCAGACCTGGTGTTGCTGGATATCCACCTGGCAGGTGAAATGGATGGGGTGGAAGCTGCACAGCAAATTCGCACCCGGTTTGACATTC
>Ga0315284_10005394_pt1 | contig 18143 bp, 22 predicted proteins | sample YL17G09_16_MG_FD_203696 | JGI IMG/M metagenome (GOLD analysis project Ga0315284, IMG submission 203696) | Sediment microbial communities from Yellowstone Lake, YNP, Wyoming, USA - YL17G09_16 | ecosystem: Environmental > Aquatic > Freshwater > Lake > Sediment | place: USA: Wyoming | collected...
GTCCAGATTCTGACCAAAGCGAAACGCGAGTTCCGCATTCACAGGATTCAGCTTTACGACGTCACTGAACCGACTTTGCACCGGGACCTTCCGGAGATGATTCGTGCTGCCCGTCAGTTTGGCCTGGTGGAGATTTCAACTAACGGTTCAGTGCGCAACGTGGACTGGGAGGCAATCGTAACGGCAGGACCGGCACAAATCACGATCAGCCTCTCGGGTGACATTCCAGACACCCATGCGCGAGGGCACGTCGGCAGCAACTTGCGTGATGTCCATGTAGCAATGGCCGCTATTGATGCAGCGTGCCGTTATCAGGGCGTCCGAATGCGCCGTCAGGTTCTGTACCACCGGTATCCCTACAACCTCGCCGAAGAAGCAACTGCCAAGAAGCGAGCCCGAAGACTGGGTTTCTCGTTTGCCGGTTTGTGGGCATCAACGCTTCGACCGTATGGACAGGAAAACATCGCCGGGTGTGTTCTCTCACCATCGGATGCTGCATGGATCGGGCCTCGGTATCCGGGAAAGAATTGTCTGGTCCTGGAGCGAAATATCAACATCAACGTGAATGGTGAGGTTACACAGTGCGCTGGTTTTGGGCACGTGCTAGCCGCTTTCTTGGGGGTTCCATTCTACGAGATTCAGTTGTTGCGCCGGACAGACCCGTTCTGTCGTGAATGTTCCAGTTCGGGAATGCTACGATACGTCTGTCGCGACCCGCATCTTGACTCCTGGAACGCTCGGCAGGTCGGCGATTGCTGGCAGTATCGGTGGGATCGGTGGAGACACTGGCTGTTCTACGTGAGAGAAAAACTGATGAGGTGAAACCATGAACGAAAAGAAACTCGCATACATCCTGATGGCCCTTTTGAGTGGCATCCAACTGGCTCCTGCTGGGGGGTTGATTCCGCCTTGGGTCAAGGAAGCTGCTGTGATACTCTTGCCGGCAGTGATTGCCTGGAAAGCGTACACCAGCAATCCAGCCGTCGCGAACGGGAACGGATCAACATCAAAAACGAATGAAAAAACTACTCAAACTAACGGCGTGCAGTCTGCTAGCCCTGGGCCTGTGTAACTGCGCACGGTTCACCACGAAGCAAACGGATACCCGCTATGAATCCGGCAAACCGGCGACCACGATCACCACGAAAGCCTCGGCTTGGACGTTCTGGGAGGCAAAATCGCTCCTCACGCAGTTCAAGGCAGCCCAGACAGAAAAGAGCCAGTCGGCCAACGTTGGAAGCCTTGAACAGTCCGGTGGCGGTGTGGGTACCAACGCAGTCAGGGTCATAGACGGGATTGTCGAGATTCTGAAACAAGTGAAGTAGCCGTGAAAGTCAACGTATTTGCAGACATCGTCCCGCAGGTGGCTTCTGGTTGGGTTGCCGAGCAGGTTATCATCGGTTTAGTCCAGAAAGGCTGCGAAGTACGTACCATTGCGCTTGATCACAGCGAAATGCAACCAGACCCAATCGTGCAAGCTACGCTCGGTGAGCCTTGGCCGAAGGCCTTGAAGGTTGTAGTGCGCCCGATTGTACGTCTTACTCCTGAGCTGGTCGAGGATGCTGTGGTAGTGACTCTGTGGGAAAGCGATGCTTTGCCCAAGGCGACAGTCGCCTGTCTCAATACCGCGCTGGCCATACTCGTGCCGAGCGGCTGGCTCAGGGGGGTTTTCAAAGTAAGTGGCGTGAAAGTGCCCGTGCACGCTGTCCAGTATGGCGTTAGCGACAGGTTCAAACCGATGGAAAAGGGGTTCCCAAAACGCACTGTCTTCCTGACTGCTGGACGGACTGCGCACGGGCGCTTTCGCAAAGGTGTAGATTTGGTCATTAGTGCCTTTCTACACGCTTTCCCGAACGAAAAAGACGTAGTGTTACAGGTCAAAACCCATGAAGATTGTCCGCTTCCCGAAATTGTTTCTAGTCGAATTCAAGTCATTGCTAGTTGGTTTTCAGAGGACGTCATGTGCCAGTGGTATAGACAAGGCTTGGTCTATGTTTCTGGCTCTGCCGGGGAAGGGTGGGGTCTCCATCAGCACGAGGCGATGGCGTGCGGGAAGGCGGTCATTGGTGCCAAGTTTGGAAGCGTTACAGAGTTCTTCGATCCACCTAAAAATGGATTTGAGGTCAAGCACAAGCTCGTCGAAAGCGAACTTGGAGCAGGTCGTTGGGCAAAGATAGACTTTGAGAGTCTGGTTGAGCGTATGCGCGAAGTCTACGAAAATCCTGTGAATGCCTTTGTGACAGGTCTAATGGCTGCGCGAAGTGTTGAACCACTCACGCTTGAGGCTATGCGGAAGTCGCACGCGAAGGAGATCAAGGCGTATGCGTAGCTTCTGTCATGCTGGCGACATTGGCGACTTGATTTATGGCTTGTATGTCATGAAGAAGCTCGACGGCGGGAAGCTGTTCGTGGGCACAAAGACCGACCTTGGCTCGCAGTTACAGCCGAGAGAAGGCATTACGTACGAGGTGCTTTTGGCGTTGATGCCATTGTTGAAGACACAAGGCTATGTGCGTGGTGTGCAATGGATGGAACATCCTCCTTTCGTCGACTACGACCTGAACAATTTTCGTCGACATTGGCTTGGCCAACTGAAGGGCACTGGTCGGTATACACACCTGTTGGAGATGCATTGTAAGGCTTTTGACGTTGATCTTGACTGGAACGAGCCTTGGCTCAATGTGCCAGCCAAACGAGTTGCCAGTGTTGTGATAGCACGAAGTGCACGGCAACACAGTCACAGGTTTCCATGGAAAAAAGTGATCGAAAAATACAAAGGCGACTGTGTTTTTGTCGGACTCGAAGCGGAGCACTCTGCGTTCTGCAACAACTTCGGATTAGTGCCCTGGTTCAAGACCCTGCACTTTCTGTCCTTGGCGGAAGTTATCAATGCCTGCGACCTGTTTGTCGGAAACTCGTCTGCACCTTTGGCCGTAGCTGAAGCATTGAAGAAGCGTGTTGTGCAGGAAACGAGCCTTGAGACGTTGGAGATGGCTCATACGGTCTGCACTCGCAAAGGTCATGTGATGTGGGATGAAGTGACACCATTGCCTGAAGTATGAACATTGGAATTGTAATAGCCGCTTCGATTGACAGGAACGCCGAAATGGACATTGCTGTGGCAATGGCAGAGGATTTTGTGCATCGTAATGTAGGTTCCAAGGTGTATGCAAGTCGCTTATATCGTGGTGGAGAGTATGGATCACTATATCCTGCCCGTTTTGCGCTAGTTGGCGATATTTTGTCACTGCACGACTATGCTCTTTGGATGGATGTGGACACGTGTTTAGTTGATCCAACGTTCGATCTCGAAAGTGCTTTAGGGACATGGAGCACACCTTCTACGCGTTTGTGGATTGCACAAGACTGGAATGGATTATGTGCCTGTTGTTTTGTAGCTAGAAACTGTGAGTGGTGCAAAGACTTTTTGAAGACAGTTGGTTTTCTAGCACAACTTCGAGATAGGGGCGGACAGAGGGAACAAGCGGTGTTGAAGATGATGTTGTATGACGTGCCAGGAGTCGCTTGGCACTTGGGGTTATTACCGACAAGCGTAGTAGCAGATCAGACGGTCAAACCTATCCCAACACCTTTACTGTGGCACCTTTCAATGGGAGAAAAAAGAGTGCAGTACATGAAGGAGGTACAGTCTGCTGTGAGTTTAGGTGTTTTTGAACAGTACGCCAAAGGCTGGGACGGAATGGGACACGGAGTACGATATGATTGACTTTACATTTGATTGGTTCACGCCGACGATTCCACGTTTGGAGCCCGTTTTTCCGAAAGACGCAAAGCGGATTCTGGAAATTGGCTGTTTCGAGGGTAGGTCGACGCTTTGGTTCCTTGAACAAGCGCCAAAGGCGTGTGTTACGTGCGTGGATAGCTTCAAAGGTGGTTCAGACCTTATTGGTATTGACCTAACTGGCTTGAAAGAGCGGTTTTTGTCGAACGTCGAGGCTTACCGACAAAGAGTTTACCTACACGAAGGCAACACTTGGTCAATTCTTTGCAATCTTAGTCCGAATAGCTACGATTTCGTCTATGTCGATGGCTCTCATGAGGAATGTGACGTGATCCATGATGCCCTCCAGGCGTTTAGGGTTGTACGCCCTGGTGGCATAGTCGTGTTCGACGACTATGGGTGGGGCACGGAGGGTCAGTCACGTCCGAAGGAAGCCATCGACTACTTTTTGCGTTGTTTTGGCCCGAAAACCGAGGTGTTGGTCATGAACTACATCGTGGCAATCAAAAAATGCTAACTATCGTCACACTGTTTGGTCATAGTAGAGGCAACCTCGAGAGGTTGGTGCGAGAGCTTCGACACATGGTCGAGGATTGGGTCGTCGTGCTCGATAAAGGCATGGAACCGGTAGAGTTGGCGCACTGTTTCAAGTGGGAATCGACCGAAGGCTTCGATGCTGGTGCGATGAGACGGTTTGCGATGGAAAAAGTGCACACACAGTGGGTCATGCACTTGGACAGCGATGAGTGGTACTCGCCTTTGCAGTTGCACACGATAATCAACACGATGAAGACGTGTCCAAAGGACGTTGACTGTATCAAGTTGCCTAGACGCAACGTGGAGCCGACCGGTGACTGGATCGGGTGGCCTGACAACAGACCGATGATTCATCGGAATGCGACGTACATTTCTTGGCGGGGTAGAGTGGAAGAATGGCCAACGGGGATCAAGTGTGCACAAGAAATCAACGATGTGAGTGCGGCGATTTTGCACTTACATCTTGATTCCGCCGCCCGTGATGTCATGGCCAAGAGCAGAGCAGAAGCAGAGTCCTGTTAACAATCCTAACGAGACTATGGAATTACTTCAAATCGAAACGACGACAGCTTGCAATGCGCATTGTCCGATGTGTCCAAGAAACATGTCGAAGCGAGGGCATGGAACAATGCAGACGGATTTGTTCTATAGCGTGGTGAATCAGGCGGCGGAGTTAGGTGTGAAAGACGTGGTGCCATTTATCAACGGAGAGCCACTTGCGGATGTGAGGATGCCGACGTTTGTAAAGTGGTTTGCGATACAGCATCCTCGGTTGCGAATGACCATTTTCACGAATGCCAGTTTGCTAACAAGAGAGCTTATGTACAAGCTCTTAACGTCAGGCGCGATTCGAGACTTCAACGTGTCTATTCAAGGCGGGACCAAGGAGGTCTATGAGGCCAATACTGGTCTGGACTGGGAGAAGACGATCAAGAACGTGGATGACCTGATCGAAATGAACGAGTTGCTTGGAGAACCGTGCATGATTCGCGTAAATATGTGCGTGTTTTCCAAAACGCAAGACACACTTGATGCCTTCACTCAACGTTGGGAAGGTCGAGCGACGGTGTGTCTGGGGGCGTTCAGCAACTTCGGTGGCTTAGTTCACGATCCCGTTGGCGAAGCCAGTACGATGGAGATGACTAGGAAAATCTGCGCAAGGGCGCTGATACATGTCTACGTCTACTGGAATGGCGATGTGGGCCAGTGCTGCTTTGACTTGACTGGCGAGACCGTGTATGGCAATTTGCACAAAGAGAAGCTGGTTGATGTGCTACGGAGCGAGAAGTATTTGCAAATGCGCGAAGCTCACCAGCATTTGAATTTGGACGAACTGCCACCAATTTGCCTGAACTGCAACGCGTGTAGGTTTGGAGGATGATATGGAGCTGACAAAGGAACATTTTGCTGGCTTTACATCGCCTATTCCAATCGAGGCACATTTTTGGAAGTTGAGTTACTGTCGATGGCCTGACTTGACTGGGCTGCGAGTACTTGACGTGGGTTCGTATGATGGCTTCTACGCGAAAGCAGCGATTTTGCGTGGCGCCGAATCCGTCGTTTGTATTGACAATGATCCACTTAGGGTGGACATTGCGATGAAGAACTGTGCTGGTCTTCGAGTTAGTTTTATACTGATGAATGCTGTTGATTTAACAAATCGAATTGCATCATTCGACGTAGTGTTCCTAATGGGCATTCTATACCACGTCGGCAGCCCCTTTTCGGTCTTACAGGCCGCAAAACGCATGGCACCGGTGACTGTCGTTGAATCACATTTGGACTGTCGCGATATTGACCGGCCAGTCGCAAGAGTCTACGACGTCGACGGTATTGACAATGACGAGACTAACTACTGGGGATTCAATGCACCTGGACTGGAAAATTTGTTTCGACGAGCAGGTTTTACGAAGATCGTGAAAACATGTGAACACAACGCTCCTGACGATCAGATCGTGACTGGTCGTGGGTCGTGGATACTTAAATGAACTTCAATCGCATATCCGTCTTTGGCAAGCATCTGAACGCTTGGACGACAGATGACGACGTTTCGGTCGTCGGAGATAGCTATGAAAAACACATTACGAAGCACCTGCCACGGGTGCTGGAACGTGGTGGAGGGTTTGTTGATGTTGGTGCCCATTTTGGCTTTTACATGCTGGCTGTGCGTAGTACAAAAAGTGACGTGCCAGTGTTCAACTTTGAACCAAGCGCCAATAACTGGAAGTGCATCATGCAGACCGTTGGAGAGCTTGGCCTTCGTGATGTTTGCAGTTACTGTTGTGGTCTTAGCGATGTTGTCAAGACACTAGACTATGGTTTTGATGGTAGTGCAGAAACTAATAGCAACTGCTCTGTCGCTGACCTACAAGGCACAAGCGGGCATCCAGTGATGGTGATGCCATTAGATGTGACACCGGTGGTTGATGTGCCAATTTGTTGTGTGAAAATTGACGTTGAAGGCCATGAGTTCCATGTCATTCGTGGAATGCAACGACTGTTGAAAGCACAGACGCCGTGGGTAATTATGGAGTACTGCCCACAGGCGCTTGCGGCACACGGCTCACGGCCCGTCGAGCTTCTTCGTCACATGACGGACCTTGGCTACGAGATTGAAGTGCTTGAACGCGATGCTGGAATGGGAGGTCGCTTTTGGGATGCACAGCGTTGTGCAGACTACATTGCAGCTTTTCCTTCGTGGATAACAGAACTCCTGTTTGTACCTGGAATGTAATATGGACCCAAATTTCATTGCCGAGTTTAACACAGAAGAAACGACCGAACTGCACAAGAAGGTCTTGAATCACTGCAAATCGTTGGTTGATATGAGCCGACGGTATATGCGGACGTATCACGAAACATGGGACCATAACGACGACGTTTATCAGTGTCGACGGACGGTCGATAAGGACGACGCCGATGCAGCGAACAGGAAAGAGCCAGTGAAGATGGTTGTGCCTTTGACATTCGCGCAGGTACAGACGTTCATTGCATTCTGCGTTAGCCTGTTCACACAACGTGAGCACGTTTTTGAGCTTGTGGGCACGGGCGAGGAAGATCACAAGGCCGCGAAGCTCGCAGAGGCGTTGATTCAACGAGATTTGACGGTCAATATCTTTGAGGCAAAGTTGAACCAGTTTTTGCTTGACATTGCTCGCTTTGGCTTAGGAGTATTCAAAACAGCCTGGGTGCATGAGACGGAACTTGAGGTGCAAGAGGTTGAAGCACCTTCGCCAACGAATGCTATTGGTCAACAGCTCTTTGCCCAACCTGAGCCAATGATGATTGAGCAGGAAGTGACTTCGTATCTTGGCAATAGGATTGTGAACGTCTCTCCGTACTGCTTCTTCCCTGATGTGCGTTTGCCACTGTCCCGCTTTCAAGAAGGCGAGTTTTGCGCCAGTGAGGAGACGTACGACATGGTTACTCTGTACGACTGGGCCGCACAAGGAATGATTACTGGTATGCAATGGCTCAAGCCATTTAAGGCCGACGTTGGCTCCGAATCAGATCGTGTTCGTACACATCTGACTAGGGCGTTGGAGCAAACTGATGCCAATGCTGCTGTGGTCGGCGGAGAACAGAAGACTCTTGGAACGGTGATCTTGACCGAAGTGCAACTCACTTTGATTCCGAAGCGGTTTGTGCTAGGAGAAGGCAATGAGGTCACGTACCCGCTTGGCGAGTCGGAGCGGCCTGAAAAGTGGCTAGTATGGATTGCCAATGACCAACGTGTGATCAACTTCGAGAAGTTGAATACTGGACACAGTCAGTACACCTACGACATTGGCGAGTTCACGCCTGACATTCACAAGTTGGTCAGTGCTACTTTGTGCGACTACATTGACATGCTTCAGGATGTAGCCTCGTGGCTAATAAACACGCATGTGACTAACGTGCGTAAAGTCGTTGGCGACAGGATGGTGGTCGATCCTGCTGGTGTGAACATGGAGGATGTCAAAGAGCGCAGGCCGGTGATCCGACTGGCCAAGGACGCGCAGAGACAGGGTGGAATTGACAAGTATGTTAAGCAGCTTGACATGATGGATGTGACGTCCAAGCACATGGACGATTCGTCACAGATTCACGGCCTAGTGCAGGTAACTACTGGCATTAGCGACAACGCCCTAGGACAGTACTTCACTGGTAGGCGCACGGCGACAGAGTCAAGAAATGCGAATACTGGTGCGGCGGCTAGACTAAAGCTGACGGCGCTGTTGCTTTTCAAGACTGCGCTAGAACCGATGGCCCGAAAGATGGTGGCCAATCATAAGCGAGGCTTGGACGTTGAGACGTTTGTCAGGGTCGCGGGTGAGATGTCTGAGCTACAAACCTATCAGCAGTTTGTGGCAATTACAAGGAAGGACTTGAAAGGCTCTTACGATTTTGAGGTCTTTGACGGAACATTGCCAAGTGAGCGGAACACTCAAGCACAGGCGCTTGAGGAGTTCATGATCGCGTTGATGGGCAATCCGCAGGTGGTTATGCTTCTAGGCTTCGACCCAGTCAAGATCGGTGAAGAATGGCTTACGCTACGGGGTATCCGCAACCCGAAGCGGTTCAAGTTAGATCAAGTGCGACAACAAGAACTCATGTTGCAGATGCAGCAAGCGGGATTGGTAGGCGCAAATGAACAACAACAACCCAACGGAGCAGCCCAGCCTGGACTATTTGGCGGAGCGGGTGCAGTATCCCTTATCGGGCAGGGAAACGCTAGTGGAACTGGCGAGGCTTAAGGAGAATAAGGTGTTTATGTGGTTAATGGAACAGCAGAAAGCAGAGCGAGAAAGTTCGGTGCAGTTCGTTTTGACCACACCAACAGACATCGCAGGCGTAATAGCCCGCGAACAGGCGATTGGTAATGTCAATGGACTTAGCTGGCTTGAGCCAGTTATAGAGAAACACATTGACACATTGAAGAGAAAGCTAGACTAATATGGGAGACGAAAATACAGCTCTGGAGGGTGGAGAAGACCACGGTGCTGATCTCGAAGTAGCGGGTACAGGTGCAGGTGTCGATACTGGAGTAGGAGCAGCCGGTGAAGGTGCGCAACCACCTGCTCCACAGAAGGTGGAGCTAACGGAAGACACGATCAAGGCGTTGGTTGGTAGCTTGCCTGGTCCACCAGCACTAGCGGCAGCTCCACAGCCTGAGCGTCAGATGACTCAGGAGGAACTCGACAAGGCAATGAATGTGTTTAGGGTCACTCCTCAACACATGAAGGCGCTGGGTCTGAGTGAAGAAGCGGCGGAGTACATGAACGAGATTGTCACCGGCGCTGTGCGACAAGCTGTGACAATGGCAATGTTGGCGCAACGAAAGTTGCAGACCGACCTAGAAGGCCGGCTGACTCCGCTACAGAAGTACATGAACGAGGCGAACGAGCAGAAATTGCGTGCTGAGTTCTTTTCAAAGCACGAAGATTTGAAGGACGTTGAAACTCTCGTCGAGGCTGTCTATTCTCGCCTGTCAACAAGCGGGGTGCAGTTCAAGACGAAAGACGAAGCCTTCAAAGCTATTGCCGATCAAACCCGACAGTTACTGGCGAAACTTCGTCCGGCAGGTCAGGGCGGCGGTGGAGACGGTGGAACGGCAACGAAACCCGCGAACAAAATGTCCACGGTGACAACCGGAGGGCGTGGCGGTGCAGGACAGAGTCGTAGTGCTCCAAAGATAGACAAGGGCGCTATGGCCATGTTCGGCTAGTTGCTATCAGGAAACAATAAATGGCCACAGCAATCTTTGGACTGTGCAGTACTGAGACGTACGATTCCGAACGATTCAAGAATCGTCGGCGTTCGGTTCAGTATCAGTTCCCGCAGGGGGCTTTCCCATTAACGGGCTTGCTGTCGATTACCGACAGTGAGGATACGAACGATCCACAATTCTCTCACTGGGAGAAACGGTGGTATTTGCAGGAGACGACGACGGCCAGCCAGGGCGCAACGAAAGGTCCGTGGAAGAACTCCTCGGACGCCGATCCCGGCGATCCTCTTAGTCTGGTGGCAAATACGGAGTACATTCTCTGTGTAACCGACGCGAAGCAGTTCCGGCTCGGCAAGGTGCTATTGGTGAAGTGCACCAATACCAGCGGAGCGACGGTGAATGCACATGTGTTGGTAACTGCCATGACGGACACGAGCGGAACGCCTAACAAGCTGAAAGTTCGTGCCTTGAAGGCATTGGCCAACATTGCTAACGGGACAACGAACGAGAGTGTCGGTTTGCAAGTACTCTCAATCGGCACGGCGTTTGCCGAAGGTCGCTCAAACGTAGTTGGCGAGCGGTTCTTCAAGCCCGTCGAGTTCGCTAGTCAAACGCAGATTTTCAGGACGCCTTTCCGGCTGACTGGTTCTGCGATGAAGGCTCCACTGACGTATGACGTCAAGGGCCCACATCAAGACAAGGCCAAAGAACACAGTGTCGAGCACATGGTCGACATTGAGAATGCTGTGCTTTGGGGTACGAAGTCGGCCTATGTCGACACATCGGTTGAGGCCGATCCAACCACTGGGGCCGGACTGCCTCTGCGGACGTTTGGTGGCATTGTCTACTACCTGGAACGGTGGGAGGCGGGTGACTACGGGACGGTGGTGGTCACCAATGATGACTCCAAGGACAAGCGCATTATCGAGAACACCACCGGTGCTATCGACGAAGACAAGTTCGACGGCTGGATGCGAAAGCTGTTCAAGGTTAGCAACAACTCGAACAACGAGAAGTTGTGTGTCTGCGGCGGTGGAGCATTGCAGGTGTTGAACCAGCTCTGGCGGAGCAAGGTGACTATCAATACCAACATGCCGAGCAATGAGACGTACGGCATGAAGGTTGTGGCCATCGACACGCTGTTCGGTCGGGTGTATTTCAAGACACATCCACTGTTCAGCGCCGACTCGAACCTGGAGTATGCGGCCTTGTTCCTGGACGTCAAGAACATGAAACTGCGTCCTATGAAGGACAGAGACACCAAGATTCTTGCCAATCGTCAGCCGAACGATGCTGACTACCGGATGGATGAGTGGTTCACCGACATCGGTTTCGAGATGTGGTTTCCGGAATCACACATGTTTGTCAAGAACATCAGCAGCTACACACCATAATCTATGGGCGCACTAACAACGGCGAATGTTCGAATCATCCGTAAGTGGACCGAAGGTGGTCTCAACGCCAAAAAGCGGTCTTGCCGCCACGTTGAGGTCTACGGCGGGACATGGGGCGGCGGAACGAACACGATGCCGGCAAGTGCTTTCTCGTTGAGGGTGATTGAGGAAGTCTCGCCGGCGGTTTACGGCTTGAAGGGATTCCACGTAGCCCCTGCAAGCGATGGGTCGGTGGCCTACGCGATGGATACTGTTGGAGCGGGCAGCGCCCCAGCGGACATCATTCTACCGACGACACCTGACGGTCTCTACTTCACAGTGAAAGGATACTAGTATGCCGAACAGAATGAACGACGATCCAGTCAAGTACAAGCCCACTGTTGGTGGGACTGACGTGAAAGACACGGCCATGTTGACAATCGGAGGCGGGGGCAAGTTGACTCCTGCGCAAAACGAGGACAATGAGACTGTGCCTTTCAGCACTGGCAAAGCCAAGCACGTTGCTGGCCAAGCCGAGGCATCGCACTAGGTCACGTGCACAATGGTCGGGGGGTTAACAGCCCCCCGACCTCTTGAAATGGACTACAACGCTTTTCGGATTTTAGTAGCTGCGGCAGCACAGCGGTCTGTGGATGCTTTGACGAGCGGGACCACGGACTTGATTGCCCTTGCTGCGAACATGGCTCGAAAGAGTATTGAACGGGGCAGAGACTTTGAAATGGCTAAGACGACAGCGGACATTACCATCACGCTTGGCCAAGGTGCTGATCTTAGTACGACGGTTCTAGCCGGAACGGTCACGCCAGTTAAGGTCAAAACGATTTTACGGGCACAAGCGTCGACAAACGGAGGGACTAGCTTTGTCCCGATTGGTGTGACCAGTCGGCAGACGCATTTCGATTCGTGGACAAGACGAGTTGGTTCATTCAATACGCTGGAAGATGTAACCGCAACGTATCCGACCGAGACGCATAAGTTCCAGCTAGTTCGTTATGCGAACACTGTCTATATGACTCCAAGCGACACCGTCTCGTTTGACAATCAGGCGGCTGTGCTGGTGAGAATGGACATTGTCAAGTGGCTTGATAACTATGCGGTTAACGGCCCGGAAGATTTCCTTCTTGAACATTGCTTCGACTATATGTTGCTAGTCACCTTGTGTTACTTGCAGCTTTTTGTGAAAGAGGACGTGCGGTTGCCAGTGACGGATGTGAAAATGAAAGAAGCGTGGATGGCGATGATTCAGTGGGATTCCAACGTTGTCGTTACTTCTGACGACATGAACTTGAACTAATATGGCATTACCTCTTATTCGATTACTTTCGCAGATTGACACCAATGCGCCAAACGGCGCGACCGTGTCTGCAGCTGAGCTTGACGACTATATCAAGCAGCAATGGGGTTTCTTGGAAGCCTTCTTGAGTGTGGGGCATAATGATGATGGCACGTTGAAAATGGAGTCTGAATTGCTTGGTGCAGATGGACTGATACCGGCAGATATGATTGGAGCTGGTATTAAAGGTGAGCAGATTGAAACGGAGTCGATTAGCAACGTACATTTGGTTAAGAAAGATGCAGCGACTGGAATAGGTGGTGCGGTGACGTCAGCGGCGATTGACAATGACCAGATTCTAGCAGAGCACTTGGCGACGGCGGCAGTCGAGACGGGGGCAATTAAGGATCTGGCGGTGACCGGGGCAAAGATTGCCGATGCGACAATAACGGCCAGTAAGATCACGGGCGTGTTGAACGCTGTGAACATACCTGTTTCTGCCGGTGGCGTTGGTGCTGATTCACTTGAAGCGTCGATGTTAAAAACCAACGTGGCGTATACTGGTGCTAACGTGCGTGTGCCAGTCGTAACAAACGCTGTTGGAACGAACAAATTTGCAAAAGTTGGTGGTGTTTTGGCGGCAACGCTTGTTGGAGATGTTCTGACGTTTGTCTTTTCGGCCATAAGCGGAGAAGGGTCTAGGGACTTTGGACTGGCTGTCCAGACCAAGCCGCCGACTGGTGTGATGACCAAGAATGTTCCACAAACGCGATCTGGTTGGGAGTGGAAAGGTGGAACGTTTTTGAGCATTGTGAGTGACGGTGGCACGAACAACGTAATTAGGATCAAAGAAGCTGGGGCGTATATTGTGTTTCTGTTTGCTTCCGTTTGGGGTGCGAACGCGGTTGCGCCAGGGACGAACACAGCCAGGATTTCTTCTCAGTTGTTTCGAGATACAGAACTGCTGTTCACGACCACGACAAAGCGAACGGGAGTTGTTGCAAATGATGAACACTGGCATTTTGGTGCTGGTCTTCTCATTGTTGGTGCAGATGATGAGGATTTTGAGGTGTTTACTAACGTCGAGTTCGTAGATGGTGTTTGGCAACAGGCGTTTAACGCCGGCGATCGAGCAGCAACGATGATTATACTGCCAGTTGCAAGTGGAACATAATATGCCACAGCAAGAACTAGTCGGTTCCAAGCCAATTCCCCACTACGGCCAGCATGGTGGGATGGATTATGGCACGGAGCCGCATCTGCTTGACGAGAAGACGTGGAGGTTTCTCGATGGCATGAGTGGTGGCGCAGTAACCAGCCAGATTCTGTCGAGAAAGCTAATAACAAGCGTGAAAGGGACGTACGATATTGAGGTACTTGTCAACTTGCCAAACGGGAGGCTCGATTATGGACTATGGTTGGCCTTTTCAAAAGACGCTGTCAAGCCGCTTAGACTGAGTGGTTTAAGACCGGCTATTGCCGCGCTGAATCCGTGCGAAGACCGAATCGTGACGCATGTCTATAATGGACGAGTGTTCTTCACAAATAAGGACAATCGTGTAAGGTTCATTGATAGTAATGGTGTGCATGAACTGTTCGATCATAGAAGGAGTTGGACTAAGGACAATGGAGAGTACTTGAATGGTAATGGTCCGTTCACGAAGGAGCCTCTTTATGGTGATAATGAGAAACCAGATGGTGATCTTGGAGCCTTATTCACCTGGACGACCGGACAAAGCTATAGGGTGTACGTTGCAACGACAATACCGTTTAGACGCTTCGATGAAATCGGGGTGATAATCACTAAAAGTGATGGCACACAGCAGGCGTTGACGGGAACAGTCACGACGATAGAGAAAGACTATCTTGTTGTCTTGGCAACGGATACCGTTGTGGGCGTTGAAAATCAGTGGCTGACACAACAGTTTGGAAGAATCGTGTTGCCTCCTGCGTTGGTACGCGTGACAAGTACACCTGTTCCAGCAGGTCGTTACGTGACGATGTTCTTCGACCACGTCGTTGTTGGTGCCCCTTGTTGGAAGGGTGTGCAGATGCACAACAAGACCATGTGGTCGCATTTGTATGACTTTGCAGAGTGGAAGCCAGAATCGTCAACGGAAGCTGATAGTTACACGCACAGTGAGTATCAATATGGAGACGACATTGTTAGTGGCGTTAGTGGAATGGCGCACTTTGGAGAGTTGCTGTTGATCTCGACGACTTCGTGTATTTATGCTATGAGCTATACTGGACTGCCACGTGTCGTGCGCGTAGCACCATTGATTCAAGGCTATGGTAATGGTTTGCCATATGCTATGGCACAGTTAGACAGAGGAGTGGTCTGGTGTGATGTTCACCATCGTTCGTTCTTCGCGTTTCGTGGACAGGGACCAGAGGACATTGGTCAGTCAATAGCAGACTATTTCTTCTCGTCACTGACGGCGAATAGTAAGTGGGCGGCCAGGACGTGGTCGTACGTGAATCGAGCCAAGAGCGAGGTTGGGTGGGTATACGTTAGCACTGCCAGTGTCAATGGAACGTTTGATCGACAAATTGTGTTCAATTACAAAGAGAATACGTGGTCGATACGAAATGGTGCTACTTTGTCCGCGTTCGGAGTGTTTGGCAAGAGGGCAAAGACGATCAAGGAGCTAACGGGAACTATAGACAGCAATACTGCTGTTATTGACGAACTGGAAGAAACCAGTGAAGATCGCATGGTTGTCTGGGGAGGAAATGAAGAACAGGTTTGGAGAGAGGAAGTACCTAGCGATTTGACAGCGAATTTAGTTAATCTGGAGACAATTCGACTCGAGACCGGCGACTTGATTTATGGTTCCGCACAGAAAGTCAAGGAAGTCAGCCAGATCACCATAAATGCTGGAGGAACGGTGTTGACTGGTATTAAAGTGTACGTCTCAGCTAGAGAGCACATGGATGATGCGGTGGTGTTTACGGAAGTCGGAACGTGGACCCCAACAATCAAAGAGAAAATGCTAACGTTTCCACAACAAACAGGCAAGATATTGCGCTATGCGTTTGTGCCAGTTGGCTCACCGCGTGGTTTTATCTGGAGAGGATACGAAGATAATGTACTCGGTGCAGGTGCAGACAGGTAGAGGCCAACCATTTGTGGTTGAGCATTTGCAAGGCGTTGATGACGTCATTGCCAACGTAGAGCTTATCAATGAAGGTTGGGCGGCTTTGCGAGACCCATCAGTGGCCAGAGTCGATGAGACCTGGGATGATTTTTTCAAAGTTGTGCTGCGTTGTGCGTGTGCATTAGAGGGAGTAGCAACGGTGGTGCTGTATAAGTCAAAGAACCTAAAGCCACTCGGATACATGGTATTGTTGGACGATAGTGATTCAAGTGATCGTCATAGTTTGTTCATCTACTGGGGCTATTCAAATGGGAAGTATCTCGGTGCTCCAGAGGCTGGATTACAGTATGTTAAACACTGGGCAGCACAACACGGGTACAAGACGGTTCGAGCACAGTCCCGCCGTATAAACGGGGCGGCGATGCGACTGTTTAGAAAAAAACTAGGCTTTAAGCCACTGGCAATGATTTTCGAAACTGAGGTGTAAATATGGCATCAGGTGGACAAGGCAGTTCAAAGTTTAAGAGAGAGGGCACAGGAACATATGGTCAAAGTTGGTCTAATGTGCCACAGGGGATTAGTGATTTAATCACTGGAAGTCTGGCCGGTGCTCAAACTGACCCCGGATTGGCGACGCAGCAAAGAGGGGTGTTCAGTAGGTTGATGGAACAAACACCGGAAAGCCAACCTGGATTTCAGTCATTGACCGGTTTTGCCAATTTGTCGCCGACCGGGTATACTGGGCATGATACGTTGCAAAGAGTGGCAGAGCGGGACCCGTTTAGCAGCACATTTGAAGCTCAAACCGAGGACGCTTTTCGACAACGTGCCGGTGATGCGATGTCGATGGCGGCGACTGGGCCAGATGCTGTTCGTGGAGGTGATGCAAGGACTGGGATAGCACAAGGAGTGTTGGGATCCAGACTGGCGCAAGACAGAGGCCAGGAAGTGCGTCAAGCACAGTTGCAAGACTTGCTGGCAACGACGGGAGCGGCTACGGCAGCGGCTGGTATTGAAGGACAGAGAGCCAACACGGCGTCTACGGCAGCGCAGGGCTTGTCGAACATTGGCACAGGGGTAGCCGATAGGGGTCTTGGTGCAGCAAGGGCAGTAGATTTCAATAAGGTGCAGAATCTTGCATTGTTGCAACTTGCGTCGCAGTTACAGGGCACGCAGCTTGGAACGACAGTTGATAACTTCTCGGGCCACGGTTCACAAAGTGGATGGCAGTCTGGATTGAACTGCTGCTTCGTCTTCTTACAGGCGTTGAATGGCAAGTTACCGTGGTATATTGAGGTGGCACGGTTGGAGTATTGGACCAGGGAGCGTCGTGACGGCTATTGCTGGATGGCGTCGTGGTTGGTGCCGGTGATGAAGGCAAGCAAGGTGGTATCGTGGCTGGTCAATGCAACGATGGTCAAACCGTTTCTACGCTACGGAGCATGGATGTATGCTGATCGTAGTGCAAGGCAGGTGAGTGTTATGTATGCACCACTCTGCGAAAGCTGGCTGGCTCTGTGGGGCTGGTTGGGAAAGCACTGAAGTATGGGCGAAATCACTATTCCATTCGAGGTATTGCAGAATTTCGTGGGGCACGTCTTTGGAACGAAGGGGCATAAACAGAGAGAGGCGGTTAGCGACGCACAGTATAATGCCGAACTGCAACGGCTGGGTTTGGTTCAGCAATATGCACCAGGAATGGCCAAGGCCGGTTTAGGTCAAGCCGAAGCTGGCGTTGCGAACACTGTGGCAGAAACTACGGCATCTATGGCAAAACCGAAGTTGATGCAACAACAGGGGCAGTATTATCAAGACGAAGGACAGGCAGCGTTGGGAAGAAATGACATAGCGGGTCAACAGATTCAGTCTAGTGAAACGATGAATCAGTTGAACCAACTTGGTGATTATCTTAGTAGGATAATACAGTTTCCTGGTCAAAAGGAGTCTCCTGGAAACGCGGCTGCGAGAAGTACGTTTTTTGACAAGGCTGGCGTGCAAGTGCCGGTAGAGCAAGCTGGGACGCAGGTAAACGATTATGCCGAGCGACTCATTGCAGCGTTGCAACAACCGGATCAAGGGAATGTGCCTTATGGACCTAAAATGGCCCCGATCGTAGCCGGTGTAGAAGAACGGGGTCGACAGCGAGCTGACACGGCTGCGCGTGAACAGGAACAGAATATAGCTGACATTATGGGAAGGACGCCTGGTTTTGGTGGACCAATACAGCAGCCAAGGCCACAAACAGCTGGTTTGTCTATTCTTGACTACCTTGATGCTTTTCTGAATCCAAGTAGAGTCATGGGTAAAGGGGCAGTTGGCAAACCGAAGGTAAAGAAAGGAGCAAAGTAATATGGCCTGGCTTGCTGGATCGGGTGCGGGAAAGGCTGCT
>Ga0315284_10005396_pt1 | contig 18142 bp, 16 predicted proteins | sample YL17G09_16_MG_FD_203696 | JGI IMG/M metagenome (GOLD analysis project Ga0315284, IMG submission 203696) | Sediment microbial communities from Yellowstone Lake, YNP, Wyoming, USA - YL17G09_16 | ecosystem: Environmental > Aquatic > Freshwater > Lake > Sediment | place: USA: Wyoming | collected...
AGGCCCCCGTACTTCGCCTTCCACTTGTAATACGTCGCAGCGCTGACCCCGTGCTGCCGGCAAATCTCCGCCGTCTTCATCCCCGCTTCAGCCTGCTTCAACACTCCGATAATCTGTTCCTCCGTGAATCGGCTCTGCCTCATCTCCTGTCCTCCTTCGGGCTTTTATACCCTGGGAGAACTCTCATTTACACTGGTACAGTTTTCGGTGGGCAGGTCAGTCAGATGCACATGACCGGTCAGCCGTGAAATTAAAACGGAAAGTCCGGTTTACAGAAGTTTACGGACTCAACCTGCCTCTGCTTCCAAGAAATGCCACTCTTCTCTATCTTGAACCTCTGCATGCTATTGGGTTGGTTGCCAACTTACTGCCACGCCCTTCGTACGTCTACAGAGAATCGTGCGAAGAATCGAAACGCGCTTTGCGCATCGTTACTTATTGGTGAATGGACTCGGAATGCTGACCAGATCAGTCCTTGTCCGGCCGTTCGCCGTGATTCTTGACAGAGCGTATACGGTTCCATCCTTTCCCACGGCGATCGAATTCACGTAAGACGGTCTCTGCCCGTTCTCGAAGAAGATCGTCCCATGGTCAGCGTACCTCCCCGTCGGAATATCGTACGTGATTAGGTGCAGGTTCTCTTCCCCTTTCGATTCGCCCTTGGCGGTGGTCGCCTTGCCCACCACTCGCTTACCATTCACATAGATGGGCCCGCCGGTCAGATAGTGCAGCGTGCGGCCGTCGGGACCGAGCGTGAAGCCGAGATACCCGTAACTGAATTCATCAAACATCCCGCTCTGCTGGGAGGGTTCGGAGGTGATGCGTTCAAGGACCTCTACACGCGGAATTCGGGGATCGAAGCGGAAAAGGTAGCCAGAGTTCCCGTGCACTCCATAGACCATTCTTTCGGGTGCGTACCAGATCGTTTGTCGCCAGTTGTACCCCATGGTTCCAGGCGAGGTCGGGTCATAAGAGCCGAAGTAGTCCTTTCTCAGATCCTCTCCCTCGACCTTCTCAATGGCATCCCGGTCATACTTGTAACGGAAGATGAAACCCTCTGACGTAGTGAAGTAGACCGAGCCATCCTCGGGATCGACGGTTAGCGAGCGGCACAGGGTGCGGTAGTTCTGACCTCGAACCCTTTCGCCTAACGCAGAAACCCGCCCCAGATCCCTCAGTTCCTTCTTGGCAAGGTCATAGCGGATAAAGTAACCGGTCGGCCACGTCAGCCCATAAAGACGGCCCCGTCGTGGATCCATGGTCATCGTGATGATCCCTTCCCCCTGCGGTGCAATGACGAGGTTTTCGAACTTGCCCGTGGTCATGTCGTAGGAAAGGAAATGCCCCCCGGGATAAGGCTTGTAACCCGGCGGTGGAACTCCCATCGTCTCCATACCGTTCTTAATAGTGTAGTACCCAATATGTGACGCAAAGTAGAGTTTCCCCCCAGATTCCCAGAAACTGACATGCGACTTGTTCTGCGGAATGGCCTTCTGCCCTTTCTCGCCGCACGCTTCCGTGAGGTCGCCCAAATGCTGGATCTTGTCTGTGGTTGGGTCATAGGAGTAGATCTGGGCGCCGACGTCAATCGATTGCGAAGAGAGCACGAAGTAGATCTTCCCATCGCTGGCGGAACTGATGCCGTTATAACTATCGTGCGCCAAATCAAACCCGGAGTTGTGAACACGGGCAATCAGTCGGCCGTCAGATGCTGTCTGTGGCTGCTGTTTGGTGGTGTCAGGAACCTTACACGCAAGGAGCGCCAAACAGAAGAAGGAAAGTACTGAAAGGTGTGTAACAAGGATATTTTTCTGCATTTTTCTCCCAAGACCTTCCAACATTCGCTAAAGGCAATACTGTTCATTTAAGTATCCGAATGCATTTCCGGAAATCAACGCGCACCGTATGGGTGCGTTCCCGCGGACGCAGTCGGTAGTTGCTCATTTTGCGCTTCACGCCGCGTGGGTTGTAGCGGGATCGACTGGAGACGACGCGTTCCTGCAGGATCTCTTCAAGCACCGCTTCGTGAAAGGCTGCGCTCTCCCGAGGGGGGACTAGCGACGAAAAGCGGCAACTTGCGCCGAACCACTCGCACGGTGCGGATAAAGGACAGCCGGTCCGGATCCTCGTCGGCCTTCAGCGCCGCCTCATGCATCAATCCCCGGATGGCGAAATGGGCCATCATTAGGCCGTAGAATTCCTGCCTCACCAGATCCGAGGTCTTACTGCGCAACACGATCTTGGCGCCGCGCAGATGGGTCTTCAGTTCATCCAGGGCTGTTTCGATCTCCCAGCGCTCCTGGTAGAGAGCCGCCAATTCCTGGGCGGGCGCTTGACGGTCGTCGAGAAGGCTGGTTAGCAAACGGTAGCTCGGTTCGGCGTCCGCCACGCCTTCCAGCGTGCATCCCCCCACGCGCACGGCGATGCCGTTCCGCTGGTTTCGCCGATCGCTGGTCAAGCGGTAGATCTCACTTAAGAACCATCGGGCAAACGTTTCTGAGAAGGCAGGCGCAGATTCTTCCTCCCCCGCCAGACTAACTCCGCGCCCCTCGCCTGCGCCTGTTTCCACTGCTCATAGCCGAGAAAGTATCGATCAGCTAAACAGAGCATGCCGGGCCGCAGGCTGGGGATGACCTGCTTGGCCAGGGCGGTTTCATCGTTTTGGCACCCCCCACACGCGCCCCGAACAAAACCTAGGTGCCATTCTCCAGCAAGGAGACAAAGCGCACTTGCGGATACGCACTGGCCCCCGGCTCGCCGCCAGAGGCACTCGCCCTGGCGATTACATAGGTGGCATTCATGACCAGAGATCACGAACTACCCTAATAGTTCATGAATAGCAGCCTTTAGGCGCGCTTCGCTTGGCGGACCCACAAAGGAATCTGTCGGTTCGTACCCTCCCTCCGAGAAGGCCTTGTCGGTGCAGATGTATCCGGGACCGAGCTCGCCGTAAGCGGCCACGGCGATGAAGTCGTCAGGCCGAAGACTCTGGGCATACAGTTGGTACTCGACAAAGGCCTCGCCCGGCAGATGAAGAATCCGAGTAGATCCCATACCATAGCAGCTTACATCGACAGTAGGCCGCACCTTCAAGCGATCATACCAGGCCAGCGCTAAAACGGCGTTCGTGCGCGCTTGATAGGGTTGATTGGGGTCTCTGAGCACCTCGCGAAAGTGCGGTTCCGAAAAATCCGGCTCTGTGCGCAAGGCGAAACGGACATCAGTGGTCTTCCACGAAATTTCGGAACATTTCTCCTTTCGGGTCACCGCGATGGCTCCTTTCATGCCTTGATACAACCGCTCCGCCAGTTGAATGCGCGCTTCCTGAGAACCATCGTTGTATTTCCCGGTGGTGATGTTGCCGCCACAGCCCGTAAAGTAAATCTGCGGAATCCCCTCTTCTTTCTCCAATCGCTCTCGAGCCAGGCCGGGGGTGTCCGCGTTCACATGTCCTTTGCCATAGTAGCTTGTGGGATGCGAGGCATAGTAGTGCAATCGAACGATCGGCCGCTCCCGATTGAAAAACGTAGCAGTTCGCAGCCATGGATCTACCAGGCCTTCCGGTGCCGCAACCAGCACAGGATCGTTGCCGGAACTATATCGGGCGCGCATGGAGCCATCCGGCATTGGGACGCGCCGGTTGGAGGCAAATTTCTCCACTGTTGCCTTACCGCAACCGACGTGAGTGAACGGCTGCAACCGAGTGAGGGCATCACGAGCGGCAGAGGAAACACGGTCTGAAGCAGACTCGATAAACGCAAGGTCTGTAATATGCGGAGGCGATGGTACCCAGTCTAGCAGCATTTCGGCATCGACATCGTAGAGGGGCGCATCATGCTGGTGAATACAGTGCACCTCGACCTGTAGTTCATTCACCTGCAAAACATTCGCGATCTTCCTGCGAAACAAATCGTGCGCGCCTGTGCGAAGATCACAATAGTCAAATGCGCAGAGGGCGTAGCGAGTTCTTCCGTCCGATAGGATGACTCCCTTCGCGAGGAGAGGACTATCCACACTGGTCGTCACGGGTGGGTTGCTTTGCTGCAGCGGGCTTCCTATGGGAGGCGTGACGTCGCAGGTGAAGGTGGCCGCCCTGAGCCCCGTGGGAACAGGTGTGACCCCATGAGCGCTTGGCATCGGTTTCGGAGCTGAAGGAGCTGCCAGCAACGAAGCCGCGCTTAGCGCGGGGACTACTTGCATGAAACCTCGGCGAGTTATCTTGTCCATAAAGGAAACTCCACTCCTTTCTCGCTGCACCCGGTATGTTTGGCCAACCTGCGGCACCCCTGCGAGGGCGAACACCAGCCCGCTCGGTGTGTCAATGAGGCAGTTTCTCTTCTCTCCCCCCAGCTCAAATCATCTCCCAACGAGCCCGCACTGCCTCTCGTTCGCCATCGAACTTCGTGGCCAAAGGCAAGGGTGTGCTTGCAGCATGAGTTTTTACAACATCGCAGCGTTCTTTTGAACCTTTGCGAAGGCTTCAACAATGTCATCCACATCACTTTTAGAGCCGATCAACACCTGTTGGAGAAAGTACATACTCGTCGCACAGAGTTCGTCATTGTGGGGACACTCATTTCGTTCCCGGTATCCATCCAGGCGCTCCTTGCTATAAACGGAACGGAATCCACGGGAGGTGAGGTTGTCCTCGATGAAAGGCTCCTTGTTGAGTGGAGGATATCCGGCATTTATTGGCATGCCCTCTGCGTTCAGTGCTTTGATGACTTTTTCCCGTGGCGCGCCGCTGAATCGCTCTTTGTCATACCGAAGACCAAAACAGTAATAAGTCTGTCGCGTCGATTCCGGGTAATGCTCTTGTGGCATTACACCTGGGATCTTCTTCAGTTCCTCCCCGAGATAGGCGCCATGCTTCTCGCGAATGGCACAGACCTTGTCCAAACGTGTCAGTTGTGCCATCAGCACCGCTGCCGCAAAGTCTGAGATACGGTACTTGGTCCCGCGTACGGCGTAACGATCTCCACCCTTTGGATTCAGACCAAAATTGCGGAAGGTGTAAGCCCTCGCGATGAGATCCTCACGGTTGCTGACTAACGCCCCTGCCTCCCCCGCCGGAAGGTTCTTCGTTTCCTGGAAGCTGAAGCAGCCGACGGTTCCCAAGGTGCCGAGCTTCTTCCCTCGCCATTCCGCCAGGTGACCCTGGCAAGCATCCTCGATCACAGGGACATTATGCTTCTCGGCAATGGCCAGGATCTTGCCCATGTGGGCCGGAGCGCCGAAAATATGGACCGGCAGAATAGCGCGTGTGTGTTCGGTGACCCGATGTTCAATGTCGTCGGGATCTAACTGGAATGTCCTTACGTCGGAATCCACAAATACCGGCAGCGCATAACTCAACAGGATGGCATCGATGGTCGCGATATACGTATAGGGCGACACCAGCACCTCGTCGCCGGGACCGATCCCTAGAATCTCCAGCGCCATGTGCAGCGCGTGCGTGCCGCAAGGAGTGATGACGCAGCCCCCCACTCCCAATCTCGCCGCCCAAGCTTTTTCGAACTTCGGAATGAACTCTCCATCAAAAGTACACCAGCGATGATTCCGAAGGGATTTGAGAATATTCGCTTCGTCCAACTCGTTCGTCTGCGGCCACGAGGGGAAAGGTTTCGTCCGCACCGGCGTACCGCCATTGAGTGCCAAAGCATTGGGGTCACTTGAAACCGCGGCAGCCTTTGGAGCCATGCTAACCGCCGCAAGTCCTACAGAAGTTTTCTCTAGAAACTCTCTTCGCGTTAGAACGTTGTCTCTCATCTTGGTACCCTTCCTTTCAATCCATCTCATGCTTCTTGGGTTTCAAGGTCTGAAGCGTGGGGCGGTTTTGATGATCCATTGCCAGGGACGCTTGAACGTGAACATCTGCATCGGCAACTGGCATTCCACTTTGGACTACTACCCGAAGCCATGACTACCTGCCACGTGCCGAACAACAGCGCCGCGCGTAGATAGAACTGAACCGATGGGTTTCACCCGAGGTCAAGCTGAAGTCTCTCGCTGCAATACCCTACCCAGAATTTCCGATTTCAACTTACCTTTCCGTGAAACCATACGCCGGCTGCGCCATCGTGTCAAGCCCCTGTACTCGTTGCAGTGATGTCAAGCCGTTTGTGTAAAAAGGCGGAGGGTGCGGTTCCGCCATTGTTCGTTGAAGCGGTTGAAGATCGAGAAGATGATGCGATCCACACTCTGGGCATTGACGTGGCAGACCATGGGTCGGGTTCGCCGGCGCACCTCCACGAAGCACCTTTCAATGATGTTGGTGGTGCGCAGCTGGCACCACAGGTGCCGAGGGAAGCGGAAGAAGGCCAGCAGCTCCGGCAAATCTTCTCCCAGCTTCTTCACCAGCGCGGGGTAAATCCCCTGCCAGTGAGAGCGGAAAGTTTCGAAGCTCTGCCAGACCTGAGGTTCGCCGTGCGCGCGGTAGATGGCCTGCCCTTCGGCCTTGACCGCTTCGCCCGTCAGCACCGCCGCCAACCGCCTCACCTGTGGGGTCGAGATCCCCCGCAAAAACGCTTCCCGGATCAGCAGCATGATTTCGTCAGCACGCCGCTGAAACTTCTCCAGCCGCGTGGGGAGAAAACTCCGCTCGCGCGTGCGGGCAATCTTCAGCCACAGGCTCCCGAAACGCGTTACGAAATCCCGAAAGTGAAACCCGTTGCGGTAATCCTTCCTCCCTACAGCCTGCCGCCCGATCACTTCCTTCAGCGCCGCCATCACCGTGCGCGTCGATTCCTCCTCGACTAGTTGCGCGTAGTAGGTCTGGTTCGTCGCGTCGTCCAGCACCTCGATCAAGTCATACCAGCGATCGTCCTGAAACCACTGGCGCGGGTTGGCGTCCAGGTGCAGCATCATCCCCGGCAAGGGGCGGCGCGGTCGCTGCTTGCGATGTACACCCCGCTTCCGCGCCTTCTTCGCCAGCCCCGCCCCTTGTAGCGCGAGCTTCACCCACGTGTAGCTCAGTTGGATGCCGTGCTCTTCCCGCAGCTTCTCGTGAAAGTGCCGCACGTTGAAGTCGTGGTAGCGCTCCTGATAGAGCTGCAGCACCTTTTCCACGGTAGCCAGCGGCATCCGTTTGGGACTGGGTGGGCCGCGGCCGCCGGTCAAACAGCCCGTCGTAGCCATGCCGTTCGTAGCGCCACCGCCGCATGCTCCGATCCGAAAGGCCGATAACCTCGGCCGCCCGCCACCAGGTGGTCTTCTTCGCCATCGCTCGCAAAATCACTTCTTGCACCTTCATCGCCCGCTCCACCGCGGCTTTCGAGTAAATTCCCATCCCGCCTGCCTTCGGCAGGATGCTCTACCCCAAAACCGCCTCCAGCGGACAAATCACGTGCTAACTCAACCGGACATTTCATGTGCTAACGACAGCATGGCGCTCTGAGCTTGAGTCGGCAGGGCCGCTGGCGTATCCTTTGGGGCGAAGCGGAAGCTCAAATCGGAAATTCCTAATTTACAAGGTACGTAGTCTCGTGTAAGCTCGCAGCTGTCCGGGAGCCCAGAATGGGAATCCGGTTCTAGTTCCTTTGACCTTGGGGGAGGTTCCTCTCATGCTGAAGAATCTGGACCGTCGCCTCTTCCTCAAAGCCTCAGCGCTGGCTGCAGGGATCACGCTGGATACCCTTCCGCTGAAGGCGCAGATGAAGACGAGCTGGTCGGTCAAACCGAAGCCCGCCTCCGCGCGGCCACCAATGGGCCGCATCGGGAAACTCGAGGTGACGCGCCTGATCTGTGGGGGTAACCTTTTCAGCGGGTTCGCCCACAGCGGGAACCTGCTTTACGTCGAAGGGCTGCTAAAGCACTACTTCAGCGAGGACAAGATCTTGGAGACGCTTCAGTTGTGCGAGGAGAGTGGCATCAATACGGCCATCCTGCGCACCGACGACCACACCATCGGTGCCCTCAAGCGCTACCGGAAGGAGCGGGGCGGTAAAATCCAGTGGATCGCCCAGACCTACCCAAAAGCGGACAACGTGAAGGACAACATCAAACTGGCGATCGACAATGGCGCGGTAGGGGCGTTCGCGCAGGGAGCGATCGCCGACACGTTTGTGAAGGACGGGAAGCCGGAACTCGTCGCTGAGGTGGTGTCGTTCATCAAGCAAAACGGTCTGGTGGCAGGGATCGGGTCGCACTCGATGGAAGTCCCGATCGTCGCCGAACAGCAGAAAATCGACGCGGACTTCTACTTCAAGACGATTAACAGCGCGGGTTACCAGTCACAGGACACGCGAGACATTGCCGCGCTTATGAAGACCATCCGTAAGCCGTGGATCGCCTTCAAGGTTCTGGGCGCGGGCCGGGTACAACCTGAGGACGGGTTTGACCTGGCGTTCAAGAACGGTGCGGACTTCGTCAACGTGGGGATGTACGACTTTCAGGTCGAGCAAAACGTCGGGTTTGTGCGCGAGGCGGTGCAGCGGAACGAGAAGCGCGACCGGCTTTGGATGGCGTAGGGGCGAGATCAAATGGTTAAGGTGACCCAAAACCAGAAGCCGAAATCCCAACCTACAAACTGGATCGGTTAATGGAGGCGGGGAATGTTCTTCGAGATTGTCCGGAACTTCGTTCAAAGTCAGCGACGAACAAAGCTCACGGGGGAAAGTTGACCAACCGCCTGGTGACAGGCAAGCGCGCGGCGCACCTTGCGGCAGAGGCTCGTGGCCTGCCCGCGGTGCGATTAAGCCCCTTTGAACTCTCGGACCCGGAGATGCTCAGCATTGGCGGCTTCAGCCCGCTGGAAGGCTTCATGACTCGGGCCGACTATGAATCTGTGGTCCGCAATATGCGCCTCGGAAACGGGCTGCCCTGGTCGTTGCCCATCACCCTGGCCGTAACGGCGGAAGCTGCCGAGCAACTGCGCGGGCAGACGCGTGTGGCGCTGGCAGACGGCGAGGGGGAACCGCTGGCGGTTCTGATCGTCGAAGACGTCTTCACCTACGACCGCGAAGCGGAAGCGAGAGCGGTTTTCCGAACGACGGAAACGGCGTATCCCGGCGTTGCCTACCTGGCTCCGCGGGGCGAATGGCTGATCAGCGGCGTGGTGGAGGTCTTCCGGCGGGCTAACAATCGCGCTTTCGCCAAGTATCGTCTTGACCCTGCTGACACGCGGCGGATTTTAGCGGGGCGCGGGTGACGGACCGTGGTGGGTTTCCAAACGCGCAACCCCGTTCACTGCGCCCACGAATACATCCAGAAGACGGCTCTCGAAATCGTGGACAGGTTGCTGCTACACCCTATCGCGGGAGAGACGAAGTCGGACGACATCAGCCCCGAGGTGCAACTGCGCTGCCACGAGGCGCTGCTGGAAAACTACTATCCGCAGGACCGCGTATTAGTGGCGCTGAACCCGGCCTCGATGCGCTACGCCGGGCCGCGGGAGGCTATCTTTCACGCCTTGGTGCGGAAGAATTTCGGCTGCACGCATTTACGTCGGGCGCGACCATGCGGGCGTGGGCAACTACTACGGCCCCTATGACGCCCAGAAGATCTTGGAGGAGTTCCGGCCTCAGGAACTGGGCATCACGCCGCTTTTCTTCGAGAACTCGTTCTCCTGCCGCAAGTGCGAGGGTGTCGCTTCACCCAAGACCTGCGGGCACGGCGTCGACGCACGCGTGGTCTTGAGCGGCACGCATGTCAGCACGATCCTCCGTGACGGCGGCCAGCTTCCGACAGAGTTCACGCGGCCCGGAAGTGGCCGAGGTCTTCCACCAAGGCCTATCAGGAATCCCCGGTCGGCTAAGCAGCGGGCCAGGAGGCAAGCATTGAGCAGACCAGCCAGCGACTACGCGCGCTACCTCGCCAAGTTGAAAGGCGTCATCGAGAATCTTCCGCTTGAGCAGGCGAAGCGCGCCACCGACATCATCGAGCGCGCCTATCAAACCGACCACACCGTGTTCCTGTTCGGCAACGGCGGCAGCGCCGCGCTCGCCTCGCACCTCGCCACCGACCTAAGCAAAGGAACTCACTTCCCCGGCCCCGCCTCGCTCCGGAGCGTCAAGCGTTTGAAAGTGATGTCGCTAACCGATAACGTCCCCATGCTGACCGCGTGGGGGAATGACACCAGCTACGAAGAGGTTTTTGCCGGCCAGATGGGGAACTTCATCCAAACCGGCGACGTGGCCTTCGGCATCAGCGGCAGTGGCAATTCTCCCAACGTCCTCCGTGCCCTGGAACTCGCCCGCACGGTGGGCGCTACTGCTGTGGGCTTGACCGGCTGTGGCGGCGGCAAGATGAAGGATTTGCTCGACTGCCCCATCATCGTCCCCTCCGACCACATGCAGCAGGTCGAAGACGCGCACGTGATCCTGGCCCATCTGATTTTCCTGGATCTGAAGTCGCGCATTGAAAGAACAGTGACCAGTGACGAGTCCGCGCCTCGATCGGACTGGTGCACAGGTGGCGTTGGTGCCATGTAGGCGGTTCGAGCATGGAGGGCTATCGGCGAGGCGTAGGTCCAGCTTCAGGTTTTGCCGCCGGGCTGGAGTTTCGGTTCTCTCCGTCCCGAGCAAAGCCTCACATCGCAACTGAGGTCTTTTTCACTAAGGCTGGGGATGTCGGATTAAGAGCTGGAATGCGTACAAGCACCTTGTAACCAGCCACCCGGTGCATCGTGAGCACCAGGAACGGGCCTCGGACTGGTTTCGGGTTCACTTCGATCCAGGAGTGGTCGCGCCGCCAGCACGCCTTGATGCTGGAGGAGCGCCAGATCCAGTTGAAGGCCGGAAGGATCATTCCGCAGACCAACGAAGAGTACGGATACGAGGACCACTATCCGCACTGGGCGCCGGCGCCGCCAGGAGATTCCGCAGAAACCTTGGGTCGTACGGCGTGGGAGATCGCCATGGCAGGTGCCTACGAGACGGCGGGAGAAAGCGCCCAGCGAGGGACCAGCATCTGGCCTGACACCGGCGGCTGGATCAACGGGCGGGGCGACGACACCATGGTCATGCTCAAAGGCTACGAGCACATGGTGGATTTCTTCACCAGCTTTGAGTGGTGGAAGACGGAGCCCCACGACGAACTCGTCAACAGTGGCGCCTACTGGCTCGCAAAACCCGGCGAGATCTATGCGGTGTATCTGCCGAAGGGGGGCGACGTAGCAATCAAGGTCGAGCTGGGGAGCTATGAAGCGAGTTGGTTCAGCGCCTTCACGGGCGAAAAGGTCCCGCTGCCGCCAGTCGAGGGGCCGGTGCGGCGCGACCACTCCTGGATCGAAGTGAACCCGAAACCAGTCCGAGGCCCGTTCCTGGTGCTCACGATGCACCGGGTGGCTGGTTACAAGGTGCTTGGTGGACTTCACGCAAAGCTCCGGGCTGGCTGGACTGGGAGTTGCTGCTCCAAAAGCGGTGCTAACCGCGCGGGTGGCGTGGATATGCCGCGGTTTGGAACGTCCCGGAAGGCGGGACCCGCCAAACACGTGCCATGTGGAGAACCCCCGGCAGCGCACCGTCAATCGAGCATTCAGCAAAGATAACCACCAGCAAGGGGAAGATGTCGATGTCAAAACCACCGTTTGGGAATGATCCAGCAAAAATCGAAAAGTACACTGCGTTCTGGAACCGACAAGATGTGAAACGGCCTCTGGTGGGTTTTCGCTTCATTGGCTGGTTTCCTATGGGAGAGTTCACGTCCTGCAAGGCTTGGCGTTCTTCCCAATACCTCACAGCGGATATGACTGCTCCGGAAGCCTTTATGGACGATTACATTCGCTTGTTGCGGGAAGGGGAGACTGTCGACGACGATATCATTCGGGGGGCGTGCCCCATGCAGGTGGCGGTCCCCTTTCTGCCCGGCATGCTGGGCTGCAAGGTCCGCATATTACCCGAAAATGTCATGGGTGAAGAACAGCACCTATCCTGGGATGAGGCCTTGCAGGCGCGTTTGGATCATCAAGGCCCCTGGTTTAGAGCGTATATGGAATTTGCCCAGGCTTTGGTAGCGAGATCCAACGGGCGTTTTCCGGTAAGTCACGCACCGGATCTGGGACCGACCGATCTGCATGCGGTCTTGCGCGGACACAGTCAAAGCATCTTGGATCTCATGGATGAACCCGAGAGGTCCGCCGAGCTTCTCTGGCGGCTCGGTGAGATCTTCCTCGAGTTCACAGAGGAATTGTGGAAGCGCGTCCCGCTATTTCATGGGGGTTATTTTGACACCGTGTTTTCACTGTGGTCACCCGGTCCGATCATTTTGATGGCGGAAGATGCCACGGCGGTATATTCTCCGGACCTTTATCGAAAGTTTGTCCAGCCGGTGGACCGCATGCTCGCCGGTCACTTCGCCAACAGCGTCATTCATTTGCATTCAACCTCGATGTTTCTGCTGGAGGCCTTTCTGGAGATCGAAGAGATTCAATGCTTTGAAATAAATAACGATGCCTGTGGCCCTCCCGTGAAGGAAATGGTTCCCTATTTCCAGATGGTTCAGAAGGCCGAGCGGCCACTGTTAATCCGGGGCTCATTCAGCCCGGAAGAAACACAACTACTTGTGGATTCACTGGAACCGCGGGGACTCTTTCTGAATATCATGGTCAACACAATGGAAGAGGTCGAGGCCCTAAAGCGAATACTGTTCACTTAAGTCTCTTGATCGATCCCTTGAAGTTGGGGGACGATAGCGATTTCACGTACTGCGGGCGCAGCGGCGGGTGGCGGAGACGCGTTGGGGTTTGTAACATCGCGCAAGGCGAGATCAGCCAAGCACATGCCATGTATAGAATCGCCGGCAACGCAGCGTCACTCGCGTAGCGGGGACGTACCGCGTGTGAGGACACACAGCGAGAATGCACGGCCAAGATGGCCGTACTACGACAGGCCGAACACCCCGAGACATCAGGGAGTGATCTCTGCGACTTCGGATGCGGCCGGAGATTCTCACTCTGATGCTCGACGGTCTTCTCCACCACCTCCCCGGTGGCGGTATCCAACATCGCAATCGTTTGTTGTCGAGCGTCTAAGTCCACGCCTATAATTTCCATCTCGGCCTCCTTCGATCCGAGCGCTGTTAGGTTGGACACCACACAGTTTATTCGGATCGTCGCGAGGCCGACGTCCTTATGTCATCAAGCGAGGCACAGCAGAGCAGTGGATCAAGGAAGGCAAGCTGGCGGTCAGTTGGATCCGTCTTTCTTGCCATCGTTTCCGACGGAATGAGGTGCGTTTGTGGCTGAGCGTGATCGCCCGTAATTTGGGGAATCTCTGTCGACGATTGGCGTTGCCGAATAGGATTAGGAACTGGTCGCTGACGAGTTTGCAGCAGCGGTCAGTGAAGACCGGCGGACGACTGGTGAAGCATGCGCGGTATTACTGGCTCTTGCTGGCCGGAGGGCGCCTGAGTCGGAGGCTCTTCGGCAGCATACGGAGAATGATCGCGGCGCTGCCCCTGCCGGACAGGTAGCGAAGCAGAGAAGCAGAAATGAGGGCCAATCGGCTCAGGAGTCATCAAGTGGGGATAAGTGTCAGCGGAGAGGCACGGTGGAGGCAGGACACGCACCGGACGAGTCACCGGGACGGCGAAAGCGAGCCGCAATGCCATCCAGAAAAGACCATGGCGAGCTTGAATGCATAGGGCGACTGGCGTAGAATCTTGAGCGGAGTGAAAGTTCAAATCGTAAATTCCGGCTCATACCGACTTTTGACAAGGAGAATTCCTGCCAATGAACCCGACAAACCGGAGACAATTTCTAAAAGAACTCAGCTTGGGAGTGCCGGCGTTGGCACTCAGTCGCTCCCGAGCTACCTACCTCCAGGCTGCACCGCTAGGCTTACCCATCGGCCTTATTTTGTACACCGTAAGGGATGATTGCGCGAAAGACCTGGAAGGTACTCTGAGCAAGGTAGCGCAAATTGGATACAAAGAAGTTGAGGTGGGCGCCCCGTTCTTTGGTAGGGGAGCTTCGGAGATCCGGCGAATCCTGAACGGGAACGGTCTGACCTGTCCGAGTGCCCACTGGGCGGTGGCAAAGACGCCCTCCGAATGGCAGAAGCAGGTGGAGTACACCGGGGAAATCGGCTTGAAGTACATGATTTCGACCATTCCACTTTCTAAGCCTGCGACTCTAGATGATTATAAGCGAGGAGCGGAGTTGCTGAATAGACAGGGGGAGCAATGTCGAAAGGCTGGAATCCAGCTCACCTACCATAACCATCATTTTGAGTTCAAGACGTTTGACGGTGTAGTAGCATACGACGAACTCCTTCGCAGAACCGATGCGAAGCTGGTCAAGATGGAGTTGGATTGCTTCTGGGTCACCTTCGCAGGCAGAGACCCGGTCGAGTATTTCAAGAAATATCCGGGGCGTTTTGCTTTGCTGCACATTAAGGACTTGAAGCCAGGTCACACACCGTCACCCCACAAGGTTGAAGGCCAACCGTTCACGGAGGTTGGGCGGGGAGTCATTGATTGGAGGAGGATATTTGCGGCCGCTACCAAGGGCGGTCTGAAGCATTATTTCGTTGAGCAAGATAAGTGCGACCGGCCGCCGCTCGAAAGCGTCAAGATCAGCTACGACTACCTGAAAGCTTTGAATGTGTAGAATCGCCGGCAGGCTGGTTGAGCGCAGCCCTTGAAAAGTCTGAGCGAAACGAGGCTCCTCAGAATGCTAGCAGCTTGTTGGCTCCGCTCTTGCTGTTCTGTTCAAAACTGTGTTCAAAACACGCCGAAAACACTGGGAACTCGCAGTTCTGGCGCAAGTTCGACTCTTCAATATCAAGAAGGTAGCGGAGGAAAGCTGATTTCCCAAGCTGGACGTCGCGGGTTCGATCCCCGTCCGCCGCCCCAGTCTTTTCAGCAACTTGGGAAATCCCCCGTCAGACAAGCGGAGACACCATGTCCAACAACGGATTGAACCGCCGGAGCTTTCTGGCGGTTATGGGTTTGGGAGCCGGCGGCCTAGCCGGATTCGAGTCGCCCGCCACAGCGGCGCGGGTGACAGCTGTCCCGGAGCGAAAGTTTTTCATGGTCCTGAGTTGCAGCCGGATTGGCGTCAAAGCCAGTTTTCGAGAATCTCTGGACCTCGCCGTCAAGTACGGATTCGAGGGCATTGATCCCGATCCCGGATATTTCTCGCAGCTCTCGGAAGACGAGTTGAAACGACTCCTCGACGAGTTGAAGGCCAAGAACCTGAAACTGGGCGCTGCAGGTTTGCGGGTGGATTTTCGCAAGGACGAGTTGACCTTTAGTGAGGAACTCAAGAAGTTGCCCGCCGTCGCCAAGATCCTGGAGAAAACCCGAGTCACGAGGGTGAGTACTTGGATCAGGCCCTGCAGCGACGAGCTCACCTATCTCCAGAACTTCCGGAGCCACGCGTGCCGCCTCCGGGCGTGCGCGGAAATTCTGAAGGACCACGGCCAGCGATTGGGATTGGAATACGTTGGACCCAAAACGTTGTGGAGGAGCCAAAAGCATCCGTTCGTTCACACCTTGAGCGAGATGAAGGAACTCATCGTGGCGACCGGTTTGGGAAACGTGGGCGTGCAGCTTGATAGCTGGCACTGGTTCACTGCAGAGGAGACCGCGGAAGATCTGCTGACACTCCGCAACGAGGACATCATCACCGTTGACCTGAACGACGCGCCGGCGGGAATACCTCTGGACAAGCAGGTGGACTCTTCGCGCGAGCTGCCCGCGGCAACCGGCGTGATTCCCGTAAAGGCTTTCCTCGACGCGCTGCGCAAGATTGGCTACGATGGGCCCATCCATGCCGAGCCCTTCAATGCCGCGCTCCGCGCCGCGCCCAGGGACGAGGCCTGCGCGGCGACCGCTGCGGCCATGGAAAGAGCGCTGGCGCTCTGAAACTGGGGAGTTCTTCTCACTGGGTTCGAGCCGTCCCTCGCCTACTCCGCGAACTGCTCCTCAGGGTGGCGGCGCTGCAAGGCTTGGCGCGCTGCGCGGCGAAGCGCCTGCTCTAGTTCCGTCTTCTTTCCCGCCGTTTTCTTGTAGACCTCTCGGTACCCGGAGTCACACTTCTCCGTGTGGCCCATGCGGCGGTGCAGGCTCGCGATGAGCATCGGCCAGAGCGGGTTGCCAGGATATTCCCGATCAATTCGAACGCGGGGCCGAACCTCTGCGCGCGCACGGTGTTGCCTCAAATTGATGAACGGTTGAATCCAACGCTGACACGGGCGACTGCTCTCCGGCAGCTTGTAGAGCCTCTGATACTCGAGTAGCATGATCGGGTGATGTATGAAAAGAGAAAGCTTGAGGTAAACCCCCCGGACCTGTTCTTCAACGGCTTCGATCTTGCCATCCAGATCCACGAATTCGTCATAGAGAGAAGCAAACAGACACCTGCTGAAAGCCGTCAGCTCGTTGCTTCCATTTTCGAGTATCTCCGGCAAGCCACGCCGTAGGCGGCCCAAGTGCTGGGGCAGCACGATCCCGTACTCCATCAGCAATCCACGCAACTGGTTGGCAAGTTGGGTCCGCAAACGCACCAGTCGGCTCGGCACCCGATGCAAGGACTGAATATCCTGCTGCTCGACTGACTTCGCAGGCACGAAGCGCATCTGCGGTCGGCTGACGGCTTCGCAGATAGCCTCGGCGTCGTTGCTGTCGTTCTTGTTGGACTTGAGGTACGGCTTTACGAACTGGGACGCCATCAGTCGAACCGTGTGGCCGAACGCACTGAGCCGCCTTACCCAGTAGTGCGCTCCCCCACAAGCTTCCAGACCAACTAGACACGGAGTCAAATTAGCGAAGAATGAGGGGACCTGTTCCCGACGAAGCCTGCGTCGCAGCACCACCTTCCCTTGCTTATCCACTCCATGAACCTGAAACACCTGCTTGGCAATGTCCAAACCGGTCGTCGTAACCCTCATGAATGTCCCTCCCTTCTGATTGATTGAGCTTACCTTGAGCTCGACCGCTGCAAAAAGCGGGATGGGTCCATTCCATTAGGTCATTGTTGTTGATTCATCAGCAGCCCCTCTATGCCCAGGCGAGGCTGTCACCGGCTGGGAAGCTTCGCTGAAGGCACCACTCGGATTTTAGCCGTGGCCCTGACCTGCCCCCGTTTTCTGTACCACTCATAATGTGAGTTCCTGGGTAGAAATCAACTCCTTCGGCAAGAGGGCGAGGGGCGTGGGGGGAGACGCCCCTCGCGCCGCCTGCTTGGCAAACTCCTCCGGGGCTTGATATCCCAAGGCGCTATGCGGCCGCACCTGGTTGTAGTCCCTCCTCCAAGCTTCGATCTTCTCCCGTGCCTCCGCTACGCTCATAAACCAATTCTCGTTCAAGCATTCGTCTCGGAACTTGCCGTTGAAGCTTTCGATGAAAGCATTCTGCACCGGCTGGCCGGGATCGATGAAGTGCCGTTGCACGCCTCGTTGATACGCCCACTGGTCCACCACCCGGCGGGTGAACTCCGTGCCGTTGTCTACCACGATCTGCTGGGGCAGGCCGCGCCTCTGCCGCAAACCCTCCAGCACCCGTACCCCCCGTGCCCCCGGCAAGGACGTGTCCGCTTCAATCGCCACCGCTTCCCGTGGGTAGCCGTCCATCAGATTCAGTGTCCGGAATTTCCGCCCGCTCGCCTAAGCATCCTGGGTGAAGTCCATCGTCCACACCTGATTCGCCGCCGTCGGCAAGGCCCGCAGCACCCGGGCCACACCCGCTGCCCGTTTGCCTCGCCGCTTCGTCCGCACCGCCAGCCCTTCGGCCCGATACCGTCGGTACCCCCGCTTGGGATTCACCGCCCAACCTTCCCGCCGCAACATCACGGTCAGCCGCCGGTATCCGAAGCGGCGCCGCTCAACGGCCCAATCGCGTAGCCGTTCCGGTAAGGGTCCGTCGTCCCGGGAGCGCGCTTGATAGCGATAACTCGATCGCCCCATCCCCGCCAGCTCACAGGCGCGCCGCGCACTCCGCTCGAAACCTTCTTTCATCACGCCCACCGCCTGGCGCCGGCCCGTGGGCGTCAGAACTTTTTTCCCAGCACCGCCTTCAGGGCCTGGTTATCCAAAGTCAAGTCCGCCACCAGGTGTTTCAGTCCGTCAGCTGACGGATTCTCCTCCTCCAGCTGCTTCAGCCGCCGCGCCTCGCTCACCTCCAACCCGCCGTACTTCGCCTTCCAGCGATAATACGTCTGGTCACAGATCCCGTGCTTGCGGCTGATCTCTTTCACCGCTAC
>Ga0315284_10005397_pt1 | contig 18142 bp, 30 predicted proteins | sample YL17G09_16_MG_FD_203696 | JGI IMG/M metagenome (GOLD analysis project Ga0315284, IMG submission 203696) | Sediment microbial communities from Yellowstone Lake, YNP, Wyoming, USA - YL17G09_16 | ecosystem: Environmental > Aquatic > Freshwater > Lake > Sediment | place: USA: Wyoming | collected...
GTAAAACTAATATAACTCAAATTCATGGTAATCCTTTTTTACATGAGGGTTGGCAAACTACTTGTATACCACTATATCATCCTTCTTATTTAACAAGAAGAAGAGATGCCGAAGGATTAAAGGCAAGAAAAGATTTTATTGAAGATTTAAAATTTGTTAAACAATCGGCTCAAACATCGGAGTTTAAAGCAAAAGATAAAAAGAAAGTTCAATACATTACGTGCGATACGCTGCTAAAGGTTACAAAATTATTAAAACGATTAAATGCTGTGAAAGAGTTTGCCTTTGATATTGAAACTACTGGTTTAAAGGTAGACAAAGAAAGACCCTTATGTATATCATTTTCTTGGGCCGAAACAACTGGAGTGGTTTTACCTATTTGGGATTGGCAAAAAGAAGAATTATGGAGCCAGGAAGATTTAGCCTATATCAAATCTCAATTAAAATTAGTTATGGAAAATCCCAATATTAAGAAGATTGGTCATAATATTAGTTTTGATATTTTCTTTTTAAATAAGAAGTGGGGCTGGGATATTCAAGGAGCTTATTTTGATACGATGTTTGCTTATCATTTATTAGACCCCGATAGAAAGGGTTCACAACGTCTTCATGATTTAGCTTGGATATATACGGATATGGGCGGCTATGATGATAAGGTTAAAGCCGATAGAGAAAACGGATTTAAAAATACTGCTTGGGATGATTTATATGAATATAGTGCCGCAGATTCGGATTGTACTTATAGGATATACAAGAAATTGTATGAAGAATTAAAAGATAATGTTCCTGAAGAGCAGCAAATAAAAGAAAGAAGAGGACTTTTATATGTCTTGTCTAATATAATGGTTACTTTGTCCCTAGTTACGTCAGAAATGGAGAATACGGGTATTCAGATTGATGTTGAATATTTAGATAAATTAACGAAGGAGTATGCCCAACGTATAGAAGAACAAGAAAAATCTATATATAAAATAAAAGACGTAAAAGAATTTGCCGATAGCTATATCGAGAAACAAACAAAAGAAATATTAAGTAAGTATGAAAAATCTAAAACTCTAAAGAAAAAATATACTCAAGAAGAGTATATTAAGAAAAATTTAAATCCATTTAATTTTGGGTCGCCTAAACAATTGAGAGAGCTTTTATTTAATCATTTAGGTCTTACTATAGTGAAACGCACTAAACAAGGCAAAGATGCGTCTACTGACGAAGCTTCTTTAGCATTGTTAAAAGGAGAGCATGAATTTATAGATAAGTTGCTAGAACTTCGTTATTTAAAGAAAATACATAGTACCTATCTAGACCCAATAAAAGAAAAATTAGATGAAAACGGAAGGCTACACACTGAATATTTATTAAGTAGGACGGCTACTGGTAGATTAGCTTCTAGAAATGTAAATTTACAAAATATAACAAAGAAAAGAGACGGTAAATTAATTAGAGATTATTTTATTGCTTCTAATAAATGTATGTTACTGTCTAGCGATTTGTCCCAGATTGAATATCGTATCCTCGCACATTTTGTTAATGATGCTAAACAAATTTATGATATTGCTAGTGGCCAAGATATTCATAGAGAAGTGGCTGCAAATGCTTATAAAATACCGCAAGACCAAGTAACAAGTGAACAAAGAGATGGGGCTAAGGCTGTCACATTCGGTTTACCTTATGGTAGAAGCTCTGTTTCCTTAGCCGAGGAATATGGAATGTCTCCAGAGGAGGCTGAGGAATTTATTAAAGCATTTTTCAATAAGTATCCAAAAGTAAAAGTATGGATAGACCTAATGATTAAAATTGCTAGACAAAAAGGATATATTAAGAATTTATTTGGGCGTAAGCGATATTTGCCAAAGATAAATGACCAAGATAATTTTATACGTGGGGAAGAAGAGAGAAAAGTAGTATCAACTTGTATTCAAGGTTCAGCATCTGATATTTTGTCTATCTTTACAATTAATATTGCTAAGAGATTAAAAGAATTAAAAAGTAAAGCAAAGTTAGTTCTTACAATCCACGACGACTTAGTATTGGATACTCCAGAAGAAGAAGTAGAACAAATAGTTAATCTTTTAAAAGAGGAGATGCAACGGCCACTGGAAGGTATAAGAGTTCCTATCAAAACAGAAATAAAAATAGGGAAACGCTGGGGCTCTTTAGAGAAGTATGAGGAGATTAAAAAATGAACGATATAGAAACATTATTTAGAATTATACAAAAAGCTGAGAAAAACGGCTTTAATTATTGTGAATGGCAGTATAGGAATACCAATATTGCTCTATTTGGGATGCTGGAAGTAAATATTAAGGAATTAATTAGGACTAACTATTATAAATTACTTTTGTTAGACAAAGAATTTGCTAAAGCATACTTTTCGCCTTTATATGCTGGTTTGGCGAATAGAACAATAGAGTACGGTTGGAAGGGTTGTTTACAAAATGTTGTTTTAGAAGAGGATTTAATTAAATATTATGCTAAATTCATATGGGAGGAATAAATGCAAATCTGTACTAAATGTGTAGAAATAATTAAACAATGTGATTATCCAGAAACTGGGGAAGAGTTTTATTGTAATTGTCAAAATACCCTGCAAGCAGAGTTTGATAAGAATTTGTGGAAATTCACTGATAAAACAACTTTACAGTATGATTGCTACCTACTTTCAAGAGCCGCAAAACAATTTATTATGTCAATAGCTAATTTATTTAAAAGGAAAGTTACATGAAAAATAAACTACAAATCATAAAGAAAAAGATTTCGCAGACTTGCTATAATTGTTCTGGTAAGGGCTGTAAATTGTGTAAGAATACTGGAAAACGTTCAGAGAATTATTATTACCATGTAGCAAATGGCTTCTGTTTTGACGGAGAATTTATAAAATAAAGGAGAATAAAATGAAAGTAATACGGATGACTCACGGTGAAGGTGTTGTAAAAAATACTGGAAATTATGAATCTGTAAGGGTTTATAATGAAGTTGAAGTAACTATTAACGAAGGCGATAGTATTAAAGATGCTCATATTAAACTTAGGGAAGCTGTAGAAAAGTTAAATAAGCAGGATTTAGATAGGATTTTAGGTGAGTAGGCTTGACAAACTGGAATTGGATATGTTATACTTATAATAGGAGGATTTTATGAAATTTTTGTATGGTGAAGGGGTTAAAGTAATCAGAGGTTTTTATTATGGGCAAGCGGGGTATATCATCGATTGGTTAGGTACTAGAGCTCTTTATACTGTAGAGATGAGAGTAGTTGTTGGTAATGTTTGTAGAAAAATAGAAGTTAATATAGAAGAAGACTATTTGGAGGCCAACTAATGAAGGAAACAATTAAAAAATTAGGTTTAGAACAAGGCATGAATGAAATGGTTACTTTATACAAAAGAATTCCCAAATCAGGAGAAATAACTCCAGATGCGGCAATCGTATTACATGTTTTGTTTTGGCAAATGAAGACTAAGTTATCTGACATGGTTACTAAAGCAGAGCGTTATGAGTTGGATATTAAACAGCAAAGAGATAATATTGATGTAGATATTCAAAGTGAAAGTGAAGAAAAAAGCGAAGCCAGTAAACAAAGAGTTTCAAAAGCAGATTCTAGGTGGCGGGAACTTCAAGATAAAAGATTAGAAGCCCAAGTGCTTACGAATTATCTTAAAATGAAAAGAGAAGATTTTGACCAAGCTGTTTATGTTATGAGAACCTCTGTAACTTACGGGCATAGGGATGAGCAATCAACACCAACTCAAGAGCTATAATTCAACCAAACAAGGAGGATTAAGAGATGGGAGAACAACCGAGTAATGCAGACTTTTTGAATGATTTCGTAGTAACAATTAGAAAACCAAAGAGTGATGGAGAACGGCCTAAGTTACCAGAATTGACTTGGCTTCCTGCCACTATTAAGCAGATTAAGAAGAAGCAACTACCTAAAAGCCAAACTGTAAGGGCCCAGTTTACCTTTGTTATTTCTACTGGTAAATATAAAGACCAATACGCTTGGGGCTCAGTTCCATTACATGAAGAGATTACTGAGAAAGCAGACCTATATCGTTGGATATGCAACATCTTAGGTAAAGATAGCCTCGAAGTCGATGAAAATGTAAAAATTGGTGATTTGGTTGGAAAGCGTGTTGAGGTTATGGTAAAAAATACCAAAGGAACCAATGGAACTATTTATCAAAATGTAACTGAAGTTAGGGTTCCAGAGACCGACGTTGGAGACGAAGAACCAATAGAAGAAGCGGTTGTAACTAAACTTGCAGTAAAAATCCAGACTAAACAAGTTGAAACAAAAACTACTCCAAAGCCAGCCGCCAAGAAAGAAGCACCAAAAGCGCCTCCAGTAGAAGAGGAAGAGTCTGGTTTGGGTGATTTAGACGAAAAAGAAGAAGCAGCGGGAGAGGAAATCTCTGAAGACGATTTACCGTTTTAGTTTAAAAAATGTTAAAAAAGCATAGTCACACTAGACAATTTTAACAAAATATAAACTAGGTTGGTAACGGTAGAAGTCCGTTAATACTTTAGGATGCGACGGATGCCTAAAGGAATAAATGACCGAAAGTGTAATTACTTCTAGTGAAAGATTGACGCTCTGCCAACCTTCTTTTTATAGTATAGGAGTTTAAATGAAAGTATTGGCGTTAGACGTATCAACCTCTACTACTGGTTTTGCTGTTGTAGATTCTAATCTTAAATTATTAGAGTATGGCCAGTTTACTATAAAAGACCGTACTCTTTCAGATACCATGTATACTGTGGAGATTACAGATAAAGCCCTAGCCCTAACTGAAAAATATAAGGTAGATGCAATTATAATTGAAGATATTTTCTGCATTGACCCAAAAGTTTTTAGAAGATGGGCTAGGGTTCATGGTGGTATGGCCATTACTTGGTATAAAAAATCTAAAAAAGAGCCGGTATTTATGATGGCCGTATCTGCTAGGCCCAAGACAAATATTAGTGGAAAAGCCTCAAAAATTGAAGTTCAATTAGAAATATCTAAAAGGTATAATCTTGTTGATAAAGCTATTTATAGTAAGTACTTAAAAGCATTTAATACATTAGTAGAAGAAAAAGAAAATAAATACAAGTCCATTGAAAAGGAAATTAAAGATAAGAAAAAACAAGCAGAAGAAAAGAAAAAAATAACTGGTAAATTTAAATATGCTGTAAGTAAATTAAGTGGGGAGTTTGAGAAAAATGGGGGCATATCGGAGCACGTAGCAGACAGCGTTGTACTTGGAATTGCGTATTTTAAAGCAAAAGAAAAAGAAGAGCTAGGAGCGGTTTAAATGTTAATCGTTAAAGACATAACAAAAATTCCGAACGTAGATTTTGTAAAAATAATCAAAAACAATCCTGGTTTTGATGTAAAACTATTAACAGCCTGTGCTGTTGTAGTGCAAGAGACTATTGATGAAATAAACCAACTTCCCGTAGAGATTAGATATGATGCCAAGCGGGTGTCCGATTTATTGGAAAGAATTTCAAGCCGAGGTTACGCTACTTTTTTAGAAGACGCAACAGTACTTATATCAAAATTGCCGGAGTGTTTGGAGTAATTTAATATTAATAAGTACTTATTAAGGAGTAATAAATGTCTTTTATCTGTAAAACTTGTGGGGCTGTAGAAAATTATCGGAAGCAAACAAAAGTACCAACTAAAATAAGAGATGTAGAATACAATCTACAAGTAAAGACTATCTATGCAGATGGGGAGTCTACTAAAATTGTAAGAAGGGTTACTGGTACAGAGATAGTAGCGGAGGTTTTTTATTGTACAAAGCACATTCCTGAAAATATGGAACCAATAAAAACAGAGAAAGTTACAAGAGACCAAATTATAAAAACAATCTTAATTAGAAAAAATAATGAAGAAGTAGAGGAAGAAGAAAACTCTAAAAGAAACGAGTATTCTAAAGATAAAAAGGATGAATAATGGGTAAATTGCACGATTATATAAATAAGTATAATAAAGAGCTAGCCGGTTCTATTATAAAGCTTAGCGATAGCCCCTACGATGGCATAGAACGAGCTTCTACGGGGTCATTTTCATGCGATATTAGTGTAGGCGGGGGTCTACCATGCTCCAGCATTATTGAGCTGTTTGGTGAAGAAAGCACGGGCAAGTCTCTTTTATGCCTAAAAACTATAGCATCTGTGCAACAAAAAACTGGTAAAGATTGTGTTTACATAGACTTAGAAGGAGCATTAACAAAAGAATGGGCTGCAAAAGTAGGAGTAAATCCCGAAAAACTTTACATTGTTAGACCAAAAACGGCTGAAAAAGCCTTAGATACCCTTGTAGATTTAGTTTCAAGTAATGAGGTTGGTGTTATTGTTGTTGATTCTGTAGCAGCTTTGTGCCCAATAATAGAAACTGAGGAAAGTTTAGAAAAGAACCAAATGGGAGTAGCCGCAAGACTTATGAGTAAGGCCCTACGTATTTTAGCCTCTGCTTTACAGCCGGAAAGTTTAACAGACAAAGAAAAATATAATCCTTGTATTGTTATTTTTATTAATCAGACTAGAGAAAAAATAGGAATTTTATATGGCTGTGTTCATGGCGAAACTTTAGTATATACAGATAATGGAGGAATCCCTATTGCAGATATTGTTAATAATAAACTTAAATTAAAGGTTCTTTCTTATAATATAAATACACATGAATACGAATTCAAAGCAATTAAAAATTATTATAATAATTGTAATATATTAAATAATAAAGATTTTATACATATACAAACAGAAAGCATAGATGGAATGGGTAGATTTGGTTTTACAGTAACACCAACTCATAAAGTTTTAACAAAAAACGGGTGGAAAGAGGCGCACAATATTATTTTAAATGATTATATTCAATCTACTTATAAAAATATTATAAATGAAACATTAGCAGATTTTTTATACGGTACTTTAATGGGCGATTCAAAAATATCAGTAAGAACTAGAAACACAGCTTGTATTACGATTAGAGATAATAGAAATAAGGAATATGAAGCTTGGAAAATAAATAAACTAAAAAAATATTTTAATTTTAAAAAGAGGGCTAAAAATCCAAGTTCTGGATTTGCATCCAATTATATTTATGAGTTTGCAAAAATAAAGAAAGAAATTGGAAATAGAAATCCTTGTATTTTCTTAGACAATCATTTTTCAAAATTAGGATTAGCTTTATGGATTATGGATGATGGGCATTTTGATAATCAAGGAGGGCATTGCAGATATTCTATATCAGTAAAAAGATTTAAAGGAAACAAAGAAATTTTAGATAATATTTCTAATAGTTTTAACAAACGAGGTTATAAAAATAAATATAATATTAAAGATGGAAACATTGTCTTTAATAAAGAAGTGTCTTTAAAAATAGCACAGGATATTTGTAAATACATTCCATTATGTATGCAATATAAATTACCTAATGCTTTTAAAAATAATTATAAAGATTTTGAACTTACAAATAATTGTTATATTAAAGAAGATTTTGTAAAGGTTTTAGAAAAGAGATACGCAAGTAAACGGCAGATGAGACTTAAATGTAAATATGACATAGAAGTAGAGGGTAATCATAATTACGTTGTTGGTGGTAAACATAATGGTGTAGTTATACATAACTCGCCGCTTACGACCCCAGGAGGGAAGGCTCTAAAATTTTATAGTAATGTTCGTATTCATCTTAAAAAAGGAGATACTCTGAGAAACGAAGCCAAAAGTGTTATAGGCCAAAATATTAAATTTACAGTAGTAAAAAATAAAACCTATAAACCATTTCAAGTAGGAGAATTTTCTTTTTATTATAATGGGCATATTGATAATGAGGAATCTATTATTAATTATGCGATTGCTTTTGAATTAATAAAGCAGAAGGGGGCTTGGATATATTTAGATGATAAGAAATTTCAAGGCAAAGAAGCTGTAATTGAGTATTTAAAAAAGGATAGTAAAGCCATACTTAAATTAAAAAAAGAAGTTATTGATATAGCAATGAGGGATTAAAATGTACATTTGCCAAACTTGTAAATATTTAAATAAGCATTATTGTACTTACTACAAAACTAAAAATATTGACATTTTATATAATGATACTTGTGTTGTTTATAAAAAGAAAATAGAAAAACCTATTAGAAACCAAATAAAAAAAGACTCTGTTAAACAAGAAAAAAGATTAGCGAAAGACCTGGGAGCTAAAAGAACCCCCATGAGCGGTGCGAAAGACACGTCTCCAGCAGATATGATTTTAGGAAATTATGTAATTGAATCCAAGGCAACAAAGAAAGATAGTATAGTTTTACATAAAGCGTGGTTAGACCAATTAAAACAATCACCAATAAACTATGGAAAAATACCTACATTAGTATTAGATTTTACGAAAACAAGTGATAGATATATAGTATTAGATGAAACAGACTTTAAAAAGTTAATTAAAGGAGAATAACATGGAATTTGTAAAAGTACAAAGAGACGAATTAATCCAACAGTTTAAGGATTATATTGAACTATTGAAAAAATGTCCCAAAGATATGGAGTTCCACACATTGGTAGAGTTTTGTGGGATTGACAAGAATTTTCTTAAAATAGCTAAACAATACAATGATACAAAAATGGGTGAACAAGCTAGAGTACAACGACAACAAAAAGAAGAAAAAGGAAATATTTAATGAAAGAATTGGTGATACTAGTAGCCAATGTTGGGTCAGGTAAATCTACTTTGTCAAAAAAATACCAGGAAAAGGGGTATATTGTTATAGGCAAAGACTCTATTAGGTATGCAATCGGGGCTGGTAATTATGTATATAAACAAGAGTATGAACCTATTATTTGGGAAATTGAATTAAGTATGCTAGAGTCTTTTATGGATTTAGGAGTAGATATTGTTATTGATTCTATTTGTGTCGGTAAGAGTATGAGAGCTCGCTATATTAATTTTGCTCATATTTATGATTATAAAATAAAATGCCACATATTGCCACAACTAACAATGAAAGAGGCTGTAGATAGAAGATTGCAAAATCCCCATGGACAAAATGATAGAGCACTATGGGAGCATACTTGGATTAAGTTTCAACAACAATATAAAGAACCTACTTTGGATGAAGGAATAGATGAAATTATTAGAGAGGCATAAAGGAGGCTAGCAAAATGGTAAATAATTATAATTTGACAAGTACATTTCGTGGTTATCGAATGATGAAAAAACGTATTAATGGAAAGTTGGTATCCATTCCTAAAGCTCCAGCTATTAGATTAACTAAGGATTTATTTAGATTCTTAGAAAAATGCAAAGTAATAACTGATTTGCAATATAGCATAGTCCAAGCGCAATTAAACACCTGCAACGAAAAAACTAACCCTGCATATATTGCTAGATTATGTGCCATATTAGAAAAACCAGTAGCTGGAAAATTGGAAGATAAAAAATGAAAAAATTAAAATTAATATATATTCCCTACAAGTATGCTAGTTGTATTCAACATCCTCATTATGATTTATGCACTAATGAGAAAGAACATTGCAATATTGCTTGTATTTTGATGGATAAAAATGGAGCAGACTTAATTAGAAAATTGGTTAAATTGTATAATAAGGAAATAAAATGAAGACAGGTTTAGCCTTAGCCGATATACATATAGACAAAAACAATAGACCAGAGGATACTTTGGCCGTTCTACGTCAAATTATGCAATATGCAGTTAAAAATAAAGTAGATGTAGTTTATATTCTTGGAGATGTGTATGAACGGAAACGTGCGTACAACAGCGAAAAAGTTATTTTTGAGAAATTTGTCAAATATTTATCTGATAAAGAGATTGAAGTCGTCATTCTATCGGGTAATCATGATGTGGATTCGGATGGGGTATCTGGAGTTGAAGAATTTGGAATATTGGAGTTACCCAATGTAACCTTGAAATCTAATCCTTGTATTGTAACTTTAGGAAAATATAAAATATGGCTAGGTCATATGTTAATTCAATGGGCTAAGTTAGGCGCAGTAGATTATCAAGCCAATAGTCCGGTATCTATAAAAAGCATTCTGGATAATTATAAAGCTGACATTTACCTAGCAGGAGACGTTCATAAGGCCCAAAAATTAAATGATAATCCTCCAATGCTATATGTAGGCTCTCCTGAAAGAGCGGATTTTGGCGAGAGGAACGAGAAAAAGGGATTTACTCTTGTTACCGCATCGGATAAATTAGAATATAAATTTATTCCTTTAGATATTAGACCTATGATTCAATTTGATTTGGAATATGTTAATTTAGAAGATTGGTTAAATGATAATTTAGGTCCACAGCCAGGCACAATAGAAGCAATAGTGAAAGTAAAGATTACTTGCGATAAAGATGAGTATGGAAAAATAGATGAAAAAGCAATCAAAGAACATTTGAGTACAGCAAAACAAGTAATCATAGAATACGATATTATTAAAAAAGCAAGAATAAGAAGCAAAAAAATTAAAGAATCGTCTTCTCCTATTAAAGCTTTTGAGGCGTATGCACAATTAAATGAACTGGACTCAGAAACAATTGAATTGGGTCTAAAGATTATGAAGGAAACAAAATGAAGGATATTAACTTACTTAGTTTAGATTTGGAAAATAACCAACCTTCGGGAAGCATTATCCAAGTTGGTTGTGTAGTGGGTAATCTAGCCTCTGGCAAAATATTAGAAGAATACTCTGCATATATTAATACTGGAGAGGTTATTGACCCTTTTATTACTAACCTTACTGGAATTAAGCAGGTTGATGTAGATAATGGGATTAGTTTGTTTACTGCATATGAGCAATTAAAAGAATTGCATACAAAATATGAATCCTTTAGAAACGCAATCTGCTGGGGCGGGGGCGATAGTATAGAATTAAAGAAACAATTACATATAACCGATGATGAAATATTTTTATTTGGTCGTAGATGGATAGACGTAAAAACATTATTTATATCCTATAGATGGGCTAATGGAGAAAGCCATCAAGCTGGGCTTGCGAAGGCTATGACCAAGTTGGGCTTACAATTCCAAGGAGCCAAACATTCAGCTAAAGATGACGCAAGAAACACTTGGTATATATTTTGTGAATTATTAAGGAGGTTTAAAAATGTTTAATCCTGATGTTAAATATGCCCATTCTAAGGGAATAGACTTACCCTTAATGTATATTTATTTGGCTGGTTACATGTCAGGAAATAAACTATATGAAACAACAATTTGGAGAAAGGATATTCGTAATCACTATCGTTATTATGAAAAAGATGAGAATGGACAAGATACCTCTTTTCCTTTTGTGTTTTTAGACCCCTATAATGGTAAAGAATTTAAAACAATTTCAGGAGATGGCGTAAAATCCCACATTCCTCCAACAGCAATTCGTAAAGCAGATAAAATGTCTGTTAAAAAAGCTGAAGTAATAATTGCTAATATGAATACTTTCGGTGAATCAAGACCCATGATTGGAACTCATCACGAAATTTGTTGGGCACAAGAAGCAGATAAACCAGTTATTTTAATCTGCGAGGAAAAAGAGTTGGATTTATATAAAAGCCATCCTTTTACTTGCGATTGTGATTATTATTTAACGGATTATAAACAAGTATATGAACAAAAAATTTTGGAAATATACTATAGGAGAATAGCTGGAGCTATATATGAATAAAATTTGTAGTAAATGTTTCAAAGAAAAAAGTTTTTCAGAATTTGGTATAGCAAAACATCATAAAGATGGGTTAAAATCATCTTGTAAAGAATGTTGCAGAAAACAATACTAACATAAATGTTTAGATTGTAATAACTTGATACGTAGAAAAAATGCTAAAAGGTGTAAATCTTGCGCTGGCAAGAAATTGTTTGACATTAAGGGCCGTTTAAAATTTAATTGTATCGACTGTGGAAAAACAATTTCTTATGGACATAAAAGATGCACAAAATGTCATATAAAATACAGCGTTGGGAAAAATGCTAATAATTATAGAGGAGTTTATTATTGTATAGATTGCGGTAAAAAGTTGGCAAACATTTATGCTAAACGATGTAAATCTTGTTCAAACAAAGGAAAAAGAAATCCACATTTTGGTATTACTCCTCAACATACGCAAAGAAATTATTATAAAAGTATTTGTTTTCGCTCATCTTGGGAAGCTAATTTTGCCAAGTGGTTAGAGTTATCCGGCATTGCTTGGGAGTACGAAAAGCATAGGTTTAATTTAGAAGATTGTACATATACCCCAGACTTTTATCTTCCAGAGTTTGATTGTTATATTGAGATTAAGGGTTGGTGGCAAGGCATGGCTAAGTATAAATTTTTCCAACTGAAAAAATTAAAAAATATAAAATTATTTGATAAAAAGAAATTAAAGTTAATAGGAATACTATAATTATGATTGCTAAAAAATTGATACTACATAATTTTTACAGCCATACTGATACAGAACTTGTATTTGACAAGGATATTTATAGTATTCTTGGAAAAATACTTGGAACTAATAAATCCAACGGCTCAGGTAAAAGTAGTATTGTAAGGGCTCTAAACTATGCCCTATGGGGGGATTCTACAGAATCTGAAAAAAATACTCGTAGTATTCAGGTCAAAGGAGACGGCCTCATTTATAATGATTCGGAAGAAATGGAAGTTGTCTATGGCTTTGAGATGAATGGAAATGAGTATGAAGTCAAACGAACTTTAAAAAGAGGTTCTACAGCCTCAATCTATATTTCTAAAAATGGAGAAAAACCAATCAGGTACGGCGTAAAAGATGGTCAAGAAGTTATAGAAAGGATACTTGGAACTAACTACGAAATTTTTAAAAATACTAGCTATTTCCAACAGGGAGATTTAAATTCTTTTTCTAAACTAACTCCTAAAGCAGCAAAAGACGTAGTTATGAGTATACTGCAATTAGATATTTGGGGAACCTACGAAGTTGCGGCAAAGAGTCAAGCTTCTCTTATAAAAGACCGGATTGGGGTACTAGAGGGCCAAGAAACAACCCTATCTGAGATGGTAGAGAAACAAAAAGAAGACAAACCCGAGTCTAAGTATTCTGAGAAGGATTTAGAAGCCGTTAAAGAGCAGATAGAGGATATTAAGTTTCATAAGCAATTGCAGACTTTTTGGGATAATTCTAAACTTCGTAGTATAAACCTAATTGATAAGAGTAGGATAGAAGTACAAGCCTCTTTAAGTAAAGTTGAAGCGGAGATTAATGTTGTTGACCAAAGAATAAGAAAACTAGATAAACTTTCTGGAATTAAGAATTGTCCTACCTGCGAACAAGAATTAAAGAAAGAAGACATTGAGGGCATTGTAAAAACACTAAAAGAAGACGTAGCAAAAAGAACCCCTAAAAAAACAGAACTCCAAACTAGACTAAGTAGTTTAGAGGACGCCAGGACTCAAATAATCCTTTTTAAATTATCCTTATATGACGAAAATAGTTTAATGGAACAAAAAGAAAAACTCATAGAGATTAAGTCTGAATTACAGAAAGTTAAAGCTGATGATACTAAACTTAAAGAACTTATAAAGGATAAAGCTAAAGTTATTGCAGCAATAAAAGAACAAAAAGAATTATTACAAAAGTATACTAAGTTGCAGCAAGCCTTTGGGCGTAATGGCATTCCAACTAACATTATAGAGAATGTTATTCCAGAGATTGAGGAAACAACAAACGATATTTTAAAAGGACTGGATACACCTATAAGGATTTCAATCGAGAGTCAAAAAGATTTAAAAAATGGGGGTAAGGCAGAAACGCTAGATATAAACGTGATTACTCCTTATGGACTTAGGCCCTATGCTAACTACTCCGGTGGAGAGAAGACATTCATAGACTTTGCTATTAGAATGGCTCTTTCTATTATACTAGCTCGTAGGTCCAACTGCCAGATACAGACCCTTATTCTTGATGAGGCCTGGGAGCATCTCGATTCCGTTAATCGTGGTTTTATCGCCAAGGCCATTGTTTGGATTAAAAACAAATTTGATTTCAAACGAGTAATAATAATATCACATGAGGAAGAACTCCAAGCCGCCTGTAAAAACAGAATAAATATTGTATTTGATGGGAAAAGAAGCTATGTTAAATCGTAAAAGCAAGATAGTCAATGACCGCTATACAAGGCAAGTTGCCCTAATTGGCAAGGATGGGCAAGAAAAGCTTAGAAAAGCCTGTGTTATGGTTATTGGTGCTGGGGGATTAGGAAACATTGCTACAAAGTTTCTGGTCTCTTCTGGTGTAGGAAAGTTGATTATCATTGACTATGATATTGTAGAGGAATCGAATCTTAATAGACAATTCTTATTTAATAAAAAATCAATAAAAAGACCAAAAGCCCAAGCCCTTAAAGATACATTATACAAGATTAATCCTGAAGTTAGGGTTGAGGCAATAGTTCAAAAGGTAGATTTTAATACTGAAATAAAGATAATGGAAATGGCAATTGCTAATAAAGTCAGTGTTATCCTAGATTGTACCGATAATATGGAGGCAGCTTATTTAGTAGAAACTATTGCTCTTAATTTGCAGATTCCTCTTGTGTTTGGAAAGACTAGTAAATATTCTGGAGTTGTAACTATTATTAAGGATTCTTTTTTAAAGGCCAACTACCCAGACCAGCAGTTAAATCCAGATGGGAGCGTATTTCCATCCATTGGTGGTATTATTGGTAGTATCCAAGCAAGTTTAGCTTTGAAACTTATCCTGGATTTAAAAATAGACGATGATGTGTTATATTATGATGCTTTAAATAATGAGATGATAAAATACAAAAAAGGAGAATAAAAATGGCACAAGAACAAAAAGTTGTAGCTTTAACAGTCAAGGAAAGATTGCTTATCTCACAAATCTATCCTGAAAAGTCTAGCATAACAGACCAAACAATTGTTAGGGATATTATGAGAAAGTTAGAGATAACCCAAGAGGAACAAACAGAAATTGAGTTTAAAACCACGCCACAAGGTTTCACGTGGAACCAGAAAAAGGAAAAAGTGTCGGCTGTAGAATTTACAGATGCTGAACTTAATCTTTTAAAGAATCAAGTAAATAACCTTGATAAAGAACAAAAAGTTACACAACAACTTGTAGAACTTTGTTTAAAAATTAAAAATGCGTAAAAATTACCAGGAGATGTACAATGAGACTACGTGTATTGAATGAGTTGGGGTGATTTGGTTCTTACAGATGCTCCAACAACTGATGGTATTGAAAATGTAAAGAAGATGACAACTACCGAGATTGAAACTGAATTTAATCGCTTAGTAAAAGAAGGCTATACCCCGATTAATGACAAGACTAAAAAGATTATGAGGGGCTTTAGCACAAAAATTGAAGAAGTTACAATGTTATATCCGATAATCGGAGGATAGGACAAAGTAATAAATAGTAATTAAATAAAGGAAAGTCCTTGACTTACTCTAATACTAACTATAGAATCTGTGTATATCAAAGCCCCGAAAGATATGATGATTATCATAGGGAATATGTTGAGATTACTCATCCAAATTCTCAGCAACATCTATATACTTTAGATTCTTATATAAATGAACATGGAACTGTTCCGAATGAACCTATTTTGAGAACGATACGCTTACAAAGGTATAGAGCTTCTTTGCATGTTTATTATGAAATGCTCCGTAATTTTGGTCTTGACTTTAGAACCTTAACATTAAATTATATTACTCAGAATAAAAATTCACAGGCAATATTATTAACCATATTTCAAACTATTTCACGTGAAACAGACAGAAGATTAAGAGAAGAAGAAAGCGGCATACCAGAACATGCCATTATTTTAGATAAAGTAGAAGTAATAGCGCAAATAGAAACAGATAGACTACTGGTTGATATGGTTTTTTATGCTTGTCAACATAGAGATGCTGATTTAGGGTTAAGGTATTTTCAAGAAAATTTACAAAGGTTAATGTATAATACAAGAAGAACTTTTCATCAAGATGGTCGAATGGAAATTGCTTTTTCTGAAACTTTACAAGAAATTGAACATAATAGAGAATGGCTTCATGGTTTACGGCCTTCAGCGACTTTTTACAATGAAGGATTTTTTAAATGGGAAACATATGATGAAAAAGCCGAAGAACGAGCGTTGAAGTTACTGGAGTCGATGTTATCTAAGGAAGAATTTGAAATATATACAAAAGAAGGTTATGTAATGGTTGAGGGAAAAAGCCATAAAATGTTTAAAGTTAAAAAGAATGCTATGATTGAAGTATCAGAAAAACAAAAAGATAACTTATACAAAGCCTATAGACTCTGTATTGAACCAAAAAATCCTGGAACAATTTGTCCTACAGATGAGGTTGTAGCAAAGATTAAACTAATCCAAGCAGACGAGGGATTACTTCATAAAACAGCAAAGAGGTTTGATAATAAATGAAAGATTTATTACATTCTAGAGCAAAACAATACCTATGCCCAATTTGTAAAAAACAATTGGACCAGTGTATTATTATAGTAAATTATAATAGAATACAATTAGAAGTTTGTAAAACCCATATAAAATACGGAGAAGAGGAAAATGAACAGAAAAACAGTAGCATCCAGTAATATACGTAGTATAGGTTATAACGTAGAAAAGCAAGTTCTTGAATTGGAATTTAGTAATGGGCAAGTTTACCACTATAAAGAAGTAGGCCCCGTTGAGATTGTTCAATTTATATTTGCAGAATCCTTGGGAAATTACTTTGCAAAAAACATTAAAAGTAAATATCAATATGTAAAGGGGGAATATAATGTCTGAGTTTAAAGAAGTAAAAGATTCTGGTAAAAGACAACAGTTCTCTACAGGAAGCGTGAGAGATACAGATGAAGGAAAAGGAAGCCCACATTTAATGGCTACCGAAGTCTTTCTAAAAGTTAAAGAATATAAAAACTCTCCTATTTATCCTAAAATTAACTCTAGCGAGCCTTTATTAGGGCAAATTGAAACGTTACTTTGGCGCTATAATACACTAGTCTATGTACGAAAAGAGCAGGATTTAATATTACTTATGGCCATAGACTTAACTTGTATAGCCATATCCGAGGACGATGGAACATATAAATATACAAGTGCTTATAAAAGATTAGCTGTACATTACTTCAACGGAGCAAAAAAATATCAAAAAAATAATTGGAGAAGGGGTCAATTTGTTAGCCGCTATTACGACTCGGCTATGCGGCATTTATGGGCAGCCCAGGAGGGTAATAAAGACGAGGACCATAAAGGAGCGCTTTTGTGGAATTTAGTTGCCATAGTTCAAACTAAACTTGATGTAGAAAAAGAGCTCTTACCAAAAGAATTAGATGATTTTCCATTTACAATTTCTGAAACATTGCCACAAAATAAAATTCCTAAAATAAATGATAAAGCATAATAAAGAAGAGGCTAACCAAGATGAATAAACTAGACGCACTAAGAACAGCGAACACAATTACAGATGCAATATTATGCGATTTGAAGTCTTTTATTCTGAGAGAACAAGTTTTATCTACAGAAGAGGTGGCAATTAGGGCCGAAAGAATAATGAAATTAATGAGCGTGGGTAGCGATAATATTGAAGCAGCATTCAAAGGTTATAAAGGATTCCCTAGTTCTATTTGTATCAGTTTGAATGACGAAGTAGTTCATGGAATTCCCCATAAGAATAGGCTAATAAAAAAAGGAGACTTGGTTTCATTGGACTTTGGTGTTCGCTATAAAGGTTATTGTTCTGATATGGCTATTTCGTTTGTTAATAGTAAATTTAGTTTTGGTAAAAAACAAAAATTAGTAGAAGATACAAAAAAAGCCTTAGACAATGCTATAAGCGACTTAAAAAAAGAACGAACCTATCACCTAAGTACCATAACTAGCGCAATAACAAGGTCTGCTAAAGAATATGGTGTGGTCTCTGATTATGGTGGTCATCAAATAGGACAAGAGGTTCATGAGGGGACTTTATTTATACCAAATTGTTGGAAAGGCTTACAAAAAGACCAAATATTACCAGTTGGAACTATTTTTACAATTGAACCTATGCTTACTTTGGGAAAGGGTGAAACCAAAGTAGATTCAAATGGCTGGACAGTGAGAACAAAAGATGGTTCATTGGCGGCTCATTTTGAGTATTCTCTAGCTATAACAGAAAATGGTATTGAGGTTTTGAAATGATTGA
>Ga0315284_10005398_pt1 | contig 18142 bp, 18 predicted proteins | sample YL17G09_16_MG_FD_203696 | JGI IMG/M metagenome (GOLD analysis project Ga0315284, IMG submission 203696) | Sediment microbial communities from Yellowstone Lake, YNP, Wyoming, USA - YL17G09_16 | ecosystem: Environmental > Aquatic > Freshwater > Lake > Sediment | place: USA: Wyoming | collected...
TTGAGTTCTAAGTGTTGAGTGTTAAGTAGATGAACTTCGTCATCTTCATTCCGGACGAGATGCGGGCGGAGAGCGTGGGGTGCTATGGGCATCCGCTCTCGCCGACACCCAACATTGACAACCTGGCGGCGCAGGGCGTGCGATTCGACCAGTGCCACGTGCAGCACACGGTGTGCACGCCGTCGCGCTGCAGCTTGATGACCGGCTGGTATCCGCACGTGCGCGGGCATCGGACGCTCTGGCACGCGCTGCGGCCGGATGAGCCGAACCTGCTGAAGTATCTCAAGCAGGCGGGATATGAGGTCAGGTGGTACGGCAAGAACGACCTGCTGGCGGGCGATTCGTTTGCCGGGAGCGTCACGAGCGCAGTCAGGCGCGGCGGCAAGACCGGCGCGCACAACCCGTATCCGCTGGATGATCCGCGGCACTACAGCTTCCTGTATGAGCCGGGGGAGAGCACGCGCGAAGAGCACGGCGACTGGAGGGACGTGCAGGCCGCGATCGAGTTTGTCAGCTCGCGCCCCAGCGGGCCGTTTGCGATCTACCTGCCGATCGTGTTCCCGCACTGCCCGTATTGGGCGCCCGGCGAGTGGCACGGTGCGGTCGATCCGAGGGACCTTGCGCCGCCGCGTCCGCCTGACCTGCCGGGCAAGCCGGACTTTCATGATCTGATACGGAAGTCTCGGCGGCTCGACGAGGTGGATGAGGATCACTTCCGCAAGATTCAGGCGGTCTACCTCGGCATGATCGGGTTCGTGGACGAGATGCTCGGGCGGCTCTTGGACGCGCTCGATGAGGCCAATCTGGCCGACGAGACCGCGGTGTTCGTGCTGTCGGACCACGGGGACTGGGCCGGAGACTACGGTCTGGTCGAGAAGTGGCCGAGCGCTCTGGACGACTGCCTGACGCGGATTCCGCTGGTGGCGCGCGTGCCGGGCGGAGCGAAGGGGCACGTTGTCGGCGAGCCGGTGGAGGCGTTCGATGTGATGGCGACGGTGCTGGAGTTGGCGGAGGTTCCCGCGGGGCACACGCATTTCGCGCGCAGCCTGGTCTCGCAGTTGCGCGGCGCGGCGGGGGACCCGAATCGGGCGGCGTTTGCCGAGGGCGGCTACAGCCTGCACGAGCCGCACTGCTTCGAGGGAGTGCCTGAAAGGGACGCGGGCAGAATCGCGCCGGGCCATATCTACTATCCGAAACACGAGGTGCAGCAGGAACATCCGGAGAGCGTCTCGCGCAGTGTGATGGTCCGCACGATGACGCACAAGCTGATCTATCGAGCACAGGGCGTGTGCGAGCTTTACGATCTCGCCGCGGACCCTCGCGAACTGAGCAATGTGTACGATCGGGCCGAGTGTGCGGGCGTCCGGCGGGAGCTCGAATCGCGGCTGCTGAACTGGTATGTCGAAACGTGTGACTCAACGCCGTTTGATGAAGATTCGCGCGGATTGCCACCAGGTCTGATGGTTTGATGGTTTGATGGCTGGATCGCGGAAGCGAGGCGGAGGCGGTGTGATGGGTGTTGGTGTTGTTACGGAGGAAGTGATTGCGGAGATGGTGGAGCGGATCGTTGCGGAGGTGCAGCCGGAGCAGGTCTATCTGTTCGGTTCGCGCGCTCGCGGTGAGGGGCGGGAGGATTCGGATGTGGACTTGCTGGTGGTAGAGCGCGAGCCGTTTGGCGAGGGCCGCAGCCGGTTCGCTGAACTGAACCGAATGTACAGAACCATCTCATCGTTCCGTGTCCCAGTCGATGTCCTTGTATTCACGACAGATGAGATGTCCGAATGGGGTGAGTCGCGCTACCACGTGATAGGCCGGTGCCGGCGGGAAGGGAGACTGCTGTATGCCAGAGCTTAAGATGGCGCGTATGCTGATTGGCCTTGCCGAAGAGGACGTGACGGTGCTTAAGCTGATCCTTGAGGCAGAAGAGAGGCCTCTTCGGTCTGCCGGTTTTCATGCACAGCAAGCCGCGGAGAAGGCTCTGAAAGCGTGGCTGGTGTTGCTGGACGTTGATTACCCTCTGACACATTCGCTGTTCACGCTGCTGAACCTGCTCCGCGAGGCAGGAGCCGATTGCGCTAGGTATGAGACGCTTGAGGGACTGACGCCCTATGCCGTTGAGTTGCGATATGGAACGGCTGTCACAGGCGCGCAGGTTGACCCTGCCGACACGATGCCCACATTAGTGGACCTCGTCGCACACGTCGGAGACTTAGTGGAAGCCGCGGAGTGAACTGATGATCGACTACAGATACCTGATAACCGGCGTGATGCTGGTGTATGGAATCTACAGCATCCGTCAGGGGATTAAGATGCACAAACGCTCCGATGTCGCGCTCGGAATCATCTGCCTGCTGGGGTTTGCGGCAACGGTCGTTATGCGGATAGCGGGGGTTGGGAATCGCTGAAGGGAATGAGGAAACACGCAAGTGGGATGCGTGCTTGGGGTCATCGTCGAGACAGTATTTGAGGGACTGCTGTGGCTGGTGCTGTACGTGGTCGGGTTGATCGTGGCGTATTCGTGGCCGGGGTTTGTGGCAGGACTTGCTGCGGGAGCCGCGGTTCTGTGGATCGGCGAGTATCGCGCGTGGCCATTGGCGGTTGGTGTGTTCGTGGTGGTCTGGGCGGTCGGCGGCGAGTTGTATGCGGGCAGACGGCCCAGACCGCCGAAACGAACCTGGCCCCGGAAGACACGGGACAGGGACGACGGCTTCATCAGATAGATGGGGCGGAACAGACTTCCGTGGAACGCCCGTCCAGGAACGGATGGGAGTGTTCAAGAACTGTCATTCCGAGCGCGGAGCGCGAGGAATCTGCTTTCACTGATGGGCGGTTCACGCTCAAAAGCAGATTCCTCGCTCCGCTCGGAATGACATGAACGGCGCTTGCCGGGGTTTTTGAACACTCCCCGGGTTTCCTGGACGATCATGGCTTGACTGACAACTGACGGCTGACAACTGGAGTATTATGCCCAAGCGTGTTGATCTGAGAAAAGTGATGGTGATAGGAAGCGGGCCGATTATTATCGGCCAGGCGGCGGAGTTCGACTACGCCGGGACGCAGGCGTGCAAGGCCCTGCGAGAGGAGGGCATCTCCGTCGTTCTTATCAACTCCAACCCCGCCACCATCATGACCGATGTTGAGGTCGCGGACAAGGTCTATATCGAGCCGATAAACGTCGAGTTCGCCAGCCGCGTCATCGAGCAGGAGCGGCCCGATGGCCTGCTGCCTACACTCGGCGGGCAGACGGGGCTGAACCTCGCCGTTGAGCTTGCCAACGCAGGCGTGCTCGACAAGTACAACGTAGAACTGCTCGGCACGCCGCTCGATTCCATTCAGCACGCGGAGGACAGGGAGCTTTTCAGATCGCTGATGCGCGAGATCGGCGAGCCGGTGCCGGATAGTTGGATCGTGGAGTCGCGCGAGGAAATCGAGCAGGTGATCGACTCCGACCCGCCCTACCCGCTCATTATCCGGCCCGCGTATACTCTCGGCGGCACCGGCGGTGGAGTGGCGCACGATCCGGCGGAACTGCTCGACATCGGCTCGCGCGGGCTCAAACTGTCGCTTAAGAGCCAGATACTGGTCGAGCGGTGCCTGCTGGGTTGGAAGGAAATCGAGTACGAGGTGATGCGGGACGCAAACGACACCTGCATACAGATATGCTCGATGGAAAACCTCGACCCGATGGGCGTCCATACCGGCGACTCGATAGTCGTCGCGCCCATTCAAACGCTCACCGACAAGGAATACCAGATGCTGCGCTCGGCCTCGCTTCATATCATCCGCGCGCTGCGGATCGAGGGCGGGTGCAATGTCCAGCTTGCGCTCAATCCAGCAAGCTTCGAATACTACGTGATCGAGGTCAACCCCAGGGTCAGCCGGTCATCCGCGCTGGCCTCCAAGGCAACCGGCTACCCCATCGCGCGCGTGGCGGCCAAGATCGCGGTCGGGCTTAACCTCGACGAGATCCCCAACGTAGTCACGGGCAAGACCAAGGCCGCGTTCGAGCCGGCAATCGACTACATCGTGGCAAAAATCCCGCGGTGGCCGTTCGATAAGTTCTACCAGGCCGACCGCACCATCGGCACGCAGATGAAGGCGACCGGCGAGGTGATGAGCATCGACCGCACCTTCGAGGCCGCGATTATGAAGGCCGTGCGGTCGCTTGAGATCGGCCTGCACTGGCTGAGGCTCAAGAACGCCGATGAACTCACCGAAGCCGACATCGATAAGGGCCTTGCGACCGCCACCGACGAGCGGCTTTTTGTCGTTGCCGAGGCGCTGAGGCGGGGGTATTCGGTCGAGCGCATCGCCGAGCTTTCGGCCATCGACCCCTGGTTCCTGAACAAGATCCTCAACGTCGTCAAGATGGAAAACGAGCTTCGCGACCGCGCGGCGGAGCTGCGGGCGCTCACATCCGGCCAGATCGCGAACCAACCTGATGCGATGGACCTGCTGCGGCGCGCGAAGCAGATGCGGTTCCCCGACAAGGTGATCGCGCACCTCACCGGCGCGCTCGAAAACCAGCTTCGGTTCATACAACGCAAGCTCGGAATGCTGCCGGTCTATAAGATGGTCGATACGTGCGCGGCCGAGTTCGAGGCCGAGACGCCGTATTTCTATTCGTGCCATGAGTGGGAAGATGAGACGGGATGCGCCGCTGGTGGAAAGTGGAAAGTGGAAAGTGGAAAGCAGCTCGGGCCGGATTCTGGGCTTTCCACTTTCCACTCTCAGCTTTCCACTAAACCCAAAGCCATCGTCATCGGTTCGGGGCCGATACGGATCGGGCAGGGCGTGGAGTTCGATTATTGCAGCGTTCACTCGGCGTGGGCGCTGAGGGATGCCGGTTACGAATCGATTATCATAAACAACAATCCTGAAACCGTATCTACCGACTTCGACACGTCCGACAGGCTCTATTTCGAGCCGCTGACCGTCGAGGACGTGCTCAATATCATCGAATACGAGCAGCCCGACGGGGTCATTCTCCAATTCGGCGGGCAGACGGCGATCAACCTCGCCAAGCCGCTGCACGCGATGGGCGTGCCGATATTCGGCAGCGATTTCAAGTCAATCGACATCGCCGAGGATAGAGACAAGTTCGAAAGGATTCTGCGCGATCTCGGCATTCCGAAACCGGCTGGTCGAGCGGTGTTCGGCGTGGACGCGGGTGTGCAAGTCGCGCGCGAGATCGGTTATCCGGTGCTGGTGAGGCCGAGCTACGTGCTGGGCGGGCGCGCGATGGAGATCGTCTATACGGAGGCCGAGCTTAAACAGTATATGAAGCACGCGGTCGATATCAGCCCCGACCCCGACGCGCCGATTCTGGTGGACAAATACATAATGGGCAAGGAAGTCGAGGTGGACGTGATCGCGGACGGCGTCGATTGCCTGCTGCCGGGGATTATGGAGCACATCGAGCGGGCGGGCGTGCATTCGGGCGACAGCATGGCGGTCTGTCCTCCGCAGACGCTATCACAGGACATCATCGACCAGATCGTCTCCCACGCGATCAAGCTGGCGAAGGCGCTGGAGGTGCGCGGCCTGATGAACTGCCAGTTCGTGGTGGATGGCGATGAGGTGCAGGTGATCGAGGTCAACCCGCGCGCGAGCCGGACGGTGCCGTATCTGTCCAAGATCACCGGCGTGCCGATGATTCAGGTCGCGACCAACGTCGTGCTCGGAAAGAGCCTCAAGGAGCAGGGCTACGCATCGGGGCTATACAGGCAGCAGCCGAGTCTGGCCGTCAAAGCGCCTGTGTTCAGTTTCCAGAAGCTAACCGAAGTCGATGTGTCGCTGGGGCCGGAAATGAAGTCCACCGGCGAGATAATGGGGATCGATATGGACTTTTCCCGCGCGCTTTACAAGGCCATGATCGCGTGCGGGCTGGACGCGCCTATCGGCGGCAAGATGATCGCGACAATTGCCGACCAGGACAAAGAGGAGGCGCTGCCGATCATCCGCGACTTCGTCAACGATCTCGGCTACCAGGTCTACGCGACCGAGGGCACCGCGCGGTATCTGACCCAGCACGGCGTCCCCGCGATCGAAGTGGGCAAGATAACCAGCGACGATGGCCTGAACCTGATGGACCTGGTCGTGGGCAACAAGGTCGATCTTCTCATCAACACCGCCTCCAAGGATCGCAGGATCGAGCAGGAAGCCTCCGTGATCCGCAAGGCCAGCGTGCAGAGGTATATTCCGTGCCTGACGTCGCTGGACACCGCCAAGGCGCTGCTGCGAGCGCTGCTGTCCAAGAAAAGGGGAGAGAAGCCGGCGTGTTTGCCGGTGGATCAGTATCTGACGGGGGCGGTTGCGCCCGCACCAAGCCCCTAGGAGATTGGAATGAGACTGCTGTTCCTGTCGACCACCCGGGACAATCGCAATGCTGAGATCATCGCGCTCGTGCGCGGCTGGATCGGAGAATCGGGCCGCGTCGGCTATATTCCATCGTGTCCCGATCCCGAGCGGCGGTACTTCGGCGAGGTCGAAGACTGGCTGAATGGCGTCGCGCCGGGAGTAGACGTAAGCTACCTCGATATTCACGATGGGCGGCGTTGGCAAGGGCAGGAAGTGGCGGGGTTTGATTGCTTCTTCATCAGCGGTGGTCACACATATCGTCTGATGAGCCGGCTGCGAAAGTCAGGCATGGCAGACATCCTGGCAGAAATGGCAAGCGAGATGGATACGCCGATCATCGGCGTCAGCGCGGGCGGAATAGTCCTAACCCCGGACATCACCTCCGCGAGCGCGCCTAACGACATCGGTCTGACAGACTGCCGCGGGCTGGCCTTGGTAAGCTGGTCGTTCTTCCCCCATTATGAGAAGGACGATCGCCGCACAGCGTCGGTAAGAGAGTATCTTGCCGCCAGCCGCGTCGGCATGGCCTATGCTCTGCCGGAACACTCGGGGCTTCTCGTAGAGGATGGCGATGTGCGAACCCTGGGATACGCCTGCTTGGTTGAGTAGCGCGGTCTGAACCCGATCGCCCAAGCCGTTCCGCCATCTAGCGGGGTGACTGACCGCCCTTCGATGTGGAAGAGCAGGCGCAAGAGGACTGCAAGGAACAGGTGAGCTGCAGAGCAATACACATTGTGGTATAATGTAATACACACCATGCATGGAGTGAATGTGTATGCGCACGAATATCGAGATAGATGACAGCCTGCTCAAAGAAGCCCAGGCAGTGACGGGGCTCAGGACGAAGAAGGCCGTGGTAGACGAGGGCCTCAGGCGCATCGTCCGTGCCAGAAGGCAGTTGGAAGCCATTGATGCGCTCACGGGTTCGGCGGACTGGGAGGGCGACATAAGAGAGCTTCGTAAGCCCAGGGATCTGCCTCAATGATACTGGTGGACTCATCCGTCTGGATTGACACCCTGCGAGGCAGAGCGACCAGGCAGACCCATCTGTTTCGCGCATTTGCGGCTGCGGATGAGGCCCTTGCCATTGCTGACCTTTGTCTGTTTGAAGTACTGCAGGGGCTGAAGCCTGAATCAGCGCTTAACAAGACCTATGAGCGGCTGAGGGAGTTCGCGATTCTGCCAGTCGGAGGGGAGTACTTTGCAGTTGCGGCAGCGAAGAACAGTCAGTTCCTCAGGGCTCGTGGATTCCAAGTCACACCGGTAGACTGCCTTCTTGCCACGTACTGCATCGTCAATGGCCTGCGCTTGTTGACCAGCGACAAGGATTTCGAGCCGTTCGCTATACACCTTGGGCTGGATCTGATTAGGTGACGATGAAGGAGGCGGAGAAGGAGCTTGGCGTCGATGAACCAGACTAGCGCCGAGATCGATTACCTCATAGACCGCTTCGTGGACGTAGTCAACACCGGCAGCAGAGAGCCTGTGGACCCGGACGACACGCCGCCAAGTGTGCTTGTGGGCGAGCCCAATGAGTATGACAACTATAACTGGCGCATCAAGCCTCTTGCGAGCATAGACTGGGTCGAGCCGCTGGAAAAGCGCTTGGGTTTCCGAATCCCCGCCGTCTACCGATCACTGATCGCGCGTTACATCTTTCCGGCGTTCGAGTTCGGGGACATCTTCTTCTTCGCCAACACGCCGGAGGGCACCGCGTTCTTCGAGTTCCGCGACCGGCTGTTCGCTGACCCAAGATGTCCCCAAAGCTGCTGGACGGCGGCTATGTTCAATTCGGCAGTCCGTGGATGTATAACTACGAACCCGTCTGCTTCGATATGAGCCGCGCGAGCGAAACGGACGCGCCGATAGTGCAGATGGACCACGAGGAGATACTGTGCAATGATGAGGTCGTGGTTGTGCGCGAGGTAGCGCCGTCGTTGGCCGCGTTTATCGAGGCCCACACTGCTGGCTGACACACAGCGCCTTGTCCAATATCTCCATCACAAACTCGTGCTTCGCGTCCGTGTATCGCTCGCGGTCGGTGCGGCAGCGGGCGGCGTCATCGGGGTGGGTTCGGAGGTAGTCGCGGAAGGCGATCGCGGCGCCATCGTGTCCGACACCTACTCAGTGGTCGGATCCCACTGATTGCTGTCATTCTCCTTGAGCAAAGCGTTATAGCTGGCCCACTTCGCGTGACCGTCGAGGTAAGACAGAGTCGATCCGTTGTAGTGGACTTTTGTAGGCAGATTGAGACTGCGATTGGTGGCAACCCAGTAGAAACACCCGTCATCGATCTGGTCGCGCGCTTCGTGGATCAGCAGCAGGATCTGGGTCGCACGTCGGATTGTGTCGCACATTGGCCTCTGCGCTGTCCAGCCAAGCCTCGCGTTCATCGCGTAGGAGTCGGGGCAGGTGCGGGACTTGGCGAATCTCATATTGGGGGATGTGGTCATCACGTTGTAGTCCGTGGGACAGAGGAATATCCTGCGGTTCCTGCCGCAGTATTCCCAGATGGCTCCCTTCGTCAGATCGATGCCGTTAGCGTCAGCCGGCGCATACCAGCCGCACCAATCCCTCTCTGTCTGACCCACATACGCAAATGGGTACGACATCGGCAGCTTTCCGCCGTTGTTGTCAGCATACAACTTGCACGCCATCGACAGTTGCTTGAGATTATACGAGCAAGTGGACACGCGACTCTTCTCCCTGGCAGTCGCGAACACCGGGAACAGTATGGCCGCCAGTATCGCGATGATCGCGATAACCACCAACAGCTCGATCAACGTAAAGCCAGCTTTGGTCTTGCGCACTTCCCAACCTCCAAGGACTGCCGAACGCCCATAGGCACTCTACCCCATTCCTGGCGACCTGTCAAGGATGCGCGTTACCTAGAGACTGTTCAGTTTCGTGGGAACAACACACCGTAAGTGCTGAGTAGGCCGGTCCTGAGTAGGCCGGGACTGGCGGCCGTACCGAAGGAGCGGCCGTATCGAAGCACGTGCACAGGGAACCGCCCTTCGATACGGCCCACAAACCGGGCCTACTCAGGGCTGTCGGGGTGGAGAATTCCCGGAGAACTGAATAGTCTCGTTGCCTAGACGTATCTGACATTCGCCTTGGCCTTGGGCGCGGATTTCGAGTAACGGAACTGCGGATAGCCCACGATCAGGCTGGTCTGAACCTTGTGATCCTGAGGCAGGCCGACGAGCTTTGCAAGGCCCTTGTCGGCGTTGACGGGGCCGGTGATGAAGCCGATGCAGCACGTTCCCAGGCCGAGTGTCTCGGCGGCGTATTGGATGTTGGCGGCGGCGTAGACGGCATCCTCCGCGCCGCACATGTCGTCTGCGGTCGTGTGAACGAGTATGGCGCACGGGGCGTTGTAGGCGACCAGGTCCATGTCTGAGTACTGGCCGTCGCTGATCTGCTCCATTAAGGGCAGGAAGAACTCCAGTTCGTTGTATACTCGCCGTTGCAGCGTCTTGAAGATGAACCTGCCGATGGGCTTGCGGAGGAGCTTGCACAGCTTGCTCGTCTGCTCGGTCACTTTGTCGGTAAGTTCCTTGAGCACGGCGCGGTCGGTGATGACGGTGTAGTGGACGTTGCGGCGATTGAGGCCGTTCGGCGCCTGCACGGCGGCGTCGAGCAGCTTCTCGATCACCTCGCGGGGAATGTCTTGATCCTTGAACTCCCTGCGGGAGCGGCGCATCTTCAGAAAGCCCATGAACTGCTCGTAGGTCGGCCGATTCGCCTCGTCGAGCGGCTCGCAGTCCGCTGTGGGCACATTCGGGTGCGTTATCGCGCCCGTCGGGCAGATCGCAACGCAGTGCCCGCATGCCGCGCACAGAAGCGGCGTCTGGCGCGTTCGAACCTTGCCGCCATCACCCGGCTCGTAGTTGATGAAGCACACCTTCGCGCACAGCATGCAGCCGGTGCACTTGGATTCGTCTATGATGATCTTCTCGCTCATCGCGCTCCCTCCGATTCACTCATATCTACTTCGCAGTGCGGCGCGGCGTTCCTCCCGGCGAACCCCGTAGTGTGCGACCTCCGTCTCGCACAAGGCCGGGACCCAGACCGGCCACTGCGGGTTTGGGGGCGGACGGATGGCGGTAGAAACCTGGGCGTGAACAAGACGAGCCACCGCAAGCTGCTAATCGTGAACGGTGACGATTTCGGCCTCTCGCCGGGCGTGAACGCGGGGATCGTGAGGGCGCATCGCGACGGCATCCTCACCAGCGCGACCCTGATGGCGAACACGCCGCATTCGCGGCACGCAATCGAGCTCGCGTCGGATTGTCCCAACCTCGGGCTGGGACTGCACGCGAACCTGACCGACGGCCAACCGATCTCGCCTGCGCGCGATGTCGAAAGACTCGTCAACCCGGACGGCGCGCTGCCGGGCCTCGCGAGGCTGATGATCCGCGCCTGGCGGGCGGAGAAGGCGATTCGCCGGGAGATCGCGGCGCAGCTTGAGATGGCGTTGGGCGCGGGAGCGAAGATCGATCACCTCGACAGCCACAAGCACGTCCACGTCCATCCTAAGGTCCTCACAGCGATCATCTCCGTGGCCAAGCAATACGGCATCGCGGCGGTTCGAGCGCCCCTGGAATCGCCTGCGGCGTGGGCCGGAACACGGCTCGACTGGCGATTTCGCTCGCTTCTGGTCAGCCTCGCGGCGTGGCATGCCCGTCGGGCGCTGGCGCGCGAGGGGTTCATCGCCACAGATCGGTTCATCGGCACGGCAAGGACAGGCAGTTGGACCGCCCAGTCTATGGCGGCTGCCATTACGAGTCTGAAGCCCGGCGTGACGGAGTTGATGGTCCATCCGAGAAAAGGGGAACAAGACCCATTTTCTTGCGCGGAGCTAGACGCGCTCGTGTCGGACGAAGTGCGGTCGGCGGTCAAAAGCACGGGCGTTCGTCTGGTAACCTACGCCGATCTGCTGCCTACTCCTTCGAACCTCGAACCTCGAACCCCGAACCTCGAAGACTAAGCCCGCACGCGAGGTGGGTATATACGCCTAGTTGCTTCAACAGGCTCGGAGGACGGATTTCTGACCTCTGACCTCCGATCTCTAACTTCCAAGAGGGGACCATCGAATGAAGGTATTGGTGACGGGAGGGGCCGGGTTTCTCGGCTGTCACGTGCTTGAGGAGATGATCGATCGGGGGCATGATACGGTCTGCTTCGACCTTCGGCCAAGCCCGCTGGGTGACGGCATCGTCGGCGATCTGCTAAGCATCGACAATCTGGTCGGCGCAACCAGGGGCGTCGATGTGGTCTGCCATCTAGGCGCGGTGGGCGATGTCTATCTCGCGCTGGAAAAGCCGCATCTGGCGGCGGCGGTCAACGCGACTGGAACCGCGAACCTGATGGAGGCGTGCCTGGCCAATAGGGTGGGCAGGGTGATCTACGCCTCGACATGGGAGGTCTACGGCCCGCCGATCTACGAGCCGATAGACGAATCTCACCCCTGCGACCCCGATCATCCGTATAACATAACCAAACTCGCAGGCGAGCAGATGGCGCTGGCTTATGATCGCCTGAAGGGCGTGCCGGTCGTGTCGCTGCGGCTGGGAACGTCGTTCGGCACGCGCATGCGCGGCAACTCCGTGTTTTCCATCTTCATCAAGAAGGCGCTGGCGCGCGACCCGATCACCATCCAAGGCACGGGCGACCAGGCGCGGCAGTTCGTGCATGCGCGGGACGCGGCACGGGCGTTTGTGTGCGCGATGGAGTCATCGGTTCGTGGAGAGGTATTCAACATCGCCTCGTCGAGGTCGGTCTCGATAAAGGAGCTGGCGGAGATGGTGGCGCGCCGGATACCCACCGACATATCCTATGCGCCCGCCCGCGCCGGCGACATACACCCCGCCAGACTCTGCTCCGAAAAGGCGAGAACGATCCTGGGCTGGGAACCGGTGATGCGTTTCGAGGACGGCCTGGCGGAGATCATCCGCGAGAAGATGGAGGATTTGGAGGAAAAGGGGACAGACACCTTTTTCTCGCGGAAAAAGGTGTCTGTCCCCTTTTCTTCGGCCCGCCGGACCCACGGCGGGCCGTAAGCAGGCGGTGAACTTGGTGCCTAGGATCACCCGCCTACCGAAAAATCTTCTTTCTGACTGCCAGCAACTGCAGCGCGCCGAAACAAGCCAGAACAATCGTGGATGCGTCGGGGATGGGCGAAGTTGGTCCAACCCTGAGAATGTGGTATGTGATGGTCCCATCGCTGGGCGGGTCCGGCGGATCAGTATCCGGATTGGTGAATCCTACGTTATAGGCGGTGCTTGGCACCATCTCGCCACTTTTCACATAGAAGTCGCCCCAGACCGGCGATTTCCAACACTTGAAATCGAAGTTCGTCCTGTGCTTATCCACGTTAGACCACCCGATCGCGTGGATGCTCCTTGGCATGTTTGGGTTGTCCGCCGGCGAAAAGTCGCCGACCACGACGTTCCCGGTGGTGCCCCAGATGTCCCCCGCTGTCAGTGACGGGTCTACCTCAAGAAGAAAGGTGCCGACGGGCGGTTCCCCATCCGGGGCCACCAAGCGATAGTTGTAGTAGAAGAAACCGGTTGTGTCCTGATGTATGTCCCAGGCAAAGGCGCCACCGGTCCAGGCGCCGGACATGTGGAACGCCTCGGGCTCGGCGAGAATGCCTTGAAAAGCAAGCGCCGGCACTGCGATAAGGGTGGCTGATAGCACCAGGAGCAACGTCATTGGTGTGAAAGGTCGGTTCGTCATATCTGCGCCTCCTGAATGTGGACCCGTATACGCGGGCCAAAGTGGTTCACGGGTGGATTGTACCACGGTGCGGCGTTCGCCAAACGCAGGCACACATACTTCGTACACGTGCGCGTCACAGCTATGTGCACGCAAGCCAAATACTGCGCGGATATTGTGCTTGCATGTCTGGTCGCGAGGGCAGACGGCGTGGCAAACAGGGGTAGTGTCAACATTGTATGTGACCGCTACGCGTACAGCGTGACAAGCGGGCAGGGAGAAGTCAATCCCGCCACAGCAGCACCCGGCCCGACTCCGGCGACAAGTCCAGCGAGATCGTGCCGTCAGAAGCAGTCAACGTCCGGTCATACGCGACATCGGACAACCGCCCATCGTGTGGTATCGGCACGTTGGCAGACACCCTGGCGCGGGTCGGGTTCAGCACCACCACGCCCTTCTCGAAAGCGCGGTAAAGCAGATCGCCGACCGGCTTGGCCTCGCTAAGCGGCTTGCCCAGGCGGATGGTGTATATTGCTTGCGCGAGCTTCTGGTTTTCGGGGGCCTTGGTGAGGTCGAACCAGTCGGCGAGAAGAAACCCGTAGAGGCGGGTGTAGGCGTAGGTGTAGAGCGCGCACTCGCGGCGGCGGTCGGCGGGGATCGCGCTGAAGTACGAGAGCACTACGGGGACCTTGCCGTGGCGGACGGCGTCGGAGTGCTCTTCGGCGGCATATTGCAGCTCGGACCACTCGTTATCCGGCTCGCTGTTGCCTTCCGTGAATCGAAACCCCTCCCACATCTGCGCGTCGCAGTAGGCCCAGTGCGAGGGCAGGACTCCGCTGTTGTGCATCACGATCTTATCTTTGCCGAAGCTTTTTACGAGCTTGTATATCTGCCTTTGAAGCGCCTCGTAGGCGTCCGTGGAGGTCGCGTGGGCATCGGAATGAGTGTGCTTGCCGAAACACTCGAACACCGGGCAGGCGTTGTCAACAAAGATGCCGTCCGCGCCGAGGTTCATGATGTTGCAGACCTGCGTGAGCGCGGCCTCGTGAAGATCGGTCTGATGCAGACAGGCGGCAAACAGGCCGGGGATGTCCTGCGAGACGCCCCAGTTCGAGCGGCGCTGGTTACCTTCGGAATCGACACAGACCCAGTCGGGGTGCTTGGCGAGGTCGAGAAGGTCGGCGGGCGCAGCCTCGTCGGGATGCCGGTACAGGCTCCCCTTGGCGGCCATCTGAACCTGAGAGTTCTGAAGCTCCATGCAGTTGACGTAGACGATCACCCGAACGCCCGCCTCGTGCGCCTTGGCTATGATCGACTTCGAGGCAGGCGCGCCCACGATCAAGGGGAAGTCTGTCATCCAGCCCTCGATCATCTCATCGGTCCAGTCGCGATACCAGCCGTTGTAGGCGTCCGCGTTTCGCAGCCAATCCGGCGCGGGCGAGCCGTAGTCGATCTTCGCCTCCTTGGTGATGTAGAAACGCTTCAGGGCAGCAATCGGCCTGGCGCGAGCGAGCCTGGCCAGAGCGGCGGCTTCGGATGCGTCTCTGACGCCGGCCAGTCCGAATCCGATCTCCAGCGTCTCGCCGGGGCGCAGGAAACGCCACCTCGGCAGCGCGTTTACGAACGGTTGGCCGGGCATGAGGCCTACTATGCCGTTGGTAAAGACCGCCAATCCGCCGGTATCTCCCGGCAAGAAGACCCAGTCCGCGCAGGGAAACCGGATGAGCTTGGATTCGGCCTTCATCGTCTCCGGCCCGTTCGTGCCCTGCATTACACAGGAATCGGCTTTCGCGGGCCAGCTCCAGAAGTAGTAGTCTCGCGACGCGCCGAACAGCCCCGTCACGCCGCTTTTCACGAACACCGCGTCGAGAGTGGGGTAGGCGTCCACGTGCAGCGTCATCGTCCTGTCGCCCGGCACGGGAAACGCGATCAGCGCCGCGACGACGTCCTTGCCGCGGTAGATCTTGGGCGGGGCCGCCGCCTGCCCCGGATGAACCCAGCCCGAAGGCGAGTTGATGTTGACCGTCAGGTCGCGGCTCCCGTATGGCGTATCGAGCTTGAGCGTGCCGTCGGCGAGGTGCACGGTCAAGGTCTGCGCGCCGCTGGAGACTGTGACCGCGTCGGGGGTCACGTCGATGGTCGGGGCAGCGCGCGCGGACACCGAGGCAAGCACCGCGAAGGCGGCTATGAGAAACACTGTGCAACGCATGGTGAATCCGAGTGTACACCAAAGCCGAGTTGGGGTCAAATGACATTCCACCTGATGTATGTCTTATCGGGCCCCACCGCAATCAACCTTTTTCCGCAAACCTGCATCCTGTTAGTAGAAGGCCTTCTGTTGTAGAATAGGGAGCTGTTATGGAAGAGCTCGGAACACTTATTACACGGACCCAATCCGGGGATCTGGACGCTTACGGTGAAATAGTGCGTCGGTTTCAGGATATGGCGTATGGCTACGGCTACTCGATACTCGGGGATTTCTCCGCTGCCGAGGACGCCGCGCAGGAGTCGTTTATCCAGGCCTACAAGGAACTTGCGAACCTGCGCGATCCCGAGGCGTTTCCGGGGTGGTTTCGGCGGATTGTGTATACGCAGTGCGCGATGGTCGCGCGGCGCAATCATGTGCCGACAGTCCCGCTGGATGATGCGGCTGAGATTCCGTCGGCAGGTGCCGGTCCGCACGAACTCGCCGAACAAAGCGAAATGCGCGACAGGGTCCTTGGCGCGATCCGTGCTCTTCCTGAAAACGAACGCGTCGTCACAGCCCTCTTCTACATAGACGGATACTCACACGACGATATCGCCGGATTCCTGGAGGTGCCGCTTTCAACGGTCAAAAGCCGCCTGCACACCGCCCGGACACGGCTGAAGAAGGGGATGATAGACATGGTAAGCGAATCTCTACATACAAACAAACTGCCCGAAGACTTCGGAAGCCGAATAATCTCATCAATACCTGCTCTGCGATGGGGGACAAACAAGGAATGCACGTTCGCCGGAGCGCTGGAATCCGCGCTGTCGGTAACAGGCCACCCCTGCAGCTATGAGACGATAATGGGCGCGACCGCACTTGCCTTCCGCACGCGCTGGTGGAAAGCGAACGACGGTACAGGCTGGTGCCCGTCGAGCCCTGTAGGAGAGTTTCCCGAAGAGATAGAGGCCGCAGGGAAGTTGACAGGTTGGCCGATACGGGTCGAATGCCATCTTGGCAATCCGGAGGCGCGCATGGAGCGCTTCGCACCGGAGATCGTGGCGTCCATCGACAAGGGCGTGCCGGTGCTGGGCTATGACGAGGGTTACAACATGGCGGTTATCTGCGGTTACGAGGATGAGGGGCGCACTGTCCTGGTGCGCGATTACTCCCGCGGCGACCAGACCAGCCGGATCGAGATTGGCAAGCTGCCGCCGTTCTTGCTGTTTCTAACCGAATACATCGGAGCGGCCTCCCGCGAAGACGTCCTGAAGATGGCCCTGGAGATCGCGGTGAAGAACTTCTCGCGGGTTGACGATTCAATCACGGACGTTAATGCGATAGGGGCATATCACTACGGCAAGTACGCTCTTACGAAGTGGGTCGAAGACATCGCGCACTATGATGATTACTCCCAGGAGGAGCGCGAGCTTCTGTACTGTGTGAGTTCGTGGAACGCCCGCAGCCTCCGCGATGCTCGCATGGCAGCAAGCAGCTTCTTGCGACAGAACCTGGACCTGGCTGATCTGGCCTCAGCGGCCGATCTCTACTCGCAGGAAGCGAGTCTCCTCTACCGTGCCATAGTCGAGCTCAAAGAAGCCTTCCACGGCCACGGGTTTGGAAAATCCATCGCCGACTGGACACCGGAGGTAAGGCAGCGCGAGATCGACCTGCTGAACCAGGCACTGGAGATCGAGGCGGAGGCCGTTGGATTGATGAGTGCCGAATTGCGTTGATGAGCAGGGCTGGCTGCACTAGACGAACTCGCGCGCCACGTCATTGAGCAGCAGAAGGCCCGAATGCGTCACGCGGAGGTGGGTGTCGGTGAGTTCGATCAGGCCGCGCTGGGTCAGGCGCTCGACTTCAGGGGCGTACTCGGCGAGCGGGTCGAAGCCTGTATCGGCTTGAACGCGCGCGAGATCGACGCCTTCGAGCATTCGCAGTCCGAGCACGATGGTCTCGCCAAGCCGCGCGCGGGGGTCGAGGGTTTCGGAGAACTCGATCAGATCGGGCCGCTCGCGCTCTGGGACAGTCCCCTTTTTCGCGATGGCGGCGGTGTAGTCGCAGGCGTGCGCCACACGCCGGGCGCGCGTGCCGTTCACGTAGCTGGTAGCGCCCGCGCCGAAGCCGTAGTAGGGTTGGTTGTGCCAATACGTCGTATTATGGCGCGAGCGGAAGCCGGGCCGGGCGAAGTTGGAGACCTCGTAGTGCTCGTAGCCGGCCGCACTCAGCTTTCGTATGGCAAGCTCATACATCTCGACACGCACGTCCTCGTCAAGGGGCTGCAGCCTGCCCTCCGCGCAGAGCTCGGCGAAGCGGGTCCCCTCCTCTATCGAAAGCTCGTAGAGCGAGACATGCTCCGGGTCTGGCCGAGACGGCGATCGGCCACTACACCCCGCCTGGTCTGGCCGAGACGGAGATCGGCCACTACGCCCCGCGAGCCCGGTTGCTGAGTCAAGGGTGCGCTCCCACTGCGCGACCGTCTGGCCGGGCAGCGCGAAGATCAGGTCGATGCCGACGTTGTCAAACCCCGCCTCGCGAGCGGCGGCGTATGCGTCCAGCGCCTGGGCGCGGGTGTGCGCGCGGCCGATGGAGCGCAGGAACTCATTGTCAAACGACTGCACCCCAAGGCTGAGGCGGTTGAACCCGGCATTTCGCAGCGCCGAGAGCTTGGCTTCATCGACCGTGCCGGGGTTGGCCTCGATCGTGACTTCGCAATCCCTCGCGATGCCGAAGCAGCGCCGGATCGCATCGAGAACGGTGGTGAGTTGGGCCGCGTCGAGGATCGTAGGCGTACCCCCGCCGAAGTAGACGGAATCGAGACAGCGCACACCCGGATGGGGGCCGGAGGCCCCAGATGGCCCTGCT
>Ga0315284_10005399_pt1 | contig 18141 bp, 9 predicted proteins | sample YL17G09_16_MG_FD_203696 | JGI IMG/M metagenome (GOLD analysis project Ga0315284, IMG submission 203696) | Sediment microbial communities from Yellowstone Lake, YNP, Wyoming, USA - YL17G09_16 | ecosystem: Environmental > Aquatic > Freshwater > Lake > Sediment | place: USA: Wyoming | collected...
TCCAGTACTGGGCCGCCTGGGGTAATTACGTGCCATGCTGGGATCAGATCATGGCGCTGCCCGAGGCCAAGGAACTGTTGGGCAACAACACCGTCGAGCTCAAGACCGGTTTCGATGCCGCGACACTGCTCACCGCCGTGTCGGGTGGAGAACCGCCCGACGCCGTCTCCCACCCCTCAGGACAATACCTGGACTATGCGGCGCGCGGCGTGATGCTGCCCCTGGAGAGCCTGGTGGCAGCCAGCACGATCATCAAGCAGGCCGACTTCCTGGAAGGCAGCTGGGACAATGGCTTCTGGAAGGGTACCCAGTGCTGGGTGCCAGCCAACGAAGGCTTCCTACGCTACGGCCTGGACTACAACGCCAGGCTGGTCGAGGAGGCCGGGCTCAACCCCGACAATCCCCCGCTCACCTGGGAGGAATGTCTGGAGTGGCACAAGACGTTGACCACGTTTGATGCTGCCGGTAACCTGCAGCAGATCGGCTTTGATCCCTACGACGCGATGGGCGGGTCGCTCCAGTTCGACAACGGGTTCTACGCCGCTCTGTCATGGGGCTGGGACTGGTTCGACGAGGAGGCGGGCACCTTCGATTTGAACAACGACAAGATGGCCGAATCAATGGACGTCATGGGCGAGTTCTACAGGATCGCCGGGCCCGACAACATGGCAGGTATGCGCCAGGTCGAGGGCCAGGGTACCTGGGGCGGCTCGTTCAACACCGAAGTACAGGCCATGCTCATCGAGGGCTACTGGCACCCCGGCGAGACTCAGATTCAGAAGCCCGAGGTCGCCAAGTATAACCGCGCCACCTGGGCCCCGGTGCCGGAAAGCCGCGCAGGCCATAAAGTCCAGGGTTACGGTGGGCACTACATCGGGCTCTTCAAGGAAGCCCCGAACGCCGAGCCGGCGTTCAAGATCGCGGAACTGGTGAATACCAAAGGCGCGTGTGACATCATCTTCAACCTGGTTGGTTGGTTGCCGGCGTTGAAACCCTACCTGGCAACCGTGGATCCCACCACCTATCCTGGCCTGGAGTTCTACATCAAGTCCATAGACGAGGCGACCGATTGGCACACCCCGGCCCGTTGCCCCGTCACCGGCTACGTCCAGACCCAATACGTCGAACTACGAGAGAAAGTCTATCGTGACGAGATGACCGGTGCCGAGGCTGCCGAGGAATTCCAGAAGCGTGCCGAAGAGGAATACAAAGCGGCAGGATTCTAAGCCGGATTGAAAGAGCCGGTATGGCAAGTAGGTTGGGCAGGATCATGGTTCCTGCCCAACCTCCATTGCCTCCACAGTCGCAGGGCATCAAGACTTGGAGTGAAAATGCGTCGAGGTGAAGTTACGTGGCTACACTAAGTCTCAGGCGACCTCCCAAGAGCGCTACGCGGCAGCACAGCCTGCTGCTCGGGCTATTGTTCATCTCCCCCTGGTTGATCGGTTTCCTGCTCTTCACCATCTACCCACTGGTATCATCCCTGTACTATGGCTTCACCCGCTATGACCTGCTGAATCCCCCGGTTCCCCTGGGATTGGGGAATTACATTGACATCTTCACACAAGACCCCCACTTTGGCAAGGTGGTGTACAACACGCTCTACTACGTAGGGCTCAGCGCTCCCCTGGGGGTGGTAGCCGCCTTCCTGATGGCCAGCCTGCTCAATACAGAGATGGCAGGCCGCAGCGTGTTTCGCGCCATATTCTTCTTTCCGGCCATCGTGCCCGCCGTCGTGACCGCCATGGTGTGGGCCTTCTTGCTCAACGTCCAGTATGGAGCGATCAACTCCACCCTGGCCGGGCTGGGGCTTTCCACGATCCCCTTTCTCTCCAGCCCCGAGTTGGCCAAACCCTCCCTGATCCTGATCCACATGTGGGCTCAAGGAAACGCCATCGTGATCTTTCTGGCCAGCCTGCAAGATGTGCCCCGCTCGCTGTACGAGGCCGCGACGGTGGATGGCGCCAACACCTGGCACAAATTCTGGAACATCACGGTTCCAATGTGCACCCCCGTCATCTTGTTTAACCTGATCATGGGCTTTATCGGCGGTTTCCAGAACTTTATCCTGCCCTGGTTGCTCACCCAAGGGGGGCCCAACCAGGCTACAGAGTTCTATAGCGTGTATCTCTACCGCAACGCCTTTTCCTACTTTCGCATGGGCAAAGCCTCCGCCCTGGCCTGGATCCTGTTTGTGATCATTGTCACCTTCACTGTTATATTGTTCAAAAGCTCAGCCCGCTGGGTTTACTATGGGGGCGGCGAAGAATGAAGGCAGTGTCGAGGAGAAAAGACTAGATGGCAACTCAAGCACGAGCCTCAACCCCTTCCATCACTGTGACCGTTGCGAAACGTGAACGGGCACGCCCACGCAGCGGTCCGGCACTCATCGCTACCGTTCTCAGGTATCTCCTGTTGATCGTACTGGCGCTCACTTTTCTGCTGCCCTTCTATTGGATGGCTAGTTCCGCCCTCAAGAACGACTCGCAAGTGTACACTGTCCCGCCGGTGTGGATCCCGCGTCCTGCCCACTGGAACAATTTCCCGGATGCATGGCTGCAGTACGATTTTAACCGCTACATGCTCAACACGGTAGTCCGCTACGCGCTGCCCGCCACAGTGGCCACGACCCTCGCCTCCGCCCTGGTGGCCTATGGTTTTTCACGCTTGCGTTGGCCGGGCCGTGACGCCTTTTTTTTCGTCTGCCTGATGACCATGATGATCCCCTTTCAGGTCACGATGGTGCCTCTGTTCATCGTCTTCAAGCGCCTGGGCTGGCTCAACAGCTACCTGCCCCTGGTCGTCCCCGCCTTCTGTGGGAGTCCCTATTTTATCTTCATGCTGCGCCAGTTCTTCATGACCATCCCGCAGGAGCTTTCCGATGCCGCACGCATTGATGGCGCTGGCGAATTTAGCATCTTGCTCCGCATCGTCCTGCCCCTGGCACAGCCGGCGCTGACCGTCGTGGCTCTGTTTCAGTTCATGTGGTCCTGGAACGATTACCTGGGGCCATTGATCTATATTAGCAAGACAGCACTCTACCCCCTTGCTCTGGCCATCAACCAACTGCGCACCATCCTCGTAGGCGTAGGGCTAGCGCCGCTGGCCTACCCCTATCTGATGGCCGTGAGCACAGTGACCACGGTACCGATCCTGATCGGCTTTTTCTTCACCCAGCGCACCTTCATCGAGGGTATCTCGCTCACAGGGATAAAGGGATAGCACCTCCTGGTCATATTCGCCATGAATCCACGACAGCGCGTCCTGGCCGCCATGCGGCGCGAGGTGCCCGACCGGGTCCCCTATGGCCTGTCCTTTACCCCGCCCATGATGCAGGTCTTCTGGGAAAAGACGGGCGCAGACAATCCGGCAGAGTACTGGCACTTTGACGCCCGGAGCGTCGGCTTTTACGGCCCGCAAGCAGGGGCCGGCTATGCCGCCGATTTCACCCGGCGCTACTACCCCGAGGGCCTCCCGCCGTGGACCACGCTTGACGAGTGGGGCGTGGCCCAGGTGCCCGGATCGTTGTACCACTTTACCAAGATGGTCCACCCGCTGCGCCAGGCCGGCACGGTCGAGGAGATCGTGGACTATCCCCTGCCCGACTATACCCGCGCGGAATGTGGGCAGCACCTGGAAGGCGAGGTTGCCGCATTTCACGCCCGCGACCTGGCCGTGCTGGGCGCACTGGAGATGACGATCTTTGAGGCCAGTTGGTACATCCGCGGCATGGAGGGGTTGCTCAGCGACATGCTGCTCCAGCCCGAGATGGCCGAGGCCCTGCTCGAGCGCATCACCCGCCTGCGCGTATTCCAGGCCCAGGCCTACGCCCGCGCAGACGTGGACGTCCTCGACCTGGGCGACGACGTGGGCACGCAGAGGGGCATGCTCATGAGCCCCAGGATGTGGCGGCAATGGCTCAAGCCCCGCCTGGCCCGCGTGATCGAGGCGGCCAGGGCGGTCAAACCAGACACCCTGGTCTGGTACCACAGCGACGGGGACTGCCGGGCCATCATCCCTGAGCTGATCGAGATCGGCGTGGACATCTTGAACCCCGTCCAGCCAGAATGCATGGACCCGGCCGAGATCAAGGCCCAGTACGGTGACCGGCTGTCCTTCTCGGGCACGATCGGCACCCAGACGACCATGCCCTATGGGACGCCTGAGGAGGTCAAGTCCGTCGTCAAGGAGCGCATCGCGACGGTCGGCCGGGGCGGCGGCCTGTTCCTGGCGCCGACCCACGTGCTGGAGCCCGACGTGCCCTGGGAGAACGTGCTCGCCTTCATCGAGGCCGCGGAGGAGTATGGACAATACCCGTAAGGAGGAATCCAGGTGACGAGAGTGCAAGCGAACGATTGGGAAAACCCGCAGGTGGTGGGCCGCAACAAGGAGCCGGCCCACGCCACGCTGCTGCCCTACGCGGACGAGGCGACGGCGCTCCAGGGAGACCGCGAAGCCAGCCCCTGCTTCCAATTGCTGAACGGCGAGTGGAAGTTCCACTATGCGCCCAACCCGGCGTCGGCCCCGGCAGCGTTCCACGAGCCGGGCTTCGACGTGAACGGGTGGGACACCATCGCCGTGCCGGGCAACTGGCAGTTGCAAGGGTACGATAAGCCTATCTACACCAACGTCCAGTACCCCTTCCCGCCCGACGACCTGCCGCGCGTACCGCAGGACGACAACCCCACCGGCTGCTACCGCCGCACGTTCACCGTCCCCGCAGAGTGGAGTGAGCGGCAGATATTCCTCCTGTTCGACGGGGTGGACTCGGCCTTCTACGTGTGGGTCAATGGCCAGGAGGTGGGCTATAGCCAGGACAGCCGGTTGCCCGCCGAGTTCGACGTCACCCCCTACGTGCACGCCGGCCAGAACACGCTCGCCGTGCGCGTCTATCGCTGGTCCGATGGAAGTTACCTGGAGGATCAGGATTTCTGGCGGCTGAGCGGCATCTACCGGGACGTCTACCTGGTTACTACCCCGCCCGTCCACGTGCGCGATTTTTGGGTCAGGACCGACCTGGACGCGGCCTATCGGGACGCCGTGTTGAAGGTCAGGGCCAGGGTCCGCAACTATGGCGATCAGGACGTGGCGGACTATGCCCTGGAAGTCACGCTATGGGAAGGAGGGAAGGGAAGGGAGGTAGGGAAGACCACGTTCTCGGTGAGGGCCGGGCAGGAGGCGCTGCTGGAACTGGAGCAACCGGTGGCCAATCCGGACAAGTGGTCGGATGAGCACCCGCACCTGTATACCCTGCTGCTCACGCTGAAGGACCCGCACGGCTGCGTCCTGGAGGTCGAGCGCTGCGCCGTCGGCTTCCGCCGCGTCGAAATCAAGGACGGCCAGGTCCACGTCAACGGGGTGCCGATCGTATTCAAGGGGGTCAACCGCCACGAACACGATCCCGACACGGGCCACACGGTCACCGTCGAGTCCATGATTCAGGACATCCGGCTGATGAAGCAGTTCAACGTCAACGCAGTGCGCACCTCCCACTACCCCAACGATCCCCGTTGGTACGACCTGTGTGACCAGTACGGGCTCTACGTGTTCGACGAGGCCAACGTCGAGTCGCACGGCGTGTGGGACAGGCTGGCGAAGGACCCGCAGTGGACCACCGCATTTCTGGAGCGGACTGTCCGCATGGTCGAGCGCGACAAGAACCACCCCAGCGTGATCGTCTGGTCGCTGGGCAACGAGTCCGGCTACGGCCCCAACTTCGCGGCGGCGGCCGGCTGGATCCACGAGTACGACCCCACGCGCCCCGTGCACTATGAGAGCGCTACCACGCAGTGGGCCTACCAGGGGCCACAGACCGCCCCGGCGATAGATCTGGTGAGCGTCATGTATCCCTCGGTGGAACGTATCATCGAGATGGCGCAGACGCCGGGCGAGACCCGCCCCCTCGTCATGTGCGAGTATGCCCACTCCATGGGCAACAGCACCGGCAACCTGAAGGAGTACTGGGAGGCGGTGGACAAGTACCCGCGTTTGCAGGGGGGCTTTATCTGGGACTGGATGGACCAGGGCCTCCGCATGGAAGCCCCCGTCGCAGACGGGGGTAGGGTCACGGCTGAGCCAGGCCGCTCGTGGTTTGCCTACGGTGGCGATTTCGGCGACGTGCCCAACGACGGCCCCTTCTGCATCAACGGCCTGCTCTCCCCCGACCGCCAGATCCACCCGGCGCTGTGGGAGTACAAGAAAGTCCTGGAGCCGGTCAGGGTCGAACCGGTGGACCTGCTCGCCGGGAAGGTCGAGATCGCCAGCCGCTACCGCTTCTCCGATCTGAGTGGCCTGGACATTTCCTGGAGGCTGTCTGCCGATGGGGACGTGCTTCAGACGGGCAAGTCGGTAAATCGGCAAATCAGCAAATCAGCAAATCAGCCAGCCTGTGAGGCGACCAGCCTGGATATACCGGCTGGGGGCAGTGAAATCGTGACGGTTCCATTCCAGAAGCCGGAGTTGAAGCCGGGGACTGAGTATTGGCTGACGCTGAGTTTCACGTTGGCCGAGGACACACTGTGGGCGGAGCGGGGGCACGAGGTGGCCTGGGCCCAGTTCCAGGTACCGTTCGACGTGCCCGCGGCCCCGGCCTTGCAGCCCGAGGACATGCCCGCGCTGCACGTGCAGCAGTCGGCCGGTGCGGTGACGGTGAGCGGAGCGGATTTCAGCCTGGCCTTCGACGAGGCGGAGGGTACGCTGGCCTCGTTCCGCTACCGGGATACAGAATTGATCGGGCGCGGCCCCCTGTTCAACGCCTGGCGTGCCCCCACCGACAACGACGAAGGCCAGCCCTGGAGCGTGCAGTCGGCGAATAGCTGGCGCAAGGCGGGGCTGGACCAACTGCGCCACCAGGTGAAGAGCGTGGACGTAACCCCGCTCAGCCCTCAGGTCGTCCAGGTCAAGGTGCAATCCAACGTCAGCGCGCCTGGCTGCGAGGACGGCTTTGCTTGTGAGTACACCTACACCGTCTACGGCAGTGGCGACGTGGTGATAGACACCTACGTCGTGCCCAGCCAGAACCTCCCGCCCCTGCCGCGCATCGGCCTGCAAATGGTTCTGCCCGGAGTGTACGAGCATTTGACCTGGTACGGGCGCGGGCCGCACGAGACCTACACCGACCGCAAGGAGGGGGCGCAGGTCGGCGTGTACCAGGGGACAGTGGACGAGCAGTACGTGCCGTACATTGTGCCCCAGGAGCATGGGAACAAGACTGACGTGCGGTGGGTGTCCCTGACCGATGGCTATGGGATGGGCCTGCTGGCGCTGGCCATGCCGGGCACGGACGCAGGGCTGCTGGAGGTCAGCGCGCACCACTTTACCACCGAGGACCTGGCCCAGGCCCGCCACACCTACGAACTGCAGCGCCGCGAAGAGATCACGCTGAACCTGGACTACAAACAGTCGGGGCTGGGGGGAGCCAGTTGTGGGCCGGGCACGCTGCCCCAGTATCTGATCCAACCCCAGCCGGTCGCCTATCGGGTGAGGCTGAGGCCGATCTCACAGGCCTGATATGTTGACGCGCGTGTACTCACGCGCACGTGTGTACTCACACGCAACCACCTACCGCTGGACCCGTCCCGACGCTTCTCCGGCCATCAAGCGCTTCACTTCCTCTACCGAGACCCGGTTGGCGTCCCCCGGGATCGAGTGCTTCAGGCACGAGGCGGCGACGGCAAAGTTGAGCGCCGTTTCGTCGTCTGCGCCCATCGTGAACTGGTAGATCAGCCCGGCGGCAAAGGCGTCTCCGCTGCCCACGCGATCCACGATGTCGGCGATGTCATAGTGGGTGCTCAGGAAGAACTCTCGCCCGTTGTGCAGGCAGGCCGACCAACCGTTGTGGTCGGCGCTGATACTTTCGCGCAGGGTGATGGCCTGAACCTTTAGATTGGGGAACGTGCCCAGTACTTTCTCACACAGGGCCCGGTATTGGTCGGGGTCCAGTTGGCGCGCCTCGACCTTGCGTTGCCAATCGCCGGCCTCGACGCTGATCCCCAGCGCGCGCTGGCAATCCTCTTCGTTGGCGATGCCGACGTCCACGTATCGCACCAGTTCCGCCATCACCTGCGGAGCGGCCTGGCCGTATTTCCACAGGTTCTTGCGATAGTTGTAATCGCAGGAGACGGTCAGGCCCTTCGCCTTCGCCACCTGCACCGCCTTCAACGAGAGGTCGGCGGCGTTCTGGCTGATGGCAGGGGTGATACCGGTGACGTGGAACCAGGACGCGCCGTCGAATATGCGCTCCCAGTCCAGGCACTGCGGGCCAGCGTCGGCAATCGCCGAGTGTGCCCGGTCGTAGAGCACCTGGGATGGGCGCTGTGCCGCGCCGGTCTCCAGAAAATAGATGCCCGTCCGCTCTCCGATCCGTTAATCCTGCGCATCCGTGTTCTTGGCCACCCCTCTGCTGCGCAGGTAGGCAATGCAACCGTCGGCGATGGCGTTCTGCGGCAGCACGGTGACGTAGGCCACGTCCAGCCCAAAGCTGGCCAGCGAGACGGCCACGTTCGCCTCGCCGCCGCCAAAGGTGGCCTCGAGGATTGGGGATTGGAGTAGACGCTCGAACCCGGGCGACTTGAGCCGCAGCATCACCTCACCGAACGCGATCACCCGGCCGCTCATCGGGCTCCTCCTCGAGGCTGGGGCACGATGGCGACGACGGGGCGCTGAGCCGGGCTAGCCCCTCTCGTCGCCGATGGTGGCACGAGTTCGCCTTCCCAAACGACCGACTCAATCTCAAGCGGGGTAACGATGAGCATCTCATCCTCCTGAATCATCTAAAACCGAGGGCGCCTGGTCTGCCAGGGGGCCGCCGGGCGATAGAGGCCACCAATGAATTCGCGGCCTGCTGTCAGGAACACGCTGATGAATGCTGAGAAATCGGCCCCGCAACCAGGGATGTCTCGTCTGCTGGGGACCGACGGGCGATAAAGTCGCCCGTCTACGGAGCAGCGCCCGGTCAACCGGGCTTTTGAGGGCGTCTTCAGCGCCCGCTGCTTCGTTGGCCGGACACTTGATGCCCGGCCGGGTCAGCGCCCGCGTTACGGCGTTATTCCCTTAATGTTCATAACCGGGCTTACGGGTGCCCTCTCGGGCGAATCACGCCTGCAGTTCCCGCTCCACCTTCTCGACAATAGGCGCCACATCGGCGGGCAACCCCTCGAGCACCGCCGCGCCGCGTAGCCCTTCCAGCAGCCGCTGCAGGGCCTTGCCCAGGGCGGTGTATTGCGGCGGCGCGCCGGGCTGCTGCATTGCCTGCACGATGTCGTAGGCGCGCTGGCCGGCCTGCGTGTCCCCCCGGCAGCCCGCCACCACGAGCGCCAGCAGCTCCTCGAGCGAGGTGTCTTCTCCCTCTCCCTCCCAGGGAGAGGGTTGGGGTGAGGGTGATGCTCCCTCTCCCTCTACCGCCCGCACCAGCGCCTGCAAGATGGACGCCAGTTCCTCCGGCAGTCCCGGCGGCAGCGGCGGCACGGGCTGGCCGGAACCCACCGCCCGCAGGAACGGCGCGATACCACCCAGCGGCGGCGGCGCCTGCTCCAACTGCGCCAGCGCCTCCCCCACCTCTAGCGGCACCTGCCCCCCCGCTCCCCGCGCCCGATACACCCCCTGCGCCAACGCCAGTATCGCCTGTGCTATAGATGTTCAGATAAAGATCTGTGCTTTTGATGCGTTTTTCACGTTTGCAGGGGCACATGAAACCCCAAAACATTATCTGAACGTCTATAGCCCTCCGTCTCCTTGTCTCCTTGTCTCCTTGTCCCCTTGTCTCCCCCTCTCCCCCTCTCCCTCCCCCCGCTGCAGCCGCTCCACTTCCGCCAACTTGGCCTCATATTTGGCCTGCCAGCGGGCGGCCGCCTCCGCGTCCCCCCGCGCGCGGGCAATCTTGGCCAGGATCCCATAGTCCTTGTAGACGTCTGGAAGGTTCAGTGACTCGCTGATCTGTAGCCCCTGCAGCAAGTGCTCTTCAGCCCGCTCGAGGTCACCGGCCATCCGGTACAGGACGCCCAGTTGGTGGTACGACGCCGCCGCGTTGACCTGGTCGCCCAGTGCCAGCCAGGTGGTTAGGCTCTCCTGCACCGAGGCAATAGCCTGGCGCAGGAAGGCAGCGCGCGCGGTGGGGTCGGTGGCTCGCTCGGCCCGCGTCTGGTAGAGGATGCCGACGTTGTGCGCGTTGGCGGCCAGTTGCGCCCGGTCGTGCAACCGGAGCGCCAGTTCGCGACTGCGGGCGTACCAGGCCTTCGCTGCCTCCAGTTGCCCGCGCTGCCGCTCGGCAGTGGCGAGCAGGTCGCAGCTGCGCATCTCTTCACTCGTATCGCCGGCCTGCTGAAAGAAGGCCATGGCCTGTTGGTAGAGTGCGACGGCGCGCTCCTGGCGGCCCAGATGATCTTGCAGGATTGCCTGGTGCTGGAGGAACAGGCCCTGCAGCCCCAGGTCGCCAACGACCTGGGCGGCCTGCAGTCCTTCCTCATAGTGCGCCTCCGCCTCGGTGTAGCGCTGCTGTTCGACCAGGATGGCGGCGGTTCGCCCCAGGCCGGTGGCTACCTCGCGCTCGTGCCCAAGTTCGCGCTCAATGGCCAGTCCTTGCTCTGAAACCTGCAGCGCCGCGTCGAAGCGACCCAACTGAAGGTAGGCGTTCGTCAGGTCGCCCAGCGCGGCGGACAGGTTGCTGCGCGCCCCCTCGCCGGGCAAGCGCTCGAACATCTCGATGGCCTTCCGCGCCGGCTCCAGGGCCAGGCCGGGGCGGCGGGCACTGACGTAGATTAGGCTCAGCCTGCGGTACGACGTCGCAATCTGGAAGGCCGGATCTGCCCCCTCCGTCAGCCCCTCGGTCTCCAGGCGGGCGATCAACTCCTGCACCTGGCGCACCGCCTGGTCCGTCTGCCCCTGCGTGAACAGGCTCCAGGCGTGCTGCCGAATGGCAGCGCAGGCGGCCTCGTCCAGCACGCCGCCCTTGGGCATCTGTGCCCGCACCCACTCCACCAGCCTGTCCCGCTCCCGCAACCGCCCGGCCATCTCCAGGTAGACGTTCAACGTGTCTGCGATCAGCACACCTTCGTGTCGGGCGCCGCGCGCGAAGGCGCGCGCCATGGCGCTGCGCAGGTTACCTTCCTCGCGCCCCACCAGCGCCATCCCTGCCGCCGGCTGGCGCCCGCGCAGCGCCTCGTCCGCCATTCTCATCACCGCCAGATAGACGGCGATGAAGCGTTCCTCCGCCCCCACGGGGTCGGCCATCTCCTCCCGCCGCGCGGCGTAGGGCAGCGTGGGGTGGAAGCGCACGTAGGGGCTTTTTGACCACTCCAGTTCCTCCACCTGCACCAGCGCGGTGGCCACCAGTTCGTCGCGGATCGGTTGCCAGGCCTCGGGCTGCAGACCGGCGAAATTGAGGATACACTGCTCGAACGCCCCGCCCTCGAACCAGGCCAGGTACGGTAGCGTTTCCCGCGCCGCCGCGCTCAGCCGCTGGCGCGAGAACTCCAGCGAGGCCAGCAGCGAGCGGTTGCGCCCCTCGGTGGCCCGCTCGTCGGCGAAGCGCTCCAGTAGGGCCGCATAGTCGTGGCGGATCTGGGCCGGCGTCAAGCCCTTCAGGTGCGGCGCGACCAGTTCGATGGACAGCGGGTGGTCGGCCAGCATCTCCAGCAACTCATCCATCTCCTCCCGCTCGTAGCCCGCCCGCCCGGTCGAGATGCCCTTCAGGTCGAGCACGGCCGCCAGCAGGTACAGGCTGTCGGGCCGCGCCAGCCCCTGCAGCGGCAGTTCCTTGACGCCCGGCAGCCCCATCTCGGCCGGCCGGCAGGTCACCAGCAGCCGCCCGGCCGGCGCTCCCCCCTCGCTGCCGGTCAGGTCGCAGTACAACTGCAACAGGCGGGCGCGCTCATCGGCGCTGAAGCCCAGGACTTGCGCGGCCGGCTGCGCCCCCGCCTCCCCCGTGGCTGCGCCAGCCTGCCAGGCGGGCAGCGTGGACTCGAAATTGTCCCACACCAGGAGCACCCGCTGGCGGTGGAACAACTCCACCGCCGTGCGCCACTGCTCCTCGGCCGGGCGGGCGCTGAAGCGCTCCCCTTCCAGCGCCTGGCCCAGCAGTTGCACCACCCGCTCCGCCCCGGCCCTGAACTCAAAGGTGCAAAAGACCGCCGCCTCGCAGCGGCCCGTGCGCCGCCACCAGGCAGCCGCCTCGCGCGCCAGCGCCGTCTTGCCCATGCCGCCCATCCCCGTCAGCACGACGGCCGGGTAGCGCCGGAAGGCGCGCTCCAGTTCTAGCAACTCCAACGCCCGCCCGTGGAAGCGGTACAGCGGCGGAGGGGGGAAGTGGTGGAGGCGCCTACCCTCACCCCCAGCCCCTCTCCCTGGGAGGGAGAGGGGAGATGGCTCCCTCTCCCCGCAGGGGAGAGGGCTGGGGTGAGGGGCGATCAACACCGGGTCCTCCCCCACCTGGTACAGTTGCGGGATGAACCAGTCCTGCAGGTCAATCGTGGCTGCGTTCGGGCCGCGGTGCAGCCAGCGCTTGGGGTCGGCGCGCAGCGCCACGCGCCCCTCCTCCAGCGCCTGGCCCACCGTCTGCCCTGCGCACAACTCGCGGTACAACCGCTCCACCAGCAGGGTGGCCGCCCGCACGTGCACGGCGTGGCTAAAGGCCACCACGCTGCCCACCCCGCTCTGCAAGAGCGCCGGCGCCACCGAGCCGAACACCGGCCGCTCCGACAGGCTGGCCGTGCGGCAGGCCTCCAGTACCACCAGCGGCACGTCCAGCCGCGTCAGCAGGTCCCCCAGGTCCGGCCCGGCCACCAGGTTGGTCTTGCCCTGATCGTCCTCGAAGCACAGCGCGCCGATGCCCGTCAGCGGCAGGTAGGTGCCGTGCCCGTCGAAGTGGACGATGTGGTAGGGCTGCTGCGTCTTGCGCGCGTCGGAGATCATCTCCTCCAGCCGCGGCAGCGTGGGCGGGTCGCAGAAGTCAATCTCCACCTGCCCGGGCAGCGCGTCGAGCGCGTCCAGTAACGGGGCGGTGCTGGTGCGTGGGTCAATGAAGCCCGCATCGGTGGGGCGGCTGACGATCAGCAACACGCGCAGCGGCAGCCCCAGGTCGAAGCGGCGCGTCTTGCCGCTGCCCTTGAGTTGGCGACGCACGATCACACCTCTGAAGCCCAGCGGGCCACGCGCGTCGCGCAGCATCTCCCACGGCTGCGCCAGCACGTCCGCGTCGGTCGCGCCCAGCGTCAGCAGGCGCGGCCCGTCCGCGTCCAACAGGTTGCGGTAGACCTCGCGGCTTTCGGGCGTGCCGAACAGGGCCTCGAACAACGCACGCCCCCAGCCTTCCATCTGGCGCTCGACGCCCTGCGCGCGGGCCAGGTCCCCCGCGCCGGGGAACTGCAGATAGGTCTCCAGATACCAGCGCAGGTCGGACATGTCAGCGGCGGTCAGGGGCAGGACCAGCGTAAAGGGGTCGCCTTCCTGCCCATCCGACTCGACCCAGCGGGCCTTGTACACGTCGTCCTGGCGGTGAATGACGAGGCGAGCTTCCATGCATTTCCTCCCATCTCAGCCGGCAAGCCCGGTTCACCGGGCGCTGCTCCGTAGGCGGGCGACTTTATCGCCCGCCGGTCCCGCACGAAAAGCGCCTCCCCCACGGGCGACCAACCCCATCGCCCGCCGGTCCCCAGCAGATGAGACATCCCTGGTTACGGGGCTAATTCCTCAAGGTTCATCGCCGGGCACTGACCCGGCCGGACATCAAGTGTCCGGCCTATGGAGCAGCGGGCGCTGAAGACGCCCTCGAAAGCCCGGTTGACCGGGCGCCGCTCCGTAGGCGGGCGACTTTATCGCCCACCGTTCTCACACCTAGAGCGCACATCCCTGTAGGCAGGCGCCCCTACCGCTTGCGATGGACTCTATCGCCCGCCGCTCCCCAGCAGATGAGCCCTCAAAAGCCCGGTTGACCGGGCGCCGCTCCGTAGGCGGGCGACTTTATCGCCCGCCGCTCCCGCACCGAGGCAGGCGCCCCTACCGCTTGCGATGGACTCTATCGCCCGCCGCTCCCGCACCGAGGCAGGCGCCCCCACCGCTTGCGATGGACTCTATCGCCCGCCGCTCCCGCACCGAGGCAGGCGCTTCCACCGCTTGCGATGGACTCTATCGCCCGCCGCTCTCACACCGAGAGCGCACACCCCTGTAGGCAGGTACCTCCACCACTTGTGATGGACTCTATCGCCCGCCGCTCCCGCACGAAAAGCGCCTCCCCCACGGACGACCAACCCCATCGCCCGCCGCTCTCACACCTTCACGCATCGTGAATTGTACCGCAGCGCAACAGAAACCGCAACCTTCTCGCTCAAAAACCCTACCCCCACCCAATTATGGCAGGGTATCAGTCTGTGGCCGCCTGCACTGGAAAATGGTTGACTTATCCCCACGTCTATGGTAAAGTCCATCACAACCTAAGACCCTGTGACCGGAGAGAGGCCCGTACAGTGGAACACGACGACCTGGTCGAGAAATGCCATCGAGCGTTCGACTTCGCCGGCGCCCAACTCCGCCACCTGCTGGATGCATACCCCGAAACCTTCCCGATGTACACGCTCCAGGGCAAGTGGAAGCACGGCGGCGAAGCCTGGACGAACTGGTGTGAGGGCTTCCTGGGCGGGCAACTGTGGCTGATGCATGAGCACACCGGGGACTCCTGGTGGCGCACGAAGGCGGAGCACTATTCCCGCCTGATCGAACACCGCCGGGCCGATCGCACCGTGCACGACCTGGGCTTCCTCTTCTGGCCCACCTGGAAGCGCTGGTACGACCTGACCGGGGACCCGGCGATCCAGGCCGTCGTGATCGAGGCCGGACGCACCCTGGCCCTGCGCTTCAAGGAAAAGGGGGGATACCTGCGCTCCTTCGTGGCCGACGACAGCCTGTTCATTGACATCATGATGAACGTAAACGTCATCTTCTACGCCGCCCAACAGACCGGCGACGAGGAGTTGTGGCGCATCGCCCGCCAGCACTGCCTGACCACGCGCCGCACGCTCGTGCGCGGCGACGGCAGCACTGCCCACGAGGGGATCTTTGACACCGAGACGGGTGAATTCCTGCGCCGGAGCACCCACCAGGGCTGGCGCAGCGATTCCTCGTGGGCGCGTGGGCAGGCCTGGGCGCTGTACGGCTTTGGTACGGCCTACGCCTTTACCCGCGACGCCCGTTTCCTGAGCACCGCCGAATCTTGCGCCAATTACTACATTGAGCGCACCCCCGAGCACGGCGTGCCGCCCAACGACTGGGACGAACCGCACCCGTCGTTCCCGTACGAGAGTTCCGCCGCGGCCATCGCCGCCAGCGGGCTATGGAACCTGGCCGGGCTGACCGGAGATCCGGCGCGCGCCGTGCTCTACCGGCAATATGCGCTGCGCATCCTGGACACGCTCACCGGTCCCGAGTTCCTGGCGCTCGAGACGCCCGGCTGGGAGGGCCTCCTCAAGCACGGCATATACCACCAGCGCAAGGGACTGGGCGTGGATGAAAGCGTGATGTGGGGGGACTATTTCTTCCTGGAAGCCTTGAGCAAAGTGTTGGCTACTACTTGCTGATTTGCTGATTTGCCGATTTTCCAGAGGGGGTGAGGTTTGGTGAGCAAGGTCAACCGGGTCGCGTTGGTCACCGGCGCTGGACGGGGCATTGGGCGGGCGATCGCCGTGGCCCTGGCGGAGCACGGCTGGGCGGTGGTCGTCAACTACCGCGGCAACGCCGAGGCCGCATCCGAGACCGTGCGGCGGGTGGAGCAGGCCGGCGGCCGAGCGCTCGCCGTACAGGCCGACGTCGCCAGCGCGGCCGACCGCGAGCGGCTGGTGGAAACGGTGTTGCGGGAGTTCGGGCGCATAGACCTGCTGGTGAACAACGCTGGCATGGCTCCCCGCCAGCGGGTGGACGTCCTCGAGACCGGCGAGGCCAGTTACGACGAGGTCATGGCCGTCAATCTCAAAGGGCCGTTCTTCCTGACCCAGCGCGTGGCCAAAACGATGATCGCACTGGTCGAGGCGGGGGTGGTTGAGGCGGACAAGGCCGATGCGGATGGGGGTACATCCGCGTACAGCGGGTGCATCTGGCCCACGATCGTCAATATTGGCTCGCTCAGTGCCTACACCAGCAGCACCAACCGCGCCGAGTACTGCCTCTCCAAGGCCGGCGTGGCGATGATGACGGCGCTCTACGCCGACCGCTTGGCCGAGTACGGCATCCACGTCTACGAGATACGGCCGGGCATCATTGAGACGGACATGACGCACGGCGTGCGGGGACGGTACGACGAACTGATCGCCGCCGGGTTGACGCCCATCCACCGGTGGGGGCAGCCTGACGACGTCGCGCGGGCGGTGGTCGCGCTGGCAGAGGGGATTCTCTCGTTTTCTACCGGTGAGGTGATTAACGTAGATGGGGGGTTTCATCTGCGCAGGCTATGAGGCACAATGCGTAATTCGTGATTCGTAATGCGTAATCGTAATGCGGAAGGGGGTTGAGGATGACTATGTCGCGGGTGGCCAGGTCGTATCGCCGTGTCGCGTCTTTGAGGACGGCAGATGCCTTTCGCGATTACCTGGCCCAGATTGGGGTGGAACTGCCTTTCGACGAACGGGTGGAGGCGGGGGCCGGTGCGCCCCTGGCTCAACCGTACCTGATGAAGAGCGGGCGCGCGGTGGGCAACCGCTTCTGCATCCTGCCCATGGAAGGCTGGGACGGCACGGCCGATGGCCACCCGACCGAACTGACGATCCGCCGTTGGCGGCGCTTCGGCCTGAGCGGGGCCAAGTTGATCTGGGGTGGGGAGGCAGTGGCCGTGCGGCCGGACGGCCGCGCCAACCCCAACCAGTTGACGATCAACGAGCAGACGGTGGGCGATCTGGCGGCGCTGCGCGAGGCACTGGTGGCCGAGCACGCCTCCCACTTTGGTCGCACCGGCGACCTGCTGGTGGGACTGCAACTGACGCACTCGGGCCGCTTCGCCTGCCTCCCAGGCTCACAGCCCCCACCTGGAGGGCGTCCTACCCCCACCTCTCCCACACCCCCACACTCCCCGCCCCCCTGTTCAGAGCAATCACCCGCGGGGCGTCCCACCCCCACCTCTCCCACACCCCCACACTCCCCGCCCCCCTGCTCAGAGCAATCACCCGCGGGGCGTCCCATCTCTCCCTCGTTCCTGTACCACCACCCCCTCCTCGACGCCCGCGCCGGCATCCCCCCGGACGCACCGGCGATGACAGACGACGAAATCGCCCGCCTGGTCGAGGACTATGTACGGGCGGCCTGCCTGGCCCAGCGCGCCGGGTTCGCCTTCGTGGACGTCAAGCATTGCCACGGCTACCTGGGCCACGAATTCCTCAGCGCCGTGGACCGCCCGGGGCGCTACGGCGGAAGTTTCGAGAACCGCACGCGCTTCCTGCGGGAGATCGTGGCCGGGATACAGGCGCAGGCGCCAGGGCTGCTGATTGGCGTGCGCCTGAGCGCCTTCGACTTCGTCCCTTTCCGCCCCGGGCCGGATGGCGTGGGGTGCCCGGTGGAGATTCCGTGGATGAGTACATCCATTTGCGCTCCGGGTGTACTCACCCGCAATGACAGGACCCCGTACCCTTGGGCCTTCGGCGGCGACGGCACGGGCCTGGGCATAGACCTGGCTGAACCGTGCGCGTTCCTCGACCTGTTGGCCGCGTTGGAGGTCGAGTTGGTGTGCATTACGGCCGGCAGCCCGTACTACAACCCGCACGTCCAGCGCCCGGCCCTCTTCCCGCCCTCCGACGGCTACCAGCCGCCGGAAGACCCGCTGGTGGGGGTGGCCCGCCAGATCGCCGTGACGGCCAGCCTGAAGCAGCACCGGCTTGCCCTGAGGCCCGGCCTGGCGCTCGTCGGTTCGGCCTACTCCTACTTGCAGGAGTGGCTGCCCCACGTGGCGCAGTGCGTCGTGCGCACCGGGCGGGCGGATTTTGTCGGCCTGGGGCGCATGGCACTATCCTATCCCGACATGGTCGCCGACGTGCTGGCGGGCCGGCCGTTGCAGCGCCGGCGCATCTGCCGTACCTTCAGCGATTGCACCACCGCGCCGCGGCACGGGCTGGTGTCCGGCTGCTATCCGCTGGACGAGTTTTACCGGGCACGGCCGGAGGCCGTGGAACTCGC